>Ga0070699_100005007_pt1 | contig 11676 bp, 8 predicted proteins | sample KBSK1503metaG_FD_65473 | JGI IMG/M metagenome (GOLD analysis project Ga0070699, IMG submission 65473) | Corn, switchgrass and miscanthus rhizosphere microbial communities from Kellogg Biological Station, Michigan, USA - KBS K1-50-3 metaG | ecosystem: Host-associated > Plants > Roots >...
CGGTAGAGCCTGGGATACAGGGAGGCGACGTGGAAGGCGATCTCACCGCCCGATCGCTCCTGGATCAACCGCGCGAGATCGTATCCATGGCGCTCGCGTTCCTCGAGCAGTGCCAGGATGAGAAGCGCCGTGCTCCCCCGTTTCAGCTCACGGCGCAGCTGCTTCGTAGCCATATATAGATACATCATATATGGTCTCCCGAGAGTGCAGGTCAAGTTGCGGGTGTGTCGCCCTTGTGACGCGGATGTGGCGGCGGAAGGAGTCGCGCTACTCGAAGCACTGCACGAGGAGGGCTCGGCCCCGGCCCGACTTGTTCCCCGGGTTGCAGGTTTCGCCCGGGACCGCACAGCACCAGCAGGCCTCCAGTACCTCGGCCACGCCTCCGCTGGGGATGGTGGCGTCGCTGACGGGGCCCGCGTTCGGCCCGCCGCACGCTCCGTTCACGGCCGCACTGCTCCGCACGACCACTCGGTCCCCCGTCGTGTTCACGTAGAGCGGGGTCGCGGCGGAGCCGGGAAAGGCGAGAGCGGTGACGCGCTTCTGGTTGGGCGAGACTTGACGATAGATCACGATCATGGGGTCGCCCGGCTTGAACCGGGCCACTTCCGCGATCACGGCCGCATCCAACCGCCAGAAGAGGCGCTCGCCCGTGTCCGATTTCATCACGATGCCGTTGTGTGACTTGTCGACGCTGGCCAGCTTTCCGTACACGCTCTTGTGGGGACGCGGGGGATGGGCGGGCGCCTGGGCGGACGCGCGCAGCGCGGAGGGGCCGGCGGACAGGCCGAGCAGGACCGCGATCCCCGACAGCCCACGCGATCGGAACTGGCCCATGTCTTCCTCCCCGGCCGGACAGGTCTGGCATCCGCCGACGGCCGCAGGTTATCACCGTCCGGCAAACCTGATCGTGCTTGCGTCCAGGACCGCTGGCGTAGACTCGCGCCATGTCCGGGGACCGCGCGGCGCGCCTTTCGACCTCGCCCGCCTCGGGCCGCTCGAGTTCCTCTATTCCGCGCGCATCACTCCCCGCGATCTGGAGCAGTCCCTCGCTCGGCGCCTGACGGCGTGGCTGCTCGGGGCGACCCGCGAGTCCGCGCGCCCGCTCCTGTCGGGCCTGGTGGACACGCTCGAGCAGACCGACGGCGCGCTCCTGGAGGAGGGTTACGTCTGGCTGGAGCCGCGCGGCGCTCGCGAGAGCGTGGGCCCGATGCTGGCGCTGGTGGCCCTGGCCGCGATCGCGCTGACTCAGTTCACGACGGGCAGCGTCAGCGCGCTCGGATACTTCGCGTCGTGGTAGACGGTGACGTGCGCAGTCCGGGCGTCCTGGCGCGTCTCGTCGGCCACCACTCCCCCGCCGTTGTAGTTCTTCTCGAGATAGATCGAGTTCGGGCAGCGCAGGAACAGGCGGAGCCGGCTTCCCGGGGCCACGCGGCGCGAGAAGAACGGGAACTGATCGAAGTCGTAGCGCAGGACGGCGCCGGAGGGGACGAGGGTCTCCGCCTCCGGTGACTCGCGGTACCGGGCGCGCTTGACGTCTTCGGCGAGCAGCACGCTGGTGCCGTCGGCCAGCACCTCGTAGAGCGAGACGCGGAAGTCGGTATCCGGCACGTCGAGGGCCATCCAGGCCGAGAAGCGGACGTAGCCGGTGATCTCGGCCGGCGCCGCGAAAGGCTCGCTGGTGTAGATGACGCCGTTGCCGAACGTGTTCAGCACGTAGCGCTGATCGGTCAGGTAGCTCCGGATCTCCTCGGTCTCGAGCGCCGCGGGCCGCGTGTCGAGAGGATCGTAGGTGTAGCGGTCCGGGCCCGAGCGGTCCGGCCTGACCGGCGCGAGCGAACCGCTGCGGAACACGTCGCCCGCGGATCCGTTCGAATCCAGGTAGAGGGTCCGCGTCTCACGGGCGATCGACTCGAGGTGGCCGGCGTACTTCCACTCGTCGGTGGGCACGACGTAGTACGCGATGCGGTCCTTCAGGAACTCGGGCTTCGGCCCGCCCTTCAGGGTCCAGTCGTACCACGCCTTGTGGAGCGCGTTCAGGTCGAGGAGGCTGGCCGAGCCGAAGCTCAGGCCGCCCACCTCGCGGCTCGGGGTCCGGGTCCCCGCGTGGTCCCAGGGCCCCACGACCAGGAAGTGACGCTGCATCGCCTCGGCGGTGCCGTGCTCCATGTGGCCGCGGTAGTAGTGCATCGCCCCGTACTGGTCGTCGTCGTAGTGCCCGGTGATGGTCAGGATCGGGACGGAGATCCGCGCGTAGTCCGCGGCGCTCGGCCGCAGCGACCTCCAGTGGTCGTCCGCCCGCGGGTGCTGGAGCACGCGCTGGAACCAGGGCGAGGGGTTTCCCACCATCCGGTCGAGCTCGCGGAACGGCCGGCCGGAGAGGTACAGCTCGCGGAACTTCGCGATCCAGAACGACGCGTCACCGAAGAGGTTCGGCTGGGGGGTGACGCCGCTGGTGTAGGTCGCCCACTGCAGCAGGTAAGGTGCGAGGACGTTGTTCTGGGCCGGGAAATCGACGCCCATCGCGGCGGCGGCGGCGGGCACGATCGTCGCGAGATGGGGCGGGAAGCTCTGGAGCGTCGCCCACTGGTCGTAGCCGGCGTAGGAGCCGCCCCACATCGCGACCTTGCCGTCGCACCAGGGCTGTTTCGCCAGCCACTCGACGACGTCGTGGCCGTCCCGGCCCTCGTTCTCGAAGGGCAGGAACACGCCCTCGGAGTTGCCGCGGCCCCGCACGTCCACCAGCGCGAAGACATAGCCGTTCTCCGCGAAGTAGCGGGCCCGCGGGTAGTAGGTGTCGCTGTTGTACGGGGTGAGGGTGAAGATCACGGGCCGCGGTCGGTCCGGGCCCGCCGGCTTGAAGACCGTCGCGTTCAGCCGCACGCCGTCGCGCAGGGGGATCTTGACGGCCCAGAGGAGGTCGATCTCCGGGCCGGGTCCCGCGCCGGCCGTTCCCGCGGCGAGCGCCGCGGCCAGAGTGCCGGTCAGGATGGCGCCGAGCCTCATGCGGTCAAGAGGATGCTCAGTCCAGCGCGCGAGACGTGATCTTGTAGCGGAACGTTTCGGGATCGAGGCAGTCCTTCCGCCCGCGGCCGGTCTCGGCCTGCGGGTACATGAGGAAGGTCAAGGGTCCGCCGGCCGCATTCGGCAGCGTGATGTCGTGGGCGTAGTTGAAGGCCAGGTAGTTCATCTCCCAGGCGCCGAAGAGCTTCGCGCGGGCGCGTTGAACGATCGGGTCCGTCGCGGGCAGCCCGCCCTTCTCCTCCAGGATCACCTTGCGGACGTCGGCGGGATCCACCGGCACCCAGCCGTGGGCCGGCGCGTAGAACTCGGCCCGGCAATGCTGGGCCTTGGAGACGTCCCCGCTCTTGCCCAGGCACTTGAACTCGCTCGAGTCCGCGATACGAATTCCATAGACGTCACGCGCGGGCACACCCGCCGCGCGCGCCAGCCCCACGAAGAGCGCGTTCAGGTCGGCGCACTTGCCCCCGAGGTTCCCCGCCTGGAGCATCGCGCGGATGTCACCGATGCCGCACCCCCGCACCTTCGGGTCGCGGAAGGTGTTCTCGACGATCCAGTCGTAGATCGCCCGCGCCTTCTCCACCTCGCCGCGGCGGCCGCTCGTGACGTGCTCCGAGGTCGTCGCCACGATCCCGTCGGTCCGGATCAGCCGCGTGGGCTCCAGGTACTTGGCGAGCGTCCGCTGGTCCTCGGCCCCCCGGCGAGCCTCTTCCGGCACCGTCAGATCGACGGCTCGATCGTGGGTGGCGAAGCGGTAGGTGACTTCGACCGCCGGCGCCCGCTCGCCGGACGGCCACTCGGCATAGAAGATCCGCGTGCCGTACTTGCCCTCGTTGTAGACGTGCGTGCGGGCCGGGTTGCCCGTCCACGAATGGCCCAGGTTCCGGTGGTAGTCCGTGTCCGGTGTCAGCGGCATGGGCAGCCACACGCGGGAAGGCCCGGAGGGATCGAGGAGGTCCGCGTGCATGACCACCTCGAAGGTCCGCCATCCGGCGGCACCCTCCCCGGCGGCCGCCGCGCGGGCCGGCCAGGCCAGGCGACCCACGGCCGTGGCCGCGGTGACGGTGATGCCGTTCCTGAGGAATGCGCGTCGATTCATCATGGCCTCCCCGACGATCGGCTCCCCATGCGTTGATTATAGTCAGGCCCGACTCGCCCCCGAGCGATCCGCGCGCGATCAGTTGCGCCGGGGGGCGGCCGGAGTCTTGTCCGGCTCGCGGATCTCGATCGCCCGATCGAGCGGCACGTCCGTCAGGACCTGGCGGGCGCGGCTCGCCGGCCAGTAGATCTCGACCGACTTGACGCGCCGGGCCCGGCCGAGCCCGATGTGCTGCGCCAGCGGCGAGGCGCCGAACGAGCCGCCGCTCGACACCTCGCGGTAGCGCAGGGCCTCGCGCCCATCCTCGTCCACCAGCGTCACGCGGATCTGAGCGCCGATGGCGGCGCGGTTCGACTTGACGCCGACGAGCCGCAGCCGGATCCAGTGGTTGCCGGGATGCCCCGGGTTGCGGAAGACCACCTTCTGATACGCGTCGCCCGGCACGAAGCCCCCGATGTTCGCGTACACGTCCTGGCTGCCGTCCGCGTGGAGGTCCGCGAAGGCGACCCCGTGGCCCTTCTGAAGGTGACCGGTGCCCGTGGCCGTAGTGACGTCGGCGAACGAGCGCCCCGCGCGGTTCCGGAACATGACGTTGGGCATGAGGGCGGCGTACGACGGTGCACCCGTGCCGAGGTAGAAGTCGAGGAAGCCGTCGTTGTCGAGGTCGCCGAAGTTGGCACCCATGGTCGGGATCACCCGGTCCAGTCCCACCGCCCGCGTCACGTCCTCGAACCCGGCGCCCGTGTTGCGGTAGAGCCTCATCGTCTCGGCCTGGGCCGGGAGCCCGAGGAAGTGTCGCGCCACCTCCGTCACCGAAGGCACGAAGCTCGCCACGAACAGATCGAGCCGACCGTCGTTGTCGTAGTCCCAGAACCAGGTCGGGAAGCTCATGATCGGCTTCTCGACGCCCAGCTCGCGCGCCACTTCGCGGAACGTGCCGTCGCCCTGGTTGTGGTAAAGGAAGTTCTCGCCGCCGAAGTTCGACACGTAGAGGTCGGGATATCCGTCCCCGTCGTAGTCCCCCCACGCCGCCCCTTTGATGAAGGATGTGCGGTCGACGCCCGCCGCGTGCCCGCGGTCTTCGAACGTCCCGTCTCCCCGGTTGTGGAACAGGGCGGCCGGGCTCTCCTCGTGGCCCACGAACAGGTCGAGCCAGCCGTCGTTGTCGTAGTCGGCCCACACCGCGGCGTGCGTGCGGTGCACGGAGCGGCTGAGGCCCGCCTCCGCGGTCACGTCCGTGAACGTGCCGTCGCCGTTGTTGCGCAGGAGGGAGTTGCGCATCGGGAACTGCCAGCCTCCACGCATGACGAACAGGTCGAGGCGGCCGTCGTTGTTGTAGTCGGTCTGGACGAGGTTGATCCCGCCGAGCTGGCCCCCGAGGCCGGCCGCCTCCGCGCGGTCCCGGAACGTCCCGTCGCCCTCGTTGTGGTAGTAGCGGAGAGGAGCGCACGGGTCGACGCTGGAGACCACCACGTCGAAGAGCCCGTCGCCATCGAGGTCGTCCACGACCACTCCCCCCGCGCCGCCGGGAGCGTCGAGTCCCATCGCACCGGCCGTGTCGACGAACCGGCCGGGATCGTCGGCCGACTCGAACGCGGACGGCGGGATGAGGGCCCCGGGCGGGACGTCGCCCGGGTACCGGCCGAGCGTCATGGTGGCGACGTTGAGCAGCCAGCGCGCCTCCAGGTTGTCGGGGTCGCGGCGGAGGCGCTGGCGGAAGTATTCGACCGCGGCCTCCGACCCCGAGGGCTGGCCGTGCTCGCCCGGCCCGCGGATCGGGAAGATGCAGCGGGCCGCGTTGTGGTCGTGCACGCAGTTCTCCAGCTCGCCGCGCCGAAGCTGGAGCACGCCCAGGACCTCTTCCAGGTAACCGCGCGCCGCCACGAAGGCGGGGTCGCGCGGCGGATCGGCGGACACGATCCGATGGGCCGCTTCCACCTCGGCGATCGCGCGGTCCATGCGGCCCTGATACGCGAAGATCTGTCCGAGCTCTTGATGGGCGTGCGCGATGGCCGCCAGGTCGCGCCGGTCCGCCGGAGAAGCTTCCAGCTCGGTGAGGTAGCGCTGGGTCGCGGACAGGGCGGAGGCCTCGGCCTCGCGGCGGGCCGCGCAGATGGCGGCCAGGTCCGCGCCGGGCGGAGGGATCTCCAGGAATCGCGCCACCTCCGCGCGGCCGGAGACCTCCGTGACGATCTCGTAGGCGCCGGCGCCCGGGGGTCGCCGATTCCAGTTGCTGACGTCGGGGATACCCTCGGCGGCCGGCGGACCCTCGCCGCCGGCCATCGCCACCGCCGCCACGAGCCAGGCGACGGCGAGCCCGCTCCGTCTCGACGTCATGACGTCGCGTCGCGGACGGCGAACGGCGCCCTCCACGCGAAGAAGAGCGGCAGCGCGGATGCCACGATCACGATCACGAAGAACCACTGGTAGCCGACCGCCTCCTGCAGCGCGCCGCTCGCCATCCCGGTCGACATCATGCAGAGGCCCATGATGCCGGTCGCGAACGCATAGTGGGCCGTCTTGTAGGGCCCGGGCGCCGCCTGCTGCATCATGTAGAGCATGTGCCCCACGGAGCCGAAGCCGTAGCCGAGCTTCTCGATCATGACCGCGGCCGCGATGGGGCCCAGGGTCTCCGGCCGGACCTGGCTCAGATAGAGGTACGTCGCGTGGGGGACGTTCGCGGCGAGCGCGAGAACGAACAGCGAGCGCCGCAGGCCGAGGCGGGCGGCGAAGAGCCCGCCGAGCAGGGCGCCCACGATGAAGGCGACGGTGCCGTAGGTGCCGTTGACCCGGCCCAGGCGCACATTGTCCAGGCCGAGCCCGCCGACGGTGCGCGGATCGAGCAGGAAGAGCGGACCGATCTTCTCGATGAGCCCTTCGCCGAACCGGTAGAAATAGACGACCGCGATCATCATCCAGATGTCCTTCTTGCGGAAGAAGCTGGCGAAGGCGTCCACGAACGTGCCGGCCGGGGGTCGCTCCGCGCCCCCCCCGCTCGCCGCGCGGCTGCCCGCGGGAAGCACGCGCAGATGCCACCCGAACGACAGGAGCATGATCGCCGACAGCACGCCCATCACCGCGGTCCACGATCGCGACCAGGACAGCCCCGCCCCGTGAAGCGATCCCGTGAGCGAGACGAGGAGGCCGGTGGCGATGACGCGGCCGAAGTTCCAGCACACGCCTTGCACGCCGACGTAGGTCGCCTGCTCGCGGTGGCTCATCGCGCTGATGTAGACGCCGTCGGCGGCAACGTCCTGGGTGGCCGACGCGAAGCCGGTGAGCCAGAACAGGGTGATCGTCCAGCGCAGATACCCCGGTAGAGGCAGCGTCGCGGCGACGCCCGCGAGCGTGGCCGCCATCGCCAGCTCCATCGAGAGGACGAAGAACCTCTTCGTGCGGAACATCTCGACCACCGGCGACCACAAGGGCTTGAGCACCCACGGCAGGTACATGGATCCCGTGTAGAGGGCGATCTCGGCGTTCGAGAGGCCGAGGTTCTTGTACATCACCGCCGACATCGCCGTGACCGCGGTCATCGGCGTGCCCATCGCGAAGTAGAGCGAAGGGACCCACAACGCGGGATGCGGGCGCGGGCGCGAGGCGGGCGTGGTCGCGGGCGGCGCCGCCGGCACCGCCTGCGCCGCGAGGTTCACGGGCATGGGTCGCTAGCGCCGGGCCGCGCCCCGCGGGCCCCGGCGGCGCCGCGCGACGCCGCGGCGGCCCGAGGGCGGGGGCGGCGCCGTCGAGGCCCGCAGCACCAGGTCGGTGTGGAACGTGGGCTGGACGAAGCCGCGCCCGCGCAGCTCGTCGAGGATCGTCCGCGCCGTGGCGATCCCCATCTCCACCGCGGGCTGCCGAATGGTCGTGAGTGGAGGCCACGTGTAGGCGGCGCTGGGCTGGTCGTCGAACCCGATGAGCGACACGTCGCGCGGCACGTGCAGCCCGCGGCGGAAGAGGGCGAGGCCGGCGCCGAAGGCCATCTGGTCGTTCCCGGCGAAGATGGCGGTGAAGGGCACGCGGGCCTGGAGGAGCTTCTCGGTGCCGGCCAGACCCGACTGCTCTTCGAAGTCGCCTTCGACGATGAGGGCGGGATCGACCTCGATCCCCGTGTCGCGGAGGGCGCGCTCGTATCCTGCGAGCCTCGCCAGGGCGTCACCGTGCCAGGGCAGGCCCGTGATGTGGGCGATGCGCGTGTGGCCGAGGTCGCGGAGATGGCGGGTGGCCTTGTAGGCGCCCTCGTGGTTCTCGACGCGCACGCACCGGCGCTCCAGGCCGCGGATGGTGCGCCCGATGGTCACGACGGGAAGCCGCTTGGCGACGGCGAGCAGCTCGTCGTCGGGGATGTGGCCCCCCATGAGGATCAGCGCCTCCACCCGATGGGTCAGCAGCAGCTCGAGGGCCGAGGCCTGCTCCGCGGGCTGCTCCCCGCTCGCGAAGAGCGGATAGTAGGCGCTGCCGCGCAGGCCCTGCTCGACACCCTTGAGCAGACGGCTGTAGAAGGGGTTCGAGATCCCCTGCGGCAGGATGCCCACGGCCTGGGTGTGTCCGCGAGCCAGCTCCTGGGCCACGACGTTCGGGCGGTAGCCGAGCGCCTCGACCGCGTCCATCACCGCGGCCCGCTTCGATCGCGCGACCGGCACCGTATCGTTGAGGACGCGCGAGACCGTGGCCACCGAGACGCCCGCGTGCTCGGCGATGTCACGTATCGTGACCCTCTGGCCGTCCGGTCGTGCGGATGCCGCGTCCGTCATCGCCCTTCCCAGAAGCGTGATCTTGCCACGATTCCCTGCTACCCTGCCCGCGGCCATGCGGTCCTGCCGATGGTTCCTCGTGCTCCTGCTCGCCGGCTGCGCGCGGGAGTCGGAGAGCGCCCGGCCGGCCCTCAGCGAGTCCATCAAGGTGGACCAGGTCGGCTACCTGCCGGCGCGGGCGAAGCTCGCCATCGTCACGGATCCCGGTGCGACCGGCTCGTTCTCGGTGAGACGCTCCGCCGACGGCAGCGAGGTCCTGACCGGACGCCTGGGGCCGCCCCGGGCCGACGCGGACACCGGCGACACCGTGCGCGCCGCGGACTTTTCCGTCCTCGACCAGACGGGCTCCTTCTATCTGGACGTCGCCGGTGTCGGCGCCAGCCACGAGTTCGACGTCGCCCCGGACGTCTACGCGAAGGTCTTCTATCTCGCGATGCGCGCCTTCTACGGGCAGCGCTGCGGATCGGCCGTGGACCTGGCCCCCACCTACCCCGGCTATCGCCATCCTGCTTGCCACGCGCCGGGCACTCCGAACCCCGATGCGCTCATGCACGTCTCCTCCGGCGCGGCCGGCGCCGTCGAGGCAACCCGGGGTTGGCACGATGCCGGGGACTACGGCAAGTACGTCGTGAACTCCGGCATCACGACGGGGGAGTTGCTCTGGACGTTCGAGGCCTTCGCCGGTCGCGTGGGCTCGGTGCGGCTCGACATCCCCGAGTCCGGCGGCGCCGTCCCCGACCTGCTCAGCGAGGTGCGCTGGAACCTCGACTGGATGCTGAAGATGCAGGACCGGGACGGGGGGGTCTGGCACAAGCTGACGAGCGAGCGCTTCGGCAGCTTCGTGATGCCCGAGCGCGACGACGGTGGTCCCCGCTACGTGATCGGCACCGGCTCGGGCCCGTACAAGAGCTCCTGCGCGACCGGCGATTTCGCCGCGGTCATGGCCGCGGCGGCCCGCATCTTCCGGCCGTTCGATCCGGACTTCGCGGCCGCCGCGCTCGCGGCCGCCGAGCGCGCCTGGCGATGGCTCTCGCTCCATCCAAGTGTGGTCTTCAAGAACTGCTGCGGCGTCCAGACCGGCGAGTACGGCGACGCGAACTGCGCGGACGAGCGGCTATGGGCGGCGGCCGAGCTGTTCCGGACGACCGGCGCCGCCGAGTACAACGCCTACTTCACCGCGAACCACGCATCGGCGCGGCCGGGCCTGATCGGGGGCGGGGCGCCTTCGTGGCAGGATGTCGGCACCCTCGCCCTGCTCACCTATTACTTCTCGGCCCCGCCCGCGACCGACGAGGCCGTCCGCGCCGAGATCCGCGCCGATACCCTCGCCGCCGCGGACGCGATCGTCGCCCGCACCGCCGCCAACCCCTACCACGTCAGCCTGCGCTCGACCGACTACGTCTGGGGCTCGAACGGAGTCGCCGCGAACTACGGCGTGCTCCTGGACCTCGCCTACGCGATCCAGCCGAGCCCCGCGTACCTCGACGCCGCCGCCGACAACCTGCATTACCTGCTCGGACGGAACAGCTTCGGCCTGTCGTGGGTCACGCAGACGGGCCGCCGGCCGTTCCATAATCCCCACCATCGGCCCAGCGGCGCCGACGCCAACGCCGAGCCGTGGCCAGGCCTGCTCTCGGGCGGGCCCAACCGCTACGGAGGTGACCCGGTCATCGACGCCATGCCGGCGACGCCGCCCGCCCGCCGCTATAAAGATGACCAGGGCTCCTACGCTTCAAACGAGGTGGCCATCAACTGGAACGCGCCATTGGTCTTCCTGCTCGCCAGCCTCCTCCCTGACGGCGGCCGTTAACGGTAACGGACGGCTTCCCGGGCGGGCATTTTGGGTGATTGCCTGAAACCGTTATCAGGGAAACGGCTCCTAAGTATCCGGCCCATCGCATTTTTTATGGGGGATCTCCAATGTTTTGTCTTGACAGGCGAAACCCGGGACCATAGGATCTCGCCAGTCCCTGCCCTTATTGAACACGCCATGGTCTTGCGGAGCGACGCCGCTTCACAGACGGGCTATTAGAGGGGTTCACTCTATGCCGACGCCGACGAGAATTTTCGGCCGTTTGGGCATCGCGCTGGTGGCCGTGCTTGGGCTGGCCACCGCTGCATTCGCGCAAAACGCGGGCAGCCTGCGGGGTGTCGTCTCCGACCCCTCGGGCGGCGTGCTGCCCGGAGCGACGGTGGTCCTCGTGAACGAGGCGACGCGGGAGAGCCGCCAGGCCCAGACGGATAGCAAGGGCGGGTACTTCTTCGCGTCCGTCCCCCCCGGTGTCTACACCGTCCGGATCGAGATGCCCGGGTTCAAGAAGGCCGAGACCAAGGGCATCCGGATGAGCGCCAACGACACGAAGGGGTTCGACGTCACGCTCCAGGTCGGCCAGCAGAGCGAGACCGTCGAGGTGACGGCCTCGCGCGAGATCATCCAGACCGAGACCGGCGCCCGCGAGGGCGTCATCCGCGCGGACCAGATCGAGAACCTCTCGATCATCAGCCGCAGCCCCATGGAGCTGCTGCGTATCCTCCCCGGCGTGGTGGCCCCTGACGCGCGCGATCTCGAAAGCGTGAGCAACGGCGGCGGCGCCAACAACACCGGCGGCTACAGCGTCAACGGCGTCCGCGGCAGCAACAACGTGATCACGCTTGACGGCTCCCGCATGATCGACATCGGATCCAACAGCGGTCTCATCATCGCCCCCAACACGGACTTCGTGTCGGAGGTCAAGGTCCAGTCGAGCAACTACGCGGCCGAGTTCGGGTCGGGCGGCATCCAGGTCAGCGCCATCACCAAGGGCGGCG
>Ga0070699_100005008_pt1 | contig 11669 bp, 5 predicted proteins | sample KBSK1503metaG_FD_65473 | JGI IMG/M metagenome (GOLD analysis project Ga0070699, IMG submission 65473) | Corn, switchgrass and miscanthus rhizosphere microbial communities from Kellogg Biological Station, Michigan, USA - KBS K1-50-3 metaG | ecosystem: Host-associated > Plants > Roots >...
GCCAGTTCCTGCACGCCGAGAAGCTTGGATTCACGCATCCGAAGTCGGGTGAGTTTGTTAAGTTTGAATCGCCGTTACCGGAAGAGCTAACAGAATTGTTGGCGTCGTTAGAGAAGTAGAACGCAGGCGTTCCACGCAAGGGCGGCCACGGAGGGCCGCCCCTACAGTACGTACAAAGTAAACTCGGAACGTGCTGTACGGGCGGCCCTCCGTGGCCGCCCTTGCATGGAATTCTAAGGCATTGGCTCAAAACGCCTGGCCAACTGCTTGAACCTCTCGTCACCACGCAGCCCATCAAACATCGGCTCAATCCGGATCAGCACGAGCCCCGGATGTCGCGCTTCGAAGGCGAGGTTCAAATACTCGATCGCCTTATCGTTGTCTTTCAACCCCGCGTACACATTCGCGAAATACAATCCGGTAACATACCGGCGCTTCGACAACGACTCGAGCTGATTGAGGATCGCCCGCGCCTCAGCCTGTTTGCCCGCCATTCCATACGCGAACCCAAGCGACGCCGCCGCTTCTGTCTCGGCTGCGATCACCTGATCCGGTATCGGCCCACTCGCCGGCGCCTTGATCAATTTGCGCAGCTCCGCAATCGCCTCGTCGTACATCCCCTTTTGCACATACGCCAGCGCCAGGTAATGTCGCGCCACCCAAAAGTCCGGATCGCTCTGAAGCGTCAGCTTGTACTTCGCGATCGCGTCGTCGTAATTATGCTCGTAATACGAGTAGAGCCCTGTGTTTGAGCTGATGATCGGCGAGAGGGGATCGAGTTTGTGAGCTTCCTCGATTTCTGCTTTCGCCAAACTGAACTTACCCATCTGCATGAGGTACGAGGCATACCACTGATGCGCAGTCGGGTATTTCGGATTCAACTTCAGCGCCTGCTGAAAGTCGTTCTGCGCTCCAAACCAATCCCAGTCGTATGCGAGCCTGACAAACGCGCGTGACGTGTAAGCCTCAGCCAACGTCGGATCGGCGTCGACCGCCTTCTGCGCCGCCGCTTTCGCCTTCGGCATTTCGTCGACCGGTCGCGCCACACCAATGTCGCTCAGCAGTGCGTATGAATCGGCGAGCCCGGAGAAAGCGAGCGCGAAGGTAGGGTCCTTCTCTTCGGCGCGTTTGAAGTAATCGATGCCGTTGCGAAATCCTTCTTCGTTACGTTTGTTCCAGAAGTACCGGCCCTTCAGATAAAGCTGATACGCCTCGGCATCGTTTGTATAACGCTTCGCCAGTTTCTCCTCGTCCGCGCCGGACAATCGCAAGCGCAAACTCTCCGAGATCTTTCGCGAGACTTCATCCTGAACCGAGAAGATGTCGGCGAGACTACTGTTGTACTCAGCGCCCCAAAGCTGCGAACCATCGTCGACTTTGATCAGCTCTGTTTTGATCACGAGACGATCGTCGAGCTTCACGAGCCGTCCCGTAAGAACTGCGCCAACGTTCAGGTTCCGACCGGCTTCGACTGGATCAAGGTTCGCGCCTTTGAAACGAAACGCGGCATTACGCGACATGACTTTCAGATTCGGCAGTCGTGAAAGGCTATTGATGATGCTCTCGGTCAAACCGTCCGATAGGTATTCCGCGTTTGGATCTTTGCTGTCGTTAACAAACGGCAAGATCGCCACGGAGTTGATCGGCCGTGTTGCAGACGACGTAAAATAAACTGCCGCAACGATGGCCGCCACGACCAGCAAGCCAATCGCGCCTAATGCAATCCACTTCGTCTTCGTCGACTTGCGATCTCGCGGAGCCATGCTCGCAACAGTCGCCGGATCTGCGACAGTCTCAACTTGCGATCTGGCAACCGTCGGCGTTGTCGCGTGTGAATCAGCATGTGTGACGGACGACGAATGACGCGATAACTCCGGCGCGTCGGTCGTATGAAGTTCGTCTCTGAGCTGTTCGAGATCGAGCTTTAGATCCGTGATCGTCTGGTAACGCTTCAGTCGATCCTTCGCCAGCGCTTTGGCGACAATTCGGTCGAGCTGTCGCGGCGCGTTGGCGACGTGATGAACGAGCGGCAACGGTTCGTGATCGATGATCGAGACGCGTGTGTGACTGTCAGTCTTTCCTTTGAACGGCGGTTCTCCGGCCACCATCTCATACAGCACCACACCCAAACTAAAAACGTCGGTGCGCTCGTCAATATTTTCACCGAGCGCCTGTTCGGGCGACATGTAGCCGGTCGTTCCCATGATCGCGCCGGGATTTGTGACTGTGATGGGAATCGTCACAGCTTCGGGATCGGCGGCTGAACTGTCGCGATCGGTTAGTTTTGCCAGACCAAAATCCAACACCTTCACGAAGCGATCGCGGACGAACTTGTCCTGACGCAACATGATGTTTTCAGGCTTTATGTCGCGATGAACGATGCCCGCCGCGTGCGCGGCCTCGAGTGCCATTGCCACCTGGATACCGATGCCGAGTGACTCGTCCAGCTTCAATGGACCACTCCAGAGACAGTGGCGCAGAGTCTCCCCGTCGATGTACTCGGTAGCGATGTAATAACTGTCGTTCGACTCGCCGATCTCGAAGACCGTGAGAATGTTCGGATGGTTGAGCGCGAGAACTGCGCGAGCTTCCTGTTTGAAACGTCGCAGGCGGCTTTCAGATGTCGTCAGCTCGGGCGGTAAAACTTTGAGTGCGACTTTGCGGCCGTGTTGTTTGGTGTCTTCAGCAAGGAAGACTTCGCCCATGCCACCCTTGCCCAGTCTGCGTAAGATGCGATAATGGGCGATGTACTCAGGTGGTGAATTGGTACCAGCGGTGTCAGAGTTGTTCGGGCTGTCGGGCATGAAGGCGATACTTGCGCGACTAAGTTGGGCCGTGAACAGATCTATCGCATTGTAACACTCTGTTAGAAGCAGTTTCACGCAAAGACGCAAAAGGAGATGCAAAGGCGCAAAGAAAATACGCAAACTCTTTTTGGCGTCTGTGCATCTCCTTTGCGCCTTTGCGTGAAATCGTCGTTTGTGTCATATCCTTGTAGGAGCCCAGAAGGGCAACAAGTTCGGGATCGAACGCATCGAACCGCCGGTCCCAGTAGACTGCGGTCAGCTCCCGAACCATAATCCATGTAGCATGCCAGCACGTATAACATCATTTTTGTTCAAATATTTGTCGGTAGCTGCCATCAGCCTCGTTATCGCGCTCTCGGTTTCGGCGCAAAAGCCAAAGGCTTCTCCGTCGCCAACACCAGCCAGTGAAAACCCGCAGGGTGTTGAAAAAATCGCGATTCGACGCGTCCGCTTGCCAATTACGGTAACGGATAAGAAAGGTCAGTTTGTACCCGGACTAACGAAGAACGATTTCACGATTCTTGAAGACAAAACTCCGCAGACAATCGAAACCTTTTCCGACGATCTTTCGCAAACCACGCCGCTCTATGTTGCCGTGTTGATGGACACATCGCCATCCACCGCGGGCAAACTGAAGTTTCAGCAGGAGTCGGCAATGAACTTCATCCAAACAGTGATTAAGCCGCGCAAGGATCGCGTGCTCTTTGGCACCTTCGACGATTCGATTACCTTACTACAGGATTTCACTGACAAACTCGATCTACTCGACAAGGCTGTGTACGGCGTTAAGAAGATGGGAACGCAGACCGCACTCTTCGATGCCATCTGGCAGTTCTGCGATGAGAAGATGCGGACAGTTCCGGGCCGGCGAGTGTTACTGATCGTTACCGATGGTGAGGACACTTACAGCCGCGCCACAATCCGCGATGCGATCGATATCGCGCAACGCACCGAAACAACGATCTTCGCCATTTCAACCAAAGCGGGATTTCTGGCCACTGTGCCGGGCGTTGAAGCGGGCCAGATCGCAGATAAGAAGGACAAAGATCTACTGACGCTTGCTGAAGAAACCGGCGGCACCGCATTCTTCACCGGCGATATGCTCTCGCTCGAACGATCGTTCACAAAGATTTCAAAAGAGCTGCGAGCGCAGTATCTTGTCACCTATAACCCGACAAACAAGAGCTACGACGGCTCATTCAGAAAGATCGATGTGAAGCTGGCGGATGGACGAGGCGATCTGAAGGTCAGAACCAAGCGCGGTTACAAAGCGATCGCCGACAGCGTAACGCAATAAGGAGTTTCGGAAGTACGATGCAATATCGCGAAGTTAGTCGCCCGGTGCTGTTGTTTGTGTTGGTTTCTCTGCTCTTGTGCGGTGGAATAGCAAGTCGCACTCAGTCGGCGAAGAACCGGAACAATACGCAAAACGCGACCGCATTTGCATCGCCGTCACCAACTCCGCGCAACCGCGAAGAATTGCCGCAGGATTCTGACGAAGTAATCAAAACCGATACCAATCTCACCAACATCTTTTTTACCGCCGCCGACAAGAACAAACGCTTCATCAGCGATCTCAAGGCCGAAGACATTCGCATATTTGAAGACGGCCAGGCACAGGACATTTTCACTTTTCAGCAGAACATCGATCTGCCGCTCTCGCTTGCGATTCTGATCGATACGAGCGCTTCTGAAGAACGTACGCTGCCTGACGAAAAAGAAGCGGCGCGCGCGTTTCTCGAGAACGTGCTGCGGCCACAAAAGGACGAGGCCGCCGTTGTTTCGTTTACTGGCGAGACAACTCTCGAGCAGGGTTTTACCGGAAACATCGATCGACTCAGGCGAGCCATCGATCACGTCGAGTTTATTCCGCCATCGGGATACATCGGCGGAGGCGTGGTCGTTAACGGAACGCCTCCCATTTCCGGAACCAATCAGAGTTTGGCAGGTTCTACTGCGATCTGGGATGCAGTTTGGGCGTCAGCGGAAGAGTTGATGGTCCAGTCGGCGGAACACACGCGTCGCGCAATCATCCTCCTGACCGATGGCGTCGATACGAGTAGTCGCATGAAGATGCATGATGCGATCGAGCGGGCTCAGAAGGCTGACGCGCTCATCTACGCCATCGGCATCGGTGATCGCTACACGTTCAATGTCAACGAAGGTGATTTGCGGAAAATCGCTGACCGCACTGGCGGTCGAGCCTACTTCCCCAAGCATGAAAGAGATCTCCGCGACGCATTCGCTCAGATCCAGCGTGACTTACGCGAGCAATACCTGGTCGCTTATTCGCCGACTAACAAAGCCCGGGATGGGTCATATCGAAAAATCGAGATTCAGGTCGTAAATCCGGCCTTGAAGCAGCAAAACCTCAAGCTCAACTACCGCGCAGGCTATTTCGCCAAGACCGGCGTAAATGAACCGGCAGCTACACGTAAACGCGTTCAAGATCAATAGTTTAGCCGCAGTTCACGCGGATTTTCGCTGATCTGTGGTAATCCGTGTAAATCTGCGGCAAAACCTGTTATACTGCACCGGCCAGCGCGTCCGCCTGGCTCTGTAAGAGACTCCCGCACCAAAACTTTCCGTAGACCTCCCGAGGTTTTCTTACTCAAACGCCGGACACAGACTGAATGAGAGCAAGCACCTCAGAGCGGGGCCGAGTGCTGATTGTCGACGACGATCGGAAGATCCTCGATCTGCTCGTAGACCTGCTCGAATTAGAAGGCTATGAAGTTTCAGCAGCGGTCGATGGCGCCCAGGCGATCGATCTCGCGCTCTCGTTTCATCCCGACCTCGTAGTCAGCGACGTGGTGATGCCCGTGTTGGGCGGTCTCGAACTCTGCCGGCGTTTGAAGGAAGACGCTCGCACTGCGTACATTCCGGTTCTGCTAATCAGCGGTCTGATACCTGCCGACGATGGCAGTATCGAAGGCCTGCACGCCGGCGCCGACGACTACATCGGTCTTCCTTTTCGAAATGAAGAGCTGTTGATGAAAGTTGCTCGTCTCGTCGAGCGACATCGCATCCAGGGCGCGTTGAAAGAGAGTGAAGAGCGTTATCGCAGCCTCGTCGAGCTGTCGCCGGATGCGATTGTTATCCATCACGAAGGAAAGTTCAGTTACGTCAATCCCGCGGCAGTGAAACTTTGGGGAGCCTCGTCACCCGAAGATTTGATCGGCAGGTCGATTCTCGACGTTGTGCATCGCGATTACTGCGACCACGTCCAGGAAGGCATCGACTACATTCAAACATTTCAACTCCCGACTACGCTCGCAGAGCAGAAGTATCTCAGGCTCGACGGTTCCTCGATTGACGTTGAAGTGACGGGATTGCCTTTCACTTCCGAAGGCAAATCGGCGGTGCTGTCGGTCATAAGAGACATCACTGAAAAGAAACAGGCACGCGAAGCACTGAGAAAAGCAGAGAAGCGTCTGCGAACCGTCGTGGGCAGCGCCGCACTTATTCTTTTTGCAACTGACAAGAACGGCATCTTTACGCTCTGCGAAGGTGAAGGACTGAAGAGTTTGGCGCTCGAACCCGGCCAGCTCGTAGGCCAGTCAGTGTTCGATGTTTACGCCGACTCCCCGAAGGTTGGAGAAAACATCCGGCGAGCATTGAGTGGAGAATCGTTTACTTCTGACGTAGACGTCAGCGGACTAGTTTTCGACGTTCGTTATTCACCACTGACAGACGAGCACGACCACGTCCTTGGTGTGATCGGAGTGGCCACCGACATCACGGATCAACGACAGGCCGAAGTCTCGATCAGGGAGAGCGAAGAGCGCTATCGAGAACTGTTCGAGAACGCCAACGACATCATCTACACGCACGACCTTCAGGGCAATTTCACTTCACTGAATCGCAGTGGCGAGCGAATCACCGGTTACTCACGTGAAGAAGCTGCGTTGATGAATGTCGCCGATGTCATTGCGCCGGAATATCTGAACCTCGCGCGCGAGATGATCGCGCACAAGGCTAGTGAAAAGGTTTCGACGGTTTACGAGATCGATATCATTTCGAAGCACGGTCGTCGCGTTCGTCTCGAAGTGAGTACACGACTGATCTTCAGCCACGGTAAGCCGATTGGTGTGCAGGGAATCGGGCGCGATCTAACAGAACGCAAGCAATCGGAAGAAGAGTTGCGCGAGAGTCAGGCTTATCTTGCGCAACAGACTCAGCGCGAGGCGATGACGCATCGCATTTCGCAAGCGATTCGCTGTTCGCTGGATAGTCACGAGATCTTCCAAACCGCCGTTAGAGAGTTGGGTTCCTATCTCGTCGTTGACCGTTGTTCTTTGTTCATGCGAGACGATCGCGCAAAGTGTGCTACGAACGTCGCCGAGTATCACGCCAGCGGAGTTGAACCGGCGGCCTCTGATTTTGCCCTCACGCATTTGCAATCCTTGATCGCAGCTTTGGACACGACCGGCGTTTTGCCCTTCACAGATGCCGCGAAGGATGCGCGCATCACCGACCTTTATCAAAACATCCTTTCGAAAGCGAACGTGAAGTCGATCATGTACGTCGCGATCCGAGTGGGAGACGACGTGCCCGCTGCGTTCGCGCTTTCTACGACGAAACAGGTCAGGCAATGGAGTGAAGCGGACATCGCGCTCGCCAAGGCAGTTGCAGATCAAACAGGAATCGCAATCCGCCAGGCCGAGCTTTATCAAAAGGCTGAGTCGACTTCGATACGTGAAGCCCTCGTGAATCGTTTGACGATGGCGATTCGTGCATCGCTGAGTTTGGGCGAAGTTTTGAGCACTGCCACCGTCGAGCTCGGTCGCGCACTTGCTGCTTCACGCGTTCACCTGTTTCTGCTGGACAGCGAAGGCGTCAGCGCGCCACACGAACACGAGTATCTCGCTGCGGATGTTCGCAGTATTAAACGCGTCGACGTCGACTACAACGATCCGATTGCGCGCCGGCTTTCTAATTCACTCGAGCCGATGATCGTCGATGACGCTCTTAATTACGACGACGCCTCAAACGCGTTGAGTGACTATGTTCGAGCACAGGCCCAACGACTCGAGATCCGTTCCGCCATCAACTATCCGTTGCTCGTGAAGGGACAGTTCCGCGGCATTTTGTGTATTCACCAAACCGATCGAAAACGTCTCTGGACGGAAGACGAGATCACTCTCGTCGCCGCGCTAGCTGAGCGACTTTCCATCGGCATCGCGCAGGCTGAATTGTTCGAGATGGTGGCGCGTGGAAAGACCGAATGGGAAACGACGTTCGATGCGATGTCGGATGGTATTTTCATCTTCGATCGTGCCGGCGAGCTGAAGCGAGTCAATCGAGCGGGGGCTGCGATGGAAGCCGTTCATCCACGATTGCTGCTCGGCCGGCAGTGTTGCGACATCCTGCGTACGAGTGAAGAAGACGATACCTGTGTTGTCGAAAACGCTCTCGAAACCGGTCGCAGTGTGACGATCGAGATCACGCCAAATCGTTTGAATCGTCCGTTGTTGGTTTCAGTTGAACCTGTGTTTGACGAGAACAATCAGGCCGTGGCTGTCGTGTGCACTGCACGCGACCTTTCCGATTTGCGCAAAGTTCAGGCGGTCGCGCGCGAGCATCAGTCCTTACTGACGAACATTCTCGAAAGCGCGCGCGAGTCGATCTATGCGGTCGACACGGATGGGAACTTCAAGTGGTGCAACACCGCAACGTTGAAAGGTCTCGGTTTTCAACGCAGTAACTTTATTGGGCGTCCGTTGCTGAGCATGGTCTACGAGCCCGACCGCGATCTCGTACGCGAGAAGCTAGAGGCTGCGTTGAAGGGTGCGCCACAAACTTACGAAATGCGTTACTTCGCGCACGACGGACAACTACGTTACGCGCGCGTGGATAATTCACCGCTCGTAGTCGAGGGTCGCACCACCGGCGTGCTCGGAATCGCGCGCGACATTACCGAGCAGAAGGAAGAACGCGAACGCGCTGCGCGAGCCGACAAGCTGCGCGCACTCGGACAACTCGCGTCGGGCGTCGCTCACGATTTCAACAATTCACTCGCGGCGATTCTCGGTCGCGCACAACTGCTGCGACGGCAGATTGATGAACCGGCGTTAGTGCGTAATCTCGATATCATCCAGACCGCGGCCGAAGATGCGGCAGCAACGGTGCGACGCATTCAAACGTTCGCACGCAAGTCGGCGGTGAAGGAGTTTGAGCTCGTCGATGTCGCCAGTTTGCTTAACGATGCAATCGAGATCACTCGCACTCGCTGGCAAAACGAGGCGCGTGTGCGCGGGCTTGAGTACGACGTCAGACTAAACACCGACGAAGGACAATTCACCTACGGTAGCGCCTCCGAATTGCGCGAAGTTTTTGTAAACATGATTGTGAATGCCGTTGACGCGATGCCGCGCGGTGGAAAGCTGTTGATAACGTGCCGTCGTAAAGATGAACGACTGGAATTGCATTTCGCCGACAACGGAATGGGCATGCCCGACGACGTGCAGCAGAAGATCTTCGAACCATTCTTCTCGACCAAAGGCGCACACGGAACCGGTCTTGGGTTATCGGTGAGTTACAGCATCATCGAAAGACATTCGGGCTCGATCAGCGTTGTGTCCGAACCCGGCGCCGGCACAAACTTCACGATCGATTTGCCCGCGGTTGTCGCTGAAACGTCGACTGACGATGTGTCAACCGAACTAAACGACGCTCCGAGCCTAAAGATTCTTGTCGTCGATGATGAAGCTCCGGTCAGAGAAACACTCGCCGAGATGTTGATCGCCGTGAATCACAGTGTCGAGCTGGCCGGCAGCGGGATGGAGGCGGTGGAGAAACTGCGTACGGGCAGTTTTGATTTCGTGTTCACCGACCTGGCAATGCCGGAAATGGATGGCTGGGAAACTGCAAGGTTGATTCGGAAAGACTGGCCTGACTTGAAGATTGTTTTAGTGACCGGTTATGGGCCAACCACAACCCCACCAGCGGGCGAAGAAGATCTCGTTGACGCCATCATCGGGAAGCCCTTCGACTTCTCACAAGTCGGCTCAACGCTCAACACACTCACCAGAGAACTTTGCCACAGATGATCCGTGTCATCTGTGGCTAAATTCTTTTGATTAATTGAAGTTCATGATTCCGGCGCTGGCAGTAAATCCTACTCCAAATCCAACCACCATCGTCGGGCCTGACCACTCATCCTTCTCAGCCAACATGAAACCGGTCGACGCGCTCGAGAGATTGCCGTAACGTTCCAACACCTTGTAGGAGCCGTGAACTTTCGCCGAATCTGGTTGCAGATCAAGTTGAGAACAAACGCCGTCGAGAATCTTCTTACTACCGGTATGAATCAGGCAGTCGTCTACCTGGGCCAGATCCGATACTGGTGAGTCGGGATGTCTGAGAACATTCTTGACTGTGGTAACTGCGTAATGCGCACCGCGATTGGGTACGCTCGGCTGCATGAAGTACTGCGGCCTTCCTTTCAGGAAGGGATGTGAGCTGTTGCTGACCATCGTGAGCAGATTCACATCGTTTGGCTGGTCGTTGGTCAGGTGGGAGATTGGTCCGAACGCGGGCTTTCCTTCTTCATTGCCTACCAGCAAGGCCACCGCGCCGTCCCCGAAAAGCATAGATTGGATTACGAAGGTGGTATCCAACCTTTGTTGTTCAAATTGATCGGGATCAAGCCTCTGCTCCTTCCTCAGTCTGATGATTTCGCGGTAACCGGAATACTCATCGCGGAGCAGAGGAGCAACGTATGGTGTGTGGGATTCAGCCATCACCACGATTGCGAGTTTGCCGGGATTTGCAGCCAGGTACCACTGAGCAACTTCAATTGACTTGAGTAACACAGAACAACCTTGAGCTTGCATGCTTACAGTTCGCAGGGACCGGGAAAGGAGCCCGTGCGTTTTCCCCATGATTTCGGACGCGAGGCACGGCAACATCTGGTCAGGTGTGTTAGTGGCCGCGACGAGTAAACCGATCCGATTCGGATCACCTCCCCATTCGTGGATGCAGCGTTTGGCGGCAGCAACACCGAGTTCGGTTGTGGAACTGGTGGCCATCTTTGGTTTGCCGCAAAGAAAGTCTGGATAGTTTTCGAGTGTTGAGTATCGTTGGTCAACCCCGAGAGCGCTGATGGTATTGATCAGCTCCGGGGACAGTTTGTGCATCAGGCTTCCGACCAGTTCAGTAGTCTTGAAAGCATTTTGAGGCACTGAAGTAGCTGCAGATAGCAAGTTAATCATCGTCGTTTTTTCTGCTCCAAAGAAGAGGGGGAAATTTGCCGCGTCGGACTGCACTCCCTTTCCGTCCGACGCCATCTCCACTACAACCCTCGTGCCGCAATTTGCGGACTCTTGACGACGACGCCAAGCTCTTTATTTAGAATGACTTAAGTGCCAATTACTACTTTCAACCGTAGACTGCGGCATATTGCCTCTTTGGATACCAAATAATCACGTCCAAAAAAAGGACAAATTACCTCAGTAAATTCAAGGAGTGCTCAAAAGTCCTGTGGTACACGGATATACACTTGGCTAAATAGTACCCACGCTCAAACACGCTCAATTTGCGAGTTATCGAAGTTGGAAGCGACCGACGGTGTCTTCGCCGATGCTGCCGAAGTAGAGGGTGCCGTTGTGTTCGACGACGTTGGAGATTTGGGCGTAGCAGTTGGGTGGGCCGTTTTGGAGGTTTTCGATGACTTTGCCTTGTGAGTCCAGAGCGAGAACGAAGGAGTAACGCTTTGGGACGGGTTGAAGGAATTTGGGAAGGCGAGCGACAACTTTGCGGAGGAATGGGTGGGGCAACAACGTCTCATCGAAGAGTGCCTGGCGGGGAGTGACCAGCGCCAGCCAGAATTTGTCTTTGCCGTTTGACGAGATGCCGTCC
>Ga0070699_100005009_pt1 | contig 11667 bp, 5 predicted proteins | sample KBSK1503metaG_FD_65473 | JGI IMG/M metagenome (GOLD analysis project Ga0070699, IMG submission 65473) | Corn, switchgrass and miscanthus rhizosphere microbial communities from Kellogg Biological Station, Michigan, USA - KBS K1-50-3 metaG | ecosystem: Host-associated > Plants > Roots >...
TGGAGACGCCGGGCTCCTGCATCGTGACGCCATACACGGCATCGGCCGACTGCATCGTCCGGGGATTGTGGGTGATCACGAGGAACTGGGTGCTCTTCTTGAATTCGTCCAGCAGGTTCGTGAAGCGGCCGACGTTCGCGTCGTCCAGCGGCGCGTCCACTTCGTCCATCAAGCAGAACGGGCTCGGCTTGGACAGATAGATGCTGAAGAGCAAGGACACGGCCACCAGGGTCCGCTCCCCGGAGGAGAGCAGGTGGATCCGCTGGGTGCGTTTGCCGCGCGGCGCCGCGTGGATGTCGATCTCGCTCTCGAGTGGATCATCGGGATTGGCGAGCCGGAGCTCGCATTCGCCGCCGCCGAAGAGGGTCTGGAAGACGTGCTTGAAGTTGTCCTGGACGGCCGCGAAGGTTTCCTGGAACATGAGCCGGGCGGTGCCGTCGATCTCGCGGATGGCCTGCAGCAGCGATTGCCGCGCGGCCACCAGGTCGTCGCGTTGCGAGGAGAGGAACTCGAGCCGCTTGGTTTCCTCGGCATGTTCCTCGACCGCCAGCGGGTTCACGGGACCGATGGCCTCGAGCGACTCGGCGATCCGGACCGCCTCGACTTCCAGCGTCTCCCGGTCCAGCTCGAGCGGGTGGGCGCCCTCGAGCAGCCGCTCGAACGGCTGCTTCCATTCCGCCTCGACCCGCTCGACAATGCTGCGCTTGAGCCCGGCCACCTCGGTCAACTCGACCTCGAGCCGGTGGTCTTCCTCGCTGGAACGCTCCACATCGGCGCGCAGCTCCTGGACGGTACGCTCGGCGTCGGCCAGGGCGGCGGCGGCGCTGGCGAGCCGCGCTTCCGATTCCGCCGATGCGCCTTCGAGCCCTTCGAGGGCGGCGGCGCGCTCGCGGCGGTGCTCGAGCCACTCGGTTCGCTGGCCGGTGAGCGCGGCGCTCTCCAAGTCGAGCTGGGCGATCTCACTCCGGAGCGTGCGGGCCGCTTCCTCCGCGGCGGCGATGGTCTGAGTGGACCGGTCGAGCCGCTCCTGGGTGGCGCCGAGCCTGGCGCCGACGTGGGCCTCCTGCACCTGCCAGTGGACCCGGTTCTCCCGGGCGGCTTCCTGCTCGGCCTCGACCGAGACCAGCCGGGTGCGGTGGTCGGTGAGTACGGCCTCTTCCCGAGCGCGGGCGGCAGCGCCTTCGGCCAGCGCGCGATCCACCTCGGTGCGCCTCTCACCGGCCTTGCCGAGGCGCTCGCGACTCCGGGCCAGGCCGGTCTCGGCGTCGGCGAGCTCGCGCGTGAGATTCTGCACCACGCGGGCCGCGTCTTCTCTCGCGGCGGCCGCGGCTCGTTCCTGCTCCCGGGCCTGTTCGTAGCCGGCGACGGCATCCACGGCGGCGCGCTCGGCCTCGCCCAGCCGCGTCCCGGTGGCTGACAGCGCGGTGACGACGCTCTCCAGGGCGGCTTCCTGCTGGTCGATCTCGGCGGCGAGCCCGCCGATTTCGGCGCGACGGCGGAGCGGTCCGCTGGTGCCCCCCACACCGGCCAGCAGCACGGCGCCACTGGCGCGCCGGAGCGCAAAGCCGCGAGCGTCCAGTACTTCCGAGCCGCCGAGGAGCGCCTGCACCCACGACGCGGCGGGTCCGTCGGCGCGGAGCTTGGCTTCGAGCGGGCTCCTCCCGTTCCGGGGGCCCTGGGGTCCGCTGTCGGCCGGCAGGAGCACCAGGGCGCCCGGCTGGCTCTCCACGTGCCACTGGCGGATGGCTTCCACAGCGGCCTGGTCGCGCACCAGGATCGCGTGCATCCATTCGCCCAGCAACCGCTCGGCGAGCTCGGCCGCGTCGCGGTCGGCGCTGATGTGGTCGCTCAAGGGTCCCAGCACCGCGCCGTTGAACCGGTCGCGCGCAGCGAGCAGGGCCGCCGCCGCGGGGGCCAGCCCGACGCGATCGCGCTCCAGCTCCTCGAGGGCGGCTCGACGGGTCGTGAGCTGGGCGAGGCTCTCCTCCACCAGGCGGCGGCGATTGCGCTCGCTGGTCTCCTGCTCCCGGGTCTCGGCGACGAGGTGACGGCTCCGCTCCGCCTGGCCGGCGGCGGCGAGGGCGGATTCGGCACTGCGATCGGCCGCTTCGGTTGCGGCCCGGGCCCGGGCCGCACCGGCCTCCAGGTCCGCGCGAATCTTGGCCGCGTGCTCCTCGGCCTGGCCGGCTCTTTCGGTGAGCGCGGCGATTTCCTGTTCCAGCGCCGCGCGCTCCCCTTCCAGCGACCGGAGCTGCTGGACCCGCGCCGCCAGCGCCTCCTCGGCTTCCCTCACCGCGGTGCGCTGGCTGTTGAGCCGCTCCCGGACCTGGGCTTCTTCCGCCGCGCGCTCGAACAGATGGAGCTGGATGCCCTCGTGGTCCTTCTGCGCGGCGGCCAGCTCGGCCACGGCCGCCTGGCGCTCGCGCTCGGCCTCTTCGGTGCGACGGGCGGCGTGGGCACGCTCCTCCTCGTCGCGGTGACGGCGCTGCTGGGCATTGCCGAGCCGCTCACCGGCCACCGCCAGGTCCCCATCGAGCCGGGAAAGCGCCACCTGCACCTCGGCGAGCTGCCGGGCGATTTCGGTGCGGTGCTCTTCGGCGCGGAGGCGCGCCCGCGCCGCATCGTCCTGACGGGTGGCGGCCGTATTCAGCCCGCTGCGCAGCGCGGGAAGCCGCTCGGAGAGCAGGCGGTGGCGGTCTTCGACTCCGGCGGCACGATCGGCCAGCTCGTCCAGGTGCCTCCGGGCCAGTGTCAGCGTGACCGTGAACTTCTCCTCCATCAGCTTGGCGTGGCGTTCCGCCTTGCCCTTCTGCCGTGCCAGCGACCGGATCTGGGACTGCACCTCCGCGATCAAGTCCTCCAGCCGCTGCAGGTCGGTGGCCGTCTCCTCCAGCCGCCGCTCGGTGCTGTGCTTGCGATCCCGATACAGACCGATGCCGGCCGCCTCCTCGAACAGCGACCGCCGCTCCTCCGCCCGATCGGAGAGCAGGAGGTCGATCATCTTGGCTTCGATGACGACGCCCGCGTCGCTCCCCAGCCCGGTGCCGCGCAGCAGATCCTGAATGTCGCGCAGTCGAACCGGGAGGCTGTTGAGGAGATACTCGCTCAGGCCCGATCGGGAGAGCCGCCGGGTTATGACGACTTCCTGATAGGCGATGGGGAGGTCGCCCTCGCTGTTGTCGAGATGGAGCGACACCTCGGTGAGGTTCACCGGGCGCCGTCCCGCGGAGCCCTGGAAGATCACATCTTCCATTTTGCCGCCGCGCAGCAGACGAGCCGATTGTTCCCCGAGCACCCAGCGCACCGCATCGGACACGTTCGACTTGCCGCAGCCGTTGGGTCCCACGATGGCGGTGACGCCGTCCTCGAAGTCGAGCGTGACGGTGTCCGCGAACGACTTGAAGCCGGAGAGCTCCAGCTTGGTGAGCTTCATGCGTCGGGGCCAGGATGGGAGGGAGGGGGCGGCGAGCCGGATGCCGCCTGGGTCCTTAACAAAATAAACGGTTGTGCGCTGCGGGTCAGGGGCGTTGGGGGGATTCGCGGAGAATGAAGAAGGGCCGGCCGAGCTTGCGGCCGTTTTCTTCGGCCACATCCCGGTTGGGGTAGGGACCCACGACGACGCGGTAGCCGTCATCGGGCCCCCGGGGCTCGAGCACCCGCGAGGGGAATCCGGCCTCCTTGAGGGATCGGGCCAGTTGAGCCGCCCAGTCGGGATTCTGGGAAGTGCTGACCTGCAGGAAGACCCCGGTGGAGTCGCCCCCGGCCCTGGCGGAGTCGGTCACCAGGGCGCTGTCCTGTGCGACCGTGGCCGATTCGGCCGCCGCCACGGCCGCCCTGGCCCTCTCCCTGGGCACCCACGCCGCCACCATCCAGAGGTCCTCCCCGCCGCCTTCCAGGGTCGCGATCAGGTGCGGAGGCGCCTGACGGAGGTCCAGGGAGGCGATGTCGTTCCCCAAGCGGGTGATCATGGTGGCAGCCCCCGCGATCGCCGGGAGATCCGGTCCCCAGCTTCCCGGCACGGTGGCGGCGAGCCGGTTGGTGGCCAGGTCCACCACCCAGACCGAATCGGCGTCGGGCGGGCGAATCAGCATCCAGCGCCCCGAGGCGTCGGGCCGGAGCGCCCGCGGCGCCGCGGGGATTTCGATCTTGGCCAGCTCCTTGAGGCTGAACCGGTCGTACACCGTCAGTGCGGCGTCGTCCCCGCTCACGTAGAGGCGATGACCCGAAGGGCTGAAGGCCACCCTCCGGGCATGGTACCGGGTCCGAACGGGCGTGATAGCGCGGCTGCCTCCAACGGTCTCGTACAGCACGACGGCAGTGTCGGCGGCGACGGCGAGCTGGTCGCCCCAGAAGGTGGCGGCCACATCACCGGTCGGGAGCATGGTGGAGTGAAGGGTCTGTTCGGCATTGCTGGTGATGAGCTGAGGCGAGGGGCCGCCGGTCACCACCACCAGCTGATCGTTGGCGGCCCCGAAGAGGGCCACCGGCGCAGCGGGCAGCGAATCCTGAAACTCCGCCGGAGTGCGGCGCAGAACGCGCTTGATCCGGTGCTTGGCATCGGTGACGTAGAGGGTTCCGTCGGGCCCGACCACTCCCCCGGTGGCGTTGGCGAGCTGTTTCCGCACCGCCCGAGACTCCAGGTCGACTGCGATCAGGGTATCGCGCGCATCGACCGCCCACGCGATCCGCTCATCCAGGTCGGCGCCGAGCACCCGGCGGATGGCGGGCACCTTTCCGACGCTCACCCAGTAGGGCGCGCTCAAACTGTCGGGATGATAGGCCTGAACCGGTCCGCCGTTTCGGGGGAAGCGGAGCAGCGAAACTTGGCCCCCAACCGCCGGGAGATCGGGTGGAGCGGCTCCTGGGCTCCCCCGGCAGGACAGAGCGGCCAGAACCACCGCCGCCCGGACGAGCCGGGCGGCGGGTACTGCGAAGCGGTCATCCGGTCCTGGTCTCAGAAGGCAGGACCCAGGCTGATCATCCAATACCCTTTCACGCCTGGCCGCTGGAGCGGGAAGGCATAGTCCGCCCGGAGAATCAGGAACCCGAGGAGGTTGGCGCGGACTCCGAACCCGGTCGAGGTGAGCGGCGTGCGCACCAGGAGCGGGTCATCCCCCGGTTCGCGTTTGAGCTTGAGCTTCATTTGCTGGCCGTTCGGGAGGTTGCCCTGCCAGGTCAGCCCGGCGTCGTAGAAAAGTACTCCCTCGAGATCCGGGAAGCCTGAGGGAAGCAGCCCCAGCGGGCGTAACACCGGGAAGCGCAGCTCGGCGGTCGCAACCAGGGAACGGGTCCCCACCAGCTGATCAAGCAGGGCGCAGCCGGTGGCGGTGCCCGGGTCGACCGCGTTCCGGCACTCGTTGTTGGCGAAGGAGCCCGAGGTGTATCCGCGGATGAACTCCGGCGATCCCGCGAAGAACCGGAACCGGCCCTCGTCACGGCCGTGCTGCCCGTAGTACTGGACGCGGGTCGCGAAGGTCACGCCGTTGGCGATCCGGTCGTAGCGCCGGTAGTCGGCGTTCAGCGTCAGGAACTGCCATCCCCCGAAGCGCGGTGCAACCTCGATGCGCGAGCGGCGACCCAGAATCGGACCGACCGGACCGTAGAGGGAATTGTCGAACACCAGGGCCACACTGGGCTGCACATAGCTCACCGTCGGTCCCGGGACGGTCTCGAAGAAGGGATCGGCGGTCGGGAATCCGGTGTTGGGATCGAACGGCTGCACGAACAGGCGGCTATCGTCTTCCACGTTGACCGCGGACGCGCCGAACTCTAACCGCCGGAATCGGTTGAAGGGATAGGCCGTGATGAACGACGCCTGCCGGAGCACGAGACGGCGGATGCTCTCGACGTACTCGACGTCGCCGCCTTGCCCGTCCCGGAAACCAGCGCTCTCAAAGAAGAAATACGGCTCCTGGGTAACGCCCACGGCCCAGTTGAGCCGGCGGGACAGGTTCACATACTGCGCAGCGAAGTACGTCTCGTTGATCCGGCCGTTCAGCGAAGCCGCCAGGCCGAGCTGGTGGTTCCCCAGCATGTCGCCAAGCACGATGGCCGTCGAGCCGCTGAGCCCGCGGCCGAAGGTGTCACGGGTATATCCGATGGTCGGCCGGCTGATGTACTCCGCCTCGAGCGACGCGTGGTACGGCTTGAAGGTGAACTCGTTGGTGTCCGGTGGTGTGAACGGCAACGAATCGAGAATCCTGGCAATCGAGACCGGCTCGAACCGGGCCAGCACCGAGTCGGGCAGTCTGGGGAGCGAATCGGCCCGGCGGAAGCCGCGCGGAGTCCGGTAGACCGTGCCGCCGCCGAGGATCTGCGGACCGGACGGCGGCGGGATGATTGCCACCGCGGGGCGAGCCGCCTCGCCGGTCGGCGAGAGGTTGGCCAGCGGGCGCTGAGCGATCAGCTGTCCCGGGCTCCAGGGCTGTTTCTTGAGCGTGGCCGGCGCGTTCAGGGTGTATATGTCGTAGCGGCCCTGCTCGAAGTACACGAAGGCGAGCCGGTCGGCGCCGCGGGCCCATGACAGGACCGGTGACAGCGGCGTGATACCCTGGACGCCGGTATAGAAATCCGTGAGCTGGTAGGTCAGCCCGTCCGCCAGGTCGTGGAGGTAGATATTGGCGACGCCGTTCCGATCTGAGATGAAGGCCAGCGACTTCCCATCGGGCGACCACTGAGGATTGGTGTTGCGGCCGATTTCCATGCCCGCGGGCAAGTCGATCCGCCCGGTTTCCAGGTGATACAGCCCAATCCGGAAGTTGCCCCACCGGAGCTTCTGGAAGTCGGTGTTGGGGCCGCGATCAGTGGTGAAGGCGATCGTCTTGCCATCGGGAGACCACACCGGATGCAGATCCGCTTCCCGATCGTTGGTGAGCTGGCGGAGCCCGCCCCCGTCGGCGTTGACCACGTACAGATCCGAGATGCCCCCGGCGAGGCCGCTGAACACCAGCTGCTTGCCGTCGGGACTCCAGGTGGGCGTGGTGATGCCAGCGAGCTTCAGCCGGATTTCGGTGACTGTTTTGTTCCGGTCGGCATCGACGATGATGATGTCGTCCTTGCCGCCCCGCTGCGCGGCGAGCGCAAGGTAGCGCCCGTCGGCGGACCAGCTTGCCGAGGATGTGATGAACCGAAACGTCTCGTAATTACCGCTCGCGGATGAATTCAGCAGCTTGCGAATGGTCTTGCCGGTATTGCCATCGGCCAGCCAGAGGTCGATGAAGTAGAAGTTCTTCTCGCTCAGATAGGCAATCTTCGACCCGTCCGGAGAAATGGCCGGCGCCAGGTGCCACGTGCCTCCGGCGGTTTTCTTGGACAGCAGCTCGGTGGCAATCGCGCGCCCCTTGACCCGGTTGCCGATCTCCGGCAGGTACTGCTTCTGCACGGCGTCCTGCCACTGGGCGACCAGGTTGGGGAACGAGAGTCCCAGGACGCGCTGGAGCGCGGCCTCGATGCCGCCGGCGGAGCCCAGCTTGGTGATCTGGCCGATCGCCTCGTCGCCCCAGCGCTGGCCGATGTAGGCCAGGAGCGCGTGGCCGAACCGGTACGGGAAGACTCGATAGAAGTCCTCCGGGCTCGGCAGCTTGCCCTCGAGCGCGGCATCGCGAAGCCACATGGCGGTGTTGGGATCGACCGGACCGATCGAGAAGTACTCGGCCATGCCTTCGCCGAACCAGAGCGGGGCGTTGGCGTTGATGATGCCCTGGACGCCGCCGCCCATCCGGCCGCGGGACCAAATGTCGAACTGGAACTGGTGGGCCATCTCGTGCATGAGTACGTGCTCGTTTTCCGCGTACGTCCCCATCAACGGAAAAATGTTCCGGTGCCGGAGGTAGTCGGTAAAGCCGCCGGTGCTCTCGTCGATCTCCCCGCCCGAGGTGTTGGTTTGCTGGAAATCCGAATGCGACGCATACGGAATGATCGGCTTGCGCTCGTTGAACTGGTGGTTGAGCGCCTTGGACAGCTTGAAGTAGGTCCGCTCGGCCATCCGGGCGATGTCCAGCGCCGCTTCCCGTTCGGCCGGGTAGTAGTACACGTCGAAGTGCTCGGTCTGGATGATCTGGAAGTCGAAGCGCCCATACTGGACCTTGTTCCGACCGAAGTACTGAGCCGGGAGGGCTCCTGGGAGCAGCGCGAGCAGCAGTGCCGCAACACCTATCCGACGCATCATTGGGACTTCCTTTCAACTGCCGGGACGAACTTCGGAGCGTCGTTCCACAGACGCTCGAGCTGATAGAAGGCGCGTGCTTCGGGGTGGAACAAGTGGACGACGACGTCCACGAAATCGAGCAGGACCCAGCGGCCGGTGGTGAGCCCTTCGACGTGATGAACCCGGATGCCTTCCGCGGCCAGACGGTCGACGACCGACTGCGCGATGCCCCGTACGTGAGCATCCGAGGTGCCCGAGGCGATGACAAACCAGTCCGTCGCGTCGTTGAGGCCCCGCAGGTCCAGGGCGACCATGTCTCGGGCTTTCAGGTCGTCCGCCGCCTCGAGGGCCAGGCTGACCGGAGCCGAGGGCTGGCCCGGCCGTGGTACGGCGCCCTGGCGACGCGTCACTGGCTGGGCTCCTCCGGAACGGGCCGGACCGGCGTGCCGTCTTCCACCTGCCAGCAGAGCGCCCAGGCGCCCGGCCCCACGTGGGTGCCCAGGACGCCGGTGGCCAGTGAGACGAAGCAATCCCGCGGCGCGAACGCGGCGACCAGGGCGATCCGGATCCGCTCCCCCAGGTCGGGGGCCTCCACGTGCGCGATCCCGAATCGTACCGCTTTTGGTCTGGGCGTGAGGTTCTTGTCCACCAAGGCGAGCATTCGAGAGATCAGGGCCTCCCGGCCACGAACGCGATCGACCGGGACGATGCGCCCGGTCAAGTCGAGGCCCAGAATCGGCCTGACGTCCAGCATTCCAGCCAGCCATGCCTTTCCCCGCGACACCCTTCCGGAGCGAATGAGGTTGTCGTACGTGTCCACCGTCAGGAGGACACCCGACTGCCGTCGTACCCGCTCGAGCTCCCTTACGATCTCCCGGGCCCGCCATCCCGACTCCGCTAGCTCGGCGGCCCGGAGCGCCAACAGTCCCAAACAGAGTGACGCCGCCCGGCTGTCCATCAGATACACGTGTTCGAGGCCAGACGCCCTGATGGCCGCCTGGGCCGCCTGGAAGGTGCCGGACAGCGCCGACCCCAGGAGGACCGCGACCACTTCGTCCGCCTCTCCAAGCGCCGACCGGAACACCCGGACGAAATCTGCCGGGGTCGGCTGGGACGTGGTGGGGAGCTGCTTGGCGGAGCGCAACTTCTGGTAGAACTCCTCCGGCCGCATCCCCACGCGGTCCTGGTGCACCTCGTCGCCGAACACGATCTGCAGCGGGACCATCGCGATGTGGTGGCGATCCAGCACCGCGTCGGGCAGGTCGGCCGAGGTGTCCGTCACGACGGCCACGGGGCGGCGCTCGAGATGGGAAAGCGCCCGGTGCTGCGCCCGCATGTCATCGGCCTTCTGGAAGGTGAGGCTTCCCCAGCGGCCGGCATACGTAAAGACGGCCTGCGGCGCGTCCGTATGCACATGCACCTTAAGGATATCGCTGATCACCGCCACCACGACGGAGCCGCCGAACTGGTGCATGGCCGCTCGCACCTCGTTGGCGGCAGGGAGCTGTTCCCCCCGCACGATGAATTCGGTGCAAAATTGATAATCCCGTTCGGCAGCGACGGTCATCTCGGCTGCCGGAAAGGCATAAAAGCTGGGTGCCTCGGCAGGGGCGGGGAGGATGGGGTCCCCCTCGATCATCCGCACGACCCCCTCGATCATCCGCATGAATCCCTTGCCGCCGGCGTCCACGACCCCGGCTTCCTTGAGCACGGCCAGGAGCTCGGGGGTATGGGCCAGGGCCACTTCGCCTTCGCGGAGCATGCGGCGCATGAATTCCGCGAGATCGGGCGAGTCGTGCGCGGCGCGTTCCGCGGCGGCCGCGGCCTCCCGCGCCACGGTGAGGATGGTGCCTTCGCGAGGCTCGTCGAGGGACTGGTACAGGGTGTCAGCGCCGTGGCTCAGGGCGCGGGCGATCCGCGGGGCGTCGGCGGCTTCGCAGCCCTCCAGGCTGTCCGAGAATCCCATGAGAAAGTGGGCCAGCATCATCCCGGAGTTACCCCGGGCACCCAGTACCGCCCCACGGGCGATGGTCCTGGCCGTGACCGAAAGCGACTCGTCGCCGAGTGCCCGGCAGGCATCGGCGACGGCGCGGAGCGTCAGGCTGAAGTTGGTGCCGGTGTCTCCATCGGGCACCGGGAAGACGTTCAGGCGGTTGATCTCGTCCCGACCGGCGTTGACCCAGTCGGCGGCGGCGTACACAGCGCGCGCCAGCCTGGGGCCATCGACGTAGGCGATCCCGATCGCCATTCGGTCGCTACGCCGGTACGATCGTGACGCGGACCGTGGCGTGGACGTCCGAGTGGAGCCGTATCGGGACGGCGTGCTCACCGAGCTGCTTGATCGGGTGCTCGAGCTCGATCTTCCGCCGGTCGACCGGATGACCGGCCTTGGCGAGCTCATCGGCGATGTCCTGGGTGGTAATCGACCCGAAGAGGCGGTCGCCCTCGCCGGCCTTGGCCGAGATGGTGATCGCGACAGCCGACAGCTTATCGGCCATGGCCAGCGCTTCCGTCCGGTCGTGGGCGGCGCGGGTTTCCCGGGCCTTGGACTCCGCCTCGAGCCGCTTCTTGTTGCCTTCAGTGGCCTCGTACGCCAGGCCCCGGGGCAGCAGGTAATTCCGGGCATACCCCGGCTTGACGCGAACCAGGGCTCCCGCCTTGCCGAGGGATTTCACGTCCTCGCGCAGAATGACTTCCATCATGTCATGCTCCTCCGGGTGCGGGGGGCGAGAAGCGCCCCCGAATGTCGATCCAGGTGTCCGCCAGGCCAAGCACCGCGAGGGCGCCCGGAGTCAGGGGAAGGATCAAGAACGCCAGCCCCGCCGCCACGGCCTTGACGGCGCCCGGGGCCGGCGCAAGCAGGGCGGTGACGACGGCTAGGCCACGAGCGACATACAGCCCCGCCCACACGATCAGCAGGTTCATCGCGACAGTGCGGGCAGGGAGTGGGAGGGGTACCAGCAGCGACCCCAACGTCAGGATGGCACCCCACACGAGATGGTCGTTAAAACGGAACTGGCGAAACGGTGCCGGTGGCCTCCCGAACGGTGTCGTGGCGACGCGGTGATGCCAGATCCAGGACAGGGCACAACCCGCGATAGCGGTCAGGGCCAGGAAACCAGGCATGACCCGGGCGATCTGCGGCGCCATGTCCTGCAGCTGCCGAACGAACGTCTGCGTCTCGGTGGTGGGGCCGCCGGTGGGGGCGGTGGCTTTGGCCCATGCGTCGTAGGTGGCGCGCATCATCTCGGTGAACGCCCGCTCGAGATCGGCCCAGCCCAGGCCCACGAAACTCATCCAGACGCCGACGCCGAGCGCACCGAATGCCACCGCGATCAGCGCTCGCGGCACCACGGGGAGCCGGCCTCTGAGGGAGAGGCCGACGAACCCCAACGTCACCAGCAGGCCGCTCAACCTCACCAGCTCGAGCACCAGGGCGCGATCGAATGAGACCATCGCGGCCACCCCAGCGCCCGCCGCCACCAGCCAGAACAACTCCCGCCCCGAGCGCGGCCGGGACA
>Ga0070699_100005013_pt1 | contig 11658 bp, 11 predicted proteins | sample KBSK1503metaG_FD_65473 | JGI IMG/M metagenome (GOLD analysis project Ga0070699, IMG submission 65473) | Corn, switchgrass and miscanthus rhizosphere microbial communities from Kellogg Biological Station, Michigan, USA - KBS K1-50-3 metaG | ecosystem: Host-associated > Plants > Roots >...
CAGGCACCGTTACCACACCTTCAGTCAGCAGCTTGAGCAGGTGCGGGGGTGTCCGCTCAAAGGCGACAAGCTCACGGTGCCCGGCGTCGGCACCTGTCGAGTCAGATTGAGCCGCGAGCTTGAAGGCACGGTCAAGCAACTGCGGATCACGCGCCGTGCTGACGGCTGGTTTGCGCTGCTGGTCTGTGAACTGCCGAGGCCTGCGCCGCTCCCCAAGACCGGTGACGAGGTTGGGATTGACGTTGGGCTTGAGAGCTTTGCGACCCTCTCGACGGGTGAGACGATTTCGAACCCGCGCTTTCTCCGCGAGGGTGAGCGCAGCTTGAAGACGGCGCAACGTCAAGTGTCGCGCCGCAAGAAAGGTTCTCACCGGCGGCGCAAGGCTGTCAGACTTTTGCAGAAGCAACATCTGACGGTCTCGCGCAAGCGGAAGAACTTTCACTTCGAGACGGCCACGCCATTGGTGCGCGAGTTTGACGTGATTGCGGTCGAAGACCTCAAGATCAAGAACCTGGTCAGGAACCCACACTTGGCCAAAAGTATCTGTGATGCGGGGTGGGGAAGCTTTCTCAATATTCTTTCGCACAAGGCTGAAAGCGCCGGTCGAGAGATGGAGAGAGTCTCGCCCGCGTTCACGTCTCAGGATTGCAGCCGGTGCGGTGAAAGAGTGCGCAAATCCCTCGCGGTGCGTGAGCACGTGTGCTTGGTATGTGGACTGGTTATTCACCGTGACCATAACGCCGCCCTGAATATCAAATCAAAGGCCGGGGTTCGGCCTTCGGGGAGAGAGAAGGTTGTTCCAGCTTCTCCCGATGAACCGAGAACAGGTGCGAGAAACCTCCGGTGAGGTTCTCAGGCTGAACACGGACGTTCAGCCGTTCTTCCGCGCCTGACGCCAACAACAGGATGTCCCACTGCAGTTTGTCCATCTCTCAACTCCCAATCCTGGCCGGGGGCAATTCGACCGTCTCGAACCAGTAGATGCGCAAGGTCTTCATGACCTCGACCAACGCTTCAAACGCCACCGGCTTGACGATGAACGAACTGGCCCCTAAGTCGTAGGTGCGACAGACGTCCTCCTCCGCCTTCGAAGTCGTCAGCACCACGACCGGAATCCGTCGCAGCCGGGGGTCGGCCTTGATCTCCTCGAGCGCTTCCCGCCCGCCTTTCTTCGGCATATTCAGATCGAGCAGGATCAAGCTCGGCAGCGGCGCCCCCTCGGCGTATTTTCCCCGCTGGTAGAGATAGTCCATCAACTCCTCCCCATCCTCGACGAAGTCCAGGTGGCAAGCGAGCCGGCTCTCTTCCAGCGCTTCCTTCGTCATCAGGCGGTCATCCGCGTCGTCATCAGCCATCAAGATCATGAGTGCTCGGCCGTCTTTCTCCATACCTCATCTTCTCCTTTGGGCTGGGTCACGGGCAGCGTGACGATAAAGGTTGAGCCCTGCCCCTGGGCGCTGCGGGCCGTGATCGCTCCGCCATGACGTTCAGTGATCTTGCGGCAGATCGCGAGGCCCATGCCTGTGCCCTCGTACTCGGTGCGACCGTGCAGCCGCTGGAACGGGACGAAGATGCGGTCCAGAAACTTTTCGTCGAAGCCGATGCCGTTGTCCTCAACCACAATTTGACACTGCCGGTTAGCTGGCGGAGGCCCGGCCGAGTGCGGCTGACCATTCAGGAATTGGGCATGGACTTTAACGACCGGCGTGACCTCCGGCTGATGGAATTTCAACGCATTGCTGATCAGGTTCTGCAGGAGTTGGCGCAACTGTGATGCATCGCCCTCGATCGTCGGCAACTCACCGACTTCGACCCGCCCGCCGGTCTGCTCGATGCGCGCTTCTAAATCGGACAAGACCCCGCGCGCCACCTCGACGAGATTGACCGGGGCGAAAGGCCGCGCCTTGGTCGCCACCCGCGAGAACAAGAGCAGATCGCTGATCAAGCTCTGCATCCGCCCGGCCGCCTGCTGCATGCGTTCCAGGTAGTCGCGGCCCTGCTCGCTGAGCACCTCGCCGCATTTGCTTTTGAGCCGGTCACCGAAGGCTTGCACCTTGCGCAGCGGCTCCTGCAAGTCGTGCGAGGCGACGTAAGCGAAGTCCTGCAACTCGCGGTTGCTCTGTTCCAGTTTAGCCGCGTAGATCTTCAACTCTTCCTCGGCCCGCAGCCGCTCGGCGATTTCTGCCTGCAGGGCGGCGGTCCGCTCTGCCACTTTTTTCTCCAGCGACTCGTTCAGTCCCCGCAGATCATCCTGCGCCTGGGCGAGTTCCTGATTCTTTCGCACGGCGGCTTCGTAGACTGAGAGCAGGAGGTCGAGAATCTGCAACCGGTCGGCGGTGATGAAGTGTTTTTGGCCCGCGAAGAAGATCTCGATGCCGATTTGCGAGCCTCCGCCCTTGCGTAGCTCCTGGTTGGTCAGGACGTACTCGACGCGGCTGAGGAGGTATTTCCCGTCGTAAGGCTTGGTGATGAAGTTTTTGGCCCCGCACTCCAAGCCTTTGATGACATCCCGCGGGTCGGAGAGCGAGGTCAGGAGGATGACCGGGATCTCTTTGAACCTCTCATCGGAGGTGATCCGCCGGCAGAGTTCATAGCCGTCCATCTCCGGCATGACGACATCGCTGATCACGAGGGTCGGTTTGCGCTCTTCAAGTGCGGCCAGCGCTTCCCGGCCGTTTCGGGCCGCTGCCACCTGATAGCCCCGCTCCTCAAGGATGAATTTCAAATGTTAGGCCTGTGTCGGGCTGTCCTCGGCCATGAGGATTTCGACTGCGGTGTGCTTAAAATCTTTCTCTACTTTCATGCTCAGACCTTTTCACTTTTTATCGACCAGACTGATGAGCGCCGTCGCCACCTTATCTGACGAAAGTACGTGCGCCGCCGCATCAAGTTTGACGGCTTCTCCCGGCATGCCATAGACCACGCAGCTTTCCTGATCTTGCGCAATCGTGATGGCGCCTTTTTCTTTCATCAATTTCAACTCCTCCGCGCCGTCTTTCCCCATGCCGGTGAGCAGCACCCCAACCGCCTGTGGACCGAAATGGTGGGCGACGGAGCGGAACAGGTACGAGACTGACGGGCGCAAGCCGTTCTCCGGCTCATCCCGGCTGAGGATGATGTGCCCGCCGGCTTCGACCCCCATCTGGAATTCATCCGGGGCCAGATAGGCGTGGCCGGGCCGCGGCGTCTCGCCGTGCGTAGCGACGTGCACCGGAAAACCGCACGAATGGGTGAGCCATTCGGCGAATCCTTGAATAAACCCGGAGGCCATATGCTGCACGATGAGCACCGGCGCCGGGAAATCTTCGGGAAGCCCGGCCAGGATGTCTCGGATGACCAGTGGCCCGCCGGTCGAAGCGCCGATGGCCACGATCCGGATTGGTGCGCTGGGGCGCAGACGGGCCAGGGCAACTGTTTCCTTGCTCCGCAGCTCCGGTTGGGGGCGAGCCCACCGCCTCACCACCTTCACTTCCGCCATGAGTTTCACGGTTTGGATCAACTCCTTCGCGGTCACCTCATGGTCGGGATGGCCGACCCCCGCCGGCCGCTGGACGACACTGAGCGCGCCTGACTCCATGGCGCGGAAGGTCGTCGTCAACTCTTTGAGGCTCGTGCTGCCGCTCACGATGACGATGGGGGTAGGGTGCGTCTCCATAATGCGGCGGGTGGCGTCGAAGCCGTTCATCTTCGGCATGTGGATGTCCATCGTGATCACGTCGGGCCGATGGAGCTTGACCGCTTCGAGAGCCGCGGCACCGTTCGGCGCCGTCCCGACCACTTGAATCTCGGGATCGGAACTGAGCATGGCGGTCAAGAACTCCTGAATCACGAGTGAATCCTCGACGATGAGCACTTTGATCATCCACTCCTCCGGGGCTTAGATCAGTCTACGGATAGCCTCCAACAAATTGCTCTGGTCAAAACTGCTCTTCACGATGTAGGCATTGGCCCCGACATCGATCCCGCGCTCGCGGTCTTCTCTCGACCCCAGCGCCGTCACTAACACCACGGGCAACTCCTGAAGCCGCCGGTCGCTGCGGATCTTGGCCGTCAGGTCAAACCCATTCATCCTGGGCATCTCGACGTCGGAGACCACGAGAGCGAACTCCCCGGCGCGCAGCTGCGTGAATCCATCGACGCCATCCACGGCCGTCTTGACGTCGTAGCCGGCGGCCTCCAGGATGTTTTTCACCAGCGTCCGTGCCGTGATGGAATCCTCCACCACCAGGACGGATTTTCTGGCCCCTTCTTCTTCCTCGCTGACAGCCGCCGTCACACCGGACGGGGCAGATGCATGCGCTGCGGATTTCAGGACATCCGAAACGTTGAGCACAGGCGCCACCTTTCCATTACCAAGCACCGTCGCCCCGGCAACATTTCGCACGCGGGAGAGCTGCTGCCCCAGTCTTTTCACCAACACTTCCTGTTCGCCGAGCACTTCATCCACGAGAAACGCGATGCGCTTCTCCGCCGCACCCAGCACGACCGCAAGTGGTTTGTCCGTCGCCTCACGCAGTGCGGGCTTCCGTGGAATTTCCAACACCTCTGCCAGCCGGACCAGTGACACCGGTTGTCCGTTAAGCTCGATCGTCTCTCGGTTCTCCACGGTTTTGATCTCTTCCGAGTTCACTCTCACCACTCGCTCGACATGGGCTGTGGGCAGCACCAGGAGATGTTCAGCGACGCGCACGAGAATTCCGCGAAACGTGGCCAGCGCGAGCGGCAGCAACAGGCGATAAGTCGTCCCGGCATCAGGGCGGGTCTCAAGCGAGACGGCGCCGCCCAGTTTTTCCACCTTCTCGCGCACGATGGCCAGGCCGAGGCCGCGGCCTGAGAGGTCGGTGATGATGGGATTTGTGGAGACTCCTGACTCGAAGATGAGTGACATCATCTCCGGTTCACCCAACTTCTCCGTTTCTTCTGGAGAAACAACGCCGACTTTTAAGGCGGCCGCTCGCACTTTGGCGGCGTCAATCCCGGCGCCGTCATCGGAGACGAGCACCTCCACCTTGCCGCCGTCTTGCTGCGAGATGGTGACGGTCACCGTCCCACGAGGCGGCTTGCCCTGGCGCTCTCGCTCTTCGGGTTTTTCGATCCCGTGGTCGATCGCATTTCTCACCAGATGGATCAGCGGGTCTTTCATCTCCTCCAAAATCCGCCGATCAATCTCAATCTCCGTCCCCCGCATCACCAGCTCGACCCGTTTGCCTTGATCGCGCGCCAGGTCGCGGAGGAGTTTCGGGAACGATTCCAGGAGCGACGAGAAGGGAAGCATCAACACCTGCTTCATATCCCAGAGAAGATGGTCTACCATTCCGCCTAGCGACCGCTGGTCGTCTGCGACCGACTTTTCCAGCGCCGCGAGTTGGTCTTCGAGTGAGATGACGAAGTGGCGATTCCATTCGAGAAACTCCAGGAGCTTCTGGATCTGCGCCTGCTTTTTCCCCTGCCCGTTCTCTCTTCCGTGACCGTTGCCGCTCCTCACGAATGATTGCTCAACCGTGCGCACCTCAGGCCGGACCTTGGCCCACTCTTTTTCCCACACGGCCAACAAGGCGTTGACCTCGCGCACCTCAATCGCCCGTTGACTCGCCACCAGTTTGGCCGACAATAGTTCTTCGGCTTGAAGCAGAATGGAGTCCAACTTCGCCGTCGCGATTCTGATCGTCTCCGTCGCCCTCGGCTTCTCCTCGGCCATGGTTCGCGGACCCGTCGCCTCTTTGGCAAGCTGAAACACTTCCGACTCGGGCGCCAGCGAGACCGCTTCCGCTTCCGGCTCTTTCAACGCCAGCGGCTGAGGTCGCGATGCGCCCTTCGAGACACCCTCAAGCCGATGGAGAATCCCCCTCGATCGCGCTCGCTCTTCAGCGGTCCATTCGGATTCGGGAGCTGGGAGCAGTTGATCGAGCGTGTCAACCGCTTCGTGAAGCACGTCAAAGAGCGCTGGCGACAGAGTCATGTCTTGACGCTTCAGAGCCGCGAAAACGCTTTCGAGCGCTTGGCAGAAAGTCTCAATCCCCGTCAGGTTCACTGAGCGCGCCGCCCCTTTCAGGCTATGCGCCTCGCGGAAGATGGCCTCGATGATGCCCATTTGCCGCTCAGCCGTCGCCTCCTGCTCCAACTCGACGAGGCCGGAAGACAGGGCGTTGATGTGCTCGGCCGCCTCGACTTTGAACGTAGCCAGCAATCTTTTGAGGAATTCGCTTTCCTTCTCGCTCATACCCTTACCACTGCGGATCGCGGATCGAAAGACAGTAGACCCTTCCTCAAATCCGCAATCCGAATTCCGCCATCCGCAATCGTCACACCTTATACTGCGCCACCATCTGCTTCAGCTTCTGGCCCAACTGGTGCAGGTCCTTCGCCGCCGTCTCCGCCTGTTTGGAGCTCGCCACGTTCTGCGCGCTCGCTTGCTTGATGCTCTCCATCGCCACCGCCACCTGCTCCATCCCGATCAATTGCTGCTGGCTGGACGCCGCGATCTGCGTCGCCGACTGCGCGCTCTCAGCCACGCTCTCGGTCAGCGTCCGAATCGTTTCGCCCGCTTGCGCCGACCGCGTGACGCCACCCTCCACGGCTTTGCTCCCCTGTTCGGTGACCATCACCGCCGTGCTCATCGCGCGCTGGTTGTCGCTCAAGATGACGCGCACTTGTGAAGTCGCCTGCTTCGACTGCTCGGCCAGACTCCTGACCTCCTGCGCCACCACGGCAAAGCCCTTCCCCTGCTCGCCGGCTTTGGCCGCCTCGATCGCGGCGTTGACCGCCAGCAGGTTCGATTGCTCGGCCAGGTCATTGACGGCGGCGTTGATCTCGCTGATGGTCTGGCTCTGCTCGCTGAGCCGGACGATGCTCTCGGCGATCGACTCCATCTGCTCCCGGATGCGGGTGATTTCCGCGATCAGCTCATCGACTGATTTCTTGCCGCCCTGAGAGACTTGAGCCACCTTCTGGGCGCTCTCGGAGACGTGCCTAGCCTTCTGGGCGGCGAGTTGGACGGTCTGTCTGATCTCTTCCACGGTGGCGGTGGTCTGGCTCACGGCAGTGGCGGTCTCGGCGGCGCCGGAGGCGATTTGAGTCGTGACCGCGAGAATCTCGCTCGCCGAAGAGAGCAACACGTTGACGCCCTCGCCGACCTCCTGCGTCATGCCCCGGAGATTTTCCACCATCCGGCTGAAGGTCTGGGTCAAAGCGCCGATCTCATCCGTGCGGTGGGTCGAAGAAACGTTGGCAGTCAAGTCCCCAGCCGCCACCCGCTCCGCCACTCTGGAGATTTCACTGAGAGGTTTGGAGATGATCCGGTTTAAGAACACGATCATGACTATCCCCATGGCGAGCGCTGCCAGACCGATGATCACGAACAGGCGGACCGCTTGATCTGCTTTTTGCTCGGACTGGATGACGGCTTGCCTGGCTCTCTCCTGCGCTTCTTTTTCGAGTTCAATGGCGATGGCCCGCACCCGCTCGAAACGGTCGTTCTGCGCGCCGACGCCGAGTTGCCTCGCCTCATCCACCTTCCCTTGATAAATCAAGGCGAACTGCGCCTCCCGCGTCTGCCGATAAGCATTCAAGGTGGTTTTCAATTCCTCAAACCGGCTCAGGAACTTCAGATCATTCCGGCCGTATGCAAAGAGCTTTTGCAGTTCCTCATCGATCCCCTTGGCACGGCCCCGGATATCCCGCTCCAACGTCTCCTGATCTGACCGCTTGGTCATGACCATCATTTCCAGCACCAGGGCCCGATTTCGATTCAGGTCGGACCTGAGTTCCAGAAGATTCACCACCGCCGCCATGTCATCTTCGAACATGGTTCTTTGTGATTCCCGAATCAGCGTAATATTCCGGTAGGCGGCGATGATCACAATAATCAGGAAGATGAGCATCAGGCCGAAACCGAAAAAGAGCTTCGCTCGCGTCGAAAGATTGATGAACCATCTCATTGCCGCTGCCCCTTTCTGACTGGCGAATTCAATTGTCTCCAACTGAATTCGTCTCTCCCCATCTGCACCTTATACTGTGCCACCATCTGCTTCAGCTTCTGGCCCAACTGGTGCAGGTCCTTGGCGGCCGTCTCCGCCTGTTTGGAACTCGCCACATTCTGCGCGCTCGCTTGCTTGACGCTCTCCATCGCCACCGCCAAAGGATTTATTGAACTAGAGATGCCTGCTTCATTCTCCATCTGCTTTCCAGCTAGCTCTCTACTTCTTCATGCACGATCATTTTTCCGTCAGAGAGCATCTTTCCCACATCGAGGATCACCAGCCGCTCGCTCGTCACTCCTGTTAAATATTCGGCGCGGATGCCGATCAAGGTGGGAAGCGTTGGCTGCACCTCCGCGAGCGGGATGGATCGCACGCCGAGGATCCTGTCGGCGAGAATGCCTAATTCCATCTGCCCGGCGCGCACGATGATCACCTTGTTGAGATCGGTCAGTCCCTTTTCCGGCAGGTCGAAGAGTTTCTTGAGATCGATGACCGATAGGATTTGCCCGCGCACGTTGATGATGCCCAGCACAAACGGCGGCGTGCACGGCACCGGCGTGAGGTCTTTGAGCGGGTAGACTTCGCGGACGAAGGATGATTCCAGCCCATACCTTTCGTCAGCCAGCAGAAACTCAACCACCTTCATCCGCTCTTTCGCCGCGACCGCTGCTTGCGGCTCCTGCTGAAGCGCCCGGGCCCTCGCTTTGAGGATCTTTTGCTGTTCTTCGGGGCTCGGCTTCGACCCTTGCTCGATGGCTGCTCGCGCGGCCTCAAGCCGGCGATGGATGGCGCCCCAATCAATGACCGCCGATTGCTTCGCCGATGGTTGCAGCTTTTGCTTCGTCACCTTGACTCCTTACCGCGGGCAGACGCCCGGTTCGTGGCGGCGATGATTTCCATCAGCCTTCCCGCCGTCATCCCTTCTGATTCCGGCAGCGTCTCTTCTGCCCCGCAGGCGCCGAGCAGCGAGAGCGCATTCGCCAAATGCTTCTCTGACTCTGTTCGTTTCCCCTGTTGCAGAGCGAGATTGCCCAGAGCAAAATGAGCGAGCGCGAAGTTTTCGTCGAGGTAGAGCGCCCGCTTGAGTGAGCTGACCGCTCCCTCAAGCAGCCCGCGTTCCTGAAGGATGGTGGCGCGGAGATAATGCAACCCGGCATCGAGCTTGTCAGCGGCGATGGCTTTTTCGCACCAGGCGAGCGCCTCGGAAAGGTTGCCCTGATTAGCATAGACCCGGGCTAAGAGAGCGACGGCCGCCACCTCGGCCCGGTCGTGTGAACAGATCTCGATGAGTCTCTCCGCGGCTTCCGCGTAGCGCCCCTGCTCAGAGAGCGCCAGGGCTTCCAGATAGCCATCGCTCGCCACGTCTTCGGCTGGACTCTCACGCTGGCCGAGGTCACGGCCCAGCGGTTGGTGCCCGTTGCCTGCTGAGAGGAATGGCCCGCTCAATCCTTGGGTGAAAGTAACCGTCTCCAGCTTCGGCTCAAAGGCATCAGCCAGCGGGGCGTCGCCAGTAGTCTGCGCGGGGAGAGAGCAGGCGGGTGTTTGAGGTCCCTGGATGTCTTTCCGATAGAAGATCGCGCCGGGAAAGTTGACGGCCACGAACTGCGGAAAGAGAACGTGCGAGGTCTCGCTCGGGCTGACGATCAGCCAGCCGCCGTCGAGGAGCGAGTGATGGAGATTCTGAATCACTTTCCGGGCGCGCTCGCGGGCGAAATACATCAGCACGTTGCGGCAGAAGATGAGGTCCATCGCGGTGGTGTTATTCAGAGGCGAAGGGTAGCTGTCTTCCGCCAGGTTGAGGTAAGCCAAACTCACCATCCGCTTGACGCTCGGCAGGATTTCAAAATGGCCATCGGCCGTTCTGCTGAAATATTTCTCCTTGACCCACGACGGAGTGTTGCGGAACGACCACTCACGGTAGATGCCGGCCCCAGCTTTCTGCCGCCAGCGTGGGTTGATGTCGGTGGCTAAAATCGTGATCTCCCAATCTTCGAGATCAGGCAGGATGCGGCTGAGCAAGATGGCGAGGGAGTAGGGCTCCTCACCCGTCGAGCAGCCAGCGCTCCAGATTCTCAAGCGCTGTCGGGCCCCTCGGCGGGAGCGAATCAACGCGGGGAGAGTCTGTTCGGCGAGGATCTCCAGGCTCTCCGGGTCGCGAAAGAAATAGGTCTCCCCGACCGTGAGATGGCCGGCCAGCAGCTCGATCTGTCGGTAGTCGAGCGGGGCGGACAAGAGCCACTCAGCGCACGACCGGGCATCGTGAAAACCGAACTCGCGGGCGGCTGAGGCGATCCCTTGTGCCAGGTCGCTGAAGCGCTCTATGGGGAACTCTAGCCCCATCCGGGCGGCGATGGATTCGCTGAGTTGGGCAAGAAGATGGTCTGAAATCCGATGGTTCATTTCCCACTATTATTTTGCTTGTCGTTGGCTCATCGCTTCCTCAAGCATCTGCTCTTCTTCGAGGGAGAGAAACTGGTCGAGGTCGTGAATCAGGATCAAGCCGTCTTCCAGCTTCAGTATGCCCCCCACATATTCCAGGTTGCGGAAAATCTTCTCGGCCGGAATGATCTCTTCTCCAGGGCAGTCAACTACGCCGCTGACCGTGTCCACGACCAGTGCCACAGTTCGCTGCTTTGTCCGCGCGATGATGAGCTGATCGTTCGGACTGATGTCTCGCTCTGGCAGGCGTAAGCGGCGGCGCAGATCGAAGGCGGGAACGACCTGCCCTTGCACGTTGATCACGCCGAGCACAAGTGCCGGCGCCGTGGGCAAAGGGGTGACTTCAACCGCGTGGATGACTCGCTCCACTGCCGAGAGGCGCAGCGCAAACGGTTGCTCATCCAGAGTGAAGACAGCCAGGCTAGCTGATTCGCTCAAAAATGGCCTCTCATTCCGGCTCGCGACTCGCTCCCTCGATCTTCGGCGAGCGAATCACCCATCGTAACCTTACCGGCTCGCCGGTGACGGCAAGCCGGAAGCTCAATCAAGCGTCGACGGTCAACACTCCGGCAAAGTGCGTTATCGTCCGGTAATGACAATCGTTCCCCCTTGACTGCCGAACTGAGTGTGACAGTGCTGATCAAGTGGAAGACGCTTACTAAAGTTCGTTGGGGCTTGTGAAATGACTTGCGCTTCGGCCAAGGGGGCTGCTGCCCTGAGCCACTGAGTTCGTTTGAGGGCGTTCCTGATCTCGACCGCAGGCCGCGCGGGAAAAGGAACTGATACTTTTACGGCATTGAAGTGGCCACAAGAAATTCTTTGCCATCCCATGACCTGGACATCTGGTGTCAAAGAAAATCGTGTGATCTGCCTAGTAGTTTCTGGCATTCGGAAGTTTAGTAGTTTCGATGCCTTAGTTCAAGGCAATAATTTTGAGACATAAAAATACGGGGCTTTTTTGCCTGAACTACGTGGATCTACGTAGAGCCGGGGCTGATTCAGCGGTACATTAATTGTGCAGCCTCAGCCGCGTCAGTGACGCCGCGCAGGTTAGTCAGGCGTCTAGGGCAGGGGGCAGTTGGTGAAGAAACAGGTCGCAGTTCTGCGAGTTTCACTGATACCGCTGGCGAATCAGTACCGCGAGCGGTAGCGAGCGTGCTTCCCGCAATTAAGCAAGTCCGGGAGCCACGCTCGCTACCGCTCGCGGTACTGATTCAGTACCCTGACTGAATTCGCCAGC
>Ga0070699_100005014_pt1 | contig 11657 bp, 13 predicted proteins | sample KBSK1503metaG_FD_65473 | JGI IMG/M metagenome (GOLD analysis project Ga0070699, IMG submission 65473) | Corn, switchgrass and miscanthus rhizosphere microbial communities from Kellogg Biological Station, Michigan, USA - KBS K1-50-3 metaG | ecosystem: Host-associated > Plants > Roots >...
AGGCGTGGCGGGCCGTCCTCCGTCGCGCCGCCGACCCAGGTGACGCCGTTTCGGGGCGTCGGTAGAATGCCCGGGCGATGGTTTCCAACCTCCGGCGGTTCGGCGCGCGGCTCCTCATCGGGTCCGTCATCGCCTTCCAGGCGATCGCGATCGCCCCGCCGCCCGCCACCGCTGACAGCGGGTACGCCCTCGATCTCGCCGGCAAGCGGGACTTCGTCGCGCAGAAGAACTTCGTCCAGTGCGTCGGCGCGAGCATGCAGATGATGCTGAACATCATCGGCCCCTCGGACGATCGGAGCGCGCGGACCCAACTGAATCTCCAGAAGCTCGCCCGCGACCTGAGCGGCCCGACCCGCGAAGGCTTCAGCCGCCAGGGCGCGAGCGTCCGCGGCTGGATGGCCGGCCTGAATCAGCTCGAAGCCGGACCGTACCGGCTCGTCGGGACGGAGACGCTCGACCAGGCACTGCGGCTCGCGGCCAAGGCGATCCGCGAGACAAACCGGCCGGTCGGTCTGCTCGTCTGGCGTGGCCGGCACGCCTGGGTGATGAGCGGCTTCCACGCGACCGCCGATCCCCTCGCGAACGACGGATTCACGGTGACGGCCGCGATCGTCCTCGACCCGCTCTACCCGCACGGCTCGTCCGTCTGGGGCCCGAGCCCGAAGCCCCGCGAGGCGCTGTCCCCGACGGACCTCGGCCGCCAGTTCGTGCCCCGACGGCAGGGCTCGTGGCCGGGCGGCGTCGGCATCGGTGCCGCGACGATGTCGTCGCTTGCCGGCAAGTACGTGCTGGTGCTGCCGTACGAGATCATTCCCGCGGCACGGCTGATCCCGCAGCCACGCTGACGCGCAGGTGGCGGACCGGATCCCGATCATCCTAGATGTCGACACTGGCATCGACGATTCCCTGGCACTTCTCTACGCAGCCGCATCGGACGAAGCCGAGATCGTCGCCGTCACCTGCGTTGGCGGCAACGTCGACGCGCGCCAGGTGGAGCGGAACACGCGGGCCGTCCTCGAGCTCGCGGGCCGCGGCGATCTCGAAGTCGCGCTCGGCGACGAGCAGCCCCTCGTCCGGCCCGTCGAGACGACCCCGGAGACCCACGGCCCGCAGGGCCTCGGTTACGCGGAGCTGCCGGCGGCGGCTCGTCCACTCGGCCCGCGCCATGCCGCCGACGTGTGGATCGATCTCGTCCGCGAGCGGCCGGGCCAGATCACGCTCGTCACGCTCGGACCGCTCACGAACCTCGCTCGCGCGCTCGAGCGCCAGCCCGACCTGCCCCGCCTCCTGCGCCGGTGGGTGCTCATGGGCGGCGCCTACCGCGCGCCGGGCAACACGTCGCCGACGACCGAGTGGAACATCCATTGCGACCCGGAGGCGGCGAAACTCGCGTTCGACGCGTCGTGGCCGACGCGTCCACTCGCCTTGGGTCTCGACGTGACCGAGAAGGCGAAGATCACGCCCGAGCACGTCGTGGCGCTCGCCCGCCGCGCGGGCAGCACCCCGGACGACTCGATCGCGCTCGCCCGCGGCGAGGACCCGATGCACGCGACCCGCTCCGTCGCCTCGAACCCGATTGTCCGCTACGTCGCCGACGCGCTGCGGTTCTACATGGAGTTCCACAGCCGATACGACGGCTTCTACGGCGCGTTCATCCACGACCCGCTCGCGGTCGCCGCCGCCCTCGACCCGAGCCTGGTCCGGACGGAGGCGGTCCCCGTCGACGTGGAGTTGGGCGGGACGCTGACCACTGGCGAGACGGTCACGGACTGGCGGCGGATCTGGGGCAAGCCACCGAACCTCGACATCGCCGTCGAGGCGAACGCAACGGAGTTCCTGGACCGGTTCATCGAGCGCGTCGGACGGCTGGCGGCGAGCCGCGCGACGTAGCACACTTGGCCGGGAGGTCGTCGGCGCTCGACCGCTGGCCGAAGCGTCGTCCGCGATGGAGGAAGGGATGAACGGGCAATTCAGCACGCGCGTGATCACGCTCATGCCGGTCGCGATCGCGATCAACATCGTCCTCGGGTACACGATCCAGACGGTCCTGAAGCTCCCGATCTATCTCGATTCGATCGGGACCATCCTCGTCGGGGTCCTCGCCGGCCCGCTCGCGGGGGCGCTCACCGGCATTCTCTCGAACCTGATCTGGCAGTACGCGCCGGGGATCGGTGGCGGCACGATCGGACCGTTCGCGGTGACGGCCGGGGTCATCGGCCTGCTGGCCGGCCTGTGGGGCCAGCTCGGCGTCTACCGGTCGCGGCCGGCGTCCGGCAACCAGCTCTACGCGGCGGTCGCGGTCGGCGTCGCGATCATCCTCGTGCTCGCCTGGCGGATCTATACGAGCCCCATCTACGGCAGCGACCCGAGTGAGGGCGGCTACGGCGCCGGCGTGTTCGCGGTCATCGTGGCGATCGGCGTGATCGCGTCGATCGGCGTCGGCGGGTTCATCCTCATCCGGCGCGACGCGGCGGGGGCCTGGGTGGCCGCGGCCGGCGCGATCACCGGGATCGTCGCCGCGATCGTCTCGGCCCCCATCGCCGCGTACCTCTTCGGAGGCGTCACGGGCTCGGGCGCGGACCTGATCGTCGCGGCGCTCCGCCAGGGTGGCCAGGACGTGCTGAACGCGTCCCTCGGCCAGGGATTCATCAGCGACCCGCTCGACAAGACGATCACGAGCTTCGTGGTCTTCATCATCCTGGCGGCCCTGTCGCCACGCCTGATCGCGCGCTTCCCGAACGGCGAGCGCCTGGTCGGCAGCGAGGCCCTCGCCTGATCGAGGCACACCGGTCGGCGGCGGTCCCGGAGTTCGTCCTCCGGCCGCCGACCGCCCCGTACCAGGCGCTCAACCCGACGACGAAGCTCATCCTGGCGTTCGCCGAGGCCGCGGTGGCGTTCGGCGTCCGTGGCTGGACGGGCCCGATCGTCATCCTCGCGATCGTCCTCGTCACCGCCGCGGTCGCCCGCGTCGGGCGACAGCTCGTGCCGTTCGCGCTGGCGGTCATCCCGCTGGTTGCCTCGATCCTGCTGATCAACACCTTCCTGTTCCCGGGCGCGACGGACGTCATCGTCCGGATCGGGCCCCTGACGCCGACGTGGACGGGTCTCGAGGCGGCGCTCCAGGCGACGCTGCGCGTCGCGGCGTTCGCGCTGAGCGTCGCCGTCTTCGCGCTGACGACGCCGACCGACCAGCTCCTCGCCGATCTCGAGCGCCGCGGCCTCGGCCGGCGAGGCGTGTTCGTCATCGGCGCGGCGATCGGGATGATCCCGCGGATCGCCGAGCGCGCGTCCGAGATCACCGACTCCCAACGCGCCCGCGGCCTCGACACGCAGGGGTCGCGCTGGCGCCGGGTCCGCGGCGTCGTGCCGCTGGCCGGCCCGATGATCGTGAGCTCGTTGTCGGAGGTCGAGGAGCGGACGATGGCGCTCGAGGCACGCGCGTTCTCCGCCCCGAGGCCGCGAACGGTCCTGCGCGTGCTCCCGGACTCCGCCGCCCAGCGGGCCGTCCGCTGGATCGCCGGGATCGGCGCGATTGCGCTCGTCGCGGCGTCCATCGCCGGCCTCGTGCCGCTGCCCTGACCCCGATGGTGCTTCGACTCGCGGGCGTCGGCTATGCCTACGCCGGGACGGCGAAACCGGTCCTCAACGACATCGACCTCGAGGTCGAGCCGGGACGCGTCGTCGCGGTCGTGGGCCCGAACGAGGCGGGCAAGTCGACGCTCTGTCTCGTTGCCGCCGGCCTTGCGCCTGCCTCGATCGGTGGCCGTCTGACCGGCTCCGTGCTGCTCGGCGGCGCCGAAACGGCGACGTTGAAGCCGTTCGAGGCCGCCCAGCGCTGCGGGATCCTGTTCCAGAACCCGGCGACCCAGCTGTCCGGGACGACGGCGACGGTCTGGGAGGAGATCGCGTTCGGTCCGCGGAATCTGGGGCTGCCGCTCGACGACGTCGTCGGCCGGGTGGAGTCGGCTATGGCTGCGCTGGGTATCGCCGCGCTCGCGGATCGCGACCCGACGCGACTGTCGGGCGGCCAGGCGCAGCTCGTCGCGCTCGCCGCCGTCGTTGCCCTGGGCCCGTCCGTCCTCGTCCTCGACGAGCCGACGAGCCAGCTGGACCCGGCGGGGACGAGGTTCGTGGGCGACGCCCTCGCGCGACTCGCCACCGAAGCCGGCACCGCGATCCTCCTCGTCGAGCACAAGACGGCGCTGGTCGCCCGGATCGCGAACGAGGCGGTGCTGCTCGTCGGCGGCCGGATCGAGCGACGCGGACCCGCGAGGGACCTCCTCGCCGACCCGACGATCGAGAAGCACGGCGTTGAGCCGCCGCCGTCGGTCCGGATCGAGCGGGCGGCGGCCGCCGCCGGCCAGTCGGACCGCCTCCGCGGGATCGACCTCGCGGCGCTCGAGTCCGCGCCACTCGAGGCGACCGCGCTCGCGGGCGAACTCTCGTGACCGCCGATCCGGTCATCGACGTCCAGGGCGTCTCGTTCACCTACCCGCGCGGCCCGCGGGCCCTCGACGGCATCGACCTCACCGTCCGGCGCGGCGAACGACTCGCGATCGTCGGCCAGAACGGCTCCGGCAAGTCGACGCTCGTCCGCCTCTTCAACGGCCTGCTCCGCCCGGGAGAGGGCCGCGTCGCGATCAATGGCTCGGACGTCGGCGATCGGCACGTCGCCGACCTGGCGCGCGAGGTCGGCCTCCTCTTCCAGAACCCGGACCGGCAGATCTTCGCCGGCAGCGTCCGTGCCGAGGTGTCGTTCGGCCCGCAGAATCTCGGCCTCCGCGGGGAGGCCCTGGCGGCGGTCGTCGAGCAGGCGCTCGTGACGGTCGGGCTCGAGGGGGAGGCAGCCACGAATCCGTACGACCTCGGCTATTCGCGGCGGAAGCTCCTCGCCCTCGCCTCGATCCTCGCGATGGACACGCCGATCGTCGTCCTCGACGAGCCGACGACCGGCCAGGACGCCCGCGGCATCGCCCGCGTCCAGTCGATCGTCACGAGCCTCGGGAACGCCGGCCGGACCGTCGTGGCGATCAGCCACGACATGCGGTTCGTCGCCGAGTCGTTCGAGCGCGTCGTCGTCATGCGCGGCGGCCGCACGGCCCTCGACGGCTCGCCGGCCGACGTGTTTGCCGAGCCCGCCTGGGCGACGCTCGCCTCGACGTTCCTCGAGCCGCCGCTCCCCGCGCGAGTCGGGGCCAGGCTTCGGCTAGGCTCCACCCCAACCGACGCCTCGCTCGTCGCCGCACTTGCAGGAGAAGACCGATGATCGGACGCTTCGCCCTCGCGACGGTCGTCGCGATCCTCACGGTGCTGGCGATCACAGGCCGTATCGACCCCGGGCCGGTTCGGATCATTCTGTTCGGGCACACTGCGCTGTCGCTGGCGGCGCTCACGCTGAACGTCGTCGGGAAGTCACGCCTCCAGGGCATGGTCGACCGCGTCCGGTCGGCGGTCCCGGTCGTCACGACCGGACTGATCGAGGCGCCGCGGACCGACGTCGCCGAGCTGATCGCGGAGGTCCGCGCCCTCGGATTCGACATGAGCGCGGCCACCGACACGGCCCTGTCCGGCGCCCCGATCCGGACGTGGATCCTCCTCGAGCCGGCGGGCGAGACGTGGGTCGAGCTCGGGATCGGGCTGCGCCCGATGGCGATCTTCCTCTCTGAGGCGGCGAGCGGCCGGCTGATCGAGACCGCGTACCCGCTCGGCGAGACGATCGAGAACCCGAAGCTCAGCGCCCGCGCGGTGTCGACGTCCGCCGCCGACGCGCTCGCCGCCCATCGCGACGCGCTCCGCGACGCCGGCGGCGAGGGCCGGCTCGTGAAGACGGTCGACGACTACCTCGCCGCCGAGCGCGTCCAGCGAGCCGCGACGGGCGGCATGCGGATCCAGTCCCACATCGAGAACAACGTGAACCCGGCGATCCGCGACTGGGCGATCAGCCTCGCCGTCGACGTGGTCTCGCTGATCGCCCTGGCAGTCGTCGGGCCTACCGCTGCCGGTTGATCCAGACGCCGCCCGGCCCGGTGTAGCTGATTCCTTCGCCCCAGATCGCGATCGTCTTGCCCGTGTTCGTGATCCCGATCTCGCCGTAGTCGCCGTAGACCTCGAGGAATCCGGCCGGCGTCTTGTACGCCGCGCCGGATCCCGCGTCGGAGAGCTTGAGTGGCGAGCTCCACGTCGCGCCGCCGTCGGTGGACGACCGATACCAGATGTTCCAGGCATCGTCGTTGCCGCCGCCCGACGTCTGGTAGTACCAGGCACGGACGTCGCCGTTGCCACGCGACTCGACCGCCGGTGCCGTCGACTCCTCGCCGGTCACGGAGAGCTGTACCGGAGCGCTCCAGGTGACGCCCTTGTCCGTCGATCGACGAGCCGAGATCGTCTGGAGGCCGCCCGGAGTGGCCGCGCCGTCGTACAGGACGACGACCGCGCCGCTCCCGTCAACCGACATCGCGGTGTGGCCGACGTAGAAGTCCTGGGTGCAGCCGGCCGCATCGCAGACGACCCCGGGAGAGACGGTCGCGACCAGGTGATCCTCCCAGGTCCCGCCCCTGTCCCGCGAGACGAAGACGTGCTCGTTGATCACGCCGGTGACCGGACCGCTCTTGCCGGCGTTTCCGTAGGTGATCGCACTCTGCGAGAAGTAGACGGTCCCGTCGCTGGCGACGTCGCCGTCAAAGGCGAAGAAGTACTCGCCGGAGTTGACCGCCTTGTACTGGCTCCAGGTGGCGCCGGCGTCATGTGAGGTCGCGAACCACGGGTCGCCGCCGGTCGGGCCGTTGAAGGCCACGTAGACGTCCTGGCCGTCGTCGCTCATCGCAAGAATCGGCTTGTCGTTCCAGCTGACGTTGCCCCACGTCTTCACGGGCGCCGACCACGTCGTGCCATGGTCGGTGGATTTCGTGAACCAGACGTTGAAGCCGATCATGAACACCGAGTAGACCTGGCCGGTCGACGGCACGACCTCGATGATCGGGTCGAACTGGCCGCTGCCCTTGCAGGCGCAGAGCGGCGCGCCCTCGGTCCACGTCGCGCCGTTGTCGGCGCTGACCTCGATGGCGATGAACGGAGATGGGCAGTTGCCCGGGCACGGCTTCGGGGCGCCGTAGCGCGTGACGAGGGCGTAGACGTACGGGGCGTGCGGGTCGGTCGCGATGGCCGGCTCCCAGTCATCCCACTGCGTGTCGAACGGGAACTCGCCGACCCAGCCCGAGGGCGCGGCCAGGGCCGCCTTGGGCCGAACCTGGCCGGTCTTTCCCTCGGCCTTGGCCTCCTCGAAGGCCTCGAGCCGCTTCTCCGTGCCTTCCTGCTGTTCCTGGGCCTCCTCGTTTGGGTTGTCCTCCTCGGCCTGCGGGCCGCCGCGGGCCTCGATGCCAGGGGTGTCCTGGGGACGAAGCGGGCCGTTGACCAGGACGACGCCCACGACGAGAAGCAGGGCGACGATGAGCGCGGAGACAAGGGCGCCGGTTCGGCGCGACGAGCGGAGCATGGCTCGACCTCACAGGGACTCCGGGGGCATACCGGAGTCCCGATGCTGCGGCGCTCCGCGCCGGCCGTCAAGCGCCTGTCGCGCGCCGGTTCAGCCCGGCGGTTCGACTCTCTGGTGCGTCCCGGCAACGAGCAGGAGGAGCGCCGTCTCCGCGACGTCGACGCCGGCGATCACGAGGCCGACGACGAGTGGTAGCAGGTCGCCGACGAGGAACGCCGACGCGGCCGCGAACGCGGCGATGGCCAGGAACACGAGGCGAACGGCCCGGATCATGTCGGCGAAGGAGCGCTGCGGTGCGTCGACCGGCGCAGGCGCGGTGTCCTCGACCTCCTCGTCTCCGGCGAGCCGGGCAATCGCGGAGAACAGCAGCCACAGGCCGAGGAGCGCGGCCAGCCCGGTCAGGACCGCGCGAAGGAGGATCGGGCCGTGGAAGACCGCGTTGGCCAGGGCCGGGTCGAGCCCGACGAGCGACCCGGCGGCGACGAGGGCGACACCGACGAGGAGCGGGGCGAATCGCCGCACCGGGGTCCGTCAGCTCGCCGGAGACGGCGATTCGTAGCCGGGCACGATGGGCGACGTCTGCACGGCGGGCGTGCGGCCGGGCGAAGGTGAGGCGCCGGCGCCCGGCGATGAGGGGGTCGTGCACGCCGCGACCAGCAAGACCAGGGCGACCACGTGCGCGACGACCCACAGGAACCGGGCGTCGTGGCGGTCCTCGGGCTCCGTTCGGACGTCGGCTCGCTCGACGACGAACCCGGCGTCCTCCACCATCCGGCGGTTCTTCTTCGCGCTGAAGTGGCTGAAGTACATGTCGACACCGAGCCAGTCGGGCTCGATCGAGCCCGGGTCGTCCTCGACGCCCATCGTAGCCACGAAGACGCCGCCGGGCTTGAGCCACCTCCGGATGCGGGCGAGGAGCTGAGGCTGTTCCTCGCGCGGGACGTGGGTCAGCGAGTAGAACGCGACGACCGCGTCGAACGCGGCGTCGGGGAACGCCAGCGCCGTCATATCCGACTGGAGGAACGTCGCCGACGGCACGTTGCGTCGAGCGAGGTCGATCTGGGTCGCGGAAATGTCGACGCCGGTCACGTGGCGACCCTCCGCGAGGGCCGCGGTCATCGGCAGGCCCGCGCCGCAGCCCAGCTCGAGGACCTCTGCGCCTGGCGGGATCAGCTCGCACGCGAGGTCGAGGTATTCCAGGCGAGTCGCCGACGGCCGGAGGGGACTCCAATCGAGGTACCGCTGGGCGGCCTCGTCGTAGCCCCGCGCGACGACGTCCTTTGGGTCGGTCACGTCGCGCTGACGACCACGACCTCGACCGGGTAGACCTCGCCGTCCACGATCCGCGACGCGCTGATCGCGGGCTCGGGGTCGGCGAGGGAGACGAGGATGTAGAGCGCGTCCGGATAGAGCGCGAGGCCGATGTCGGTGAGGCTCGGGCGGGCCGGCGAGTGCGTGTGGCTGTGGGCGATCGCCCAGAACTCCTCGTCGGCCTCATCCGCCTCGATCGTGAGCCTGAGGAGGTCGTCGGGGTGGATCTCGTAGCGCAGCGGGCTCGCGGCGAGGTTCCGGGTCGGGACCCAGCGAAGCGCGCGGCCGCCCTCGCTCGCCACGCGGTCGCCGACGATGACGCCGCACATCTCGTTCGGGTACTCGGCCCGGGCGTGGTCGATCATCGCCTGGATCATCGTGGCGGACAGCTCGACCGAGGCCGGACCCGGGTGGCCGCTCACCACCAGTTGACGCCGCCCTCGAGATCCTCGGCCATCTCGTCGAAGTCGCGGGTGAACGTCCCGGCCGACAGGTACTTCCAGCCGCCGTCCGGCAGGAGCGCGACGATCGTGCCGCTCCCCATCCGCTGCGCCTCTCGGGCGGCGGCGACGAGCACCGCTCCGCAGGACGGTCCGCCGAAGATCCCCTCGCGGAACACGAGATCGCGGAGGGCCGCAACGGCGTCACGGCTCGAGACGAGGTACTTCGCGTCGAGGATCGACGGGTCGAGGATCTCGGGCACGAAGCCTTCCTCGAGCGACCGCAGGCCCTGGACCTTCTCACCAGGGAGTGGCTCAGCGGCGACGACCCGGACGCCCGGCTTGGCCCGCCGCAGGAACCGGCCGACGCCCATCAGCGTTCCGCTCGTCCCCATGCCGGCGACGAACACGTCGATCTCCGGGCAGTCGGCGAGGATCTCCGGGCCGGTCGTCTCCTCGTGGGCCCGCGGGTTCGCCTCGTTGCCGTACTGGTACGGCATGACGAAGCGCGGGTCCTTGGCGACGAGATGCTTGGCGAGGGCGATCGAACCGTTCGACCCGAGGGCCCCCGGCGAGTCGATCACCTCGGCGCCGAACAGCGCCGCCATCTGGCGTCGCTCGTTCGTGACGTTGTCGGGCATCACGAGCGCGACGCGGTAGCCTTTCCGCCGGCCGATCATCGCAAGCGCGATCCCGGTGTTGCCCGAGGTCGGCTCGAGGATGATCGAGTCCGGCCCGAGCAGACCGCGCTCCTCGAGGTCCTCGACGAGGTACTTCGCGACGCGGTCCTTGACGGAGCCGGTCGGGTTGACCATCTCGAGCTTGGCGTAGATCCGGACGTCCGGGTTCGGCGACATCCGCGGGATCTCGACGAGCGGCGTGTGGCCGATCGCGTCGAGGATGTCGTCGTATCGGCCGCCGTGCGGGGCCAGCGTCTCGTGGGCGTGAGCGTGCGCCCGATCTGCGTGCGCGTGATCGGGCTCGTTCGCCGTGGCCGCTCGCGCGGCGATGTCCCGGGCGCGCAGGGCGCTCATGGCTGCGTCAGCCGCCGGCCATCGCCGGCAGCAACCGCACCTCGTCGCGCGCCTCGACCGGCGTCGCCAGCCCGTTGAGGTATCGGACGTCCTGGCCGTTGACGTAGACGTTGACGAAGCGGTTGAGCTCGCCCTCGTCGGTCAGGAGCTGGCCACGGAGCGACGGGTACTGCTCCACGAGCCCGGTGACGAGCTCCCCGACCGACGCTCCGGCGAGATCGATCTGCTTGTTGCCGCCGGTCTGCGCCCGGAGGACCTGCGGGATCCAGACGATGCTCACGCCTGGCCTCCGAGGGTGAACGTCCCGCCGGTGGACGAGGTCGCCCCGGCCGCCGCGAACGACGGGATCGGGAGCGGCCGGCCGGCGGCGCGCGCCGCGGCAGCTTCCGTCGAGCAGACCGGGCACGCGGGATCGCGCCGGAGCTTCAGCTCCGTGAAGGTGGAGTCGAGGGCGTCGAACAGGAGCAGCCGGCCGGCGAGCGTGTCGCCGATGCCGAGCAGCACCTTGAGCGCCTCGTTCGCCTGGAGCATGCCCATGATCCCCGGCACGACGCCGAGAACGCCGGCGACGGAGCAGCCGGGCGCGAGCTCGGGTGGCGGCGGGGTCGGGTAGAGGCAGCGGTAGCACGGGCCCTCGTACGGGATGAAGGTCGTGAGCTGGCCCTCGAACCGGAAGACCGACGCGTGGATGACCGTGATCCCCTTCGCGACGGCCGCATCGTTGAGGAGGTAGCGGGTCTCGAAGGTGTCGGTGCCGTCGATGATGACGTCGTAGCCGTTGATGATCCGGTCGACGTTGTCCGCGAGGAGCATCTCCTCGTGCGTGACGACCTTCACGTCCGGGTTGAGCGCCTCGATCGTCTTGCGGGCCGAATCGACCTTGCGCTCGCCGATGCGGTCGTTCGTGTGGAGGATCTGGCGCTGGAGGTTCGAGAGATCGACGACGTCGAAGTCGACGATGCCGATCGTGCCGACGCCGGCGGCCGCGAGATAGAGCGCCGCCGGGGAGCCGAGACCGCCGGCGCCGATCAGGAGCGCCTTCGACTCGAGCAGGCGCTGCTGGCCGGCCGCGCCGACCTCGGGAATGAGCAGGTGGCGGCTATAGCGCTGCTTCTGCTCGCTCGAGAGGACGACCGGCGCCTCCCACGGCAACCCGGCCGACTTCCAGCCCTGGAACCCGCTCTTCATCGACGCGACGTTGGTGTAGCCGAGCTGCTCGAGGGTCTGGGCGGCGAACAGGCTCCGGACGCCGCCGGCGCAATAGAGGATGACCTCGCTGTCCTTGTCGGGGACGGCGGCCTCGACCTGCTGCTCGACGTAGCTCTTGCTGATGTGGACGGCGCCGGGCAGGTGGCCCTGCTCCCATTCGGACGCCTCGCG
>Ga0070699_100005015_pt1 | contig 11657 bp, 13 predicted proteins | sample KBSK1503metaG_FD_65473 | JGI IMG/M metagenome (GOLD analysis project Ga0070699, IMG submission 65473) | Corn, switchgrass and miscanthus rhizosphere microbial communities from Kellogg Biological Station, Michigan, USA - KBS K1-50-3 metaG | ecosystem: Host-associated > Plants > Roots >...
TCGCCTGCGAATCGCTCCGACGGCTTCCTCGGCTCGGACCTCTCGCAGGACGACGGGCCGTATTTCGACGGGAAGGTGCAGGACTTCGAGTGGAAGCTCGTCGGCGAGCAGGATCTGCTGGTGCTCTTCGACCGCCCGTCGTTCGAGCAGCCGGCGTTGCTCAGCCGGCTTCCGCAGGGCGGATGGCGGATGGTCATCCCGGGCGGGGCCCGCGTGGGGTACCAGGTGCCGGACTGGAAGGGCTCGCCGTGGTGTCCCGTCCAGGAGATCCTGGTGCGCCGGCCGCACTGGGTGGTCGAGGCGATCCCGAAGGACAAGTACTACCTCTACGGGAAGATCCTCTTCCGGTTCGACAAGGACATCTACCTCGGGAGCTACGCCTCCAAGTACGACTGGAAGGGTGGTCTCCTGAATTCCTACGTCGCGGTCCGCACCAACATCATCCGCGTCGGACCCGGCGAGTTCTGGGGCTGGGCGGGGGGCGCCGTCGCCGTCGGCATCAACTGGAAGCTCGATCGCGCCAGCACCGCGGGCATCGTCGCGGGAACGGACGTGCCCGCCGATTCGCGGATCCCGCTGTCGGGAGACGTCTTCTCTCTGCAGCGGCTCCATTCGGACGGCAAGTAGCGCCTACTTCCCGAAGCGATTGAGCGTCTGGTAGTCGAAGAAGTCGGGATCGATCCGGATGCGACGGTCGTTCGGCGCGTCCGCCCCGGGAGCATTCATGCCCGACGCCGTCGCGCGGTCCGCCTTGATGTTTTCCGAGAGCTGGAGCGCGAACGTGGAGCCCCACCACCGCTCGTGCTCGTTGAAGGGAGCGGTGGCGTAGCCGGTCACCTCGTAGACGTTGAGCAGCTCGCCCCGCCACGAGAACTTGCGGTTCCACGCACCCTGCCATGTCTGGTCGTCGATCCAGAGCTCGAGCTTGCCGTAGAGATAGTAGTGGTCCTTCGGCACCCCCTCGAGGACCCAGAACTTGCGCTTGGCGACGCCGGCCGCCGCCGGCGCCCACGGCACGCCCTTCCAGCCCTTCACCATGTAGCCGATCGTGCGATCGTTGTTGGAGAAGATCGACCGCCAGCCGCCCCCCGGGAGGGGATTGCGCTCCGACTTGCCCGCGACGCTGTCCGGGTCGACGAAGCGCAGACCCTCCTTGTGGCCGACGATCTTCCAGTCGAAGTCCTCGGGCTTCCCGTCGAAGAAGAAGCCGTCGTCCTGGCTCTGATCCGAGCCGAGGAAGCCGTCGGAGCGGTTCGCGGGCGAGATCGCGCGCACACGGCGGAGCGCGGGCACGTACGCCCAGCTCAGGTCTCGCTTGGTCGGGTCCTTGAAGCGGTAGCCGAGCGCCGCGGTGCCCTGCAGGTCGTTCGGCGTCACGCTCACCGCCAGGAACTGGAAGAGCAGATTCTGCGGGTTCTTGGGTGGAGAGTATTGCTGCGGCTGCCCGTCGTAGTAGAGGAAGTACACGTCCTGCACCGAAGCGCGGTCGACGCCGTTGCGGCTCACCCAGTTGAGCAGCGTGAGGTTGTGGCTGTTGCCGCCCGTGTAGTAGGCATAGTCGAGGTTCCAGAGCGCCTTGTAGCCGGCCTCCGGGTCGCCCTCGCGAATCTCCGGGAAGGGCAGCCCGCGGATGTAGTCGGGCCGCTTCCTCGTGTCCTTGTCCACCGGCGACTTGTGCTCGTCGAGCACCAGGTGCTCCGCGTTCCACTTCGTCGCCTCGTCGAACCCGTCGTCCCAGCTCCAGCGCGAGTTCGGGAAGTCGACGAGCTTGTTGGCGTACTCGCCCTTCTTGAAGTGGCTGTAGATCTCCGGAGGCAGCATGTCCTTCACCTGATCGACGTTGCTCTGGTCGATCGTCGTCCCGGGCTCGACCGCCTCGGCCCTCCCGGTGAGGGCCGCGCAAACCCCGATCACGAATCCGAGCGCCAGACCCGCCGCGGCGTCGCGCATCGGCCGGATCTACTGGCCGATCAAGCCCGGCGCAACGGGGCTGACGCGGTGCGCAGCCGGCTGGCCCGTCCGGGTCTATTGACCGACGCCGAGGGATGATTCATGGCCCCGAGCGGACCCGTGGACTACCGCGACAAAGTCGTCGTCGTGACCGGTGCGTCGTCGGGTATCGGTTACGTGAGCGCCCGGGCCTTCGCCGAGCGCGGCAGCATCGTGATCGGCGTCGCGCGGCGCGAGGCCCTCCTGCAGCAGCTCGCCCGCGAGTGTCAGGCGCGGTCACCCGCCTCGGGATACCTGGCGGGCGATCTCGGCGAGCGCGCCTTCGCCGAGCACGTGGTGGACGACACGGTCCGCCGCCATGGCCGCCTCGACATCCTCGTCAACAACGCGGCCATCTCCAAGCACAAGCAGTTCTACCACATGACCGCCGACGAGGCGGAGTACGTGATGCGGGTGAACTTCCTCTCGTGCGTGTGGACCACGATGGCGGCGATCCCCCACATGCTCCGCGAGGGAGGTGGCAGCGTCGTCAACATCTCCTCGTTCGCCGCCAAGGTCTCACCCCCGAGGGAGACCATGTACGCGGCGTCGAAGGCGGCGATGAACGCCTTCACCGAGGGCCTGTGGAACGACCTGGCCGGATCGAACATCCACGTGAGCGTGATCAACCCCGGCCCCATCGACACGGAGATCTGGCTCAAGGAAGACGAGCCGGTCGCCTATCGGGGCCCCAAGTACCCCCCGGAGATCGTGAGCGACGCGATCTTCGAGGCGATCGAGAAGCGGCGCCACGAGTTCACCGTCCCCAGGCGCAACCCGATGCTGCTGGCCGGCCGCTTCCTCCGGCTCTTTCTCCCGTCCCTGCTGCGGTTCGGCATCGCGCGGATGGAACCGGTCCCGGCCGAGATCATCGAAAAGGCCCGCGCGCGCGCCGCCAGAGGCAAGCGCCTCGGCGATCTGGAGTAAGCCGGCTCCCTCCCCTGTTTGCCGGATTGTCCCTCCCGCCTCGTTTTAGCCGGTCTCCCCTCTCGTCGCAGCCGGAACGCACGCGAATCACGGTGCGTCCTCGCGCGCTTTTTGATTGACTGGCACGGCCTTGGGGGCCGCGACTGACTCTGACAGAAAGCAAGGAAAGTAGCCCCAAGCTTAGCGAACGCAGAGGGAACGACAGAGTAGGAGGAATCATGCGTCGTCTGTTGCTCGTTCTCACCGTCGTCGCGGCCGTCGTGGCCCTGCCGCGCGGTTCGACGCATGCCTTCGACGTCGTCCTGAACGCCCAGGGGGAGTTCATGGACGCCTACCTGGTGAACGGGACCGCACTACCGCCGAAGGTGGTGTTCATCGACCCGGACCCCGCGATTCCCATCTGTCCGGGCGATCCGACGAACCCCAATTGCACCAAGCCGCCGCGCGTCGGCAAGCACGTGAACGGCAAGCTCTGCTTCTTCCCGCATGGCTTCGGGCACAACAGGCAGTTCGTGATCGCCGAAGACGGCTATCGGGAGTCGTGCCAGGATTGGCGTAATCCCCAGGGACAGCTGCAGCCCCAGTCGCGCTGCAGCGTGACCAGGCGTGGCAGCCGTTTCTACATCGGGAGGAATCCGGACGGCTGGGCCATATTCAGGCGCAACGGGAAGTGGAGCAAGCATCACATCAACACGGCGTGGCCCGGCTTTTCCACCTTCCCCCAGGGGCAAGGGGCCGGTCCCCAACCGCAACCCCAGGGCAACCTCGACCCGCAGGGCTGCGTCTTCGACGCGCACGGCAACATGTTCGGCAACGACGTCGGCACGGGTGACCCGACCGACATGAACGCCGCCCACAAGGGCAGCCTGCTCGTCTTCTTCCCGGGCTCGCGCCACAAGTACGACACGTACTGCTTCCTCGACAAGAGTCTATCGCAGGCGGGCATGCCGGCCATGGACGCGGCGGGCAACATCTACGTGGCGGAGACCGGCCAGGGGATGATGTGGAAGTACTCGCCGCCCTTCCCCTCGAGCGCGGCGGACTGCAACAACGCCGATCACCTGGTCACGACGGCTCCGACCAAGACGATGTTCCCGACCCCCGGCGCGCCCACGCCGGTGGGGATCGTCCGCGTCCCCGGCACAGACCACTGGTACATCGACAGCGTCCTCCTGCCGGGCGTACCCGGCCAGGGAGGCGGCATCATCAACGAGTACGATGCCAATGGCGTCCTGGTGCGAAACATCGTCCCGAGCAACCAGCTCCGGAACCCCATCGGGATGGACGTCGGGTCGGATGGGACGCTCTACTATGCCGAGCTGAACCTGAACGCCGACACCTCGACCGGATGCGGGCGCGTCTCGATGGTCCGTTTCGTCGGCGGGACGCCCCAGGCCCCACTGGTCCTGGGCAAGAATCTCAGCTTCCCGGACGGCGTCACGGTGGTGGATTCGTCGCAGCTCGGGGTCAACTTCCAGAAGCTGCCTCCCGCCCCCGAACCCGATCCCCGGACGTGCAACGGCGGAGGCGGCTCGCCCAGCGGCGCCTTCATCGACTGAGGGTCAAAGCGCCAGCGGCTCTGCGGGCCAGGCCGCTCCGCGTCATTTGCCAGCCGATAACGGCTCGGAACACCGGGCGCTTTTTCCATTGACCGGTTCGGCGCGCCTGTCGTATGGACGGCGCCGGTCAGACAAGACACCAGCCGAGCCGGAGACCCATCATGCCGATCGCGCGTCGTTGGTCGTTCGCCGCCGCCGTCGTACTGGCCGCCCTGCTGAAGCCCCAGTCACCGACGCGTGCCTTCGACGTCGTCCTGAGCACCCAGGGCGAGTTCATGGACGCGTACCTGGTGAACGGGACCGCGCTGCCCCCGAAGGTGGTCTTCATCGACCCGGACCCGCCGAACCCCGACATCCTCGGCACCCCGCCCCGCGTCGGCCGGCACGTGAACGGCAAGCTCTGCTTCTTCCCGCGCGGCGGTGGGCTCACCGGCAAGTTCGTGGTCGCCGACGACACCTATCGTGAGTCCTGCCTCGACCGGAATCCGCCGCAGGCCCGGTGCAGCGTCACGCGTCGCAGCAGCCGCTTCTACATGGGAAAGGACCCGGACGGATGGGCCGTCTTTCGGCGTACCGGCAAGTGGGCGAAGCGCCACATCCACACCCCGTGGCCAGGCTTTGCCGAGACACCCCAGGGCAGCCCGCCACCCGATGCGCCGCAGGGCAACATCGACCCGCAGGGCTGTGTCTTCGACGGACGCGGTAACTTCTTCGCCACCGACGTCGGCCACGGTGACCCGAGCGACATGAACCCCAACCACAAGGGCAGCCTGATCGTGTTCTTCCCCGGCCGACGGCACCGGTACGACACGTTCTGCTTCCTCGACAAGAGCCTGTCGCAGGCCGGCATGCCCGCCATGGACGCGGCGGGCAACGTCTACGTGCCGGACACGGGTGCGCTACAGGTCCTGAAGTACTCACCGCCGTTCCCGTCCAGCGCGGCGGATTGCCCGAACGCCGATCATCTCGTGACGACGCCCCCGACCAAAGCGGTCTTCCCGACCCCCGGTGCCCTGACGCCGTCGGGAATCGTCCGCGTCCCCAACACCGACCACTGGTACGTCGACAGCGTCGTCATCCCTTTCCCGGGGGGCATCATCAACGAGTACGACGCCAACGGCGTGCTCGTCCGGAACATCGTGCCGACCAGCATGCTGAAGAACCCGATCGGCATGGACGTCGGCTCGGACGGCACCCTGTACTACGCCGAGCTGAACCTCAACCCCGACTTCTCGACCGGATGCGGCCGCGTCTCGATGGTCCGCTTCGTCAGCGGCACGCCGCAGGCGCCGCAGATACTGGGCAAGAACCTCAGCTTCCCGGACGGCATCACGGTGGTGGACTCCTCGCAGCTCCGGGTGAATTTCCTGAAGCTGCCGCCCGCTCCCGAGCCCGATCCGCGGACGTGCAACGGCGAGGGCTCGCCGAGCGGCGCTTTCATCGACGGCAGCGCGTTCGCCGGCTGAGCCCCGCGAACGCGCTGCCCCTGCTACGGCAGCAGCAGCCGCAGGGCGTGGACGCCGCCGCCGTTCCCGTTGAACGAGTTCCCGGAGGTGACGAACGCCGTGCCACCGATCAGCGCCGGGGCCGAGTTGACCGACCCGGGCATCGTGATCTGGGCCAGCACCATGCCGCTCCCGGCGTCGAAGGCACGCAGCGCCGGCGGGACGAGCGCGCCCGACAAGACCACGCCGTTGGCCACCGACGTCGCTCCGAACACCGGCGGCCCGTTCTGCTCCCACGGGACCGTGTGCGCGATCGGATCGAAGGCGTGCATGGTGGGCTGCTGGAAAGGCGTGTCGCGAGGATCGTTCGGGTCGCACGGCGAGCCGCCGAAGTCGCCGAGACCCGTTCCCCCGTACGCCCGCTGACCGTCGAAGGCGGTCGAGCCGATGAAGCCGCCGGCGAAGCCTCCGAAGACGACGTTCGCCCTCCACACCAGCTGCCCACCGGGATTGCGGGTGAGACGCTCGAGGACGTAGTAGGTGCCGTCCTTTCCGCCCGCCCCGAGCCACGTGTGTCCCGCGAGGTCGATGACGTTCGGGGAGGCGCCGAAGTCGAAGTCGCAGACGTCCCCCTGGCGCGGGCGGTACACCCAGCGGGGCCGTCCGCTCCCGGTGCGGAGCGCGAGGATCGCCTCGTGGTAGGGCGGCGGGGCGTCCGCCCCGCAGTCCGCGGTCCCGAAGAAGACGAGCCGTTTCTTCTCGTCGATGGCGCCCGAGCCCCACACCCCGCCGCAGCCGCGGTTCCGACCCACCACCTTGCCGTGGACCCGCACCGGGTTGCCGTTGGCATCGAGCATGGGATCGACCTCGAAGCGCCAGCGCTGCTTCCCCGTTCGGGTGTCGAGCGCGACGATGCCACCGCGGTATCCCGGGTTGCGACCGTCGGTTGAGGCGCCGACGAAGACGCGGTGCTTGAAGACGGCGGGCGACGAGAAGATCTGATTCGGGTCGTTCGCGTCGTTCTCGCAGTTCGGGGCCTCCGGATTGCCGCAGATCACCTTCTTCCAGACGAGCGAGCCGTCCGCCGCGTTCACGCAGTAGACGGTCTTCCCGGCTCCGAAGTAGACCTTCCCCTTGTCGACCGCGGCCGACGACGTGATGATGCCGCCGTCCGTCTGGACCCGGTCCTGGGGAGCGGTTGGCCCCCCGGGGCACTGGGGAGGGATCGGGACAATCTGGCTGTCGCAGTCGACCTGGAACCTCCAGACCATGGCGCCCGAGGTGGAATCGAGCGCGTAGAAGAAGCCGTCCCAGGCGCCGACGAAGACGCGCCCGTCGACCACGGTGGGCGAGGCGCTGACCGCATCCGATGTGGGGAAGTCCCAGGCCGTCTGCAGGAAGGCCACGTTAGTCGGCGTGATGAGCGAGCCGGCATTCGTGAACGAGTGCTTCAGGTCGCGCCCGAACATCGGCCAGTCGAGCGCCTGTGCCGCAGACGGCCCGCGGAGCATGGCAAGCGCGAGGACGATCAGGATGCGACGGCTCGACGGCAGCATGAGCGCACCTCCGTGGCAAAAGGGCGCCGAATTAGAAACGGACGCAGGGCAGCTGTCAATCACAAAAAAAACGTGAGAAGCGCGGAACATAATGGGGAGAGCCCCGCGGCGTCGGGACGCCGCGTCGAGGCGACTTCGCTATCGCCGGACCGGTTCCTCGGGCTCGATGCGGGGCGCCGGAATCAGCTCGAAGACGGGGTAGCGGGCGGCGAGCGGCGCGAAGGCCCCGGCCGGTGAGCCGGCCTGGAGCGGGAAGTAGCGCTGCACGGTCAGCTTGAACCGGTCGAGGTAGGCCTTCAGGACCTCGGGCTTCTCGACGTCGGGAAGGGCGCGCACCCGCAGCTCCTCGCGGCGACCCCGTTTGCGCAGCGTGACCTGCCCCGTCACTCGGGCGTTTCGCACCCACTGCGTCTCGCCCCGTCCCGCGACCAGGAACCGCCTGCCGCCATGGATGAGCACGTCGACCGGTGTCGAGTAGAGCCGTCCACTGCGGCGGCCCCGGACCTGGAGCTGATAGTTGTGCGGCAGGCCGAGCCCGAGCCCGACGAGGATGCCGAACACCCGGCTGAAGAAGCGTTCGACCGGAGACGGCGCGATGAAGTGGATCTTCTGATCCATCATGACGCGGAGCATCGAGGTATTCGTCCTCGAATAAAATGCGCCGAGAGCGCAGAAAGTCCTTGACGGCGAACTACCCGCCGTCGGAGATTGCGGGCCCCATGACGCGCGAGAAGGATTGGCTCTCTTTCGTCCTCCTCATGCTCACCGTCCTCGGCATGGCGCTCGTCGCCCTCGCCCAATAGCCGTTTGATCTCCCGCCGGGCGGGGCCCGCGTCCGCCGGCTTCGGCCACACCGCGGCGCACCTGGCCCCTCGGCCTCGAATACACTTGCGCGTGGCATGTTCCATGCTTATCCGCAAAGGCGCCCGCGGGGCGGCCGCGCGCCGCGGGACGGAGGAGGTATGCCGCGCATGAAGCCGATCGAGAGAATACGCGAGAAGCTCCTGGCGCAGCGCCGCGCGCTCTTCGAGCAGGTGGCGCGGGCCGCGGACGGTCTACGCTGGATCGACGGGAACACACACCCCGAAACCGAGGAGGAGGCACAGGAGCAGAGCATCGCCAACTTGCTGGCTCGACTGGACGAGCGTGGCAACGGCGAGCTACGCACGATCGACCGCGCCCTCACCCTCATCGAGGAGGGCGACTACGGGACGTGCGAGGACTGCGAGGAGCCGATTCCCGTCGAACGGCTCGAAGTCCTGCCGACCGCGACCACGTGCGTCTTCTGCGCCGAAGCGCGCGAGCGTGCGTTTGGACAGCGACGGCGGCAAGGCAACGTCGGGGATTCGTCGGTCGCCTTCGAGACGGAGAGCTGACCCGAGATGGCTGGCGCGGACCTGCGGGGCAGGCACTGCGTCCCCTGCGACGGCGGCGTCCCGAAGCTCGAGGCAACACGCATCGCAGACCTTCGCCGCGAGATTCCGTCCTGGGAGATCCGTGACGACAAGCTGCACCACACGTTCCGCTTCCGGGATTTCAGGGCGGCGATGCAGTTCCTCAACCGGATGGCGGAGGTTGCCGAGGCGGAAGGCCACCACCCCGATTTTGCCGTACACTACAATCGGGTCGACGTGACCGTATGGACACACGCGATCGACGGCCTCTCGGAGAACGACTTCATCCTGGCGGCCAAGATCGACGCGCTCGTGCCCTGATGCTCGGAGGAGAGGCGGCGACCGGATTCGAACCGGTGCATGGAGGTTTTGCAGACCTCTCCCTTAACCACTTGGGTACGCCGCCCCGGGGAGCTTCGTCCCATACTTGCGACCCCTGCTCGTGTCAACGCGAAGCGCGGTTCCGCGCTTAGCGTGGCGTCCCCGCGGGCGGCGTGGGGGGAGTGCCTGCGGCAGGCTCTGATTCCCGCTTGCGCTTCTCTTCCTTCTTCTGGCGTTTCTCGAGCGCCTTCATGCGGCGCTCGGCTTCACGGCGCTCACGGACGTTGCTCTTGAAGGCCCGTCCCCCTGCCATGGGATCACCTCCGCGCGCTAACGCTGGCTGGACGCCAACTCCGCGACCCTAACCCCGGCTCGCCGGCGGCGTCAAGGCGTCGTTCGGCACGTGGATCCGTGCTCGTCTGGCGGGTCGGGGTACTCCCCTCGTCCTCGTCCTCGGCGGGGACGAACTGGAACCGTCCCGTGAAGCGGTTCAGCACGAAGTCCTGGCCGGCGGAGTAGATGCCGCCGTGTAGGAGCGCAGCCGCGACCAGAAAGAGCCCAAGCAGGAAGACCGCGCGAACGCTCATCCGATGCGTCTCCTCTCTAGACGTCCAGCGTCCCGATGCTCGCTTCCCAATTGCGACCGTCGAACCGCGTCACCGCGAGCTGCCCGACGTCGACGTCGTCCAGACACCGGACGTTCACGTCGATCCGGTCGGGATGCGAGCGCGGAACGTAGAAGCTCGCCACGCCGCACGTCCGGCAGAAATGGTGCTGCGCGGTCAGGCTGCCGAAGCGATACGTAGCCAGGGCGTCCGTGCCGGAGAGCAGCCGGAACCGTTCGCGCGGCGCGATGTGATGCAGATACCCCTTACGCGTACAGATCGAGCAATTGCAGTCGACGACGCGGACGAGATCGGCGGTGATCTCGAAGCGCACTCGCCCGCAGTGGCAGCCGCCGGTGAACACTCGCACCCGGGGATGCTAGACGACCGGTTCCCGGCCCGTCAACGCAGTGCTACAGAGAACCGAATGGGGGACGGGAACGGGGCGCGGGTCGTCGTCCTGGGTGCGGGTTTTGCCGGGCTGCGCGCCGTCCGTCGCGTCGCCCGGGCCGGCACGCGGGTGCTCTGGGTCGACGGCCGCAACTACCACTGCTTCCTCCCGCTCCTCTACCAGGTGGCCACCGCGGGGCTCGAGCCGCAGGAGATCGCCTACCCCGCGCGCAGCATCCTCCGTCGGCTACGTAGTGCCGAGTTCCGGCTCGCCCACGTGGTCGCCGGGGATCCGGTCGGCCGGACCCTGCTCACGGCCGCCGGCGATCGCATCGCCTACGACTACCTGATCGTCGCGACGGGAGGAGCCGCCGAGGACTTCGGCGTCCCCGGCGCGCGGGACATCGCCTTTCGGCTCTACGACCTCGAGGACGCGCGCCTGCTCCGCAACCACGTGCTGCGCGTGCTCGAGCAGGCCGAGGCCCTCGACGACGCTCGGGCGCGCGCGCCCCTCCTCACCTTCGTCATCGTCGGCGGCGGCCCGACGGGTGTCGAGATGGCGGGCGCACTCGGCGAGTTCCGGCGCCACGTCGTACCGCGCGACTACCGGCACTTCGATGCCGCAGCGATCCGCATCGTGCTGCTCGAGGCCGGGCCCGAGCTGCTGCCCCCCTTCACGCCGCGCCTCCGCGAGCGCGCGCGTCGCGATCTCCTTGAGCGCCAGGTCGAGGTCCGCACCGGAGCCACGGTCACCCGCATCACGGAAACCGGCGTGGAGCTGGCGAGTGGCGAGACGATCGCCGCACGCACCACGATCTGGGCCGCCGGGATCCGCGCGGCAGAGGTGAGCACGTACCTCGGTCTGCCGACGGGACGGAGCGGCCGCGTCCGTGTCGACCCGACGCTCCGCGTGCCCGGATACCCGTACGTGTACGCCGCCGGCGACGTGGCGCTCGTCGACGGCGCGGAACGGCTCCCACAGGTCGCGCAGGTCGCGATCCAGCAGGGCGAGCACGCCGCTCGGAACATCCTCCGGAGCCTGCACGGCGAACCACCTCTCCCCTTCTGCTACCGCGACAAGGGCTCCATGGCGACGATCGGCCGCAGCCGCGCCGTGGTGATGATCGGCCGCGTGCAGGTGGCGGGCCACCTCGCGTGGTTGCTCTGGCTCGTCGTGCACCTCGTCATGCTGATCGGCTTCCGCAACCGGCTCGTCGTCCTGGTCAACTGGGCGTGGAGCTACCTGACCTACGACTTCGGGCTGCGCGCCATCATCGGTGCCGAGCCCGAGCCGAGTCGCCGGATCGTGCCCGGCGAGGACGCGGCGCGCCAGCGCGCGGCAGGCGCCGCGAGCTAGTCAGAATGGAACGACCGGCTCCGATTCGCAGCGTACGGTAGTACGCGATCGTAGGTTACGCTGCGGATCGGACCTTCAACCCGTAGCGCAGAGCTACATGCGAAAGGAGCCGGT
>Ga0070699_100005018_pt1 | contig 11654 bp, 10 predicted proteins | sample KBSK1503metaG_FD_65473 | JGI IMG/M metagenome (GOLD analysis project Ga0070699, IMG submission 65473) | Corn, switchgrass and miscanthus rhizosphere microbial communities from Kellogg Biological Station, Michigan, USA - KBS K1-50-3 metaG | ecosystem: Host-associated > Plants > Roots >...
ACGGCGTCAAGCACGGCATCGGGATCGCCGTCGGAGGCTGGTTGGGGGGGATCGAACCCGCGAGCGCGGTCTGCCGTCTCGACCGCGACGGCACCCTCACGGTCGTCCTCGGCATGGTGGATATGAGCGGCGCCGCCACCGGCCTGGCGCAGATCGCCGCGGAAGCCGCGGGGCTCCCCCTCGAGGACGTGGCGGTCGTGTGTGCGGACACGGAGTCCGCGCCCTTCGCGGGCTCGAGCGGGGGGAGCAAGATCACCTACACCGTAGGACTCGCCGTCGAGCGCGCGGCGCGCGATGCGCGGCGCCAGATCCTGGCGATCGCCGCCGATCGTCTCGAGGCGGCGACCGAGGACCTCGAGATCATCGGGCGCGGCGTTCGCGTGCGGGGGGTGCCCGACCGGGCCGTGACGCTCGCCCAGATCGCGAAGAGCTCGATGGAGTTCGGCGCCAAGTACGAGCCGGTCCTCGGCCGCGGCTCGAGCGCCATCACCGCTCGCTCGCCCGCGTTCGCCGCCCACCTCGCCGAAGTGGAGGTGGACGCCGACACGGGCCGTGCGCACGTCCTGCGCCAGCTCGTCGTGCAGGATGTCGGCCGTGCCATCAACCCCGCGGCGATCGCTGCCCAGATCCACGGCGCCGTCGCCCAGGGCGTCGGCTGGGCACTCCTCGAGCGCATGGCGTACGACGAGCAGGGCCAGCTCCGCTCGGCGACGCTCATGGACTACGCGCTCCCCTCGAGCACCGACACGTCGCCCGAGGTCGAGACGATCATCCTCGAGGTGCCGACGGAACACGGGCCGTTCGGAGCCAAGGGCGTCGGCGAGCCGCCGGTCGTCGCCGCACCCGCGGCGATCGCCAACGCGATCGCGGCCGCCACCGCCGCGCGCTTCACGGAACTGCCCCTCACGAGCGAGGCGCTCGTCCGTGCCCTCGACGCCACGAAGTAGGCGCCGCTGATCCACGCCATCCTTCGGCGCTGACGCGCGCGCCGAGGGGCTTGACGACCCTCGAGGCCCCTTCGACCGCGAGTTCTTGGCGATGTCGCACGCGTCGCGCCTGTGCGAGGAGGCGCCGTTCATGTACCTCGCGGCTCGGCCGCGCGCGGGAAGGAGGAGGACGGCATGAAAACAGATGCGAGCGGCCCGTCGCCGGAAAGGCAGCGGATGCTTGACTACCTCGCCTCCCGGGCGACCACCCTGCGGCCGACCGAAATCTTTGCACGGGTGCACGCGGCGGTCGCCGGGCTCGAAGCCTCCCTCGAGGGCGTCTCCGAGACCGAGGCCCGCCTGTCCCGATCCGATGGGTGGAGCATCGCGCAAGTGGTCGACCATCTGGCGCAGACGATGATCCGGTCAGCCGAGGAGTTGCGACATGCTCTCACCGGACGCCGACCACCGGGACCTCCCGTCTATGAAGGCCTGCTCTCGGGGGCGGCCGACCGGACGGCCTGGGGCGACCTCCTCGAGGGGCTGCGATCAGCGAACGGGGAGTTCGAGACCGTGCTGACCTTGGCATCGAATCCCGACTCGATGACGGGACCGAATACCGCGTCGAGTCGCCCGGCGGCGGCGCTGATTCGAACCATCCTGGTGGTAAACGCGACCACGCCCGGCGGACGGGTGGAACCGGAGATCTTCGACGCGGAGCTCGACTGGAAGGAGTACGCCCTCGTGCAGCGGCTGCACTTGCGGGACCACCGGGCGCAGATTCAGCGTCTCCGCGGCGACTGAAGGCGACGCCCTACGGCCCCACCTGCGTGGCGGGAGGACCGCCGGCTCGGGTGCCCTCGGGAGCGTCGAGGCCGGACAACGCGAGAATGTCCCTCCCGCCCCACTGAGACCTCAGACGATTGAGGTCCGCTACGATGCGCCGGTAGGTGGCCTCGTCGATCTCCTCCTGCAGCCGATGAAACGACCTGTTCACCGCCGCGATCGACGAACCGTGGAAGCGGGTCAGCGTCGCCGCGAACGCCTCGTCGTGCTCGCGCGCGGACTGATGGGCGATCTCGTGCAGGATCGCGGAGACGAGCCGTCCCGAGAACTCTCTCGGCGCGTCGGCCGACGTGAGCCCCAGGCCGACCCACGTCTCGATCTCGGCCGCGATCCGATAGGGGTTGACCAGGATGCTATTTCGACCCCGCACCGAGTAGAGCCTCCGGTTGATGTTCACCCCGATGTAGCCCTCGCCGAGGCCGATCCCCGCATAACTCACGTCGTCGACGTTGGCGTCGAGGGGTGCCAGCACACTCTTGAGATCCTCGACGATCTGGTTCATCTCGTTGGAGAGGTCACGGAGATAGGGGGCGCGGGTGAGTTCGCGAACGAGGTCCGGTGAAATTCGCTGGGTCGTATCGACCACGAGATGGCCGAGTGTCCCTTCGATGACCGGGGCGTTCTGCATCACGCTCCGGGCCAGCGTCCCGTCGATGCGGCCGCCGTCCGCCCGCATCAACACCGGCGCCGGCGCGGGGGGCACCGGGCGCTCGGGCGCCACCACCCGATCGACGAGGGGAGGGCTCGCGGACCTCGATCCGGCCCCTCCGTCGTGACCTCGCAGGAGGGCGAGACTCCCGACGAGGAGAACGACTGCCCACACTGAACGCTTCCGGATGGGGGCTCGGCGGGCGTCCGACAGCAACCGCCACCCTGCCGTCGGCGCCGCTCGCGTATCCCGCTTCAAAGTTCCTCCGCCAGTGTCGTCGAGACGCCCACTGGGGCGGACACGTGCAGCCGGGATGGCCCCGAGAGGGGCTTCTTTCTACGTCTCCGCGAGAGCCAAGTCAACCACGATTTTTCACGGCCACGCGAAGGCGCCCGAGGACTCCGTGAGGGCCTCGAGAGCCGCGAACGCGAGGCACCTTGTTGACCGGGACCTCCAGACGCCACCGCGCTTCTCAAAAGGCGACGCTGACTCGTTCCGCGGCCCTCACGTCTGAGCGGTGCCCGACTCAGCGAAGCACCAGGAAAAAATGGGATTGACAAAAGTAACGTTACTTATGTACGGTCGGGAAACGAGCGAGCCGTTCGAGCACTCCAATGGCAAGGAGCATCAGTGGCAGGGTCGTTCTCGAGGTGACCCCGGAGTTGAAGCGGCGGCTCCATTCTCGTCTCGCCGCAGAGGGGCGAACCCTGAAGGAGTGGTTCCTCGAACAGGCGCATGCGTACCTGTCGCGCTCCGGGCCCGTCCAGTTGTCGCTCGGCATCTCGCCGACCGGATCGCCGCCGCCCTCGGCACCGCCTTCGCAAGCGGGGAGCAGGACTGATGCGGAGCGCTCCTCGCGGGATCCTCCCGATCACGGCTGACTTCGGGCCGGCCGGGCGGGGGTGGCTCTCGCTTCTAACCAGATTGGCTCACCCGACGTTGTGGCCAGGGTCGCACGTCGGGGTGCCGGGAGATCAGACCACCGTGAACAGTGATGAGTTCGGACAGGGAGCGGAGACGCGTCAGCGAGTCGACCGGTGGATCGAGGAGAGCCAGTATCTCCTCGGTCGTATCATCCCCGGAATCCTCGAGGATCGGGAGCGCCTGCGCGGGCGGGCGGAAGCGGCCGAAAACGCCTGCGAGCAGCTCGGCCTCGAGGCCAGCAACCTCCGGCGGGAGGTGAGTGAGCTCCACATCGAGATCCAGGGCCTGCGGGCCGAGCTCGCCGAGATCGGTCGCACGGCGGGTGCCGTGATCGAACATCTCACACAGTCGATCCACCCGATCAGCGAACTTCACCAGAAGCTCCAGCGGAACAACCTGCTCGACGCGAAGGCGTATCTCGCCACGGCGGGATAGGGGGCGGTTCAGCGGCGATTGCCGAAGGGATCGCGTGATCCGCGGGCGCCGGAATCGCCTCGGCGCTCGCGGTCCGTCCCCACCGCGGGACGGGCAAGCGGGGGTAAGCCATGCCGCCATCCATCATGGTCCGTGCCGTGCTCCTCGGCGACAATGAGGCCTCGGGTCAGAACGTGACGGCCACCCGCACGGACGAGCGGGCATTTGCCGCCGCGGGGCGACTCCACGGGGACGCCGCGCCAGTACGCGACGCGGTGGCCCGATGGGTCACCGGAGGGCACCGACTCTTGACGCTCCTCCTCTCGGCGCTCGCCGCCGACGATGCGGTGGCGAGCTTGGCGCCATCGCTGCGGCGCGACAGCGCCCGGGTCCTCGCGCTGTTCGAGGAAGCCGAGCGGCTTTCCCTCCGGGCGAGGGCCGCCGAGGGCGAGCGCGAGCGGATCCAGCGGGAGGTACAGCAGCTTCGGCAACAGGCGGACCGGCTGAAGCTCGAACGCGAGGAGCTCGCGGACGAGCTGACCTGGGCCGCCAACACCGTGCTCACGCGGCGGCGCCGGCTGCGCGTCGCTGCCAGGCGCTCGGCGGCCCTGTCCGCGTGACCGTGTCGCTGTCGCCAGGGACGCCCGAGCCACGCCACGAAGGCAGTGCTCCGATGAGCTCCGAGGGGGGAGAGCCGCGGGGCGGGGATCTCCGCCGCGTGAGCCGCTGGCTCGACGAGAGTCGGGAGATCATCGGTCGCATGATCCCGGAAATCGTCGAGGACCGGCTGCGCCAGCGCGGCCGGGTGGAAGCAGCCGAGGATACCTGCCACCAGCTCCGACAGGAGACGACGAGCCTCCGTCACGAGCTGACAGAGCTCCAGAGCGATGCTCGGGCGCTCCGGCGCCAGCTCGTCGAGATCGGAGAATCGGCCAGGACCGCCGTCGCCCAGCTCAGCGGAGCCGTCCTCGCACTCGAGGAGATGCGCCGCCGACGCGCAGAGCCGCCGGAGGCGGAGGTCGGCCCAACGCCGCCAGACCGTCAGACCCGGTGGGGGCAGGTGGCGCTCGTCGCGGCAGGCGGGAGCGCCGCGCTGGTCCTTGGGCTAGCTCTGGCGATTCACCTGACGCCGATCCCCTCGCCGCCGGCCGCGCCACCGCGTGTTGCTCCGCCGGCACCCACACCCATTCCGGCCCGGACCGAAGAGCAGCCCGCTCCCGGGGCACCGGCGCCAGCGAAGGTCGCCCGCGTGCCCGTGCCAGAGAACCCACCGGTCCGGCTCCGCAACGAGATCCGGCACATCCGGGCCGTGAACGTGTCCGGTCACGAGATCGAGGTGGTCGTCGACTACGCCTACGCGGGCGACCACGGGCGGAGCGACATTTTCATCCACGCGGCGGCGCTCGAGCAGGGTGAGGAGTTGCGGAGTCGAGTCCCCGGAACGAGCTTCCCGTTCGCCGCGATCGGCATCGGAGACGGCAGCGTGACCATCCACATCACGAAGCAGGCCGACACCGGCCCCTCGGTGAGCACGCGGGTCAAGGTCTGCATGGTCAGCATCAAGAGCCGCTCGGCGTTCGTTTGCCAGATTTTCCCGTATCTCAAAGCCTGGGACTCCTGAGGCCCACCGCCGCGCCGACGGCGAATCCCTGACCCGGACGGCGAATCCGCCGCGCTGGAGGCCGGGGCGCCCTTTTGCGCCGGTTCCCGCGAGCTGAGCTACCCGGCTCGTGACGCGGCCGGTCGCCTCGCGCGCGGGCCCCCGGCCAGGCCGCCGACCCCGAGGCGCTGGACTTGCCGCCATCGGAAGCAGTTCGCGGTGTGGTCGTTCACCAGCCCCGCCGCCTGCATGAACGCGTAGCAGATCGTCGGGCCGACGAACCGAAATCCGCGCATCTTGAGATCTCGGCTCAACGCCCTCGACAGCTCCGTCTCCGCGGGCACCTGCCGACCGGGTCGGCGCCGGTTCTGGAGGGGCCGGCCGCCGACGAACCGCCAGAGGTAGGCGTCGAAGCTCCCGTGCGCGCGCCGGAGTGCTTGAAAGGCCTGCGCGTTCGCAATCGTCGCCTCGATCTTCGCGCGGTTCCGGATGATTCCGGAGTCGGCGAGCAGGTGCCGCACCTTCTTCGCACTGTAGCGCGCGATCTTCCGCGGGTCGAACCGGTCGAATGCCCTCCGGTACGCCGGGCGGCGGCGCAGGATGGTCGACCAGCTCAGGCCTGCCTGCGCGCCCTCGAGGATCAGGAGCTCGAAGAGCTTGCGGTCGTTGTGGAGCGGCACCCCCCATTCGCGGTCGTGATAGAGAACCTCCAGCCGGCCCCGGGCCCACTCGCAGCGCCTCACAGTCGTCACCTTTCTGGACGGGTCGCGCCACGCGCCCGCCGTGGGACCCGATGGTAGCGCGTCCGATCGCGCCCGTGAACTCCCGGTCGGGAGCGCTGGCGTTCCGGTGGCCATGCTCCCTATGATGGCAGGGTCCAGATCGGGAGGACCGCGTGAGATCGGATGGGCGCTGCCGGTAGATGACACATCGGTTCGAGTTCCCGCCGGGCGCCTTCCGGCGTCTCGACGAGGAGGACGACAGGTTCTTCTACGCTTCCCCGCGCCGGGTCGTCCACCTCGACGCCGCCGCGGTCGCCGCGCTCACCCGCCTCTACGAGAGCCTGGTGCCATCGACCGGCTGCGTCCTCGATCTCATGGCCTCTTGGCGAAGCCATCTCACCGGGGCGTTCGCCGGCACGGTGATCGGCCTCGGGATGAACCGGGACGAGATGCTCGACAACCCGCAGCTCGCTCAGGCGATCGTGCACGATCTCAACCGGGACCCGCACCTGCCGTTCGCCGATGACGCCTTCGACGCCGCTCTCTGCGCGGTCTCGGTCCAATACCTGACCCATCCGATAGATGTCTTTCGCGACGTGGGCCGGACGCTCCGCCCGGGGGCGCCGTTCATCGTCTCGTTCAGCAACCGCTGCTTCCCGGAAAAGGCGGTCGCCATCTGGCGGGCCGCCACGGAGGCCCAGCACGTCGCGATCGTGACCGCCTACTTCGCCGCCTCCGCCAACTCCGCCTGGAGCTGGGGGCAGCTCTATGAAGGCGCGTTCACGCCGGTCGAGGGTGACCCGCTGCGGATCGTCTGGGGCGGCAAGACGGTCGCGCCGGATGGTCAGGCGTGAGCGTCCTCGCGGCCTTCGACGACGCGCTGCGGGCGCACGCGCGCGCCAATCTCAGCGCGTTCTCCCGGCGGCCTCTCACGGCCGACGGGCGGCGTCCCGCGGCGGTGGCGGTGGTCCTGCTGCCCGACGAGGCGGGCCGCCCATGCTTCCTGCTGACACGGCGGGCGGCCGGGCTCCGAGCCCACGCTGGGCAATGGGCGCTGCCCGGCGGCCGGATCGACGCGGGGGAGAAGTGCGAGCGGGCCGCGCTGCGCGAGCTCGACGAGGAGGTCGACCTCAGGCTCGGCGAGGAGGCGGTCCTCGGCCTCCTCGACGACTATGCGACACGGTCCGGATTCGTGATCACCCCGGTCGTCGTGTGGGGCGGCGTCACGGCCGCGTTGACGCCGAACCACACCGAAGTGTCAAGCGTGCATCGGGTGCCGCTCGCGGAGCTCGATCGGCCGGGCGTCCCGCGGACGATCGCGATCCCGGAGAGCGACCGGCCGGTGATTCAAATCCCGCTCCTGTCGACGTTGATCCACGCGCCCACCGCCGCCATCCTGTATCAGCTGCGCGAGGTGGTTGTTCATGGCCGCCCGACGCGCGTGGCCCACCTGGGCGAGCCGGTCTGGGCCTGGCAATAGCGCGCGCCGACACGGACGCGGCGCCGACCGACGTCGGATCCTAGTCGTCGGCGGCCGGCTCGACGTGCCACTCGGCCTCGAGCCGCTTCATCAAGAACGCCGCCTGCAATGTCTGGAGGAAGGCCTTCATGTCTGGCGGCTTCGGGATGAAGTCGAACGCCCCGTGGACGAGCGTCTCTTGGGCGAGCTCGAAGCTGGCCGCGCCGCTCATCATGATCACCTTGACGCCGGGTGCCGCCTCGTGAATCGCCTTGAGCGCGTCGATGCCGCTTAACCCCGGCATCTGGATGTCCAGGAGCACGACGTCGGGAGGGTCCGCCCGGATCGACTGGAGCGCGCTCTCGCCATCAGAAGCGACGCGTGCCTCACAGCCCTGCCTGGCGACGTACTGCTGGAGCGTCGAGCGGACATCCCCGTCGTCGTCGACGATGAGCACGCGTCCTCCCGGGGCTCCGAGGGGGGCGGCCCCCGGTTCGGGTCGCAGCGGCAGGCCCGGCTCACGGTCCGGCGCTGCAACCTCCGCTTCGTCGCCGACCAGCGCAGACCAGAGGTCCCTCAGACGGACGGGTTTGGACAGGATCGCGGTCACCCCTGACGCTAGGACCTGCTCCCGGAGTTCCTCGTCCATCGCACCGGTGACCGCGACGACCTTGATGTCCTGATCGAAGGCCCGGATGCGCTGGAGGGCGCGGAGGCCGCCAAGCCGGGGCATCAGGATGTCGAGGACCACAGCCTGCGGGCGGACCCGCCGGAACTTGAGGAGCGCCTCGAGCCCGTTCTCGGCCTCGACCACCTCGAAGCCTCGCGCCCGGAGGTAGTCCGCCATCAGCTCGCGCACGGCCGCCTCGTCGTCGACCACGAGGATGGTCCGCGGCGCGGCACCTCCGCGGGTGCTAGCAGTCTCGTCCACCGTCTCCGCTCTCGAGCCCCTCGATCATTTAAGCAGACATTTGGCCGGCAAGTCCATCGACGCGGGCGGTAAGATCGCCCCGGATGATAGATTCGGTGAGACGGATGGCTCCGTGTCTCATGGTGCAGGGCACCGCCTCGGGCGTCGGCAAGAGCATGCTCGTCACCGCCCTCTGTCGGGTCTTCGCGCGGGCCGGCTACCGGGTGGCGCCCTTCAAGTCACAGAACATGTCGCTGAACGCGGCGGTCACATCGGACGGGCGGGAGATCGGCCGGGCGCAGGCGGCGCAGGCCGAGGCCGCCGGCATCGAGCCGACGGTGGATATGAATCCGATTCTCCTCAAGCCGGAGGCCGACGGCCGCTCGCAGGTGATCGTGCGCGGCGTCCCCCGGGGACGCCTCGGCTTCACGGAGCTCGCACTCCTGCGCGCCGAGCTAGCCGAGATCGTCCGGGCGAGCCTCGAGCGCCTTCGCTCGGCCGCCGATCTGGTGATCATCGAGGGCGCGGGCAGCCCCGCCGAGATCAACCTCCAGGCGACCGAGCTCGTCAATATGAGCGTCGCCCGGATGGCGGACGCCTCCGTCCTGCTCGTCGGTGACATCGACCGCGGCGGCGTGTTCGCAGCCTTGGTCGGCACGCTGGCCCTCCTCGAGCCGGCGGATCGGGCGCGGGTCGCGGGGTTCGTGATCAACAAGCTCCGCGGCGACCCCGCCGTGCTGGTACCGGGGCTCGAGATTCTCCGCGCTCGGACCGGCGTGCCGGTCTTGGGGGTGATCCCGTGGCTCGACGGCCCGCTGGCGCCGGCCGAGGACTCTCTCGGCCTCGACGCGAGGGAGCTCGGGGGGGAGCCAGCCGCGATCGACGTCGCGGTCGTGCGACTGCCGCGGATCGCCAACTTCGACGACTTCGAGCCGCTGGACCGGGAGCCCGGTGTCCGCGTCCGGTTCGTCGCCACCGCGGGCGGGCTCGACGGGGCCGACCTGGTCGTGCTCCCGGGGACGAAGAGCACCGCCGCCGACCTGGCGGCGCTGCGCGAGCGCGGGATCGCGGAGCCGATCGCGCGGCGGGCCGACACCGGAGCGCCCGTGATCGGCATCTGCGGCGGATACCAGATGCTCGGCGAGGCCCTCCTCGACCCATACGGGGTCGAGTCCGCGGAGCCAGCGGTGGCGGGCCTCGGCCTCCTGCCGGTGGTGACGACTTTCTCGAGAGAGAAGACGACCTCGCGGGTCCGGGCACGGGCGCTCGCCGCGCTCGGTCCGTTCGCCGCCGCGCGCGGCGCCGAGTTCGACGCCTACGAAATCCACATGGGACACACGGCGGTGCGGGATGTCGCGCGGCCGTTCGCGATCACGGTGCGGGGCGCGGCCCCGGCGGACGAGGTGGACGGTGCCCTCGACGCTCGGGGTCACGTACTCGGCACGTACCTGCACGGGCTCTTCGCGGACGCCACGCTCCGCGGAACGCTCCTCGCGCACCTCGCCGCGCGCCGGGGCGCCCGCCCGCACCCAGGCTGGGGCCGCCCGCTACCCGCCGTCTGGGACCGTCTGGCCGACGCCGTGGAGGCCGCGCTGGACGTCCGAGCGATCGGCCGGCTGGCGGGCTTGAGGGTGGTAGTATGACGGGCGCCGATCCGATGAACGCGCGAGTGTCGAGAGCTCTCTGGGCCGCGCTGCTCATCGCGAGCGCCTACCTCGCCCTCGCCCCCGCGCCCGCCGCCGCCATCACCGTCCAGGAGGCGCTCCTCCGCGCCAAGCCCGCGGTCGCGCTCGTGAGCGCGGAAGTCCGTGCCACGGTGACGATGAACTGCGGCCGGGGCCCGGTCACCGTCACCCCGAGCCCCTTCATCGAGACGGGAACGGCCTGGTTCGTCGACGGGCGCGGCTTCCTCGTTACAAACGGTCACGTCGTCGATCCGGCGCGCCGGCTGCCGGCGTGGGTCATCTACGAGCTGAAGAAGAAGGCCGTCGAGCAGGGCTGCGTGGAGCCCGCGCTGCGGGCCCGGCGGCTGACCCCGGGCGAGCGTCCCGACATCGAGGACGAGATCCGGCGCTCTGTGTCGCTCTCGGCGGCGAAGCTCACGCCGGCGTCGCAGGTTACCATCCTCCTGTCGAACGGGGAGAAGCTCGTCGCCCAGGTCGTGAAGTTCAGCCCGCCCCTGCTCATCGACGCGAGCGGCCAGCCGCTGCCCGACTCGGGGCGCGATCTCGCGCTCCTCCGGATCCAGGCCGGCGTATACCCCGCCCTGCCGGTGATGGACCGCGATCCGAACCTCGGCGACCCGGTGCACATCCTGGGCTTCCCGGGGGTGGTCCTGACCCACGAGCTCTTGAGCAAGAGCGCTCGGCTGGAGGCGTCGGTCACGAACGGCGAGGTTTCGGGCTTCAAGCAGGACGCCATCGGGCAAGAGGTAATCCAGACCGACGCACCGGCCGCGCACGGCAACAGCGGTGGGCCCGCGATCACCGACGACGCGGCCGTCGTCGGCGTCATGACCTTCATCACCCTCTCGCCGACCGGTGGCGAAATCCAGGGGTTCAACTTCCTGATCCCCGCCAAGGACGTGCGTGCATTCCTCCAGGGCACGGACGTCAGACCCGGCGAGAGCCAGTTCAACCCGGTGTGGGCGGCCGGCGTCGCGGCCTTGCTCGACGGGCGGTACGCGACGGCGCTGGCGCGGTTCCGGGAGGTCGACCGCTTGCTGCCCAACCTTGCCGACGTCAAGCGTGCGATGGCCGAGGCCGAGGACAAGCTCCGCCACCCACCGCCGCGCCCCTTCCCGTGGGCGTGGGCGACGACGAGTGCGGTCACCCTCGTGAGCCTCGGTGCCTGGGGCGGGATGGGCGCCCGGCGCTGGTGGCGCAACCGGTTCCGCGTCCAGCCGGCGCAGGTGATCGACTTCCTCGAACGCGGCCTCAAGCCCGTCTTGCTCGACGTGCGCACCCGGACCGACTACGAGACGAGCCCCCTCAAGCTGCCGGGCGCGGTCCGCCTCGACCCCGACGCCGTCGCGCGGGGACAGGTCGACCTCGCGGTCGATCCGAAGCAGCTGATCGTCACGTACTGCACGAGCCCGGAAGAGCAGACGAGCGCGCTCGTGACCGGGCTGCTCCGCCAACGCGGCTTCACCAACGTCCGGATCCTCAAGGGCGGTCTCGGCGGCTGGACCAACGCGCGCCTGCC
>Ga0070699_100005019_pt1 | contig 11653 bp, 7 predicted proteins | sample KBSK1503metaG_FD_65473 | JGI IMG/M metagenome (GOLD analysis project Ga0070699, IMG submission 65473) | Corn, switchgrass and miscanthus rhizosphere microbial communities from Kellogg Biological Station, Michigan, USA - KBS K1-50-3 metaG | ecosystem: Host-associated > Plants > Roots >...
GCTGATTCTGAATGCGCGTCACCTCAAGCGCGTCCTCACGGTGTTCATTGACAGTTCGAACCGGCCACGATGCACGACCAGCCAGTCCCGACATTGGCGACCATCGAGTTGACGCTCACGCGAACGACCGTGAAACGACGGTTTGCATAGTTTTCTCGGAACCACGACTGGTTTCTTGACGCCGCACCATCTATTGTTCGTGGCGATGCTCCGCCGAATCGCATTCCTTCGCCGCGGCTTTGTGCGTCAGCGCGCCCGCGCTCGGTCAACGGCTGCCGCAATTCGCCGTCGACAAGACAAGCTGCCCGCAAGGGAGGGCGAAAGACGGTGGCGCGATCTCGGCTCGTGATCTACGCAGTGAAAGGTGATGGCCTGCTCATCGACGCCGTGAGAAGGGATAAAGGATCATGCGTTTAATCTATCTCGTTCCTATGGTCGCAAGTTGTGCGTTGATGACGGGCTGCAGCGTCAAGAACCCGCGGCTCCTGTCCGGGACCACCGTGGATCGACCGGCCGATGTCACGCTTGAGATGACCGCTCGCAAGTTCGACTTCGAGCCGTCCGAGGTGCACGTCAAGCAGGGTCAGATCGTAGAGCTTCGCATCGTCGCGACCGACCGTAAACACGGATTCGAGCTCAAGCAATTCGGGATTCGAACGGAACTTCTCGAAGGTCAGCCGGTGACCGTCCGGCTTCTAGCGAACCTACGGGGCCAATTCGGATTCCGGTGCGACATATTGTGTGGGCTGGGTCACCTGGGCATGAAAGGCAAGTTGATCGTCGAGTGAAAGGACCAACCCCGCTTCACCTACGCGGCCGTGCGTCACTCATCGAAGTGATCGGATCGCCCTCCGCGCCATACCCGGAGCGGCGGGCGCCGGGGCGCGCCCGTGCGCGCTCGGACTCAGAACTGCAACTTGACGCCAAGCTGCATCTGTCGGGCAGGCAACGCGCTGAAGATGCGGCCGAAGTTCGGCGTACCGAATATTCGATTGGGCACGTCGAAGTTCGTCCGGTTGAAGACGTTGAATATTTCCCATCGCAGTTCCAGCCGCGCGTCGTTCGGGAGCCGCACGTCCTTCACAACTGCGAAATCGACGTTGGCATATCCCGGCGACAGCACGCTATTCCGTTCCGCGCTGCCGAACGTGAACGGCGCGGGCAGCGCGAAGCACTGGGTGTTGAACCATTCGGCCGCCGTCTGCGGCGCGCTCTGGTTCGGATCGCACACGGCGTCGGGCCGCTGCGCCGGGCCGGATCCGATGTTGGCGCGATCGGTCCCGAGGTTGACGGTGAACGGCGCGCCCGATTGCAACGTGGCAATCGCATTGACCCGCCAGCCCGATGCGAGCGCGGCGCCCAGTCCGCCGGCGGCCGGCGCGAATCTCGGAACGGCGTAGCTGATGTTGGTGACGAATCGATGGCGATGGTCGAAGCTGGCGAGCGCACGTTCGGCGCCCATATTCCGGACGTCCTGCGGCAGATTCGTTTCGAACGCGGTTGCACCGGGATCGGACGCGTCGTCGATGGCTTTGGACAGCGTGTAATTCGCTGAGAATGCGAGCCCGCGCACGAGACGCTGCTCGGCTCGCAGGGTCAGCGCGTGGAACACCGAGTAACCGTCCCATCGAATCGCCGTGATGCTGCTGAGCGCCGGCACGGGCCGTCGTGGTCCGATGGGCCCAGGACCGGGCAGCGGAACGTTCAGGACCGTTGAGCTGTCCGCCCCGACGATCCACGAGCCGAGATAGCTCACATCGATCGCGCTCGTCGGCGTCAGTCGCCGTTGAATCCCGACGGTGACGTTCTTCGCGTACTCCGTCCGGTAGTCGTGGTTCATCGTGTTGCCGCCCACGCTACCGTTGGCCGGCGCCAGCAGCATTGTCTCGGTGGTTGCGGCCGGCTGCAACGCGTCGGCAGGAGCGTTAACGGTCTTCGCGAAAAAGAACGGCAACGTCTGCGCCAACGACTGCTGAACGCTGTACGCCCACTGGTTGAGAAACACGCCGACTCCCGCGTTGACGACGGTCTCGGCGTGCCCTCCGAGGGACCACGCGAGACCGATGCGTGGTGCGAACCGCAAATAGCTCGGTCGCAGGAGTCCGCGCGTCCAGCCGGCATCTTTCGACGTGACGGCCGCGATTGGAATCTCGCCCACCAGCAGCTGCGCCGTCCGCGAGATGTTCCCCTGGTCATCGCTCGCAATCACGAACCTCCCGTCGGGCACGGTGAGATCGATCGCGGACAGACGGTTGTCGACGTCCGTCATCTGACTGTTGATTTCGTAGCGGAGCCCGTAGTTCACCGACAGATTTGAATTCACGCGCCAGTCGTCCTGCCCGTAGACATGGAACCACGTCGTGCGCCCGTGCTCGTCGGCTCGGCCGATGCCGACTTGCGCCGCGGTAGGGTAGCCGAGCAGGAAATCCGCGAGTGCGTTGCCGGTCCACTGGCCGGTGAACGTGAACGCGCCTCGCGCTGTATTCGGGTTCACTGGATTAAAAGCGAGATGGAAAAGGTATCCACCAACTTTGACCCGGTGTGCGCCGCGGTCGAGCAGCACGTTGTCGTACAGCTCGACACTGCGGTTATCACGCGACAGGAATGACGTCGGATCGCCGATCGTGCTGAACAGGCCCGCGAACGAGACCTGCGGATATCCGCTGTCGAGAGAATTGGTCGCCACTCCCTGAAGACCGGTCGCTGCGGCGAACGGTGTGCCCTGATTCGGGCTCGCCTGCCCGCCGCTGGCCGTCAGCCACCCGAATCGCATTTCGTTGAGCACCAATGGCGAGAACGTATGCGTGTAGCTCAAAGCCAGGCTCCGGCTCCGAGTCGTCACCTCGCGGCCGAATCCCGGAATGAGGGTTTCGTTAAGAGAACTTGTCCCGAACGGCTGGACGTCGCGGACGTTGTACACCGTCAATCGCGCGAACAGAGTGTCGTTTTCAGACACTCGATGATCGACACGCACCGTGCCCTGATCCAGAGGCGTGTGTTGGCGTTCGACGGCGAGCACGTTTTGAACCGCGCCCGATGTCGTCGGCTGGGGCACCCGTTGGAGCAACGCGGTCGCAACCGGACTGAATCGCGATGCCGGAATCTGGTTTCCGACAAAGGCTGTGCACCCGTCGGCAGTTCTCGTCAACGGATCGCATAACGCGGGGAGTCCGGCGAAGTTCCCGATTCGCATCGCGGCGGTCGGGACCGAGAACGTCTGCGTCTGCGAACGGTGGATGCGATGCCCTTCGTAGTCAACAAAGAAGAACGTGCGATCCCGGCGAAGCGGTCCACCGACATGTGCGCCGAACTGGTGCTGCCGTAGCGGCGGTACCGGCTGCCGCGGGTCATCGAAGTAGTTCCGAGCATCGAGCGTGTCGCTGCGGAGGAATTCCACGGCGCTGCCCTGTAACGTGTTGCTGCCCGACTTGGTGATGACGTTGATCAAGGCGGACGCTTTACCGCCAAATTCAACAGGGTACAGCGTTTTCTGAATCTTGAATTCCTGGATGGCGTCGACCGATAGGCTGACGACCAAATTGTTGAAGAACTCGTCGGTGACTTTCACGCCGTCAAGCAGGTAGATGTTGTGACCGCTTCTCTGTCCGAGAACCGCCGGCAGCGTGCCCGCCTGCTCGAGCGCCGCCCCGCGCGTCCCACCCGGCGGCACCACGACGCCATCGCTGAGCTGAGCCAGCTGGAGGAACTGCCGGCCGTTCAGCGGCAATTCCTGCACACGACGGTTGTCAATGATGTCGCTGATCTCGGCGTTCGCCGTCTGCAGCAGGGGCACGGCACCTGTCACCGTCACATTCTCAGTGCGCTCGCCGAGCGGCAGCGTGATCGGCACTTCCACGCGCTGGCCCACTTGAACGATCACATTCGATCGCGTCACAGTCTTGAACCCGTCAAGGGCCACAGTGACCGCGTACTCGCCGACTGGCAGCGCAGGCACAAAAAACCGGCCGTTTCCGTCTGACGTGCGTTCGACCCTGAATCCGCTGACGACATGGACGATGACGACAGACGCACCTGGCAGCAATCCTCCGAGCGGATCTCTGACGACGCCCTGAATCTCCGCGGTGTTGGTCTGCGCCGCCAGTTCGGAGCGAAGTTGGCTGCACACGACGACTGCCGCGATCGCGACGATCATCCATCGGCACCCCGAATGAACGGAGGACGGCTGTCGCATCAAGACAGGGCCGATTCTACGACCCACGTGGCGTTCCGATCAGCCGATTTCAGCGGTCTGGATCTTCGAGTCGAGAACGTCACGCAGTCGAGGTCCAGAGGGGCGAGCACGGCATTCTCACGATAGAGGCACCCTCATGACGCGCAACACGTTCGTGGGCTAATCGTGATCGTCGCGGTCACCGTCGTCCCTGGCGGAGCCTCGCGGATTGTCGCAAACCTACGTTTACGTGCAGCACACGCCGGAATGGTTCGAATTCCGCCAGCTCGCCTCGCGACGTCGATCACCGTCCGTCCGGCACTGCCACGGTCGAAAATGCGCCCGACCGTGGCGCCAGCGAATGCGGTTTCGATCGCCTCGCCGACGTCGTTGGTGTGCAGCCCGTATCGTGCGACGGCAGTCCGATTGAGCACGAATCGCACGGTCGGCACATCCATCTGTTATCGTTGCGAAGACGATCGAGGTGCGAATCTGGGGCGTCGCGTCCCGAACGATCCCGGCACTCAGAAGCTGCTGATCGGCCGGCTTGGCGCGGTTCTCACGCAGATGCCGCACCACGTTCTCTACGTCGATAATCGCATCGTCGACCAGGAGCGAGAGGTGCGGGCGGACCGTGCGGCGGAGCTGCACGTCCAGCACGGTCGCGCTCCATTGCACGGTCGTCGGCGCGAAGCCGCACCAGATCGCGGACGTGCTGACCAGACTCGGACCGAGATAGACATCGACCTGAAGCTCATTTGACCGTGTCGATGTAGATCATCCGGACTCCGCCTTTCTTCACGACCGTGCCGGTCACGCTCACTTCATCGCTCATCTTGTTGACCAGCAGCGTCTGAGCCGGCTGGTGATCCTTCAGACCCGCCGCTACGTAGAGGTTGCCCTTCGAGTCGAGAAGTGCGATCGGATTCCCAGCCTTAGCGCAAGCTGTGGCGCACTGCTTCTTTTCAGGGCCTCGGTCGCCGCCTTCGAGGTAGCACCAGAGGTCAACGACTTCTCCCCGTACGGTCGCACGCTCACCCTTTGGTTGTGCGAACACATATGGCGTCGCACCGATTAGCAAGGTCGACATCGAGATCGTCAGCAGTGTGTATCGCATCGCGACCCTCCGTTTCAAACACTAGACGCTGAAGCGTAACGACTGGCGTCGACGCCGCGCCTGACATCTTCCTGACGTTTGCGTCAGGCCGCTCAGCGGGTTTCGTCGGCGGCCTTCCGCTCCCGATGCCGATCCAGATCCTTGCAGGCGTTCTTCTGTTGGACTTCTCGAGCGGCTACCTCGCGCATCGAAACATGCAACATTCTTACGGTCTATGACCGTCTGCTCGGGACGTACACCCGGGCGGAGCGCGCCCATTCCGTGATCTACGGTCTCGACGATGTGGATCCGGTCCGCTCCGGGTCCTTTCCGGGCCTTCTGTCGATGCCGTTTGCCAACGCGAAGTCGGCAAGACCCGAGACACGCTCGAAGTCCGTGGCTCCTGCGGCCCGCGTTGCGTCCCATCAGTGACGCGTCGGCGCCGGTCTGTGCCTTACAGAAAAGTCAGGAATGGGATCATGGGAGGCCGGTAACATTCCGCCTAGTGCGTGTCCTGCTCAGACATCAGGGGCACCTGTGTCGCGTGAAATGCCCGCGCGCGAAGTGTGGCGAGAGCCGCGTCGAGCGACCCCCCTCGACAACGTCATCGACGTGCAGATGACGCGACTCCGCAAGAAGGTGGACACGGATGGCGGTCCGCGTCTCATTCACACCGTGCGGGGCGTGGGCTTCGTGCTGCGGGGAGGCGAACCGTAATGTCCCCGTCGACTGCGTCGATTCGTGTTCGTCTCACAGGCTGGTACAGCGTCGTGCTGTTCCTGATGATGGGTGTGTACGCCACTGCAACGTTTGTTGCGGTGCGTCACGAATTCCTCGAACAGCTTGACGATCAACTGCACGACGATTTCGAAACCGCCGAGGGCTTTCTGGCACCGGCGAGCGACGGGCGAATCGCATGGTCCAGCGATCGTCACCACGATCCCGACAACGATGAGGAGCGCGGAAGCGATGTGTGGTCGGCTTCCGGAGAGCCCATCTATCGTTCGAGCGCATCAGCCGTACTGCCGCCGGCGGCGATTGCTGCCGCAACCGCGACCCCTCGCTACGAGTCCCTCGTCACGAACGGGCGGCGGTGGCGCACGCTCACAGGCACGTCACTGGTCGGGGGGCGTGCGGTGGTGCTCAGGGTCTCTCGGTCCGAAGACCGTCTGCGAACCCAGCTCTGGGAGATTCTCGTCGTCCTCGTCCTCGGATTGCCCCTCGTCGTTGCCCTCGCGGGCATCGGAGGCTATGCGCTCGCTCGTGGCGCGCTTATGCCGATCGACCATCTGGCGACCGAGGCGCGTCGAATTACCGCCGACCGCCTCCACGAGCGCCTGTCGGTTCCCAACCAACATGACGAGATCGGCCGGCTGGCAAGCGTCATCAACGACACGTTTGCCCGGCTGGAATCCTCATTCGACCAGCTCCGTCGCTTTACGACGGATGCGTCGCACGAACTGCGGACACCGCTCTCGGTGATTCGCGGCATCGGCGAAATGGGTCTGAAAGAGACTCGAACGCCCGCCGAGTACAAGGAAGCCCTCGGCAGCATGTTGGAGGAAGTCGATCGGCTTACGACGCTGGTCGACACACTGCTGCGTCTCTCGCACGGCGATGCAGGGACGGTCCGTCTGTCGCCGGAACCGGTCGACTTGAGTCAGCTCGCTCGGGACGTCGTCTCGTCACTGGGCATCCTGGCCGAAGAACGGAACCAGCGCCTGCGCGTCGATGCCGTCGAGCCGGTTTCCATCACGGCGGACCGTCTCGTGCTTCGCGAAGCGATCACCAATGTCGTCGATAACGCGATCAAGTACAGTCCGCGCAGCTCCGCGATTGACATTCGTGTATACCAGGAAGGCGATCACGCTATGGTGGCAGTCGCTGATGAAGGACCGGGCATTGCGGCGGAACACCGGCAAAGGATCTTCGATCGATTCTTCCGTCTGGATGAAGCGCGATCTCGGGATGCCGGGGGCGCCGGGCTCGGATTGGCTATCGCACGATGGGCTGTCGAAGCCAACGGAGGGGAAATATCCGTCGATAGTCGTACGAACGGTGGATCCGTCTTTCGAATCGTGCTGCCGTTGCGCGTGCCAACGGTCGCTGAATTTCCTCCACTACTGGGTACCGGACCTGCCGAGAAGCTCGCGACCGGCTTCAAAGCCGCGGTGAATGAGTTGGGAAGAGCGAAGAGCAGTTCGGCAACCAAACAATGATTGGGAAGGACTCCCGATGCGCTGGATAACCCGAAAGAACATCAAGGTCGATCGCGTCGCCTGTCCGTGGCTTATCAAGCGATTCGTCGACGCTGATGCCGAGTTCCTGTTAGGACTTCAACCTTGGCGACGAAGCCCTGCAGCGCCTCGGGTGGATTGTCCGCGCCGCCGATGTCAAAGGGCAGGAGCACGTCGCTGCGGAAGGCGTCGGCCTGCGCGCGATCGCTCAGGGGTTTGCGGAATTGGGTCTCTCTGATTACGAGCGCTTGCGCGTCGGCTTTCCTGTGTACGACGCGTTGTATGCGTACGTCAGTCACCCGAAATGAATGCCGTCTCGACGTTCGATCGTTCGACGATGAGGAGGAGCTTGATGCGTCAACGCTTCGCGGGTCACCTTGCGTGCTGGCTGTGCGGATTGACTGTACTGGCGTGCCTGGTGAATCCCGCCCGAGTGCTCGCGCAGACCGCGCCTCCGGAATCACTGGCTATCAATGATGCGATTCAGTCCGCGTTGAAGAACTATCCCGCGATCCGGGAGCGGCGTGCGCGGGCCCGGGCCGCCGAGGAAACGGTGGGCGTCGCTCGCACGGCGTATCTGCCGCGGCTCGATATGGTGTGGCAGGAGAATCGAGCGACGACGAACAACGTATTCGGCTCGTTGCTGCCGCAGTCCATCATCCCGCCGATCTCCGGGCCCGCTCTTGGTACGAAGTCGTACGACAGCGTGTGGGGAAGCGCCGCGGGCGTCCTGCTCTCTTGGGAAGCCGTCGATTTTGGGCAGCGGAAAGCAAGCGTCGACGCGGCACGCGCACAAACATCGGCCGCCAAGGCACAGACCGCCCTGACCGAACTGGATGTGGCATCCGCGGCGGCCGACGCGTTCCTCACCGTGCTTGCGGCCGACGAGGCGGTTCGTGCAGCTCGAGCGAACGTCGATCGACTTCAGGTGTTCGCGAATGCCGTTCGCACGCTGACTCAGAACCAGCTCCGACCTGGTGCCGATCAATCTCGCGCGGAGGCGGAGCTGGCTGTCGCAAGGAATCAGCTGAGTCAGGCCGTGCAGGCGGCGGACCTCGCGCGGGCATCACTGTCCGATGCGATCGGAGCGCCAGGCAGCTCACCGCAACTCGTCGCCGGGCCGCTCATGACATTGCCCGACGTGACGACCGGACCCATTGACGTCACGTTACATCCGGCGGCGAAGGCCGACGAGGCGCGCCTCGAGTCGGTCCGCGCAATCGAACGCGGGCTCGATCGAGCGTATTACCCCACGATCGCATTTCAGTCCGCGTTCTTCGGACGCGGGACCGGAGCGGTTGTCCCAGGCCTTCCCTCGTCCGGCAATGGCGTCTGGCCGAACGTGCCGAACTGGGCGATTGGGGCGCAAGTGAAATTCCCGGCATTCGACGTCTTCACCATCAACGCTCGCAAGCGAGTCGAAGCGCAGAACGAGCTCGCCGAGACGGCTCGGTACGAACAAACGATCCAGAATCTCACCACACAGGAGCGGAAAGCGCAGGCGCTGCTGAAGGCCGCGACGGAGATTGCGCGAAACACTCCTGTGGAGCGTGAAGCGGCGACGGCAGGCGAGAGTCAGGCACGCGCGCGTTATCAGAACGGGTTGGCAAATGTCACGGAAGTCGCGGAAGCGCAGCGGCTGCTGGCGCAAGCGGAAGCTGACGACGCGGTGGCGCGGCTTGGTGTGTGGCGCGCGTTGCTCGCCGCCGCACAGGCTCGGGGCGATCTCACGTCGTTTCTCGACAAGGTCAGGTAGCAGGACTGTTCCAGACGGAGACGGATCATGTGGTTAGTGTTCACCGCCATGCGGCGGCCGATCACGATTCTCGTGGCGGTGATGTCGGTCGCGCTCGCCTCGATCATGGCGATCCGCGGGATGAAGGTCGATATTTTTCCGCAGCTCGGAGCGCCTGCGATCTACGTCGCGCAGCCGTACGGCGGCATGGATCCGTCGCAGATGGAGGGGTATCTCACCTACTACTACGAGTACCACTTCCTGTACATCACGGGGATCGAGCACGTCGAATCGAAGAACATCCAGGGCATCGCGCTCATGAAGCTGGTATTCCATCCGGACACCGACATGAGCCAGGCGATGGGCGAGGTCGTCGGCTACGTCAACCGTGCGCGCGCGTTCATGCCTCCCGGCGCGGTCCCACCCTTCATCATGCGGTTCGACGCCGGCAGCGTGCCGGTCGCACAGCTTGTGTTCTCGAGCTCGACGCGCAGTGTGCCGGAGATGCAGGACATCGCGCTCAATCGGGTTCGGCCGATTTTCGCGACCCTGCCGGGCGTTTCGGCGCCGCCTCCCTTCGGAGGCAGCCAGCGGACCATCGTCGTGCGCGTCGATCCGGAGAAGCTCCGGCAATATCGCCTCTCACCCGACGAAGTCGTGTACGCGGTGAACCGTGCGACAACCGTACTGCCCTCCGGCAACGTCCGAACGGGCGATCTGATCCGAATCGCGTCGACGAATGCAACCCTCGGCGGCAACATCCAGGAATTACTCGACGCGCCGCTTCGTCTCGGCGCCGGTCCAACCGTGTACCTCAGAGATGTCGGCACCATTCAGGACACGGCCGACATCGTCGTCGGCTTTGCACACGTCGATGACAAGCGCACCGTCTACATTCCGGTCACCAAGCGCGCCGATGCGTCGACGCTGGATGTCATTCGCAACGTGCGACGGGCCTTGCCCGCGATGCGGAACGTCGCGCCGGAAGACGTCAAGATCGATCTCGTCTTCGATCAATCGAGGTACGTGTCTGGCGCGATCAACGGCTTGATCGGCGAGGCGCTCCTCGGTGCGCTTCTGACCGGCCTGATGGTGCTGATCTTCCTGCGCGACTTTCGCAGCTCGGTGATTGTCGTCATCACGATTCCGTTCTCGATTCTCTCGGCGGTCGTCGCTCTGTGGTTGACAGGGCAGACTATCAACATCATGACGCTCGGCGGCCTCGCGTTGGCTGTCGGTGTATTGGTCGACGAAACGACGGTCGAGATCGAGAATATCCACACGCATCTCGGTTCGGGAATGTCGAAAGCTCGCGCCGTCGTCGATGCCTGTCGGAAAACGATCACGCCCCGGTTGCTCTCCATGCTCTGCGTGCTGTCGGTGTTCATACCGGCGCTGTTCATGGTTGGTGTCGGCCGTCAGCTGTTCGTGCCGCTGTCCCTGGCCGTCGGGTTCGCGATGATCTCGTCGTACGTGCTCTCCAGCACGCTCGTCCCGGTGTTGTCGACGTGGATGCTGAAATCCGAGCAGGCGCACGAGCCACCGTTCTTCGAGCGGCTGCGCACCAGGTACCACGATGGGCTCGGACGTACGCTCAAGGTTCGCTGGCTCGTTGTTGGCGCGTATCTCGTGGTGACGGTCGCCCTGATCGTGCTGCTCCTTCCGCTCCTCGGGACGGAGATATTCCCATCGATCGACAGCAGACAATTGCAGCTCCGACTCCGCGCGCCAACGGGCACACGTCTCGAGCGGACTGAGCTGATCGAAATGAAGGCGATGGACGTGATCAAGCGGCTTGTTGGATCGGACAACGTCGAGATCACGACCGGATTCATCGGCGTTCAGACGCCTAACTACCCGATCAACACGATCTATCTGTTTGCCAGCGGACAACATGAAGCGGTCGTCGGAGTCTCACTGAAGCCGAGCGCGCCGCCGGTGACTGAAGCCGTGAAGGAACAGGTTCGCCACGAGTTGAAGAAGGCGCTGCCGGATGTGGCGGTTTCGTTCGAGGCCGCGGACATCATCAGCCAGGTCATGAGCTTTGGGTCGCCGACCCCGATTGAAGTAGCCGTGCAGGGTCCGCAACTCGCCGCCAGCCGCGCCTTCGCCGAAAAGGTCCGCGCCGAGCTGGTGAAGATCGACGCGCTCCGCGATCTGCAATACGCGCAGCCTCTCGATTACCCCTCGCTGCAGATTCAAATCAACCGGGATAGGGCGGGACAATTCGGCGTATCCGCATCAGATGTGGCTCGCTCGCTGGTCGCTGCCACTTCCTCCAGCCGTTACACGGAGTTGAATTTCTGGCGGGATCCCGGAAGCGGCAATGGGTTCCAGATTCAGGTCGAGATCCCGCAGGCCAAGATGGCTTCGCTCGAGGACATTGCGGATCTTCCGGTCACGCCGCGCACCGG
>Ga0070699_100005020_pt1 | contig 11653 bp, 8 predicted proteins | sample KBSK1503metaG_FD_65473 | JGI IMG/M metagenome (GOLD analysis project Ga0070699, IMG submission 65473) | Corn, switchgrass and miscanthus rhizosphere microbial communities from Kellogg Biological Station, Michigan, USA - KBS K1-50-3 metaG | ecosystem: Host-associated > Plants > Roots >...
CAAGCAGGCGGGGATCCTGGTTCCCCACTATTGCTACCACCCGTCGCTGCCGTCGCCGGCCGTATGCCGCATGTGCCTGGTGGAAGTCGAAAAGGCGCCCAAGCTGGCGCCGGCCTGCGTAACCGCGGTCGCCGAGGGCCAGGTGGTGCACGTGAACAGCGAGCCGGCGAAGAAGGCGCGCGAAGGGGTGCTGGAGCTGTTGCTCATCAACCACCCCCTCGACTGCCCGATCTGCGACCAGGCCGGCGAGTGTGAGCTGCAGGACTACGTGTTCCAGGAAGGCCGGGCCGGCACCCGCTACTCTGACTACGCCAAGCGCTACAGCCCGGTCGAGACCTTCGGGCCCGACGTGCTGTACGTGCCCAACCGCTGCATTCTCTGCACCCGCTGCGTGCGATTCATGGAAGACGTGGCCCAGGACCCGGTGCTCAACGTTTCGGAGCGGGGCGACCGCGCCTTCATCGGCATCGATCCCGATCACGAGCTGAACCACGCCTGGTCCGGCAACGTGGTGGATCTCTGCCCGGTGGGTTCGCTCATCAGCAAGGACTTCCTGCACAAGGCGCGGGCCTGGGACCTCGACAAGACGGCGAGCATCTGCACCGGCTGCAGCCAGGGCTGTAACACGATGATCGATACCCGGGACAACACCGTGGTCCGGCTCCGGCCGCGGCCCAATCTCGAGGTCAATCGCCACTTCATGTGCGACCACGGCCGTTCCAACTACCGGTGGATGAACCGGGGCGACCGGATCGAGGCGCCGCTGGTGCTGGAAGGCAACCGGCACCAGGCGGTGGATTGGGACACTGCGCTGGAGCGCCTGGCCCAGCTGATCAAGAGCACCTCGGGCCCGGCCCTGATCCTCGCCAACGGCAGCGCCTCCACCGAAGCGCTGGGCATGGTGAAGGCGCTGCTCAGGGGCCGCTCCGTAACCGCCGCAGTCTCGTTGCCGCAGGGCGCCGAGGCGCCGCTGGCCGGCGTCCCCAATCTGGCGCTCCGGTCCGAGCGCGCCGCCAACGGGCAAGGCGCCCGGATGCTCGGCTACAGCGACAACATCTCCGCGGCGATCACGTCGGCCGCCCGGGCCACGCTGATCATCGTGCTCGACCTCGAGCTGTCCGCCGCGGACATCAACTTGCTGGCGCCCAGCCCCGCCCTCGTCATCATGGGTACCGTTGCGACCGACGCGGACTTGACGGCCCAGCTGGTATTGCCGACCACCAACGTTGCCGAGGAGAACGGGACGCTGGTGAATCGGGACCGCCGGATCCAGCGCTACACCCAGGCCAAAGCTGCCCGTGGCATGGCGCGCCCGGCGTGGTGGGTGGCCGCGGAGACGATCGCGATCCTGGACCCCGGCAGCAAGGTGCCTGCGACCGCGGCCGAAGCCTTCGACGCGGTGGCGGCCGATACGCCGGGCCTGGGCGGCGTTCGCGCGGCCGAAATCGGTCTCACCGGCCGGGTCGCCGGCCCGCCCCGACCGGCCGGAGTGGCGGGATGACGCCGGAACTCAAGGGCTTCCTGCTGGTCAGCATCGCCAAGATGGTGGTGGTGTTCACCGTGGTCATGGTGGGCGTCGCGTTGCTCACCCTGATGGAGCGCAAGGTCTCGGCCTGGATGCAGAACCGGCTGGGCCCGAACCGGGTGGGCTTTGGCGGGCTGCTGCAGCCGGCCGCCGACGGGCTCAAGAACATCATCAAGGAAGAGACCCGCCCACCCTTCGCCAACAAGTTCCTCTTCATCCTGGCGCCCGCGATGGCTTTCATCCCGGCGCTCTGTCTCTCGGCGGTGATTCCCTTCGCGGCGCCGCTGCCGATGGAGTTCAACTTCTCGCTGCCGCTGCTGGGCCGCTTCGTGCACCACGGGGTGACTCCCATGGTGGTGGCCGACCTGCCGATCGGCTTCCTGTTCGTGATCGCGATCAGCTCGCTCGGCGTGTACGGCATCGCGCTGGCCGGCTGGTCCAGCAACAGCAAGTACTCCCTGCTGGGCGGCCTCCGGGCCAGCGCCCAGATGGTATCCTATGAAGTCGCCATGGGGCTGAGCCTGATCCCGGTGCTGCTGCTTTCAGGCAACGTGTCGTTCAGCGTCATCATAGCCAACCAGCAGCAGGGGCTACCGTACGTGCTTCCGCTCTTTCTCTCGTTTTTCGTGTTCCTGGTCTCCGGGTTCGCGGAAACCAACCGGGTGCCGTTCGACATGCCGGAAGCGGAGTCCGAGCTGATCGCGGGCTACCACACCGAGTACAGCGCGATGAAGTTCTCGCTCTTCTTCATCGCGGAGTATTCCAATATGGTCACCGTGTCGGCGATGACGGCGACGCTCTTTTTCGGGGGCTGGGACATTCCGGGAAGCTGGGATCAGACCCACACCGGGTTGATCGTGTCCCTGGTGACTTTCTTCGCGTTCTTCATGAAGATGTTCTTCTTCCTCTTCCTGTTCATGTGGATTCGCTGGACCCTGCCGCGATTCCGTTTCGACCAGCTGATGGCGCTGGGCTGGAAGGTGCTGATCCCCCTGTCCCTGGCCTACGTGATGGTCATCGCGGTGGCGATCTACCTGATCGAAGATGTCCTGCACGTCACCAGCATTCGGGTGGAGCAGGCGATCCTGGCCGGCGTCAGCCTGGTCCTGGGTTTCGTGGTGTTCTTCCTGATGGACCGCAACACCGTGATCAGCGGATCGCAGATGAAACGCCGGGAAGCCATCGCGCGAGTGGCGGCAGCGGCGCCGGATTCGAGATTGTAGACAGCAACTGCCGACGCGAAGACGCAAAGGCGCGAAGAAGCACAAATGATTGAGGTGTCGTTCCGAGGGAGCATCGCGACCGAGGAATCTCAAGTCCGAATCTCTGGGGATCTTCGCAAGACCAGCCTTGAGATCCCTCGCTGCGCTCGGGATGACAATCCGGACCACGAAGTTCTTAGCGGCTTAGCGCCTTTGCGTTGAGTTGGTCGAACCAAGCGGAGCGAGAATGGCAATCGGCGTCAAAGTGATGAAGCGGCCGGACACCCAGGTGAGCTACGTGCGGGCCACGCTCAAGGGCATGGCGCTCACCTTCAAGCACATGTTCCAGCCCCGGGTCACCATGCAGTACCCGGATCAGAAAAGCACGACCGACTGGAGCATCTCGCCGCGCTGGCGGGGCACCCACCGGATGCTGACCGACGAACAGGGCCGCTCCAAGTGCGTCGCCTGCGGGCTCTGCCCCCAGATCTGCCCCGCCAACTGCATCAAGCTGGTGCCGGGCGAAGACGAAGAGGGGAACCGCTACCCGCTGATCTATGAAATCGACGAGTTCCGCTGCGTGTTTTGCGGGTACTGCCAGGAAGTCTGTCCCGAGGAGGCGATCCACGTCGGGGTACACTACGAGAACTCGGAATACAGCCGGGAGCGCTTCGTGTACGACCTGGAGCGGCTGCAGTCCCAGACCCACCCGGTCTCCACCCTCTGGGACCCGTCCGACCCGCGCGGTGAATAAGTCATGACCGAGCCGGTTTTCTATTTCTTTGCGGTCGTCGCGGTGCTCTCCGCGCTGCTCTGCATTACCCAGCGGAACCCGGTCTCCGCCGCGCTCTGGCTGGTGACCACCATGTTCTGCCTCGCGGCGATCTACGTGCTGCTGAACGCGCACTTCGTCGCGGCGATCCAGGTCCTGGTGTATGCCGGCGCGATCATGGTGCTCTTCCTCTTCGTCATCATGCTGCTGAACGTGGGGCACGCGAAGTCGGACCTTCGCGGGTTCTCCTTCTGGCTCCTGGCGGTGGTGGTGGTGGGCGTGCTGGGGGGCCGGCTGCTCCCCCTCATCAACTACACCCCGGAACGGCTGACCCTGGAGTTCACCCGCACCGAGGCGCTGGCCAATCCGGACATGGTCTTCCCGGAGGGCAAGGCGGGAGCGGAAGCCACCGAATCCCGGGGCGTCGTGGGCGCCGTCGCGCAGCCGCTGTTCGAGACCTACCTGGTGCCGTTCGAAATCACTTCGGTGCTGCTCCTCGCCGCCATCATCGGCGCCGTGGTGCTGGCGAAACGGAGACTCTGATGCTGCTGGGCCCTTCGCTCGCGCTCTCCGCGATCCTCTTCAGCCTGGGCGTCGCCGGCGTGCTGCTCCGGCGCAATGCCATCGTGCTCTTCATGTGCATCGAGCTCATGCTCAATGCGGTGAACCTGGCCTTCGTGGCGCTGGCCCAGGTGCACGGCATCTCGGGGCAGGTGATCGTGTTCTTCGTGATGACGGTGGCGGCGGCCGAGGCGGCGGTGGGGCTGGCGATCATCCTGGCGATTTTCCGGCATACCGAGTCGGTGGATCTGAACAGCATCAATCTGTTGAAGGGCTGAACTGACAACGCAAAGGCGCGAAGGCGCCAAGCTACGTCTTCAAGCCATGGCTAGGTATCCGCAACGAACGGTAGTTGATTCTGTGGAAAGGTATCGTTTTACGAATGGTCTTCGCGCCTTTGCGCCTTTGCGTTGAATTGTTGAACCAATCGGAGCTTAACTTGGCAACTGGCATGACCAATCAGGTCGTCAATAACGACACCAACCTTCCTCGGGGCTGATGAGTCACACCCTCGCAGGAACTGCAGCCGACTGGATCTGGCTGGCGGTAGCGCTGCCGTTCGCCGGGTTCCTGGTCAACGGCGCGCTGGCGTTCCTCAAGCCCAAGGCCAAGACCGCCGTCTCCGTCATCGGCGTGGGCGTCATGGTGCTGGCGTTCGCCCTCGCGGTGATGGTGTTTCTCGCCGTGCGCTCCGCCCACCCGGAAGCGCCCTACGTCGTCCAGCTCTGGAGCTGGATGCCGGTCGGTACCCTGCAGATCAATTTCGCCTTCCAGGTGGACCAGCTTTCGACCGTCATGCTGCTGATCGTGACCGGCGTGGGCGGCCTGATCCACCTGTTCAGCGTCGGCTACATGCACGAAGATGCCGGGTATGCCCGGTATTTCTCCTATCTCAACCTGTTCGTCTCCTTCATGCTGGTGCTGGTCCTGGGGTCCAGTTTCCCGGTGATGTTCGTGGGCTGGGAAGGCGTGGGACTCTGCTCCTATCTGCTGATCGGGTTCTGGTACGACGTCAAGGCGAACGCCGACGCCGGCAAGAAGGCGTTCATCATGAACCGGATCGGGGACTTCGGGTTCCTGGTCGCGATGTTCATGATCTGGACCCAGGTGGGTTCGCTGGACTTCACCCAGGTCTTCGCCTCCGCTCCCGCCCGGCTGGCGCTGGGTGGAGGTGCGGTCACCGCCATCACCCTGTTCCTGCTGCTGGGCTGCACCGGCAAGTCGGCTCAGATTCCCCTCTATACCTGGCTGCCCGACGCGATGGCGGGCCCCACGCCGGTCTCCGCGCTGATCCACGCCGCGACCATGGTGACCGCGGGCGTCTACCTGGTGGCGCGGACCAACGTGCTGTTCGCCCTGGCCCCGACCTCCAGCCTGGTGACGGCCGGCATCGGCGCGGCGACCGCGCTGTTCGCGGCCACCATCGGCCTCAAGCAATACGACATCAAGAAAGTCCTGGCCTACTCCACGGTCTCCCAGCTGGGTTACATGTTCCTGGGGGTGGGGGCGCTCAACTTCACGGCCGGGGTGTTCCACCTCATCACCCACGCGTTCTTCAAGGCGCTGCTCTTCCTCGGCGCCGGCAGCGTGATCCACGCCATGCATCACGCCTACCACGCGACCCACTCCCACGAGGACGCGCAGGACATGCGGAACATGGGGGGCCTCCAGCGCTACCTGCCGTGGACCTTCGCCCTCATGGGCATCGCCACGCTTGCCATCGCGGGGATTCCGCCATTCGCCGGCTTTTTCTCCAAGGACGAGATCCTGGGCGCCGCCTTTGCGCGGGGCGCAGAGAACCCGCTGTACTACGCTTACTATGCGATGGGAGTGATCGCGGCGTTCATCACGGCGTTCTACATGGCGCGGCTGATGGCGATGACCTTCTTCGGGGAAAACCGCACCGGTGAGCAGGAACGGCAGCACCTGCACGAAGCGCCCTGGATCATGACCGGGCCGCTGGTTGTGCTCGGAGTGCTGAGCCTGGTCGGTGGATTCCTCAACGTGCCCGAGCTGCTCGGTGGCCACACCGCGCTGCACCACTGGCTGGAGCCGGTGCTGGCCTCCGGGCTGGCGCTCAGTACGACGCCCGAGGTCAGCCACTCGACCGAGTACCTGCTGATCGGCGCGGCCGTGCTGGTCGGCGCGATCGGGCTGATCGCCGGATTCCGCTACACCGCCGCCCGGACCATCGCGCCGGCGGCTCGAGCGGAGCCGGAGCACGGCTTCGCCCGGGTGCTGTTCCACAAGTACTACGTGGACGAGCTGTACGACGCGCTCATCGTCCGCCCGCTGGTCTGGTTCTCGTCGGCGGTACTCTGGCGCAAGGTGGACCAGGAAATCGTGGACGACATGGGCGTCAACGGGACCGCCGGCTCGGCGAAAGTGCTGGGCCGGGTCGGCAGCTTCCTGCAGAACGGCTATGTCGGGGTGTACGTGGTGATGTTCCTGGTGGGCGCGCTGTGGATTCTGATTACGGTGGTCCCATGACGAGAACAGCGTGCAGGGTGCAGGGTGCAGGGTGCAGGGACAAGGGCGTGCAGCGTGCGAAGTGCAGGGGCAACCGCGTTCTCCTCGCCCTGCACCCTGCACCCCGCACGCTGTTTACCCTGCACCCTGCACCCTGCACTCTGCACGTATTGAAGGGGCAATGAATCATTTCCTGAGCTCGATCCGCTACGAGAGTTGGATTCTGCACGCGCTGCTGATCCTGCCGCTGGTGGGCATCCTGCCCGTCATCCTGGCGCCGGCCCGGCTCGCGCGGCACCTGGCTCTCTGGCTCACCCTGCTGGAATTCCTCCTGTCGCTGGGGCTCTGGTGGGCCTACGTGCCGGGCCAGGGGGCCATGCAGTTCACCACCACGGTGGACTGGCTCCCCCAGTGGGGCATCGCCTACCGGGTTGGACTGGACGGCATCTCACTCTTCATGGTGCTGCTCTCGACCGGCCTCATGCCGCTCTGCGTGCTGGGCAGCTGGCACTACATCACCACCAAGGAGCGCGGCTACTACGCCCTCCTGCTGGCGCTGCTGACCGGCATGCTCGGCGTCTTCGTGTCGCTCGACCTGTTCGTGTTCTATGTGTTCTGGGAAGTGATGCTGATCCCGATGTACTTCATCATCGGGATCTGGGGCGGGCAGCGCCGGCTTTACGCTGCCATCAAGTTCTTCATTTATACCTTCGTCGGCTCCCTGCTGATGCTGGTGGCGATCCTGGTGATGGTGCGCCAGGTCGGCGCGGCAACCGGGGAATACTCCTTCGCCTACGATCATCTGCTCGCCAACGCCAGCCTGCTCGGCAAGTCGGCGCCGTGGCTTTTCGCCGCTTTCGCGCTCGCCTTCGCCATCAAGGTGCCGATATTCCCCTTTCACACCTGGCTGCCCGACGCCCACGTCGAAGCGCCGACGGCCGGCAGCGTGCTGCTGGCCAGTGTGCTGCTCAAGATGGGGACCTACGGCTTCCTTCGCTTTGCGGTTCCCTTCTTCCCCCAGGTGGCGCTCGGCCCGGTGGTGACCGTGATCATGGTGACCCTGGCGATCATCGGAGTCATCTACGGCGCGCTGGTCGCGATGGTGCAGCCGGACGTGAAGAAGCTGGTGGCCTATTCCTCGGTCAGTCACCTGGGCTTCGTGATGCTCGGGATCTGGGCGTCCACCCTGCAGAGCGTGCAGGGCGCGCTGATGGTGATGATCGGGCACGGGCTCTCGACCGGAGCGCTGTTCTTCCTGATCGGCATGCTCTATGAGCGGCGCCACACCCGGATGATCGCGGACTTCGGCGGCATCGCGCGGGTGGTTCCCCTGTTCAGCGCCATCTTCACCCTGGTGGCGCTCGCATCGATCGGGTTGCCCGGCCTCAACGGGTTCATCGGCGAGTTCCTGGTGCTGGTGGGCAGCTTCGGCCGCCATCCCTGGGCCACCGGGCTCGCGACCACGGGCGTCATCTTCGCGGCCGCGTACCTGCTCTGGGCCCTGCAGCGGATCATCTTCAACCCGCTCGACAACCCGGAGAACAAGGGCCTCAAGGACCTGAGCCTGCGCGAGGCGCTGGTGCTGCTCCCGCTGGTGCTCGGCATCGTCTGGTTGGGCCTGTATCCCCGTCCGGTGCTCCAGCGCATGGAGCCCTCGGCCCGGAGCTATCTCGAAATCCTCGAGCCCCACTTGCAACCCACGACCGAAGCGAGCGCGCCGGTGAGCCCCGAGGTAGTGCCGTGAATCATCTCGACCTGAGCACGGTAGGCGGGCTTACCCGCGCGCTGGCGCCTGAACTGCTGTTGTCCACCTGGTCGCTCATCGTGCTGCTGGTGGTGGCGTGGCGGCACCGCACCGAAGCCGACAGCCGTCTGGCGGGCTGGCTCAGCCTGGCCGGCGTGGTGCTGACCGGGGCGCTGGTCACCTGGATGTGGGCGTCCGGCGTCGCGGCCACCGGCCTTTCCAACATGATGGAAGTGGACGGCTTCCGTTTCGCCACCGCCATCCTGTTCCTGGTGGCCGCCGGGTTCAGCATCGTAATCTCGCTCAGCTACATGCCGCGGGAGCGGATGCTGGCGCCGGAGTACTACGTCCTGATCCTGCTGGGCACCGTGGGGATGATGTTCATGGGCGGCGCGGCGGACCTGATCGTCCTGTTCCTCGGCCTCGAGGTGATGTCGGTCTCGGTGTACGTGCTCGCGGGCTACGACCGGCGGAGCGCCTTCAGCGCCGAAGCGGCGCTCAAGTATTTCCTGATCGGCGCCTTTGCCTCGGGCTTCCTGCTGTACGGCATCGCCCTGGTGTACGGCTCGACCGGCATGACCAACCTGTCGCTGATCGGCGTCAAGCTCTCCGAGGGCGCGTTACCCCTCATGGCCAGCCTGGGCCTGGGCCTCCTCATCATCGGGCTGGCCTTCAAGGTCGCGGCGGTGCCCTTTCACATGTGGGCGCCCGACGTGTACGACGGCTCGCCGACTCCGGTCACCGGGTTCATGGCCACCGGGGTCAAGGCGGCGGGATTCGCCGGGTTGACCCGGATACTGGTCGAAGCATTTCCCACGGCGCTGAGCCAGTGGCAACCGATCGTGGCGGTCATCGCGATTGTCACCATGGTGGTAGGGAACCTGATCGCCCTGGTGCAGCGGCCGCTCAAGCGGATGCTGGCGTACAGCTCGGTGGCGCATGCCGGGTACCTGCTGACCGCGCTCTGGCCCGGCAATGGCCTCGCCGTTTCCACCGTCCTGGTGTATCTCGCTGCCTACACCCTCACCACCATCGCCAGCTTTGCGATCCTGGCGGCGCTGGGCCGGAATGGCGAACGCGACGTCACGCTCGACGACATCGCCGGGCTGGCGACACGGCGCCCCTGGATGGCCGCCGCCCTGGGGCTCTGCATGCTGTCGCTGCTCGGTTTCCCCGGCACCTTCGGGTTCATCGGCAAGTGGTACATCCTGAACTCGGTCGTGGGCCAGGGCCAGAACATCCTCGCGGTGGTGCTGGTGCTGACCAGCGTGGTGTCCGCGGGCTATTACCTCCCGGTAATCATGTCCATGTACATGCGGCCCGCCCCGGAGCCGGAGTGGCACGAAGGCCGGGCCATGGTCCCGCTGGCTTCCGCGGTCGTAGCGTTCTGCGTCATCGGCATCCTGGTATTCGGGCTCTGGCCGACGCCGCTGCTGGACCTGGCGCAATCGAGTGCGGCATCCATGACGCAGATCGTCCTTCCGATGGCGGGCAAGTAGAGGGTCGCCGAGAGCGCTACCGCTCCAACGCGGATCTTCGCCGAAACGCGCTGATTGCTTCTGGCGGAACGACACTGCTGCTTCCATGGCTAACACATCGAAACCAACCGATCGCATCGAGTGCGGTCCAGATACGGGCGCTCATCACGACGAACTAATCGTCAGGCCGTCGTACAGGACGCAAAGCCGAGAGGTTGATCGTCTGTTTCAGGGTAGACTTGTGGCGAATGACCTATCATGAGCGCACCAGCTGCCTACGCCGAATCAATCGGCGCGTTTCGGCGTTCATCCGCGTTGAAGCGGTAGCGCCCTCTCCTTCTCGGAAGCTATCCGGCGAAATCCACTCGTGAACGTTCCCCGATCAATCTTTCGTCAATACGATGTTCGTGGGCTCGTCGGCAGCGAGCTGACTCCGGAGTTCGCCCGGGCCTTGGGCCGCGCCTACGGCACCCTGGCCTGGGAGCGGCTGGGCCGGGTACCGGTGATCGCGGTGGGGCGGGACAACCGACCCAGCGGAACCGATCTGGCGAAAGCGCTGCGGGCCGGGATCGCCGAGACCGGCGTCACTGTGATTGACGTCGGGATGCTGCCGACTCCGGCGTTGTACCACGCGGTCATCGCGCTCAAGACCGATGGCGGAGTCCAGGTCACCGGTTCCCACAATCCGTCGGAGTTCAACGGCTTCAAGATGGTGCTGGCCGGGGACTCGATTCACGGGGACGCGATCCAGGATCTCTGGGAGACCATCACCTCCGAGCAGTATCGCACCGGGATGGGGAAAACGACCACCGACGGGTCGGTGCTCTCGCAGTATCGCGACGCCATCGTCAGCCGGCATCGGTTGGCCCGGCCGGTCAAAGTGGTGCTGGATTGCGGCAACGGCGTCGGCAGCCTGATCGGGGTGTCGACCCTCCAGGGGCTGGGCGCCGAGGTGACGCCGCTCTTCTGCGAATCGGACGGCACCTTTCCCAATCACCATCCCGATCCGACGGTCCCCGCCAATTTGCGCGACCTTCAGGAAGCCGTGCGCCGGACCGGCGCCGAGCTGGGTATCGCGCTCGATGGTGACGCCGACCGCATCGGCGCGGTGGACGAGCACGGCCGGATTCTCTACGGCGACCAGTTGCTGGTCCTGTTCGGGCGCGACGCGGTGCGCCGGTTCGGGGAGGGAATCCCGGTCATCTTCGACGTGAAGTGCTCCGAGGTGTTGCGCCAGGCGCTGACCGACGCGGGCGCCAGCCCGCTCATGTGGAAGACCGGGCATTCCCTCATCAAGGCCAAGATGAAGGAGACCCACGCTCCGCTGGCCGGAGAAATGAGCGGCCACATGTTCTTTGGAGGCGACTACTTCGGCTACGACGACGCGCTCTTCGCCGCGGCACGCCTGCTGGAAATCGTCTCGGCCGGTGCCTTCGGGCTGAGTCCGCTGCTCGCGGACCTTCCCGAGACGGTGACCACTCCCGAGATTCGGGTCGACTGCCCCGACGACGTGAAATTCGGAGTAGTGGAGCGGGCGGCGGCGTATTTTGCCGGGCGTTATCCTGTCAACACGATCGACGGCGTCCGGATGACGTTCCCCCATGGGTGGGGGCTGGTTCGCTCCTCCAATACCCAGCCGATCCTCGTGCTGCGCTTCGAGGCGAGCGACGCCCAATCGCTTGCCCGATACCGGTCGGAAGTTGAGGAGTGGTTGGCCGGGCAAGGTATCAGGACCGGGTGAAGGGTGAAGGGTAAAGGGTGAAGGGAAAAGACCCGTCACTCATCACTCTTCACTCTTCACTCTTCACCCTTTACGCTTTGGTGTAATGTCTCGCGGCCGCCTCATCGCCCTGATGCTCCTCGCCCTCGTCGCCCTGCTGTTCCTGGGACGATGGACCTCGG
>Ga0070699_100005023_pt1 | contig 11650 bp, 9 predicted proteins | sample KBSK1503metaG_FD_65473 | JGI IMG/M metagenome (GOLD analysis project Ga0070699, IMG submission 65473) | Corn, switchgrass and miscanthus rhizosphere microbial communities from Kellogg Biological Station, Michigan, USA - KBS K1-50-3 metaG | ecosystem: Host-associated > Plants > Roots >...
AGCGCGCGCACGTCGTCGTCGACCTCCCCTTCATGAGCTACCAGTCGTCGACCGACGAGGCGGTGAAGAACGCCGGCCGGCTGATCGCCGAGGGCGGCGCGGAGAGCGTCAAGCTCGAGGGCGGCGAAGAGTTCGCCGAGATCGTCGAGCGCATCGTGCGAGCGAGCATCCCGGTGATGGGCCACCTGGGCCTCACCCCCCAGTCGGTGCACCGGATGGGCGGGTTCGTCGTCCAGGGCAGGGACGAAGAGACGGCGCGCCGAATCCTACGGGACGCCGTCGCCCTCGAGCAGGCCGGTTGCTACTCGATCGTCCTCGAGGGCGTGCCGCTCGAGTTGGCGCAGGCGATCACCAACAAGATCTCCATCCCGACGATCGGGATCGGCGCCGGGCTCCACTGCGATGGGCAGGTCCTCGTCTGCTACGATCTTCTGGGGATGATCCCGGACTTCAAACCGAAGTTCGTGAAGCAGTACGCAAACCTCTTCGGCGGAATCCAGCAGGCGGCCCAGGCCTTTTTCGGCGAGGTTCGAAGCGAGCTCTTCCCCGACGAGGCGCACTCGTTCAAGTCGAAGACGATCCGGCTGGTGACCTCCAACCCCGAACCCGAGCCGGCTTCGGAGCGCGACGAGAAGGCCGTCTACGGGGTTCCGGTCTAACGCAACGCGACGGCAGTCTTTAGACAGGTCGATGGCGCTCAAGCTCCTTCGCAGCGTGGACGAGGCGCGCAAGCTGGCGGACGCCGGCTACCGCGCGGGCGAGCGCCTCGCCCTCGTCCCGACGATGGGCTATCTGCACCCCGGCCACCTCGCGCTGGTGGAAGAGGGGAAGCGCCTGGCAGACCGCGTGGTGGTCACCATCTTCGTCAACCCCATCCAATTCGGCCCGAAGGACGATTTTTCGAAATACCCCCGCGACGTCCCGGCCGACTTCGAAAAATGCGAGCGGGCGGGAGTCGACGCGGTATTTGCTCCGCCCGTCTCGGAGATGTACCCGGATGGATTCCAGACTTCGGTCGAGGTCGCCGAGGTGAGCCGGGGCCTGTGCGGGGACAAGCGCCCCGGCCACTTCCGCGGAGTGGCCACCGTGGTCGCCAAGCTTCTCGGCCTGTTCCGTCCCCAGGTCGCGGTCTTCGGCGAAAAGGACTATCAACAATTGCAAGTCATTCGCCGTCTGAACCTGGACCTGAACCTGGGCGTGCAGATCGCGTCGGTGCCCACGGTTCGGGATCCAGATGGACTGGCGATGAGCTCGCGCAACGCTTATCTCAACGCCGGCGAACGCCGCCGCGCCCTGTCGATTGTGACGGGTCTGCGGAGGGCGCAACAACTGGCCAGGGAAGGGGTCGAGGACACAGGCGAGCTGGTGAGATCGGTGCGAGAGGAACTGGAGCTTGCGCAACTGCGCGAGGATTACGTCGCCATCGTCGACGCCGAGACCCTCGCGCCGCTGGAGCGCCTCTCTCCGTCCAGGCCGGCCCGGGCCCTGGTCGCCGCCTTCGCCGGCACCACCCGGCTGATCGATAATGTCCCCCTGGACGCGGTGAAGCCTTCGTGATGGCCGCGCGCCAACCCGGAAAGGACCCGCCGGAAGGCGTCAAGCTGATCGCTCAAAACCGGCGGGCGCGGTTCGACTACTCGGTCGAAGAGACGCTCGAAGCCGGCCTGGAGCTGCGCGGCAGCGAGGTGAAGAGCTTGCGCCAGGGGACGGCGAACCTTACCGATTCTTATGCCATCCCCCGCGGCTCTGAATTGTATCTACTGAACGCGCACATCGGCGCCTACCAGCAGGCGGGCGCCCTCTCCCACGAGGCGACGCGATCCCGACGCTTGCTCCTCCACCGATCAGAAATCGAGCGTTGGTCTGCAAAGGTTCACGAGAGGGGTTATTCAATCATTCCCTTAATGCTCTACTTCAAACGAGGCAGGGCGAAGGTAGAGTTGGGGCTTTGCTTGGGAAAGACACACGAGGACAGGCGAGCCGACATCAAGGAGCGGGAAACGCGTCTCGAAATTGAGCGGGCTTTACGGCGGCGTTGAACCGACAGCGAGGAACCATTGGATAGGAAGGCGCCAGAGAAGAAGGAGAGATTGCTGTCGGCGCTCGAGCACGGAATGGTGATGATACATCTCGACGCGCGGCGTCCCGGGGTGCTCGTTCCTCCCTCGCTCAAGCAGGAAGCTCACTTGCGATTGAATGTGTCGTATCGATTTGATCCGCCGGATCTCACGGTGGGCGACTGGGGCATCCGTTGCACGCTGAGCTTCTCCGGCACCCGGTTCCGGGTGGCGGTTCCGTGGTCGGCCCTCTTCGCCATCACCCCCTGCTACGCGGCGAAGGAATTCTGGATGTACCCGGACGACATGCCGAAGGAGCTGATCCAGCAGGCCGCCCTGGCGAAGACCGGGCGTGCCGGGCCGGATGAAGGCAGCAAGCCTCTGGCCACCGTGCGCCGGGACTCGGATCTCGGCGCCGATCGCCCCCGGGATCCGAGCGACAAACCGCCCCGGCCGGGGACTCATCCGCATCTGCGCGTCGTGAAATGACGCCGGCCCCTGCGGGCTGAAGCGCAAAACGCCGTCAGCATCGGCGGACGCTGAGTTAAGAGATCGGCGAGGGCGTTTCAGGAGGCGATCTTCGCCGGCTGGCGCTGCTCCTCCATCCGCGCCAGCTTCTTGTCCACCACCCGATGCAGCGCGTCCAACACGGTTGGATCGAGCTGCGTGCCGCGCAGCTTCTGTAGTATTTCCAGCGCCTGGTCCAGCGGGAACGCCTTCTGGTAGGGCCGGGTCGAGGTACACGCGTCGAAGGTGTCCGCGCAGTTGACGATGCGGGCGATGAGGGGAATCTGCTCGCCCTTGAGCGCGTCCGGATAGCCGGTGCCGTCCCATCGCTCGTGGTGGTTTCGAATCGCGGCGCGGACGCCGGCGAGGAAGCTGACCGGCCGCACGATGGTGTCGCCGATGCTCGGATGCTCGCGCATCACCACCATCTCCTCCTCGTTGAGCCGGGTCTGCTTGCAGAGAAGGTTTTCGGCGATTCCGATCTTCCCGATGTCGTGGAGAATTCCGCCGTACTGGAGCTGCTTCAGCTGGCGCCCGGTCATTCCCAGCTCGCGGCCGATCTCGACCGCAGTGTCCCCCACCCGCTGGCTGTGGCCCCGGGTGTAGGGGTCCTTGGAGTCGATCGAGTTCGCCAGGGCGAGGATCGTCTCGAGATACCCTTCTTCGAGACTGGCGTAGAGCCCCTTGGTCTCCTGGTCGTAGGCCTGCAGCGCGCCGCTCATGTAGCTGAACGTCTGCGCCAGATCGCGGAGCTCGTTTTTCGCCTTCACCTCCACCCGCGAGCCGAACCTGCCCTGCGCGATGTCCAGCGCCGCCGCGGTGAAGCCCTTCAGCGGGCGGGTGATGTTCCTCGAAAAGAGCGCGGCGAGAAACAGGGCGATCGCCAGCGCCGCGGTCTCGGTCAGCGCCAGGCGCCGCTGCATCGCCTCCACTTGCTTGTAGGCCAGGCCGATCGGCTGCTCCGACACCACCGCCCAGCCGAGTTCCGGCATCACCGTGTAGGCCGCGACCACGCCCCCGGGTTTGGCGTCGAAGTTGCCGACGTGGAAGGTCTCCGAGTGCGGAGAGCGGGCGAGGGTCTGCACGACGTGGGCGACGGCCGGACGAAGCGACAGGTCGTCTCCGGTCCGCAGATTTCCCAGGCTGGGGGAGCCGCCGACGAGCCTTCCCTTGCTGTCGACGACGTAGGCAAAGCCGATCGACCCGAGCCTCTCCTGGGAGAGCATTCCCGGCAGCCGGGCGAGCGAAATCTCGGCGGCGACGTAGCCCTGGACCGGCTCGCCGACGCCGAAGGCGACCGTGATCGCCGGTTGGCGGCTGGCGGTGGCGTAGACCTCCGAGTATCGGATGCCGCCCGGGGCGGAGAGCAGTCGCGCCGCCCGTTCCTCGTGCGCGGCGACCTCGGTGGGCGGGATGTCCTTCACCGCGAACGCCTGGAGCCCGGGAAGCCGCGCGCGGTCGCTGCCGAAGAGGGTGATCGCGGTGAGGTCGCGCTGCTGGTTCAGGATCGCCGCGATCTGCGCCCGCTGCTCGGCGAGGGGCAGGCTGAAGAAGTGCGGCACCCGGGCGAGCCCCGTCGCTCCCCGTAAGGGCTCGTCCACGATCGCCTGCGTCTTCATCCGAAGCTGCTTGACGCGCTCCTGCGCCAGCTCCTGGGCGTCGCCGATCAAGAGCTCGCGGGTGTCGGAGACGGACCACCAGCCGACGATCGCCGTGGGCACGACGCTGACCACGATCATCAAGAGCAAGATGGTCTTAAAAAGTCGCACCAATCACTTCCAGTGAGGCCGGGTGACTTCGAGCTTCAGCGGTTCCACCGAGAGCTCGAAACTCCGCCGCGTTGATGGATCGGACCTTTCACCCTCGCCGGGCACCGCCCGCACCGTCCAGGCGTACTTGCCGGCGGGCAGCGCAACGTGGGCCTCGGGCCGATCGACGTTGAGGGCGACGGGTTTCCCCGGCGGCTGCTCCAGCGACACGATCTCCAGCGCATACCGCGCCGCCCCGGTCACGGCCTGCCAGGTGAGCGCCACCGACCCGACTCCTTTCTCGTTGGTCTTCACCACCACCCGCGCCAGGTCGGCCGGTGAAAGCGGCGTCGGGGCCGCGAGCGACATCGCCTTCACGGTGATCGTCTGACCGGGGTGGACCGGCCGGGCGACGCCGTCTTTTTCCACGCGGACGGCCTGACCGGACTTGGAGGTGACCCTGGTCTCCCCGTCCGCCACCCGGATCGCGAATCGGGTGTTCTGCTGGGTCGCGCCGGAGAGCAGCTTCCACGTCTCGTCCGCAGCCGCGGCCGACGCGGCGTACTTCGCCGCCCGGAAGAGCCGCTCCGCCTTGCTCAGGGTCTCCGAGGCCTTGCTCCCGTTGGCGCGGGAACCGGATTGCGCGACTGCGTTGCGGGCGGCGACCAGGGCGCTGAGCGCCCGGGCGCGTTCCGGCCCGGGCAGAGTGAGCGTGGTGCCGGCGGGCACCGGATCGTCGGTCAGGCCGTTGAGCGCCTTGAGCTCCTCCGCGGCCTTCGCGTCTCCCAGCGTGCGCTGGGCGATCTGCTCGAGGCTCTCGCCGGGTTGAACGACCACCACCGCCGCCGCGGACGCGGTGAGGACGGCGACGCTGGTCAGGGCGGTCCAGTTCACTGGAACACGATCTCCCTTCCGGCCCGGACGGTGGCGGTGGGCGTGCTGACCGACAGCGACTGCCGCGCGGGTTCCTCGAGCTCCGCATCCACCTGACCGCGCAGCAGCGTCAGATCCGTGCGCTCCCGCCCCGGCAAGGGGTTGGTTTCGGCGATGCCGATCAAGGCGTCCGGTCCCAAGGTGACCACCGATCCATTGCCGAACTCGATGACCGCGGAGGCGCCGCGCAAGGTCCGCACCTTGTCGTTCGCGAGGAGCACCGTGTTGTCCGGCGCGGCGATCCAATCATCGCCGGCGGCTCGCTTCAACCGGACATCGCCGGAGACGTGGCGAAGGCGCGCCTTGGATTCGGTCAGCAGAGCGGCCCGAGCCGCCGATTTGTCCGAGTCGCTCCGGGCGCAGGTGCAGCCAACCCACACCAGGGCGACCAGGACGAAGAAAGACTTTGAGCGAGGGTCGGGCAAGCAAGTCGAAATCGCGCGGCGCCGATTCCACCGCGCAGTCTATCGGGCCGCCGCGAGGCTGCACATTGGGCGGGACCGCGTCTCTCCGCGATGGGCGCGCCCCTCACACCCGCGCACTCCGGCGCTACAGCGTCGAAGGCTACAGCCGGCGGTGCGACAAGGCGGGCAACTTGCGCCGGATGTCCGTCAGCAAATCCATGTTCAGCGCACCCAGCGCGAGCCCTTCGCCATCCGATGCCCGCGACACCACCAGGCCCCAGGGATCGACCAGCATCGCGTGGCCGTAGGTCACCCGCTTCTCGGAGTGGCGGCCGTGCTGGGCCGGGGCCAGCACGTAGCACTGGTTTTCAATCGCCCGTGCCCGCAGCAGCACTTCCCAGTGATCTTTTCCGGTCATCAGGGTGAAGGCGGCGGGCACGGTGACGAGCGTCGCGCCGCCTTTGGCCATCGCCCGGTAGAGCTCCGGGAAACGCAGATCGTAACAGACCGACAAGCCGATCCGCGCCACCGGGGAATCCACTACCACCACCTCCGAGCCCGGAGCGACCGCGGCCGACTCGCGGTAGGTGGCCCCGTCGCCCACGTCGACGTCGAAGAGGTGGATCTTCCGATAGACCGCCAGGCGGGCCCCGTCCGGGCCGAACAGCGCGCTGGTGTTGAAGAGCCTGCCCCCGGGCGCGCCTTTTTCGAGGATCGAGCCGGCGAGCAGGGTGATCGACAGCTCCCGGGCCAGCGAGGCGATCGTGGAGAGGGTGGGCCCGTCCAGCGCCTCGGCGGCGGAGGGGCGCTCCGATTCCGGGCCCATCCAGTTGAAGACCTCCGGCAAGCCGACCAGCTTGGCGCCCAGCCCCGCCGCCTGGCGTATCCAGCGGACGGCGGTGTCGACGTTGCGCGCCTTGTCCGCGCCGGAATTCATTTGCACGGCCGCGACCAGCATCATGGGATTGCTTATATCCAAAAACGCGGCGGCCGACACGCGCTTGCCCGCCGTAAACGGACGGAAAGGTTCAAAGAAATGTCCCCGGGAACGGCCGATTGCCTCCCGGGCGTCCCTTTACTTTTCGACGCACCATGTGGTACGAGCCGCAAAGTACATTTTTCGATTTCCTCGAAAAGTGGGCCTTTGGTGCCCGCTTTTCGCGTTTTAGGACCTGCGATGGCGGAGCGAAGCCACAAGCAGACAGTCGAGGCAAGGACCGCAGAAGTCGCGGAGCCGGTAATCGCCAGTTTGGGCATGGAGTTGGTGGACGTGGAATTTCTGCACGAGCGGGACAGCTGGATTCTAAGACTGTTCATCGACAAGCCGGGAGGCGTCGGCCTCGAGGACTGCGAGACGGCTTCGCGCGCCGTGGAGACGCTGCTCGATGTGGAGGAGGTCGTCCAACATGCCTACCACCTCGAGGTTTCCAGCCCCGGCCTCGACCGCCCGCTCAAGAAGCCCGAGCATTTCCGGCGCGCCGAGGGGCAGAAGGTCAAGCTGAAGACTTTCGGGCCATTGGGAGAGCCACCTCGTCGTAACTTCACCGGTGTCCTTACCGCCGTCGCCGAGGACGGGGTGACCGTGGATGTGGAGGGCGCGGGCCCGTTTCGCGTGCCCTTCAAGGACATCGCCAAGGCGAATCTCGAATTCGAGTTCAAGCACTGACATACAGGCCCTCTTGGGCCGTGGATGATAAGGAGCCGACCGCACGTCATGGCCACAACTCAGAACAGTCAAACCGTGAATCTCAACCTCGTCCTGGACCAGGTGGCGAAAGACAAGGGAATTGAGCGGAAGGTTCTCGTCGCGACCCTCGAGGACGCGATGAAGACGGCGGCGAAGAAGCACTTCGGACAGGATCGAAACCTCGAGGCCAAGTACGACCCCGACAAGGGCGTGGTGGAGCTCTTCCAGGCGATCAACGTGGTGGACGAGGTCACCGACCCGGTCCAGGCGGTCAATCAGCTGACCCTCCCCGAGGCCCGGAAGAAGGGCATGGAGGTGGAGGCGGGCGACGAGCTGGTGTTTCAGATCTTCTACCGCGACGAGGACGCCCAGGAAGCCAAGGCGCAGGACGATCAGTACGGGGACATCCTCAAGCTGAAGACGTTCCGCCACGGATTCGGCCGGATCGCCGCCCAGACCGCCAAGCAGGTCATCCTCCAGCGCACCCGCGACGCGGAGCGCGAAAACGTCTACAACGAGTACAAGGAGCACAAAGACACCATCGTCACCGGCGTGGCGCGCCGCTTCGAGCGGGGCAACGTGATCGTCGAGCTCAGTCGCGCGGAGGCGGTGCTTCCCGTCCGCGAGCAGGTGCCGCGGGAGACCTACCGCGCCGGCGACCGCGTCCAGGCCTACGTGCTCGACGTCCTTCGCGAGTCGAAGGGGCCGCAGATCATCCTCTCTCGCGCCTCGGTAAATCTATTGACCAAGCTGTTCGAGATGGAGGTCCCGGAAATCGCAGAAGGCATCGTGGTCATCGAGGCCGCCGCCCGCGAGCCGGGTGGCCGGGCGAAGATCGCCGTCTCGTCCCGGGACGGGGACGTCGACCCGGTGGGCGCCTGCGTGGGAATGAAGGGAAGCCGCGTCCAGGCGGTGGTCCAGGAGCTTCGAGGCGAAAAGATAGACATCGTTCCCTACGACGAGGACACTGCCCGCTTCGTCTGCGCGGCGCTGGCCCCGGCGGAGGTTTCGCGCGTGATCATCGACGAAGCCAACCACGCGATGGAGCTGATCGTCCCCGACGACCAGCTCTCGCTGGCGATCGGGCGTCGCGGGCAGAATGTGCGCCTGGCCGCCCAGCTGACCGGTTGGAAGCTGGACATCAACAGCGAGACGCGGGTCAAGGAGATGCGCGAGTTCGCCAACCGCTCCCTGGCGGCGCTGCCCGGCGTGTCGGAGATGCTCATCGAGACGCTCTACGCCCACGGCTTCCGCCAGGCCAAGGACGTGGCCGAGGCGTCCCCGGAGGTGCTGGCCCAGATCCCGGGGATCGACGTGGCGAAGATTCCGGCGATGCAGGACGCGGCCAAGGTGCAGATGGTCGACGATGCCGCCGAGCTGGCGAAGATGGACTACGAGCGCGAGCAGGCCCGCCTGATCGAGGCCCGGCGCCACCCCGACGAGCTCACCCAACAAGAGAGACTCGCCCGGGTGCGCGGGGTGGGCGAAAAGGCGATCGACCAGCTGACCAGCGCGGGGTACGGTACCGTGGAAGACATCGCCAACGAAAAGGACATCGCCAAACTCGGCGAGACCCCGGGGATCGGCATCAAGAAGGCGCGGCAGATCAAGAGCGCGGCGGAGAATTATCTTTTGGAGGAGAGCAAGCTGCGCGCCGAGCTCAATGCCGAGCGCGGGCTCGCGACGCCTCCGTCGATCGTCGACACCCCCCCGGCGGAAGGGGCGAAGCCCTAAACCCCTCGCGGGTTAGGGTCACGACTCGGGCGCTTCTCTACGGGATTAAGCCATGCTCGCACCCACCTCATCGATTAAGAATATCGGGCGAAGCATCCCCCAAAGGACCTGCATCGGTTGCGGCCGAACCCGGCCCAAGGGGGAGCTCATCAGATTGGTGGCGAATCTCTCGGGGCAGCCGACCGTGGATTCGACTGGACGTCAGCGGGGTAGGGGAGCTTACCTGTGCAGTCGGCTGTGTTTGGCCGCGGCGGCCAAGCGCAAGGCTTTTCAGCGGGCATTCCGCGGAAAGGTGCGGTCGGTGGATCTGACGAGCTTGGAACTTGCTCTCTTGCGGTAGATACTGCGCGATCGTGAGCAGCGCAGAAGGTTTAGGGGTATGTCGAAGAAGCGCGTACACGAAATTGCCAGGGAACTCAAAGCGCAAGGCATTGAGCTCGACAACAAGGACGTTGTCGGCGAGCTCGTCGCGCTGGGTTACGACGTCAAGAGCCACTCCAGCTCGCTGGAAGACGATCAGGCGAATGCGGCCATTCTGAAGATCGTCCAGCTGCGCAAGCCCAAGGCTCCGCCGGCCCCGGTGACCGCGAAGGGATTCGTGGTCCGCCGCAAGGTCCCCGGGCCCACCACCGCCGCTCCGGCGCCGGAAACGAACCATCGCGACCAGCAGGACGCCGAGGTGACGCCCGCCGAGGCGGCGCCGCCTGAGCCAACAGTCCAGGCCCGCCCGGAGGTGGCGCCGGAGACGCCGCCGCTCGCTCCCTTCGAGCCACCGGTCGCGGCTGCTTCCGAAGTGCCCGCCCCCACTCCCACTGCCCGGGTGCAGGCGACGCCCGCGGTCCAGCCTGAGCCGCCGTCTCCGCCTCAGCCGTCGCCCCCCGTGGCGCCGACCGCCAGCCCTCCGCGTCCGCAGGCCGGCGCCCCGGTTGGCGTCCGGCCTCCGAGCGGCGGACCCGCGCGCGAGGTGCGGCATGCGCCCTCGCCGCGTCCAGGCAGCGGCGGCCCTCCGGTTCAGTCCTCGGAGCAGAGGCTGCGCCCGACCGCGACCCAGGCGGTGGTGATCAGCCGTCCGCTGGTTCAGGTGCGCCGGGTGACCCCCACCACCGGCGCCCACAAGAGCATCCCGCTCGCCCCGGGCAAGAAAGCGATTGGCGAAGTCCGCGAGTTCAAGGTCGTGCCCGATCATCTGGGCCGCGGCCGGGAACTGGTCGACGTCACCAAGAACAAGGCCGACCGCGGAAAGAAGAAGACCTCGGAGAAGGAAAGCACCTTCACCAAGCAGGAAATGGCGGACCTCGTCTGGGGCCGGGTGACGATCCCGATTCGAGGCAAGAAGAAGAAGCCGACGAAGAAAGGCGCGAAGACCCAGATCACCGAAATGGCCGAAGAAAAGAAGGTGCTCAAGATCCAGGACGGAATCACCGTCTCGGATATGTCTCAGCGGCTCGGGGTGAAGACGTCCGAGCTGATCAAGAAGCTGATGACCAGCGGGGTGATAGCCACCGCCAATCAGACGCTGGACACCGAGACGGCCACGATCATCGCCTCCGACTACGGCTGGAAGGTGGAGAAGGTGGGCTTTGAAGTCGCCCAGCACCTCCCCGAGGTGCAGGAGCGTCCGGGGGACGTTCGCAGTCGGCCGCCGGTGGTGACGGTGATGGGCCACGTCGACCATGGCAAGACCTCGCTCCTCGACTACATCCGCCACGCGAACGTCGCCGCGGGCGAGGCCGGCGGGATCACCCAGCACATCGGGGCCTATACCGTGCGCACGCCCAAGGGCGACATCACCTTCCTGGATACGCCGGGCCACGAGGCGTTCACCTCGATGCGGGCCCGCGGCGCGAACGTGACCGACATCGTGGTGCTGGTGGTCGCCGCGGACGACGGGGTGATGCCGCAGACGATCGAAGCGATCAACCACGCCAAGGCGGCGGAGGTGCCGATCGTGGTGGCGATCAACAAGATCGACACCAAGGGCGCCAATCCCGATCTGGTGAAGAAGGGCCTGGCGAACCAGGGGCTGAACCCCGAGGAATGGGGCGGCGACACGATCATGGTCCCCGTTTCCGCGAAGACCGGCGCCGGGGTGGACCTGCTTCTGGAAAACATCCTCCTCCAGGCGGAGGTGCTCGAGCTCACCAGCAATCCGAACCGTCCCGCGGTGGGCGCGATCATCGAGGCCAAGCTGGAGAAGGGTCGCGGCCCGGTGGCCAGCGTGCTCGTCAGCGAAGGAACTCTCCGCGTCGGGGATCCGATCGTCAGCGGCGTCTTCAGCGGTAAGATTCGCGCGATGACCAACGACAAGGGCGAATCGGTGGCCGAGGTCGGGCCGGGATTCTCCGCCGAGGTGGTCGGCCTTTCCGGAGTCCCGATCGCGGGAGACACCTTGAACGTGGTGGCGGATGAGAAGGCGGCCAAGGAGATCGCCGATCACCGCACGATCAAGGAACGGCAGTCGGAGCTCGGCAAGACCTCCAAAGAATCGCTCGAGCAGCTTCTCACCAAGCTCAAGACGGGCGAGGCGAAGGAGCTGCGCGTCGTCCTCAAGGCCGACGTCCAGGGCTCGGTCGAGGCGAT
>Ga0070699_100005024_pt1 | contig 11647 bp, 15 predicted proteins | sample KBSK1503metaG_FD_65473 | JGI IMG/M metagenome (GOLD analysis project Ga0070699, IMG submission 65473) | Corn, switchgrass and miscanthus rhizosphere microbial communities from Kellogg Biological Station, Michigan, USA - KBS K1-50-3 metaG | ecosystem: Host-associated > Plants > Roots >...
GCTCCTTACTAGGCCGTATGCCTGTGTGCCAGGCCATGCGAGCGGACCCTGGTATCCAGGATCGCGTCCGGCGCACCCGGACGCGCCCGTGAACACCCTGGCCGGTGCCCTGGTCCGTCGTCTCGAGCGCTAGCGGAGTGATCGGAATGCGGCCCGGATTTCGGCGGCGAACAGGTCTGGTTCCTCCCATGCGGCGTAGTGGCCGCCCCGGCCGGCTTCGTGGAAGTAGATGAGGTTGGGGTAGACCTTCCTGATCACGCGCGGTACTTCCTCACGATCGCCCGCCAGGCGGGCGCACAGCACCGGTGAGATCCACTGGCAGTCACCCTGGTCTGCGATAGGGCGGTCTGGATGCTCAAAGCTCGTGATAGCTGTACGTGCGGCCGTGCTCCATGCACCTCGTCAGCACGAGCACGGGCGCCTCGTTCACCGTCAACCCGCACAGCTGCCTGTTCCGCGCGACGACCCAATGGTGATAAACAGCCGTCCAGCACCCAATCGGAACGGGCGGTCCAGCTGCGCCCGGAACTTCCCCGCAGACTGGGACAACGTCTCGGTCACGGCGTGGGCCGGGCTGACCGTCGCGTTCTGCCGGCAGCAGGGCGCCGGCGTGATCATCCGCGGCGCGCGCAACCGATCCGAGCTGCGTCATGAATATCAGCTGGCGGCCATGAACGAGGCCCTGGGCATCACCACGCTGCTCCTGCCCGCGCAGCCCGGGCTGGCGGCCGTGTCATCGACGGTTCTGCGCGGGCTCGGCACCGTTGTGCTTGGCCGCGGGCGACGCGGCGCTGGTAGACCAGGTGGCAGGCGATGATCACGTTCAGTGCCTGGTCAGCAGGCGGCTGAGGGGGATGGTGTCCAGGCCGGTGGCTATCGCAGGATATTGACGGCCCGGGCGATCACCAGTCCCAAGATGAGGAGCGAACCAGCCGCCTGCATGGTCATGGCCGCCTTGGCCCAGCGGGCGAGCGGCATCACATCGGTCGGGCTGAATGCGGTGGCATTGGTGAAGCCGAGATAAAGGTAGTCGAAGAACTGGGGACGCCAGCCCGGCGCGGCAACCTCCGGGTTGAGCTGCTCAGGGAATGCGAGGTTGGGGTACTCCGGCGGAGCCCACAGGCGCGCATCAGGGCCGCCCCCGTCAAGAACCCAGTACAGGAAGGCAAAGGCAAGAATCGTGTACAGCCAGACACCGAACCCGACGCTGAGAAGATCCCTGGCACTGTTAGTCTCTGGGCCACCCTCCACGAGATCCACGACGAGCCGAGCGGTAACCCCGGCCGCTTCAGCGACCAGTACCACCATGAGCGCAAGAGAAAGCGCCCTGACCACAGCCGGTCGGCGGTCGCTCCGAGCCTGGTCAGCGACGGCGATCGCCACCAGCAGCAACGCATCGACCGCCGGGATTATCCAGTTCGGACCCACGCTGAACCGGGCAGGGAGAAGCAACGGCACAACGATCGCCACGGCCAGCCCGCAGAGCAGCGGCCAGCGCTTCTCGGTTCCTATTCCGGTCCGCGCGACATCGATCTTGGATACGGGCCTGCGAGGAGCGCTTTCCCGCCTGCGGGCCCACCAGTCACGGACGATGCTCTCCGCCTGCGCTGCGGCGGGCGTTCGCTCACCTGCGTCGGCTTCGGCAATCAGGGCGCGGGCAGCGTCCATCGTCGCGGCTACTTCCCGCTGGTTACCGTCGGCTGGCACGCTGACGACAATCCAATTCCGGTCGGGATGTGCCTGGGCTTGCACGGGCACCCCGGTGGCGCGGGCCAGCCGCTGATAGCGCCGAAGCCACTCGTCGGTCACCGGCCCGGCCAGCGGTACCCGCACGATCACGTGCTCGTTGACGGTGTGCAACTCGATGTCAGATTTTGGGTCGATGTCAGTCATGCCTGAGCCGACCTCCGTCTGGCTGGGCCGGTTTGCTCTTACGAGAGTACGGCGCGAGGCTCCGCGCCAGAAGCAGCCTGACCATCGCCGCACTCCACCGGCCCGCCAGTTAGCCGGCTGCGCCGGCGCTGCCGCGCGCCAGGCTGAGGCCCCCAAGTTTCGTCACAGTTCGTTTCGTGCCCGGGTCCGACCTGCGCGTGCCCGCGTCAGAGGCTGGCTGCGCCGCCCGTGGGTGACCGCTGGTGGCCGTGGTTTTCCGCCCGTTCTGGCACGGATGCCCGCTCACGGATGGTCAACCCTCCAGGAGTCCAAGCTCGCGGGACCGGGCGACCGCCTGGCTGCGGGGGGAGGCCCCCAGCTTCAAGAAGGAACTCGACGAGTGGATCGCCCCGGTCCAGCGGCGCCACCGCCGCATCGGCAAGGCCCGAGGGACCACCCGGGCTTGCTCCTTCTGCGGCTGCAAAGACCTCGGCCCCCTGGTGGCCGGCCCCGGCGTCTGGATCTGCGGCAGCTGCGCCCAGACTACTATCGAGATCCTCCGCGCCGAACCCCGCGACCTGCGCGCCGGGTGACGCCGCCAGGAGGTCGGCGTCACCGGCAGGACGCGGCAGATAAGGCCACGGCGGGTATCACGAACCGGATACCTGCGTGCCTCGGTCCGGTTCCCTGGTGAGGGGCCTGAGGATGGCCCAGGTTTCCTGGTGTCCAGGGCTGTCCAGGTTCTCGTTCGCGAGCTGGCATTCCTCCAGCGGCGTGCGATGGTGTTCGGGGTCGCGCAGATCGGGGTCGGCGCCGTGGGCGAGCAGCCGCCGGACGCTGTCCGGGCGGCCGCTGCCCGCCGCGACGTGCAGGGGCCAGCCGTCCCCACTCGGCGTCGGCCTGGTTGACCGGCGTCCCGGCCGCCACGAGCTGGTCGATGACCTCCAGCCGCTGGTGGTCGGCGGCGAAGACCAGCGCGCGGATCCGGCTTTCCAGGGTGAACCGGGCCAAGGGCCAGCCGGTGATATCGCCCGCTGCGGCGGCCATCTCCAGGCCATGGATCCTGGCGCCGGCGGTCACCAGGACGTCCACCACCTCGGTCATCCCGAACACCGCCGCGTGCTGCAGCGCGGTGCCGCTGGGCACGCCGCCGGCATCCGGTGCCGAGACCGCCTCGATGTCGGCCCCGGCCTCGATCAGCACCCGGGCGACCTCGGCGTCTCCGTAGCTGGCCGCGGTGATCAGCGGCGTCTCCTGGTCCCCGGGATAACCGTCGACCGGGGCACCCGCTTCGATCAGCGCCCGGGCGATGGCGCCGGTGCCGGGCAGGTTACCGGGCAGGCCGAGCCGGCCGTGGTCGAACCGCAGCATCGCCATGTAGCCGAGCGTTCCGGCGGACTTGTGGTCGCACCAGTGCTCTATGTTGACGGCGGCCATGTCCGGATGGTCAGCTAGCAGCGCGGCCAGGCGGGACAGGTCCCTGCTGTTGAGGATGTCGCGGCGTTCGACTTCCAGCTTGAGCCAGGCCCAGCTGGCGAACCCGTACTCGCGGGCCAGCGCCAGCTGCGCCGAAGACAAGATGACCCGGCCGGATACCGCGCTGATCCGCGCCACCGCATCGGGGTCGCCCCGCTGGGCGGCATGCAGTAGGTCCCGGGCCTGATGACGGAGCTGATCCAGGTCCGGGCGGACGGGAAGGTACGGCATGACGTCTCCTTCGCGAGCCCATGGTCCGCGAAAGGGCCGGAAGAGAACGTCATAAATCCAGGTAACAGCCCTGACAGCGGAGGTGGACTCAGTCCTGCCCGCGGACCCAGCGGCGCCCTCCCGCACCAGGCACCGAGTCTACCGCCCCGCCCGTGACCAGCTAGGTGGCCGGCCTCGCCGACCAGGTGAGGGCGGGATCCCCGGTCAGCCGGATCCGGGCCACCAGCCGGTGCCCGGGCCGCATGGCTTCTCCGACGAGGCCGGGATCAGCGCCGGCGAGCTTGAGCTTGCTGCCGCGGATCAGCCGCAGCGTGCCGTCGCCGGGAACGTCGCCCCAAGCGAGAAACAGATGGCGGTCAGCGCGGTCGCCGCGCACGTATGGCCCGCTGAAGTCGTAGCCGTCCTCATCGCGCCGGATAGTGACCGGTACCTCCCAGTGTGCCGAGGGCGCATCGCCGGGCACCGGGCCGGTGGCCAGCCAGTGTTTGCCCGGCACGGTCAGCGCGGGCCGGTCCTTGCTCGTGGTGCACAGCGCGATATGGATGTTGTGGCGCTCCCCGGCGACCCCCGGCGGGCAGGTGAGCCCGGGCAGGCCGGAGGCCTCGATCACCACGGTGAGCGGCCCGAGCTCAGGCGCCGGGCGCCGGGCGGGACGCCGCGCCGGGGGCGGCGCGGCGTTCTCGGCGTAAGCGCGCCGCAGCCAGCCGAGGACCTCGGCGTCGACGTCCTCCGGCCGGGTCAGGGGGATCCGCACCGTGGCGGCGCCGAGGTCCCTCGCGGCGAGCAGACGGCCGCCAGGGCGCTCGTGGTCCAGCCGCAGCCCGAGGTCCACGCGGCTCTTGGTCGTGGCCTGGATCACGGCGAAGACACGGCGGGGCGTGGACAGGCTGACGAACGTCTTGCGGGCCTGCACCGTCACCGGGCCGAACGCGGGCAGCGCCGCCAGCACCGCGTCGAGTACGGGACGCAGCTGCGGTCGGCCGGAGTACTGGGCGGTGATCAGCTCTTCCGCCTCGGCCAGGGTGCGGGCGTCACCGCCGAGAGCGGCGCGAAGCTGATCCAGATCTGGCCGACCGGGAAGCTCAGGCATGCCGTGTCTCCTCACCAGGGGGACTCGGTCCTTCCCGGAGGCCCGGTGGCGCCCTCTCCGCGCCGCTAGCCAACCTACCGCAGCACGAGGCCGGGTGGGTGATCCGGCCAGGCCGCGGCTGCTGGAGTTCCTGCTGCCCGCCGAGCACACCGTGTCCGAGTGCGTGCGGCACATCGGCCTGTCCCAGGGCCGGGTCTCGGCTCACCTGGCCTGCCTGGCCGGCTGCGGATACGTCCAGGTCCGCCGCTCCGGCCGGTTCGCCTGGTACCAGGTCGCCGACCCCCGGGTCGCCGGCCTGGTCCTGCTGGCCAGGTCGCTGGCTGCCGGCAACGCTGCCGGTCCTTGAGCGGGTCTTCGTGCTGCTCGACCTCGGCGTGAGCCTGTCGTTTCCGGCCTGGCGATCGCGCGGCGTCGACCGGGACAAGAGCGGCCCCGATACCTGGTATGTCGAACTCGTCCGCGTCACGGCCGGACCAGGCTCGATCGTGGTCAGGGACCTGTACATCGACGTCCTGGTACCGGTCGACGGGCGCCACCAGCGCCTGCTCGACCTCGACGAGTTCGCGGACGCGATCGCGGCGGGCCAGCTCGATATCGGCACCGCCGTCGACGGGCTGCGCCGCTCAGCCCGGTCGTCACGGCACCGGACTGATCACCACCATGTTCGGCTCCTGGCTAGCTGTGTGCTAGAGGGCGGCTGCGGGGGCGGGCTGGGCCAGGAACTGCCGCTGGTACAGCGTGGCGTACAGCCCGCCGCGGTCGAGCAGCTCGGCGTGGGTGCCGTGCTCGGCGAGGCGTCCGTGGTCCAGGACCAGGATGATGTCGGCGCTGAGCACGGTGGACAGCCGGTGCGCGATGACCAGGCTGGTCCTGCCGCGCAGCAAGGGCTGCAGGGCGGCCTGGATGAGCTGCTCGGAGACGGTGTCCAGGTGCGAGGTGGCCTCGTCCAGGATCAGCACCCGCGGGTCCTTGAGGATCGCGCGGGCGATCGCGACCCGCTGCTTCTCGCCGCCGGACAGCCGGTGGCCGCGCTCGCCGACGATCGTGTCGTACCCGCCGGGCAGGGCGGCGGCGAACTCGTGCAGGTGCGCGGCCTTGGCCGCGGCGATCAGATCCGCCTCGGCGGCGTCCGGGCGGGCGTACCGGAGGTTGTCGGCCAGGCTGGCGTGGAACAAGAACGTGTCCTGGAACACCAGGCCGACCTGCCGACCGAGCGATTCCAGCGTGACCGAGCGCAGGTCCTGCCCGTCGATCAGGATCCGCCCGGCCTGCGGGTCGGCGAACCTGGGCACCAGGTGGCTGAAAGTCGTCTTGCCCGCGCCGGACGGGCCGACGAGCGCGGCCAGCTGCCCGGCGGCGATCTGGACGCTGACCTTGTTCAGGGCGGGCCGGGCGGCGCCGGGGTAGGTGAAGGTGACGTCGTCGAACCGGATGCCGCCCCGGACGGCGCCGAGGTCGCGGGCGCCGGGCGCATCGGCGACCTGCGGAGGCAGGTCGATGTACTCGAACAGGCGGCGGAACACGGCCAGCGACCCGGTCACGTTGACGTGCATGGTCGCCAGCGAGCTCAGCGACCCGGTCAGCCGGGCGCCCAGCACGGTGGCGAACACGAATACGGTGCCGACGGTGGTGCGGCCGGTGATGACCAGCCAGCCGCCGAAGCCGATGATCAGCGCCGGCCCGGCCGCCTGGAACACGGTCATCAGCATGCCGAACCAGCGGGCGATCATCTCCTGCCGGATCTGCAGCCGCCGGACCTGCTCGTTCAGCTGCCCGAACCGGGCTCGCTCGGCGCGGGTGCGGACGAACGCCTTGACCAGCAGGATGCCGGAGATGCCCAGGATTTCCTGCAGGTAGGCGGACATCTCCGCCAGCTTGCCCTGGGTCCGGGTCCGGGCCTGGTACGAGGCCCGGCCGGCCTTGCGGGCGGGCAGGCTGATCAGCGGGATCAGCACCAGCACGAGCAGGGTGAGTTCCCAGCTGAACCGCAGCATCAGCAGCAGCGTGGCGACCGTGGTGAACAGGCTGCGGGCCAGGCCGAACACCGTGTCGGTGACCACGTCGTTCACCGCGTCGATGTCATTGCTTAGCCGGGACATCAGCTCGCCGGACCGGCTCCGGGTAAACCAGCCCACCGACTGGTCCAGCAGGTTCTCGAACACCTGCCGCCGCAGCGTGAACACGATGCCCTCGCTGATCACAGTGGTCAGGTAGGAGTCGGCCACCCCGATCAGCCCCCCGGCCAGTGCCGCGCCGATTCCCGCCCCGACCAGCAGCAGCACGTGCCCCAGGTTCGCGTCCGGCCGGCCGAGGTAGTCGATCAGCGCGCGGAACACCACCGCCGGAGCCAGCCCGAGCACCGACTCGGCCGCGATGTACACCGCCACCACCGCGCCCTGTTTCCACCAGGGCGCGAAATACCCGAACACCCGGCCCAGCAGCCCCCGAGTGACCCGCACCCGGGCGTCGTCCTCGCCCCAGTCCACCGCCATCGTCGGCCCGACGCAGTACCGCGCCATGCCCGCAGCATAAACCGCCAGGTCCCGGACAGCCACTGGATTACCGGCGCGCGACTCCGGGCGCGTTCAGGCCTGGCGACGCTCCCGCCCCGGGCAGATGGCCCGAGGAGATCTGACCCTCGCCCCCTCGATCGAACAGGCCCTCCGATGGCCGAGCCGCCTGCTACAGGCCTCAGTCGGCCATGCCCGGCGACGAGCCGACCAGCACCTCCAGCTCCGGCGGCAACCGGACCGTGGCCAGCTCGGCCGGGGTGATGGCCATCCACTCCCAGTGGACATCGTGCGGGAAGCCGCCGAACAGCCCGGTGCGGGTGCCATAGCCGCGATGCGCGGTCAGGAGCTGCTCGCGTGCCTGGTTCTCAGCGGGGTCGTCGAGGTTGGGAGCGGTGATCAGGCGCTCGGGCAGGCCGGCTTGGTCCAGCAGCGCCCGCAGGGTGTCCCGGAAGCGGGCGGCAGGCAGCTCGGTGCGCAGGAACAGCGCGACCATCTCCGCCTCGCTGCCTGGCCGCAGCCGCCGCATCTCCATGCACCTCGCGCCCACGCCGGTGGCTGCGCTGCTCTCCTCGTGCCAGCACCCGGGCAGGCACGCAGCGTTCGGCCCTGTTGCAAAGACGACCATCGCTCCGGAAACCTCGTGCCTACCGTACTCGTGACCGGCCGTGCTGACCTGACCGATGCGCAGTGGAAGGTGCCGGAGCCGCTGTTGCCGCGCGGCAACAGGCCCTGGCACCCGCCGAGTCGAGCAGGCGGCAGCTGATCGACGGGATCCGGTGGCAGGTCCCACGGGCGTGTCGTGGCGGGATGTCCCGGCCCGGTATGGGCAGTCGGTGTATCGGCTGCTCCGGCGCCTGGCAGCACGATGGCACCTGGCGGCGGATGGTAACCGCGATGCAGCGCGGGCTGACGCGGCGGGACTGACCATCTGGGACGTGGCCGATCATCGCGCCGCAGGTAGGCGCTTCAGCCCAGGGTGAGCAGCGGCTACCCTGCAGGCGACGTATTCACCCGCATGCTAGGGTCATGCGCATCCTGCCCGGTCCGCGTCGGTGTGTCGCGGACTGAGCGCTACGGGGCGGTCGCATGGGCGGGGATGGGCTGGGCCAGGAACTGCCGTCGGTACACCCTCGCGTACAGTCCGCCGCGATCGAGCAACTCGGGTGGGCGCCGTGCTCCGCGAGGCGGCCCTGGTCCAAGGCGACCTGAGCACCAGGTCGCTGCGGGTCGTTATGGCCCGCACGGGACGGGCTGACAAGCGCGCCAGCTTCCTGGCGGCGATCTCCACGCTAACCCGGGCCAGGGCTGGCCCGTTCGGCGTCCGGGTAGGTGAAGGTGACGTCGTCGACCCGGACCCCGCCACGGACGACGCCAGGGTGACGAGCGCTAGGCGTATCGGCGTCCTGCAGGGCAGATCAATGTACTCGAACAGGCGGCGGAACATGGCGAGCGAGCGAGCCGCAGCAGGGCTAGCAGAGACGCGGCGGAGGGGGCTGCTGGTTTCTAGAGCAGCCGGACGGCGGTGAGCCAGTAGTAGACGACGTAGGCGCCGGCCAGCCACAGCAAGACGGCGCTGACCCATCCGACGTGCCGCCCTAGGATCCGCGCGCGCCTGATCAGGCCGTCGCCGAACCAGGCGGTGACGAGGGTGAGCGCTGCCAGCACTGTGCCCATGCCGATTCCGAACAGCAGGAACTGCCCGACGGCAGCCGCTAGGCCGTGAAGCTGCAGCGAGGTTCCCACCACGCCGAGGAAGACCGGCAGGGTGCACCCCAGCGATGCCAGCCCGTAGGCCGTGCCGTACGCGGCGTACCCGCCCAGGCCGCGGATCCGGGCCGCCGCCGCCAGGCGCTGCGCCATCCGGGGCGCGAAGGACACGGTCAGGTCGCGGCCCGATGCCAGGACGCCCGCCAGCGCGATCAGACCCACGCCGACGGCGATGCCGATCCACTGAAGCGATGAGGTCAAGGCGGACGCCGCCAGGCCGGTGAAGATCCCGGCGAGCCCGAACAGCAAGGCGAAGCTCGCGGTCACCGTGGCGCTCACTACCAGGGCCCGGCCAGCCCGCCCGCTGCCGCGGGGAGCCTCCGGGCCATCACCGAGGTAGTAGCCCAGGTACGCGGGCAGCAGCACGAACCCGCACGGGTTCACCGACGCGACCATGCCCGCCACGAACGCGTATCCCAGCGGCGCTTTGGTTCCGAACGCCAGGAACATGCCGGAGAGGCGGGCCGAGGCGGACTCCACGAAGATCAGCGGTCCCCACGCCGCCGGCGACGAGCGAACCCCCGCGGCGACGGCCAGCGCGAGCACCGCGGCGCTGACCCCGGCCGCCAGCCAGGCCCGTGCCGGGCGGCGAACAGGCGGTTCCGCGGCTGCCACCGGTCAGGCCGGCTTCAGCAGCGGGCGGATAGCGGCCAGCAGTTGCCCGGTTTGGCCGATGACCGGGCCGCCCTGGCTTACCACCGGGCCGGGAACCGCGCCCCACCGCGCCCGGGGAGGGAACAGCAGGTAGTAGTCCCAGGTGGGCCCGGGCTGCTGGGTCACGTGCTTAGAGAACCACTGGCTGGACACCGCGCCTGGATCCCACAAGCTGGTGACCCGGCTGTCCGGGAAGATCGCCGGATTGATCGCATTCCGTGAGCCGCCCAGGAACGGCACCCATACCACCAGCACCCGAAGCGACGGGTCGGCCATCCTGCTCAAGATGTTGCTCTGCACCCAACTGGCGCCTGCGAGACACGTCGCTCAAGTAGGGGAGAAGATCAATACCAGGCGGGTGTCCCCGTCGTCCCTGTTGAACACGGATTTCAGGGTCGAGATGTCATTCAGCGACATGACGCTGCCGCTGCGCGATGCGGCGCCCGGGCTGGCAGCGGGAGCCGCCGACGTGCATGACGCCAGGACAAAGGCCGCCGCGATTACTGCGGTAATCCAGGCCAGCCGGGATCTCAGGCCCCGGCGCCGGGCGACTGGCATCCCGACTCTCTTTCCCTCGCCCTGGACAGCATGACCCGCGCGGCCGTCGGCGTGACCGCTCGCCGGGTCAGCTCGCTGCGCGGCGAACCCGCCAGCAACCACACTATGCATCCGTCCGGAAGGTTCTCAACGCGTTATGCCGGCGATCCCGCCGCAGCCATCAGCGCCGAACCACCGGCCGCCGCGATACCAGCAGGCTATATCCGCTGGGCCGCCGACAAGACGCCCACGCCGCGTCCGGGCGGCCAGGAGTATGTGCTTAAGGTCCCGCCCAACCGTCATGTCCTTACCTACGGCCCGGCCGTCCAGCTCCTTCAGCGGGAGACTAACCGCGCCCGGCAGGTGCGCCCACTCATAATCCTCCACGGGCAGCACCTCGGCCAGCTGAGCCCCGTCCCCGGTCAGCTTCCGCAGCTCATCACGCCCGATCACGGCCGGCATGACGATCCCCTATCCCGGTTCCCGGCTTGGCCTCGCGCACTGGCCTGGTGCAGCGCCCGCCGCAGGGCCGCTACCGTCGGCGCCCCCGTAGCCCGGCCGCCCGCGTCCCGGTACAGCCGGCACGCCAGGCCCGGCGCCTCCCCGGGCGCGGCGAACGGGTCCACGCCGTTGATCAGCAGCGTGGGGGAGCCGTGCATCCCGGCCTGTTCCGCCTCCCGCTCATCGGCGACCTCCCGGCGCCGGACCACCGCATCCGGGCGGTCGGCCAGCGCAGCCGCGAGCCGCTCTTCGAACCCGGCCGCGTTCGGGCAGTCCGGGACGGTCAGCAAGATCAGCTCCATGACATCCAGCTCCCAGATCTGGTTCCTCGCACGCATGCCTGACCCCAGGCTAGACCTTCCCCTCAGCTGGAAGGTCAAGGGCGGCGTGCCCGGTGCGCGTCAGCTGGCGATGATCGAGCAGTAGCCGCTGCACTCGGCCGGGTCCTGCGCCGCGGCCAACGCCGCCAGCTGGTCGCGGGCGCGGGCCAGCTCGGCCAGCCGGGCCTCCACCTCGGCCAGTCGGCGGCCGATCAGGCCGGCGACATGGACGCAGGGCGGCCGGCCGCCATCGCGGATGTCCAGCACCTGCGGATGTGCTCCAAGGTGAGCCCGGCGGCTCGCTGGCCAGCGCCGATACGTACTTCCCCGCCTGCCACATCTCCAGCCGGACAAGCACGACCTCAGAAGCCCCAGCAGCCGCGGCAGTATCGCGCGAGCCGCAATGCGGATCAGGAAAGCAGGCTGGCTGCCTGGCCGGTGATGTGGAAGGAGACGGGCGTGCGGGCCTCTGGGAACAGGAAACGGTCGAGCCGGCGGACGCTGAAGCCGGCCCGCTCGATGGCCACGGTGGTGTCGCGGCTGAGGTGGCAGCCGCCGAACAGGTGCGGCCATACCGTGGCCTCGAGGGCGCGCTGGATCCGGGCGAGCCCGGCGGTGTCGGCGCGGACGTGCTCGAGGAAGCACAGCAGGCCGCCGGGCTTGAGCACGCGGCGGATCTCGGCCAG
>Ga0070699_100005025_pt1 | contig 11644 bp, 7 predicted proteins | sample KBSK1503metaG_FD_65473 | JGI IMG/M metagenome (GOLD analysis project Ga0070699, IMG submission 65473) | Corn, switchgrass and miscanthus rhizosphere microbial communities from Kellogg Biological Station, Michigan, USA - KBS K1-50-3 metaG | ecosystem: Host-associated > Plants > Roots >...
CGATCGCGGCCCTCGGCCTGCCCGGCGACATCCTGGCCGGCGTCCTCAGCGGCCACGCCGCCCAGGTCTACCTGCGCGGTTAGCCGAGCAGGCTCGGCGCTTCCGCGCCGGAGTCGTCCGTGCTGTCCGCGGCGGACGCCGAGGCGAGCAGCCGCTGCAGCACGAGGACCTCGCGGCTGTTCAGGTCGATGCCGCCCGGCAGCCTGCGGACCTGCTCGGCGGCCAGCGCTAGCGACCGCTGCGCGGCCCTGAGCTGCTCTCGCAGCCGGACGTTCTCCTCGGCCAGCTTGCCGTGCTTGGTCCACGCCGTGGCCAGCTCGTACTGCAGGCCGTTGACGGTCTCCTGCAGGGCGAGCTGATCGGGAGGGGCCGGCTGGTCCGGACCGGCCGGCGTCTCAGCCGGGGCCGAACGGTCTGGCGTGCTCGCCTCGGCGTCCGTCGCCGCCAGCCGCCTGACCACCTGAACGAGCAGTCGGCGGGCCAGCTCGTCGTAGTCGAACCCGGCCACCCCCGGACCTGCCTCGCCGGCCGCGGGCACCCTCGGGACACCGGGCACCGCCGCGCCAGCGCCAACCCCGGAGACGACCCGGGCCGGCCCGAGGCCGATCCGGTACGTCCGCTTGCCCCGCACCTCGCGGTCGATCAGCGCCGAACGTTCCATCCCCGACAGCAGCTGCGCGAACGCCACGCTCGACCCCGGGTAGCCGACAGCCGCGGCCAGCTGCGTGCTAGCCATCCCGTTGGCGTCGAAGAGCTCGCCCGCTTCTGTCAGGTACGCGATGATCCGCTCCCGCGTCCCCACGGCCCGTTTTCTGACGGCCTTATGCCCGACCCCCACGTCAGCACCCTTTCCCCAGCCATGGCAATCACGCCTGCCGACGATCTCATGATAGTACTCCGGCCCGTTAGCAGCAGGGATAGCGTTTCGCCGACCGCTTCGTGCCGATAACAGTTAGGTGCCAATCACGTCGCGTGGGGCGCTATGAGGTCAGGGGGAGGTTTGACGGGTCGGCGCGGCGGGAGTAGTCAGGGCTTGCGGCTAACGTACGATCAAATGGCAGTCGCCGCACCTGCGTCACGCTGCCAGGCGAAACTAGCTGTAAGTCATGCACGTTGTCCTTAGATACCCGCACGCTTAGCACTTAGTTAGACAGAGCACGTGGACCTGGATGTGGACTACGCGACCACTCTCGTAGCGGCCGTCCTGCTCGGGACCGGATTCGTCCTGCAGCAGGCCGCCGCGCGGCAGGAGCCCGAGTCCCGTTTCCTGAGCCTGCGGATCATCACCGACCTGCTGCGCAAGCCCCGGTGGCTGATCGGCATCGGCTGCATGGTGGCCGGCCAGTTGCTCGCGGCGTGGGCGATCGGCCACGCGGCGCTGACGCTGGTGGAGCCCCTGCTGACTACCTACCTGCTGTTCGCGTTGCTGCTGGCCGTCCCGATGTCGAAGCAGGCGATGCACTGGACCGAGGTGGCCGGCGCGCTGCTCCTGTGCGCGGGCGTGACCCTGCTGTCGCTGTCCCGGTCGACCAAGCCCATCGGCCTGTCGTTCGGCTCGTTCTCGCACTGGTTCGTGGCCGCGATCATCGCCGGCATCGCGTTCGTCGCGGTGCAGGCCGGCCAGCGCGCGGGCGGCCAGGCCCGGGCCACCCTGACCGGCCTGGCCGCGGGCCTGGTGTTCGGCATCCAGGACGCGCTGACCAGGCAGACGCTGGAGATCCTGCAGGGCCACCCGGTCACCGTCCTGCTCACCAACTGGCCGCCTTACTGCCTGCTCGGCGCCGGGATCGTCGGCCTGTGGCTGATGCAGAACGCGTTCAGCGCGGGCCCGCTGCACGCCTCGCTGCCCACCATCGCGGCCGGCGAGCCGGTGGCAGGCATCGCCCTGGGCATCGTGGTGTTCGGCGACCGGATCCAGATCTCACCGGGGATGCTCGCGATCGAGGCCGGCGGCATCGCCGCGCTGATCGTCGGCGTGGTGGCAGTGGCCCGCTCGTCGGCCTTCAGCGGCCTGCGCAAGATAACCGAGGTGATCACGCCGCACACCCCGCACGGCGAAGGCTCCGCTCATCGCCAGGAACACCCGGCCCACCGCGCCCCCAGGACGCACCGGCGCGAGGACCTCAACGGCCTGCGCCCGGACCGGGTAGAAGCAAGCGGCCCGCTAGACGAGCCCGCACCGCTCGACACGGGCGCATTCGACGTGGGCCGGCCCCGCCGCGCGCACCGGCGCCCGCTTCACGACCCGGCCTCCGGCGAGGAAGGCGGCTGAGCCCGCAGTTCGGCCAGGGCTCCAGGCCGTTCCCAGCCCCACGAACCCGCCCGGGTTCCCGGGCCTGAGCCATGGAAGCCCCGGCTGAGGATCTTGTCCACCGCCGCGCTCATGCTGCCCTCGGCGGCCACCATCCGCCGGACGATCACGATCATCGACGGCATGGCCCAGAAGTCCCCGCACACCCACAAGATGGCGGCGCCGATCTGCTGGTCCGCGAACGGGGGCAGGGTGACGCCCGGGATGTGGTCGTAGACCGGATACACCGAACCCTGCACGAAAATGCTCAGCGTCATCGCGATACCGATCATGACGACGTTGGTGCCCAGCAGCGCGCCCGCCTGGGACAGCAGCGGCATCCGGCGGCGGAACGGCGGCGACGGGATGAACTGCAGCCAGAACAGCACCCCGGCGCCGAACATGGTCCCGTGCATCAGCCAGATGTGCACGGCCTGGTTCTCCTCGGCCAGGTCGAAAGGACCGGGCAGGTGCCACACGATCATCACCGCGTTGAACAGGCCTACCGAGACCCAGGGCCGCAGCAGCAGGCCGCCGAGCCCGCGTAGCGGCCGGGACCAGCCGCCGGCCAGCACGCCGCGGGTCACGCTGCGCCCGGACCGGCCGGGCAGCGCGTCCAGCAGCGGCTGCCACGGCGCGCCCGCCACGATCAGCGACGGCGCGGCGAACATCAGCAGCAGGTGCTGGATCATGTGCGCGAGGAAGTAGTCATCGGCCCAGTAGTCGACCGGCGACTCCACCGCGAGCAGGAGCACGGCGAGCCCGCCGTAGAACCACAGCGACCGCAGCCGCCGCTGGCGGGTCCGGTCCGGCCGGGACCGGCGGGCCAGCCGCCACAGTCCGATCTCGTGCCAGGCGGCCACGGCCAGCGCCAGGATGAGGAACGGGTCGAAAGACCAGTGCCCGGTGAGGTAGGTCATGGTGCTCCTAACCGGACGAGCCGTACTGGACCGGCACGGTGATCTGCTGGACCTTCGCCCAGGCCCCCTGGGTAAGCCGCCAGACGGTGAGCCTGGACCGGGCTCAGGCCTGAGTTCATGCCGGGCACGGGGATCCGGCTCCTCTCTTAACCTGCCTGATCCGAAGGCTAGTGCGTCCCGGCTGGCCGGGCTCTAGCCCGGCGCCAACATGAAAAATATGTAATGCCCAGGTCAGGCGCTCGCTGATCAGGCCATCCCGGTCGGCTGCCAGCGGGTGCCCTCTGGGGTGTCGCTGACGTCGAGCCCGGCTGCGGTCAGCGCCTCCCTGATGGCGTCGGCAGCGGCGAAATTGCCCGCGCCGCGCAGCGTCGCCCGCAGTTCCAGGAGCGGTTCGACCGTCGGCCGCAGCCGGTCCCTGGGATCGGTGAGCCCGTCCCGAGCCACCCGCCCGAGCCGGCCGACGAGGCTGCGCAGCAGCGCCCGTGCCTGCTCGGTGCCCTGGTCTTCGTCCGTGTCGGCCTCCCACTGCCCGATCGCGGTCTCGAGCTCCAGGATCACTCCGACCATGGCGTCGGCGTCCCGGGTGCCGGCCGCCGCCTCGAACCGCCGCTCCGCCGCCGCCATGATCTCCGGCAGCGGCAGCGGCGGCACCTCCCCGTCCCCGGCGGCCGCGCCATCCTCGCCGCCCGGCTCGGCGGGGCCTCCGCCCGCCGGCGCGTCCTGCTCGCCCGCCGGGCCGCGGCCGCCGCCCGTCGCCTGGCGGATGCCCTGGACCAGGTCGCGCAGCTCCGCCACTGAAAGCCGGGTACCCGCGGGCAGCACGACGCTGTCCCCGGACCGCCGGACGGTCACGCCGCCCCGGCCGCGGATCTCGACGTCGCTGGTCCGCAGGTCGATCAGCACCGCGGTGTGCTCGTCCACCCCCAGCACGGCGGCGTCGGCGCCAAGCTCGCGCTCCATCACGGCCAGCCGGCGTTCGCCGAGGTAGCAGTGCCTGGTGTCATAACGGCCGCCCTCGGCGTTGTCGTAGTGCGGGATGAGCGCGACGGTGAGGCCGAGCGGGCCGAGCACGTCGAGCCCGTCCAGCCAGCGTGGCGCGCCGCCCGCCTTGTAGATCTCGTAGACCGGCAGGGTGAACCGTCCCGCTGTGGCGGCTGCCGCCGAGGCCAGCACAGTCAGCCCGTCGCCGGCTAGTACCCGGTCCCGCAGCCCGGCCGCGATCGGTCCGGCCTGCCAGTGCGCGAGCGCGTAAGACGGGCTCCCCGGCCCGGCGAACACCCAGTCTGCCGCCCTGATGCCTGCCGCCTGCCGTGCCTCATCCTCCTCGTCCGGCGGGATCAGCGGCGGCGCCATCCCCGGGTCCGCGATAGGGCTCGTGCCCGCCGCGACCCGCACCTGCAGGCCGACGCTGTCCGTGAAGTAGCGCTGCGTCCGCGCCGAGACGTCGGCGGCGTTCTCCTGGAACGCGTACGGCGTGGCGAGCACTATCGCCTGCGGGCTGGTCAGGCCGAGCCGCGACACGAGGTCCCGGTGCACCGTAACCATCGTCGGGCTGGTCTCGCCGGACCCGATAATCGCCAGGACGCGGCAGCGAGCGGAAGGAGCCATCCCGGCCTAACCCCAGGGCAGAGACCCGGTTACTCTGGCTGGCGCGCGGGGACGAGCTTCCAGGGGGCGCCTGGCTTCAGGCCCCAGGCCGCGGCCGCGAACGCCGTCAGCACGAAGAGCACGAAGGTGATGACGTGCACGCTGGTGCAGTAGAGGCAGATGCTTCCGATGATGAACAGTTCGGCGTAGATCAGGTAGAGCACGAAGCCGATGCCGACCACCACCGACGCTATCCGGGCGAGGTGGATCTCGCGCCGGGACGCCCGCCACGCCCACGGGCTCATGATGGCCACCGCGAACACGAAGAAGGCCAGCCCGAGCACCGCCACCGGGATCCCGAACACGTAAGACTGCGGGCTCGTGGTCACCTTGGTGCAGTTCACCACGCCTGACTCCGAGCACCCGGCCAGCGCGGACTCGGTGAAGTGGGCGATGGTCAGGTAGATCGACACGCCCAGCCCGGCCAGGGCCAGCACGAAGGTGGCGATCTGCAGCCAGGGCGCGGGCCCGCGTTCTGCGGTCTCGTCCGCGATCTCTATCGTCCGCGGCCCGCGTGCGGTCCGGCCGTTCCGCGCCGCCGCGTTTCGCGCCTGGTCACGCCCGTTGCGGTCCCTGGTCGCGGTGCCGTTGGGCTTCGCCGTGCCGTTGGGCTTCGCGGCGGCGTTGGGCTTCGCGGCGACGTTACCGGCCGCGTTCCCGGTCTTGACCGCCGTGCCGCCCTTGGCCGCGTTCCTGGCCGCGCCGGACTGAGCAGCGCTCCGGGCGTTGCGGGCACGGCTTGACTTCGAAGCGGTCATCGCGAGCTTCGCCTCCGGTGATGTCACGGACTGGAGCTGAGCGCGCGGTCCGCGGATTCTCAGCGCGGCCGGCACCTGACGCCAGATTGTACCGCGCGAGTCCCCGCTTGCATCCTTAGCGTCAGCTCAGTATTTACAGACCCTTTTCCAGGGACTGGACGGCGGAGGTGCAGGCGCTGGCCGGCTGGTTGCCGGTCATCTTGCAGATCGCGGCCGTGATGTGGTTGGCCGTCCCGCCGATGGCCTTGGTCACCGGGCTGTCCGGGTTGCTCAGGTCGGCCGCGATCTGATCCCACTTCAGCCCGGAGAGCAGCGTCGAGTCGTAACTGGCCCCGATACTCACGTACTTGCCGCCGAAGTAGATGAACGGGATCGCGCCAGCCTGGGCGGACGAGGAGACATATGGCGGGGCGTCGTACTTGGTGATCAGGGCCTGCTGCGCCGCGGTCGGCTTCTCCAGGACGGGGTAGTTGCCGGTCGACGGGTCCAGGACGTTGGTCTGCATCTCGACCGGGGTGAACGTCAGGTACTTGCTGGTGTACGAGGAGCCGTGGAACGTGAACGTCGAGATGTTAGACGGCGTGTCCGTAGTCGAGGAGTGAACGGTGCTCAGCCCGGAGAACGTGCCGAACCGGCTCAGCGCCACGATCATCGACCAGCGCTCGGCCGCACAGTAGGGGCAGTACTCGGCGCCCATGTACAGCATTTCCGGCTTGCCGCCGGAGGTCAGGGGCGTCCCGCCGCTGACGGGCTGGATCTTGCCGGTGAACGAGCCGCTGCCGACCTTGTCAAGCGTGCTGGCCGGGACGTTCGTGACCTTGGACACCACGCTGGCCAGGGCCGAACCGGTAGGGCCGTTCGACGAGGTGCCCGACGGCTTGTTATTCGCCTTGATCACGATGAAGGCCACCACGACCGCTATCACGGCGATGACGCTGCCCGACGCGATGAGAATCCGCCGGCGCTGCTCGGCGCGGCGTTCGGCCGCACGCTGTGCGGCGATCTTCTCCCGGCGGCTGGCGTCGACCTTCGTCCTGCTTGCCTTGCCCATGCTCGCTTCGTCCAACCCTTGCGTCAGCCAGCTGGCGGTCTGGCCGCACGCCTGCTGGTGCCAAACCTGCGCCGACGCGCAGGAGTAGTCCGTCGTCCCGGGTACCGGGCTCTATGTTAGGCGCTCTACCATACCGGCGCGCCCATGCTTGGCGACTCCGCCATCCCGCCAGGGAAAACCCGCACGCGTGCTGACCGGAGAGCGGCGGCCCGCGCCGGGTGCCGACCGACCGGCCGATTGGGTGTCCTATTTGCCCGGGGTCGAGCAAAAAAGGCAAATAGTGAAGTAATGGCCAAGATAGCCTGACGATTCTGTAAAGGGTGCTCAGTTGATCATTGAAGCCGGATACGGCTAGATCGCAGCCGTCCAGTCGGTCGGCGCCGAAGGGGCCGGCCCCCACGGCAGGTAGTGAGGGGGGTGCCGTGGGGGCCGGCGGTTCCGGGTCACGCGGTGCCCGGAGGCTTCGGCTGGCAGCGCCGGGGCTAGGTCGGCGGCCCAGCCGGCGAGGGGACCGCGGCGCCGGACCGGGCTCGGCGCAGTTGATCCCTGAGGCGATTGATCCTGGCTTGCTCCGCGAGCTTGCGGACCAGTGCCTGATGGACCGCTTGCGCGGCCGAAGTGATTGCGGTGGCGTCCATCGGGCCTCAGAAATCCCGGTAGCACAGGCAGTAACAACGGTCGCAGCCCTTAACCGTCATTTCCCAGCCTCCCCGTATCCTCGCCGCGTCCGACACGCCTACCTGCGGAGGGGTGGACATCAGGCCGCATGCAGGCGCCCTCGTGGCGCGCGACCAACTATGAAAGGGCCGTCTCTATGCGATCTAGATTTTTTCTGGAGGAGCCGCGCAAATCACTGTAACCTTGATAGGAAGCTCCGGCCCTGGAGGGGGGGCGGGCCTTCGGGTCTGAAGGGTTATCTGGCGAGCGGAAGGATCGGCGAAGCCGTGGCGTTGCGCGTCGGCGTGCTTGGTCCCGTTATGGCCTGGTATGGCGACCAGGAACTACCGGTAGGGCAGCCAAGACAGCAGGCCGTACTCGGCATCCTAGCGATGCGGGCAAACCGTGTGATCTCCCGGGGTGAGCTTGTCGATGCGGTCTGGGGGCAGGATCCCCCGGCCAGCGCCGAGGGCGGTATCTACACCTACGTGGCCGGCTTGCGCCGGGTCATCGAGCCGAACAGGTCGCTGCGCGGCCCGGGCCGTGTCCTGGTCTCGTCCGGGGCCGGCTACGTGCTGCACCTGGTGCCGGGCCAGCCGGACGCGGTCGCCTTCGAGCAGGACCTGGGCCGGGCTCGCCAGCTGCGCAAGGCCGGCGACGCGGCCGGCGCGGTATCCGCGCTCAACTCCGCGCTCTCGCTGTGGCGGGGCATCGCGTTCGCGGGGGTCCCCGGGCCGTTCGCCGAGACCGAGCGGGTCAGGCTGGGCGAGCTGCGCTCCACCGCCGCCGAAGAGCGCGCCGACGCGCTGCTGTCGCTCGGCCGGCACGAGGAGGTCGTGCCCGACCTGACCGCGATGGTGGCCGACCACCCGTTGCGCGAGCGGATGCGCGGGCTGCTGATGGTCGCGCTGTACCGCTGCGGGCGGCACGCCGAGGCGCTGCGGGTGTTCGGCGAGGGGCGCCGGGTGCTCGCCGAGGAGCTGGGCATCGATCCGGGCGGCGACCTGTCGCGCATCCATCAGCAGGTGCTGACCATGGACCCCGCCCTGGCCGTCCCGGACGACCCGGCCATGGTGACGCTGGACGGAGACACGGCGGGCGCCGGGCCGGCGCCCGACGGCGGGCAGCGGCGGCCCAGGCCCGAGGGCAGGGTTACGCCAGTGCCGGCCCAGCTGCCGCTGGATGCGCCGGGTTTCTCCGGCCGCCGCGAAGAGCTCAGCATGCTGCAGGCGATGCTGCCCGCGAAGCCCGGCCAGCTTGCCGCGCCGGCCGGGTCAGCGGCCGGCGATCCCCCGGCCGCGGGATCAGCGGCCGGGGGATCAGCGGCCGGAGGGTCAGGCGAGTCGGAGTCCTGGCCGGAGGGCCCGGATCAGCAGGACTTCAGCCAGACGGTCCCGATCGTGGTCATCTCGGGTGCGGCGGGGACGGGGAAGACCGCGCTCGCCATCAGGTTCGGCCATCAGGTCGCCAGGCGGTTCCCCGGCGGCCAGTTGTATGTCAACCTGCGCGGCCTGGATCCGTCCACCCCGCCGATGGAGCCAGCCGAGGCGCTGCGCTTCTTCCTCGACGCGCTGGGCGTGCCGCCGCACCGGATCCCGGCCGACATCGAGGGCCGGTCCGCGCTGTTCCGCAGCCTGCTCGACGACAGGCGGATGCTGATCGTCCTGGACAACGCGCGCAACGGCGCCCAGGTGCGGCCCCTGCTGCCCGGCGCGCCTGGCTCCCTGGTCGTGGTGACCAGCCGCAATGAGATGACCGGGCTGGTGGCGGCCGAGGGCGCGGTGCCGCTCACGCTCGACGTGCTCGGCGATACCGAGGCGCACGAGATGCTCGCCCGCCGTCTCGGTCAGGCCCGGGTCGCGGCCGAACCCGACGCGGCGGACGAGATCATCACCGCGTGCGCCCGCCTCCCGCTGGCCCTGGGCATCGCGATCGGCCGTGCGGCCGGGCGGCCGAAACGCCCGCTGACCGAGCTGGCCGCCGAACTGCACGACGCGCGGGGCAGGCTGGACGCGCTCGAGGCCGACGACGCGGTGACCGGCGTGCGGGCTGTGCTCTCCTGGTCCTATGACCAGCTCTCCGAGCCCGCGGCGCGGATGTTCCGCCTGCTCGGGGTGCACCCGGGCCCGGACATCTCGCTGTCGGCGGCGGCCAGCCTGGCCGGGATGCCGAGGGCCGGCGCGGGTGCGGCGCTGCGTGAGCTGGCCAGGACCCACATGGTCGCCGAGTACCTGCCGGCCCGGTTCACGTTCCACGACCTGCTCCGGGCGTACGCCGTAGATCAAGCCGAACGGACTGACCCGGAGCCCGAGCGCAGGGCCGCGGGGCACCGTGTGCTGGACCACTACCTGCACACCGCGATGGCGGCGTCCAACCGGTTCAGCCCGTTCCGGTCCGCACTCCCGCTGGCCGGCCCGCAGCCGGGCGTCCTGCCCGCCGAGGTGACGGATAAGGATCAGGCCATGGCCTGGTTCGATGCCGAGGTCCCGGTGCTGCTCGCGCTGATCGGCTACGCCGGCGCCCACGGCTTCGACACCCACGCCTGGCAGGTCCCCTGGGCGCTCGGTCCGTTCTTCAACCGGCGCGGCCGGTGGCAGGACTACATCGCGAGCCAGCGGACCGCGCTGGCCGCGGCTCAGCGCCTCGGCGACACGCTCGCCCTGGCGCACGCGCACTACATGCTCGGCCACGCGCACGCCCAGGTGCGCGAGTACGAGGACGCAGACCCGAACATCCGCAAGGCGCTCGACATGTTCCGCGAGCTCGGCGACCGGGGCAACGAGGCCATGGTGCTTCACGGCCTGGGCGGCATGCTGGAAAAGCAGGAACGCTACCAGGAGGCGCTGGCCGTCGCACTGGACGCGCTGCGGATGCTCAAGGCCGTCGGGCACTGGTGGACGCAGGCCAGTTCGGAGAACGGGGTCGGCTGGCTGTACGCTCAGCTGGGCCAGTACGACCGGGCGCTGACCCACTGTCAGCGGGCGCTGAGTCTGCACCGCGATTCCGGCCACCGCGGCGGCACCGCCGATACCCTGGACAGCCTCGGCTACGTCTACCTGCACCTGGGTGACACCGCCCAGGCCAAGGCGCACTACGCCAAGGCCATAGAGGCCTACCGCGAGATCGCCGCGCCGTTCGGCGAGGGCAACTCGCTGGCCGGGCTCGGCGACGCCCTGCTGGCTGAGGGTGACAGGGAGGCCGCCCGGGCGGCCTGGCGCGACTCCGTCGCCATCTTGGACCGGCTCCCGCACCCGCTGGCGGACGAGGTCCGGGCCAAGCTCAGCGACCTGGGCCCGGGGGACCCGGGTCAGCTGACCCGGGCAGCCACCGCAGCCCGTTAGGTATAAAGAAAAGGAACTCCGGCTACGGGGATGAGCCTGTCCGGCTACGGGATCTGGGCAAGTAGTGCGAAAGGTACGGACTCTGTGACGACGAGAGCGCTGCTGCTCGAGAACATTCACCCCGACGCGTCGGCGCGGCTGGCCAAGGAGGGCTATCAGGTCGATACGCTGCCCCGCGCACTCGGCGAGGACGAGCTCATCGAGGCCATCGGTGACGTGAACCTGCTCGGCATCAGGTCCGGGACGCAGATCACCGAGCGCGTGCTGACCGCGGCCCCGGAACTGGTGGCGGTGGGCGCCTTCTGCATCGGCGTCAACCAGATTGACGTGGCCGCCGCGAGCCGGCGCGGCGTCGCGGTGTTCAACGCGCCGTTCTCCAACACCCGCAGCGTGGTTGAGCTCGCGCTGGCCGAGATCATCGCCATGGCCCGGCGGCTGCCGGAGAAGAACGCCCAGATGCACGAGGGGCACTGGGACAAGTCCGCGGCCGGCAGCCACGAGGTGCGCGGGCGCAAGATCGGCATCGTGGGCTACGGCAACATCGGCACCCAGCTGTCGGTGCTGGCGGAGAACCTCGGCATGTCCGTGTATTTCTACGACATCGCCGACAAGCTCGCGCTCGGCAACGCGCGGCGCTGCTCCACCCTGACCGAGCTGCTCGAGTCGGTGGAGACCGTCACCCTGCACGTGGACGGCCGGGATGGCAACCGCGGCATCTTCGGCGAGGCCGAGTTCGCGGCGATGCGGCCCCGGTCGCTGTTCCTGAACCTGTCCCGGGGGTTCGTGGTGGACCACGCGGCGCTGCGCCGCAGCATCGAGTCCGGGCACATCGCCGGCGCCGCCATCGACGTGTTCCCTGAGGAGCCCAAGGGCAAGGGCGACGAGTTCGTCTCCGAGCTGCGCGGGCTGCCGAACGTCATCCTCACCCCGCACATCGGCGGCTCGACCGAGGAGGCCCAGCAGGACATCGGCGAGTTCGT
>Ga0070699_100005027_pt1 | contig 11642 bp, 13 predicted proteins | sample KBSK1503metaG_FD_65473 | JGI IMG/M metagenome (GOLD analysis project Ga0070699, IMG submission 65473) | Corn, switchgrass and miscanthus rhizosphere microbial communities from Kellogg Biological Station, Michigan, USA - KBS K1-50-3 metaG | ecosystem: Host-associated > Plants > Roots >...
GTGGGCAGCGATCATTATCGGCGCCGCGGCCGGGCTGCTCTGCTACGGCGCGGTCCACCTGAAGGACATATTCCACTACGATGACTCGCTCGACGTGGTCGGCGTCCACATGGTCGGCGGTGCCATCGGGGTCTTGCTAACTGGCGTGTTCGCCAGCCTCGCGGTGAATGCAGCCGGCGAAGCGGGGGGCTGGACGCAGCTCGGCCGCCAGGCAGTCCTTGCTGCCGTCGGAATCGCCTACCCGTTCGTCATGACCTGGATCATCCTGTGGGTCACCGACCGCACCGTCGGGCTGCGGGTGAGCGCTGGAGAAGAGGAAGTCGGTCTCGATCTCAGCGAGCATGCCGAGGTCGGCTACCAGCAGTCAGAGCTGGCAGTCGACATGACAAGTGACAGCGTGGCGGTCGCTCCTGACACGGCGCAGGCAACCGAAGCGCAGTAACCAAGCCGGCATGATGGCCAGTAGCCGCGCAGCTCAGCGGTCATCTTCAGCTGAAGTGCACGTCGCTGAGGTCGATGCTGACCATCAGCATGTCAAGGATGGGTCGCCGGTCAGGGCCCCGCGTGTAGGCGCGGCGCTTCGTCGGCAGGCTGATTCCGTCCACGCGCACATGGTCCGAGGTCAGCTGCGCCGCCGGGAACCCACCCGCGATGTTCACCTGGTAGTCGTGACGGCGCAGCATACGGCTGTCGTCGAAGAAGAAGTCCTGAACGCGGCTGTGGGTCTCGATCGAGCCAGGGAATCGGGCGCGCAGCACGCGCGACGTCTCACCGTCCTGCCTCCAAGACTCGGTCTCCTCGACGTCCACGCCATCCCCGGCCAGCAGGAACGGCGTCGTCAGGTAGGTCCACAGCGCCTCGCCATTGAAATAGGCGCGATGCAGCTCGTCCCATGGAGTGTGCATCTGATGGCCGGCGAAGGAATCCGCCGGCGCGAAGCGCTGTGCGACGACCGTGCCATTCACGTTCTCAATGGCGATCCGATCCGGTGTGAACATCGTTCGCTGGCCAGGGGCTCCGTAGGGCAGCACCGACGAGCGCTGCTCGTGCAGCCATGCCGTCATCCGGCGCGGATCCGGGTCCTGGATTCGCCCTTTGAGCGCGAAGAGGCCACCTCCGCTGACGATAGACGCCTCGACCTCTTTGTACCCGTTCCAGCGGTCCATACCGCCGTGCGCGTCGATGACCTCTGCTAGAAGCTCGTTCATACGAGCCTCTCAAACTTGCGAACAGCAGCGCCGTTATCGGTTGGCAGCGGCACCCGTACACCTCCTAGTGTTCTGAGTCAATAATTCCTAGTCACATAGTAGGCTCGGCTCATGGCGAGTCCGAAGCTTGAGCCGGTAGTCCTGTCCGTCGAGGAGCGGCAGGTCCTGGAGGGATGGGCGCGGCGGCGGAAGACGGCGCAGGCGGTGGCACTACGACCGCGGATCGGCATGTGCAGGTCATGCAGACGAATCGCACGATTACTCCAGCGGGCTCCGGAGCTGTGTGCGTGCCCGATACGTGCTCGATAGGATGAGCGAATGAGGTAAGTTGCGGCCATTCACGGTCGGGCTCACCTGGCCGCTGGCCTGCGGAGCCGCTGCTCCAGGCTGAGCGCGAGCTTGCCTTCTAAGCAGCGCCCGGGGGTTACGAGTCCCTCCAGGCACGCCAGGCAAAACACCGGCAGGCTGTCAGAGGCCGCCAAGGATTTGCTGTACATGTCACGGCGCGATTACGATCGCTTCAAACCCGGAATCCCAGCCGTGGCCAATTTTGATCGGCTTTTCGGGCGTGCCCGCAGCCAGATCGATCGGCGTCACCGTGCTGGATGGTTGGTTGGCGACGTAGGCGGTCGTCCCGTCCGGGCTGATCGCGATCGCGTCCGCCCCTGGTTTCCCGCCGAGGTTGATCGGCTTTCCGGGCGTGTTGGTGGCGAGGTTGATCGGCGTGACCGTGCTCGATGCTCCGTTGGCGAGGTAGGCGGTCTTTCCGTCCGGGGTGATCGCGATGGCCAATGGTTCCCCGTAGTAGTTCGTCGGCTCTGGTTTCCCGCCGAGGTTGATCGGCTTTCCGGCCGTGCTGGCCGTGAGGTTGATCGGCGTCACCGTGATCACCGTGCTAGATGATTGGCTGGCGGCGTAGGCGGTGCTCCCGTCCGGGCTGATCGCGATCGCCCCTGGTTGCCCGCTGAGCTTGAGCGGCTTTCCGAGCTTGCCGGTGGCGAGGTCGATAGGCATGAAGTCGTATGCCGTGGCCGTTTGAATGGTGACGTAGGCGGTCCCGTCCGCTGCCATGGTGATCGTCTCTGGTGCTCCGCTGAGGGTGATCGGCTTTCCGGGCGTATTCGTCGCAAGGTCGACTCGCGTCAACGTGCGGGATGGGAAGCCGTTGATGATGTAGGCGGTCTTCCCGTCCGGGCTGACCACGATCGCATCTGCAGGCGACTGGAGGTCGATCGGCTTTCCTGCGGTATTGGTCGTTAGATCGATCGGCTGCACCGCCTGGGCTGACGTCGGTTCTGGGCCGCTATTGGTCGCGCTGCTGGCGACGTAGGCGGTCTTCCTGTCGGGAGCGATCGTCATGGCCACTGGTTCCCCGCTGACAATGATCGGCTTTCCGGCAGTGCTGGTGGCGAGGTCGATCGGCGTCACCGTGCCCCCACCGCTGTTCATGACGTAGGCGGTCCCGTTGGGCGGCACCCAAGGCCCCGGCGGCCGTGTCGCGTGGTGCCGTGAGGCGGGGGTGTTCGCGAGTGTCCCGATCGCCGCGGGTATGACGACTGCGAACACGATCACGACCGCCGCTCCCCCGGCGGCGCGCCGTATCCGGGCACGCCGGCGGAGCCTGATACCGGCCCGCAGCGAGCTGCGTGCGACCGGCCCGATCGGCGGCTCGTCGCCGATGGCAGTCTCCAGCAGCGCGCGCACCGAAGTCTCATCCATGCCGCGTATCCCTTACCTCAGGCTGCTCTTCCGGACGGCGTCCGGCCGGGTCGTAGCCGGTCAAGGCCTCGCCTAGCACTGCTCGCAGCTTGCCGAGCGCCCCGGCGGCCAGGCTTTTGACGTTGCCCGGCGAACAGCCGAGCACGGCCGCCACCTGCTCCACGCTCAGGTCCTCCCAGTAGCGCAGCACCACAACGGTCCGTGCCCGGGGCGGGAGCGTGGCCAGCACGCCGAGCACCACCATCCGGGTCTCCGGAGCGTGCGGCTCCACGGGACGCTCGGGGAACCGGTCGGTCGGAATCTCCGCGCTGCGCTTCGAGCGCTTGTCGGCCAGGTAGGTGTTCACCAGCGTGCGCGCAGCGTAGGCACGCACGGCGTCGCGCCGCCGGATCTTGCGCCAGGAGACGAACACTTTTGCGAGCGTGGTCTGCACCAGATCCTCTGCGGTATGCCAATTGCCGCACAGCAGGAACGCCGTCCGCCGCAGCTGCGGCGACGCGGCCTCCGCGAACTCGGCGAACTCCTCACCTGATGTCACGTCATCAGCTCTCCTCCAAGGCTGTCCGGCCCGTACCGCCGCATGTCGCCCCCCATGACGCCACCAGTCAACAGATGCGCCGGGCCCGGCATTAGGTTGCCTCCCGGCACTCACCAATATTTCCCGACCATCCCGCCAGTGCATCGACGTGCAGCGCGACCCCGCAGCAACCGTGGCGGCTTCGGGCAATCGGGCCCGACCCCCAACAGTCGCTAGTGTTCTGAGTGGTTGATTCGTTCACAGTAGGCGGCGAGGGTTTCGAGGATTTCGTCGGCGGTTTTGGTCCACACGAACGGCCTCGGGTCCTTGTTCCACTCGTTGATCCACTTGCGGATGTCGGCTTCGAGCTCGGTAACGCTGCGGTGGGCTGAGCGGCGGAGCTTGCGGTTGGTCAGTTCGGCGAACCAGCGCTCGACGAGGTTCATCCACGACGAGCTGGTCGGCGTGAAGTGCAGGTGGAAGCGGGGGTGGCGCAGGAGCCACTGGTGGATCGCCGGCGTCTTGTGAGTCGCGTAGTTGTCCAGGACCAGGTGCAGGTCCAGGTCCTTGGGCACGGCGCCGTGGATGAGCTTGAGGAAGCGCAGGAACTCCTGGTGGCGGTGGCGGCGGTAGTGCTGGGCGATGACCGATCCGCTGGCGAAGTCGAATGCCGCGAACAGGCTGGTGGTGCCGTTGCGGACGTAGTCGTGGGTCATCCGGGCCGGGGTCGTGGGCAGCATCGGCAGGCACGGCGCCGTGCGGTCCAGGGCCTGGATCTGGGACTTCTCGTCCACGCACAGGACCAGGGCATTCTCTGGCGGGCTCATGTAAAGACCGACGACGTCGCGGACCTTGTCGATGAACTGCGGGTCCGTGGACAGCTTCCACGTCTGGACGATGTGCGGCTTGAGGCCAAAGGCCCGCCAGATCCGGGACACAGCGGACTGGGACATGCCCGCTGACCTGGCCATCGACCGTGTCGACCAGTGGGTGTCCCCGTTCGGCGGCTGCTGCTCCAGCGTCGCGGTGATGACCCTCTCAACGTGCTCGTCGGTGACCGTCCGCGGACGCCCGGGCCGCTGCTCGTCATTCAGCCCCTCCAGCCGCGACTGCAGGAACCTCGACCGCCACTTGCCCGCCGTCGTCCGCGATATGCCCAGCTCAGCAGCCACCGCGCTGACCGCCGCCCCGTCCGCGCAGGCCAGCACGACCCGCGATCTCAGTGCCAGCGCCTGCGCCGTCTTCCGCCGCCGGGCCAATCCCTCCAGGACCTGCCGCTCCTCGGCGGACAGCACCACCGGCTCGAGCTTCGGACTCGCCATGAGCCGAGCCTACTATGTGATTAGGAATTATTGACTCAGAACACTAGGAGTACTGGCTCAGCTGCGCGGGGACTACGCCACGGCCGAACAAGAATACCGGCGCGCCCTCGATATAAGAGAGCGGCTCGGCGATCCGGATGTTGCCGACAGCTGGCACCACCTGGGAATCCTCGCCCAGCTGCGCAAGGCCTACGACGAAGCTGAGCGGCTATACCAGAATGCCCTCGCTATCAGGGTGCAACTCGGAGACAAGGCCAGTATGGCCCGCAGCTACGGTCAGCTCGGGAGACTGGCCCAGGACCGCGGGGACCACGCCCAGGCGCAACAAGAATACTCGCGCGCCCTCGCCATCAGAGAGCAGCTCGGCGACCAGCATGGGATGGCCACAATTCACCATAATCTGGGCACAGTGGCCCAGATGCTCGGAGACCACGATGAGGCCGAACACCAATACCGGCAGGCCATCAACATTAGCGAGCGGATCGGCGACCAGGCCACGACGGCCGCCACCTACGCGATGCTCGGCGCGCTCGCCTACAAGCGCAGGAACCACCACGAGGCCGAACGCCACTACCGGCGCTCCATCGACATCAGCGAGCGGCTCGGCAACCAGGCCCAAATGGCCGCCGTGTATAGCCAGCTAGGCATCCTGGAAACTGACCGGGGCGGGAGTGCGGTACGAGCCATCACATGGCATGTGCAGGCGCTCGCGATCGGCCTTCAGCGCGGCACCGCGCAGGAGGACAGCGTGCGTCACCTAGCGATGATCCGCGGCGAGCTGGGCCCGGACCGCTTTTGCGTCCTGCTGGCCAACGCTACCGGTGACACTGACCAGGCTGAGAAGATCACGGCCCTGCTCGATCAGCTGGACGCGGCGGACCGCGACAGACGCTGAGACAGGGCTATGGGACGACTACCTCAGGCGGGGTGGAGGGGGACCCCAACCTCACGGCGTCGGCGAGGCCGGTGCTTCTAGCGCGCACAGCCCGGGTGGTTACGACCTGCGCTGGGTCACCCGCCGGTGGGGTTAGCCGTACCTGGGATCGAGGGGGCAGCAGGCTGGGCACGGCCGGGGTACCTTCTACCCCGACCGCGACGGGGTGGCCGCTGCCATCGCGGGCCTGCTCACAACGCCCCCCGCAGCCGGCGGGCGGTGCGGGATACCGGAGAGCCCTTCGTCTGCCAGCGCCACTCGGGGTACCCCGCGGCCTTCCGGTCGGTCGTCGTACGCTGCCCTGCCTGGCTGCCGAAGACCGCCTGGTTGTTGATGATCGCGTAGCCGCCCTGCGCGATGGTGAACGGTGAGCCGAGCACGCTCAGCTGATCGAACGGCGGCTGGCCCGCGGCGTCGAAGAAGGACGGGTAGACAAAGTCGCTCACGGCTACCTGACTGCCGTCCGACAGGGTGACGTTGTAACTCGACGACTCCACCGGGTCGCTGACCTCCAGTGCCCACACGTCGCCGTTCGGCGCGGTCGCCGTGCTGGTGCACTCCGGATCCACGGCTTCCTCGTCGGCCTCGTGCCCGGCGCAGACGGATACCGACAGGCTCCCGGTCAGCGTGGTCCCGCCGTTGCTGAGTACGGTCTCCACGAAGACCCGGATATACGGATTACCGTTCGGGTCCGTGTCGTGGTAGCCGAGAGCTCCGGCCACATCCGCGTTGAGCAGGAAGTAAGCGAGGACGGAGCCCGCAGGCGCGCTTCCCGCGTCGGCGACAAGCACATGAGCGGCCTGCTTCCCCGCGCCCCAGGCCGCAACCATGTCCTGATTCTGGATGTTGAGCGCCTCGACGATCTTCGCGGCGTCGCCGTCGGGCAGCTTCTTCTCCGCGCCAGGCTGCAGGTAGGAGTTGTTGATCCAGGCGACTGTGAGTGTGCCCGTGCCGGGCGAGGCTGGCGTGCTCATGCTGGCTGCTCCTTATGAGGGTTCCTGGGAGAGGATGATGGCGGTGAAAGGCCCGCGGCCGCCCTGGTCCGCGCGGCCAGGACGCGAATCGCTGCCTGGATCTCGCTGCGCTCGCAGTTAACCCGACCCCCCACCACAGTTTTCTGGTCCCTGGTTATCGTCTGACGGCTGTGTATCCACCGGTCCTGGCTGTGGCACACGTCAGCGTCTCGCCTAAGCAGAGGCTCGGTCTGCCCCTTGCATACCGACCAGGTACCTAGTGAGGAAAGTCTCACCTCGCGGGCATACGCCCTCGCTGGAAGCTCCGCGCGAACGCCCGCGACAGCCCGCTGACGGCTGCAGGTTCCGTGACGTCGACCCCGATGCCCACGCAGACGCTCCCCGCCTGGGCTTGTGACCTCGGGTGCAACGCAGGCATCAAGCCGCCTGCAATCCGGCCGTCCGGGCTGCTGGCGCACGCTGATAGCGCAGGTCACGGCGGAAAGCCGTTGGCCGCGATGGTGGCTGCGAAGCCGCCGCGCCTGATCGTGGCGCCCCCGCAGACCCGGCGGGAGCGCGGACCGGCACACAACCGCCGCCCCGTGCTGGCCGCGCTCCCGCCGTCCCCGTGGCGGTCGGTGCGGCCCTCCGGCGACACGGCGCAGTAGGCCACCGTGGTCATGCCGAATGCTGCCTGCCGTAACTGCGGGCTCCGGGGTGCCAAAGGACGGGGATGGGCTCGCGCTGGCCGGAGGTCAGTCCGGGCGGGTCAGCATGAACACCGGGATCTGCCGCGCGGTCCTGGCCTGGTGCCTGTCGAGGTCGGGAGCCTCCTCGACCAGCTTCGGCCACAGCTCGGCGCGGGCGGCGTCGTCCAGCTCCCGTGCCAGCGCCGTGAACGTCTGGGCCCCGACCTCGACCGTGATCCTGGGGTTGGCCTTGAGGTTGTGGTACCAGCCGGGGTGGGCGGGCGATCCTCCGCTGGAGGCGGCGATCACGAAGCTGCCGTCTGGCTGAGGGAAGCACCCCAGCGGCGTGACGCGCTCGATCCCGGACCTGGCGCCGATGTGGTGGATAAGGATCAGCGGGGTGCCCGCCCACATCCCGCCGACGTGTCCCTCGTTCGCCCGGAACTCCTCAATGATCTTGGCGTTGTAGTCGCTGGCCTCGTCCGGAGCCGTGTTCGTCATGGTCTCCTCCTGCGTACCTAGGTTCCCGCCGCCGGCTGGCGGGATACAGATACGGACCAGCCGGGCCCGGCGGATTCGCCGCGCGACGGGCGGATATTGCTATTACGGCGGCGGGCGCGGCGCGCCTCGTTATGCTCACTGGTATGACCGTGAGGCTTACCGTGTCCCTGCCCGATGACCTGGCCGCCGCCGTCAAGGAGGCAGCGGGGAACAACGTCTCCGGCTACGCCGCGCACGCGCTCAAGGACGCGGTGCTGCGCGAGCAGTTGCGCTCTCTGCCAGGCCCAGACCCGCAATGGACGGCGCTGGCCGAGGAAGCCCGTGGCTGGTGAGGCGCGGGGAAATCTGGCGCGTCACGGGACTGCGAGGTGATCGGCTCGTCGTGATCGTCAGCGCCGACGCGGTCGCGGAGGCGTACCCCACGGTGCAGGCCGCACCGGTCTATGAGACCGCCGAAGTCCGGCACACGATGGTTACCGTGCCGCTGGACACCTCCCAGGTCGCCGGGATGATCAAGGCGGTTGACGTGGCGCCTGTCCGCAAGGACAAGCTGTCCGAGCAGGTCGGCGTGGTGCCGCCGCACGTCATGGACCAGGTGGCGGCGGCGCTGCGAACCCTGTTCGACCTCTAGCCGACAAGGATCTGCTCGCGCGAGCACCACCAGGTCGACCGGCCGCCGACCGTTCCGTGTCTCATCTCGGCGCCGCAGCGCGGGCACGTGCCGCCGGGGTGCCTGGCCCCGATAACGTCGCCGGTGTGCGCGCCGCCCTGGGCGATGGCCGACCGCAGGGCGGATCGCAGGGCGCGGTACAGCCGGTCAGCGTCCCCGGGCTCGAGGCTGCTGACCCGCGTCGCGGGCGCCACCCTGGCCTGCCAGAGTACCTCGTCGGCCAGCAGGTTCCCGACTCCGGCGATCTTGGACTGGTCGAGCAGGCGGGCCTTGACAGCGATCCTCCCCTTCGTGATCAGGTCCCGGAACTCGCCCTGCGTGACCTCTGCGGCGTCCGGCCCGAGCGCGGCGACGTCGGGGTTGAGCCGGACGCGCCCCAGGCGGCGCTTGTCGAACAGCGCCAGGCTGCCGCCGTCGGCGAAGCCGACCGTGAAGCGGTCCCACTCGGCCTTGTGCGGCTGCGCGTCGCGGCGGCGGGGCCCGCCGCCCTCGGCGGACGTGCCGTCCTGGGACACCACGACGATGCGGCCGCCCATGCCCAGGTGGATCCCCAGGTCGGGGCCGGGCTCGGCCGAGCGGCCGACCCCGGAGGTCTCGCACCACAGCGCCTTGCCGCGCCGGTGTACCGAGGTGAACGTCCGCCCGGCCAGAGCGTCGCGTAGCTGGCCGGGCGAGTGCGGACGGCACACGAACGTGTCGCTGTCATCGACCCAGACGATACGCCGGTGCAGAGCCAGGTCGGCGATCAGCGCGCGGGCGGTCTCCACCTCGGGAAGCTCCGGCATCCACCCGTTTTACTATGAACCACGGCGGACTTGCCCTGTGAGGTCACATGACGGCTACCCCCGGTCCCGCGCGGGCGCGGCGGCCTGGGCGCCCGCTGCCCGGCCAGATCCCCTTACCGTCGCCACCGCCCGGCTGTCGGCGTGTCGCTAACGGACCTGGTAGCGCAGGTGGACCGCGCCCTCGCCCTGGACGGCCTCCGTGCAGCGCAGGTCCGCGCGGGCGTCGCCGAACAGCGGCACGCCGCGGCCGACCAGCTTCGGCACGACGTGCAGAACGACCTCGTCGGCGAGCCCGGCGGCCAGCGCCTGCTGGGCCACGCTGACTCCCCCGGCCAGCAGCACGTCCTTGCCGTCCGCGGCCGCGCGGGCCTGCGCCACGGCGGCCTGGATGCCGCCGGTCACGAACGTGTAGCTGGTGCCGCCGCTCTTGTCGATCCGCTCCTGGCCGCGGTGCGTCAGCACGAACACGGGTGCGTGGAACGGCGGGTTCTCGCCCCAGTTCGGGTAGCCGTAGTCGAACATCGTGCGGCCGACGACCTGCGGCCCGAACCGGGCGAACTCCCCGGCCCACACCCGGGAGTCCACCGTGTCCTCCCCGCCCTCCATGCCCTGCTGCTCACGCCAGCTGCGCAGCGGGAACACCCAGCCCAGCACCGCGTCGAAGACATTCATGCCGTCATCGTCGGCGGTCTTGGGGCCCGCTATGCCGTCCAGGGACACCGACATGCCAAGAACTACCTTGGTCATCTCCGACTCCTCCTCGGTCCGGGCGCCTGCTGCGCCCGTTCGCCGGTAGGTCGGAGCGATCCAGCGCGTTCTCTACATCCGCGCGGCGACTATTTTTCGGCTAGCTTCAGCGCGCGCCCTGTGAGGTACCGGCGCTCGGGAAGGCTGGCCGTCCGGCGCGCCGCCTCGCGGAAGCCCGCGACCGCGCCGGCGGTGTCGCCGGACATCTCCAGCAGGTGCGCGCGGGCGGCCAGCAGCCGGTGGTAGGTCACGAACCGTGGATCGGACTCCAGCCCGCTGAGCGCGTCGAGCCCGGCGGCCGGGCCCTCGACCATCGCGACGGCCACGGCCCGGTTCAGCGTGACCAGCGGGCTCGGCGCGATCCGTTCCAGCAGGTCATAAAGCCCGAGGATCTGCGGCCAGTCGGTGGCGTCCATGGTCGCCGCCTCGTCGTGGACCGCCGCGATCGCGGCCTGCACCTGGTACGGCCCGACCCGTGCCCTCGGGAGCGTCTCGCTGATCAGCGCGACGCCCTCGGCGATAGCGTCGCGGTCCCAGGCGGTCCGGTCCTGCTCGTCCAGCGGGATCAGGCGCCCGTCCGGGCCGACCCGCGCGGCCCGGCGGGCGTCGGTCAGCAGCATGAGCGCGAGCAGCCCGGCGACCTCGCCGTCGGCCGTCAGCAGCCGACGCAGCCAGCGGGTGAGCCGGATCGCCTCGGCGGACAGCTGGGGCACGACGAGGTCCGGGCCGACGATGGCGGCGTAGCCCTCGTTGAAGATGAGGTAGAGCACGTGCAGCACGACGCGCAGGCGCGCGTCGCGCTCGGCAGGCTCGGGCATGGCGAACCGCGCGCCGCTGGCCTTGATGGTCTGCTTGGCGCGGGTGATGCGCTGCGCCATCGTGGCCTCGGGCACCAGGAAGGCCGCGGCGATCTGGGCCGTGGTCAGCCCGCCGACCGCGCGCAGCGTCAGCGCGATCTGGCTCGGCCCGGACAGCGACGGATGGCAGCAGAGAAACAGCAGGCTGAGGCTGTCATCGGTGTCAGGGACGCCCTCACCAGGGGACTCGGCCTGCGAGAGGTCGCCCGCTGCGTCGAGCTCCCGGCGCCGCCGGGCGTGCTCGCTGCGCACATCGTCGATCAGGCGGCGGGAGGCGACCGTGACCAGCCAGCCGCGCGGGCTGGCCGGAATCCCTTCGGCCGGCCACTGCGCCACGGCCTGCAGCATCGCCTCCTGGATGGCGTCCTCGCAGGCGTCGAACTGCCCGTACCTGCGCACGAGCACGCCGAGGACCTGCGGCGCCAGTTCCCGCAGCAGCTCCTCGAGGTCTCGGCCGGTCACTAGTCGGCGGCGGACTCGTGCAGGACCGGCCACACCTCCACGGGATCAGTGTCGGCGAACGGCATGTCCGCCGCGATCTGCAGCGCCCGCTCCTCGTCCTCGCAGTCGAGCAGCCAGAAGCTCGCGAGGTACTCCTTCGTCTCCAGGTACGGCCCGTCGGTGACGGCCGGGAGCCCGGCCGCCCGCCGCACCAGCTTCGCGTTGACGGCGTCGGCCAGGCCATACGCGCCGAGCAGCTCACCGGTCTCGCGGTATCTCGCGTTGAACGCCTCCTGCCG
>Ga0070699_100005028_pt1 | contig 11641 bp, 9 predicted proteins | sample KBSK1503metaG_FD_65473 | JGI IMG/M metagenome (GOLD analysis project Ga0070699, IMG submission 65473) | Corn, switchgrass and miscanthus rhizosphere microbial communities from Kellogg Biological Station, Michigan, USA - KBS K1-50-3 metaG | ecosystem: Host-associated > Plants > Roots >...
GCCGTGATCCCGCCGGCACTGTGGGTCGAGAGGGCCACCGAGACGCTGGGCCAGGTCACCGTCAGATCGGCGTGGTGATCCGCCGCTTCGCAGATGAAGGCGATGGCGTTGGCAACGAGCATGGAGCCGCGCCAGCCGTCTGTCTTGAAGGTGCGCCGGAGGGCGCCCGAGTCGAGGGTCCACGGGCCTAACCCGCCGAGTCGTTCCCGGATTTCCGATTCGCTCAGGGCTTGATCGCGATGCGCCATAAGTCCACCCCCTAGCTCCTGGCTCCTACCTAGTCTCCCAAGCTGATCCCCAGATTCCGTGCAGTCAAAATGATCCCGCTGTCGAGCGGCACCAGCTTCGGCCGCCCGATGACGTGACTGAGCGGGACTCGGCTCACATTAGGTGGAGTGTACACCACGCAGGAGCCGAAGTCTTCCGCCGCAATGGCACGCACGGCGCCGGATCCGAAGCGAAGCGCCAGCAAACGGTCGAATGTGGTGGGCGAACCACCTCGTTGGAGATGCCCGAGCACCAGGCTGCGGGTTTCTTTGCCGGTTCGCTCGCCGATGCCCCTGGCGACCTCTTCACCGATGCCACCGAGCCGTTCCGCGCGACCCTCACCCGCGGCTTGCCGGATCACAATCTGGCCTCCCATCGGCCGGGCGCCCTCGGCGGCCACCACGATGGAGAACCGCCGCCCCCTCCGTTCCCGCTCCAGGATCTTCTGGCACACCTTCTCGATGTCGAACGGGATTTCGGGAATGAGGATCACGTCCGCGCTGCCGGACAGGCCGCTGTGGAGCGCGATCCAGCCGGCATAACGACCCATGAGCTCGACGACGAACACGCGGTCGTGGCTTTCGGCAGTGGTGTGGATCTTGTCCAACGCGTCGGTGGCCGTGCTGACCGCGGTGTCGAACCCGAACGTCGTCTCAGTTCCGGAGACATCGTTGTCGATGGTCTTGGGAACACCGACGACCGGGACTCCCTTCTCGAACAGCCGGTGCGCGATTGCCAGGCTGCCGTCTCCTCCAATGGCAACCACGGCGTCGAAGCCGTGGGCCCGGATGGCGGCAATCACCTGGTCGGAGCGATCCTCCTCGACGATGCTGCCGTCGGGCAGGACCCGGGGCCATTGGAACGGGTTGCCGTAATTGGTGGTGCCGAGAATGGTGCCACCGACATGGGTGATCCCGCGCACCTCGCGGGGGCCCAGCGGCATCAGGCCGTCATCGGTTTCGTCGGGCCCCGCGTCCGTGGTCCGATGGTCTTTGCGGTACCGTTCGTCGGGCGGAAGGAGTCCGTCGTAGCCCCGCCGGACTCCGAACGTCTCCCAGCCCCGCTGGTGCGCCGACAGGACCACGGCGCGAATCACCGCATTCAGGCCGGGAGCGTCACCGCCGCCGGTCGAGATGGCGATCTTCATGATGACGCGATCACTTCCCTCTCGCTTGGAGCAACCCGAGCACTTCGCCCGGTGCCGCGTGCCTTCCGGCCTGCTTCTTGGAGAAGATCAGGGTGCCGTCGACCGACACGTCGAACACACCGCCGGACGAGGGAATCATGTCGATTTCCATGCCCTTGAGCTCCCGCTTGAGCTCCGCCGCCAGACCGGCGGCGCGAGGTTCGTAGTTTCACACCACACAGTACTGAATCGTGACTTTCATCGGGGCTCCGGCGGAGGTGGGTACGAAGGAGACGGGAGAATCCTAGTCCGAGGCCGGACGATGGCAAGGGACCCGATTAATATGCGGAGATGCTGAACACGATTCTGCTGGCCGCCACACTCATTGCTCCACCCGCGGAACCGGTGCGGGCGATCTACGTCAACGCCTGGGCCTTCGGGACCCGGCGCTTCCAGCAGCTGGTGCAGCTGGCCCAGGCCACCGAGCTCAACGCCTTCGTCATCGACGTGAAGGACGATACGGGGTACCTGACGTATCGATCCGACGTGCCGTTGGCCGTGGAGATCGGCGCCAACAAGCAGCTTCGCGCGCGAGACACCCGGGCGCGCGTGGCGCTGCTCAAGGCCAGGGGCATCCGCGCTATCGCGAGGATCGTGGTCGCCAAAGACCCTCTGCTCGCGTCGAAGAAAGATGCCTGGGCTATCCAGCGAAACACCGGGGGTGCGTGGACCGACCGGCAAAACACCCGGTGGGTCGACGCATTCAACGACTCGGTGTGGGTGTACGCCGCCGATCTCGCCGCCGAGGCCGTGGGCATGGGTTTCCAGGAGATCCAGTACGACTACGTCCGGTTTCCCGATGAGCCGAAGCAGCGGATGGCCACCGCGGTGTTCCCGGCCCGGCGGGCCACCGAATCGTCCCGAGAGGGCGTGCAGCGCAATCTCGCGCTGCTGGCCTCGCGCACCCGGGCGCTCAAGGTACCGTTCACCATCGACATCTTCGGTCAGACGACCGCCGCCCCGGACGACCTGGGGATCGGCCAGTATTGGGAAGACCTGGTCGTGACGGCCGATGTAGTTCTGCCCATGATCTATCCCAGCCACTACGGACGCGGCATGTATGGGGTGGCGCGCCCGAATGCGTCACCCTATACGATGGTCCGGCGGGCTCTCGAAGATGGGATTCGGCGCAACAAGGCGCTGGCCCCCAGGAAAACCGCCGAGATTCGGCCCTACCTCCAGGCATTCACACTCGGCCGGCCAAGGTACACGTCGATGCATGTGCGGGAACAGATTCGCGCCGCCAGTGAGCTCGGCCTCGAGTCCTGGGTGCTCTGGAACCCCCGCTCGGCATACGAGAAGGGCTACTTCAGGAACGACAGCGCTGCCGTCACCGCCCCGGCGGGAGGAGTGCAGCGCCGGTGATTGCCGGAGGCCGAGCCCGCCACAAAGCCCTCGCGCTGGCGACGATGGCCTGCACGCTCGTCACTGGTTCCGTTGCGGCGCAACGCCGCACCACACCGGCCGCCTCGCCCGGACCGCCGCCCGGCGAGTGGCCGCAACCCGGTCGCGATTACGCCCTGACCCGATACAGTCCGCTCGATCAGATCACTACCGCCAATGTCGGCTCGCTCCGGCCGGTCTGGACCTTCTCGACGGGCGCGCTCCGGGCGCACGAGGGTAACCCGCTGGTGGTTGGCGCGGCGATGTACGTCCATACGCCGTATCCGAACGCGGTGTTCTCCCTCGATCTGAGTCAACCAGGCGCACCGATCCGATGGAAATACGCCGGTCCATTGCCGAGCCCACCCCCCCGCCCATCCCCGGGAGACCCACCGCGGCCTCCGGTCCTGCCTACCGGATGCTGTGATGTGGGAAGCCGCGGCCTGGCCTGGCATCCCAGCGGCAAGATCTACGCGCCTCTCCTGAGCGGCGAGTTGGTGGCCCTCGATACGGAAACCGGGCGAGAGATCTGGCGGGTTCGCAATGTCGATCCGAAAACGGGCGGTACGATGGCCGCCGCGCCCCAGGTGGTGGGCGACCTGGTCATCGTCGGAGTGTCGGGTGCGGAGTACGGCGTTCGGGGATACCTCACCGCATATGATGCCCAGACTGGACGCCTGGTCTGGCGGGGATACAGCACCGGACCCGACACCGAGGTCCTGATCGACGGCACGGCGAACCCGAACTACACATCCCACCAGGGCCGGGACCTGGGGATTTCCACCTGGACCGGGGACGCGTGGCGCCAGGGCGGTGGCACGACGTCGGGATGGATTTCCTACGACCCGTCGCTCAATCTGATCTATCACGGCACCGACGAGCCAGCCCCAGGCAATCCGGCGCAGCGGCCGGGTGACAACAAGTGGACCTCGTCGATCATCGCGAGGGATGCAGGCACCGGCAAGGTCCGTTGGGCGTTCCAGATGACGCCACACGATGAATGGGGCTACGGCGGCTCCAATGAAAACATCCTGGTCGACTTGACGCTGCGCGGTGCGGCGGTCAAGGCCCTGGTGCACTTCGACCGAAACGGCTTTGCCTACACCCTCGACCGCGGTACGGGTCGCTTGTTGGTGGCCGAGAAATACGGGCCGGCCAACTGGGCACGCTCCGTGGATTTGAGCTCCGGATTGCCGCAGCGTGACGCCCGCTTCGCCGCCCCGGTCCCGTCGGCGTTTGCAGCGGGCACGCCCCGCCGACCGGCAACGGGACCCACGACCGACGGCATCTGTCCGGGCAGCATCGGCGCCAAGTTCCTCCAGCCGGCGGCGTTCTCGCCGCTGACCAATCTCTTTTACGTCCCGCTCAACAACCTTTGCATGGAGCTCAGAACGTCACCAGCCACTTATGCCCCGGGCCAGCCCTACTCAGGCGCCCAGATCGGCATGACCGCCGGCCCGGGAGGCAATCGCGGTCGATTCATCGCCTGGGACGCTGCCGCCGCGACTATCGCATGGGAGGTAAAGGAGCCCTTTGCGGCGGCGGGAGGCGCGCTCACCACCGCAGGAGGGCTGGTGTTCTACGGAACGATGGAGGGGTGGCTCAAAGCGCTGGACCAACGCACCGGCCGTGAGCTTTGGCGCTTCAAAACCCCCTCCGGGATCGTCGGCAGCCCGATTGCCTTTGCCGGACCGGACGGCAAGCAATACGTCGCGGTACTCTCCGGCATCGGCGGGTGGTGGGGACTCGGCGCTAACGGCGCCTTCCCGGACCTCAGCAGCACCACGAATCCCGGCGGCGTCTTACTGGTCTTCGGCCTATGATTCACCGCGCCGCGCTATTGGTCTTGATCGCTTCCGCGTTGACGCCGGCTGGAGACGCGCAGGGACCCGACCGTCCCGTTTCCCGGAGGACCGGACTGTTTAAGGACTCCAGGCTCCGGGAGAGCTCCGGCGTGATCGCCAGCCGCCGCTATCCGGGTCTCTTGTGGACGCTCAACGATTCCGGCGGCGATCCGATTCTCTTCTTCACCGATACGACGGGAGCGGCCCTGGGGACCTATCCGGTCCGGGGAGCGTCCAACGTCGACTGGGAGGCTCTGGGACGGGGACCCTGCGGGGACGCCGTCTGTCTGGTCATCGGAGACACCGGTGACAACAGCGAGCGCCGGACGTTGGTGCGACTGTATCGCCTGGTGGAGCCGGACACCGCCACAGCCAGAAGCGCCGCGGGCCAGTCGTTCGAAACCCTGGGGGTCGGGTATCCGGACGGACCTCACGATGTCGAGGCGCTCTACATCGAGCCCGACGGTGCCGTTGTCCTCGTCACCAAGGGGCGACGAGGCGGCATTCTCACGTTTCGGGTTCCCGCTTCAGCCTGGGGCACCGGCAGCACTGCAGTGGCCACCCGCCTCGACAGTCTTCCCCTAGCGGCGAGTCTGTCGACGGGACGTGTCGTGACCGACGCGGCGATCTCTCCCGACGGCCGGGAGGTCGCGGTGCGCACCTACCGCGATGTGAGCTTTTTCCGGAGGGACAGCGACGGCCGGCTTCATCCCGACCCGGCGCGCCCGCTCTGCGACATTGCGGGACTGGAGCCGCAGGGCGAAGGCGTCGACTGGTGGGACCAGAGCACCCTCGTTCTCACCAGCGAACGGGCTGGTCGCTCCCTCGGGACCATCACGCTGCTCCGCTGTCCCGGCACATGAAGCTGCGGCCGTCGCTCTGGTGGGCTGTCGCACCATTGCTCGCCGCTCTCTGGATCCTGGCCGACCGTCGCCCTCCCCTTCCGCCCCACACCGCGGAGTGGCTCGACGCCGGCGGCGTCTCGGTTCGCAGCGTCCGCGCCGGTACCGGGCAGCCGACACTGCTCTTGCTGCACGGATACGGCGAGTCACTCACGACCTGGCGCGCGGTTTTCGACCGGCTGGCGTCCAGGACCCGGGTGATTGCGATCGACCTCCCAGGTTTCGGCGGGAGCGCCAAGCCCAACGTGCCTTACTCGCTGACGGCGATGACGGAGCGGCTCTCCAGCTTTCTCGATCAATGGACGACCGGCCCAGTGGTGCTGGTCGGACATTCGATGGGCGGGGAGATCGCGGCATCGCTCGCATTGGCGCGGCCGGACCGGGTTACCGCATTGATCCTGATCGCGCCGGCGGGCTATCGAATCGGCCTGGCCGGAATCGCGGACACCATGTATCCGTCCAAAGCGCGTACGCTGGGGCGCTATCTGGCGCTCCGGTCCTTCATCACGCCGATCCACGACCCGACGTGGCTGGCGGAGCCTGATTCCACCGCCAACTACAACCTGCTGGGAGACTCCGGGTACAGCCAATCCGCGGCGAGGGTACTGGAGGATTTTGACTTTCGCGGCTTGCACGATCGGTTTGGCGAGATCTCCCAGCCTACCCTGCTGGTCTGGGGTGGAAACGATCCGGTGGTGCCCTTCTCGGTAGGCGACACTCTTTCCCGACTGATTCCGTGCGTGCGATTCCGGTGGCTCCCGACCGCCTTTCACCGTCCGCACGCCGAGGTGCCGGACACGACCCTCTCCATCATGCGGGCTTTTTTGGACGAGCCGGGAATCCGAGAAGCCGGGCATCCGGGAGGAGGCTGCCCCCTGATCCCCTGACTCTGATCCCCGGGGTCCCTGATTGCCCGTAGCAGCATACACTACTATTTTCCGGCGCTCCGCGGCCCCCGAGCCCCCCGCAACCCAGGAGTACATCTGGACCTGCCTACCTATCACCGTGTTCCGGTGACCTGGCTGCTCGAACACGGCAGCGAATCGATCCGGCTCCGTACCCGTCGAGAACTCGCCTACCCCGGTACCGTCCCCACCGAAGCCATTGCCGCCGATGAAGAGGCGGTAGCCAACTCGAAGATGATGCAGGGTGTGATCAGGAAACAGAAAGACAACGGGGTCTGGGGCGGAAACCTGCTGGGCCTTGCGGCCTCTGCGAAGGATGGCATCAAGGACATCGGGACGATTCCCCAGTATCGGCGGCTGTTGCAGCTCGGCCTGCCCCACACCGCGCGGCCGTTCAAGCTGGCCGACCGGGTTCTGTACCGGATGCTGTCGCGGGACGACGATCCGTTTCTACAGTTCGAGTTTGCCAAGCTTTCGAAGGACTCGCCGGGGGCCGCAGAGTGGGCCCGCGAGCATATGCGGGAGGCGACCGCGGCGGCGCTGGCCGAAGCGGGGTACATCGAGGACCCCCGGCTGCGGGGCGCCGCGCACAAGATCGCTTCCTCGGTATCGGCCTTCCTGCGAAGCCCCCTCGCCGAAAAGCCCTACGTGCGGTCCGGCTCCAAGACAATCCTGAATCCCGAGGCCCATCCACCGACCTGGTATTCGGTGGCGATGATCGCGGCGATGCCCAACCTGCAAAGGGAGCGTGCCGGTTTCACCGAGCGGCTCGGGCAGTACCTGGGATTGCCGATGTCCAAGAAGGCCTACGTCTGGCAGATCGGGAAGCGGGTGCACAAGCCGGAGCTCCTGCTCCTGGGTGATCCGCTGGTGGCCGACACAAAGGGCAACGCGAAAGACATCCCGCTGGCGCTCCACTTCATCGAGCTGCTGGCCCGGATCAGCGCGCTGCATACCAACCCGGTGGCCACGAAGGTGCTTGCCCGGCTGATGTCGGAGGTCGACGAGCGGGGCGTGTGGCGTCCCAAGGTGCTCAAGACGGCGCCTCGAACGACCCACAAGGTGACGTATCACATGTACCCGCTGCACCAGGAATCCAAGACGCCGGATACCCGGGTCGTGGACGTGACGTTTCGTCTGGCGCTCATCGCCAGGCTGCTCGGGTGGCCTTTGGAGTACTTGTAGTGGCGACACTTGACCTGACCACATTCGGCTTTACACCCACCGAGAGTCTGGTCTACGAAGTACTGTTGCGCGGCGGGCCCGGCACCGGCTACGCGATCGCTCGCGCGGCAGGGCTCGCCCGCGCCAACGCGTACGGTGCCCTCGAGGGACTGGTGCAGAAGGGCGGCGCACGGGTGGAAGAGGGGCGGCCCAAGCGGTATCGCCCCGAGCCGCCGGCCGCCCTGATGGCGCGGATCCTCGACCGGCAAGGCCACGCATTGGACGAGGTCAGCCGGTCGCTGGAGGAGATCTCGGTGCCCGACACACCCACGCTGATCGAGCTCAGCTCGGCGCGTGGCACGCTCTCGATCGCCGCCCGTGAAGCGGCCCGAGCGGTCGAACGGATTCTGCTGCACGCCTCGCCCGACGCGTATCCTCCCCTCATACCCTCGCTCCGGAAGGCCGCGGGTGCCGGGGTCACGCTTTCGCTTTCGGCCACGGCGCTCGTGGACCTCGCCTTCGCGACGGTGACGGTGGTCTCGGCCAAGTCCGAGTGGCCGGGTCAGCCCTTCCTCCTGGTGGTCGACAACCGGAGCGCGCTGCTGGCGGCGCGCGACGGCGAGCGGGTGCTGGGGCACTGGGGCACCGCGCCCACGCTGGTGGCGGCCACGTCGCTCGCGATCGGCAGCCTGCGAGGCGGCGCATGAAGGAACCGATGGACGCAGTCATGCGAGAGCTTCGCCAGGAGTATCTCTCCGAGGCGCCGGCCCGGTTGGGAGAGCTCCGAAAGGACCTCGCGGCGGCGTGCGCCGGGGAGACTGATGCCGTCGCCTCGCTCAAGACCAGATTCCACCGCCTGGCGGGCTCGGGCGGGAGCTATGGTTTTCCGGATATCAGCACCGCCAGCCGAGAAGCCGAGCAGTGGCTGGCCAGGAACCGGGAGCCCGATAACACCGGGTTTGCCTACCTGGGAGCATCGATCGGCCGGATCGCCGCGGCCTTCGACGAGGCGGCCCGGGAAATTGGACTCCCGACCACCCCGCAGAAGCGGTCGGCCTTCGGCTGGCGGGCCCATTTGGTCGGTGGGGCGACCGATCTGGCCGCCCGGCTGACCTTCGCGCTTCGGGATGCGCAATACGCTGTCACCACCGCTTCCCTCAGCGCCGATCCAAGTGGCATCCCCGCCTCCGAGCGTCCCGACCTTGCCGTGCTGATTCCGGCTCCGGACGAAAATGCCGAGGCCGCCGTGGCGCGCTGGACCGGGGAAGGATTCGGTCGCCGTATTCCCGTGGCGCTGGTGACCGACCCCAGGGCCATCGACCTGCTGAACGAGCCGTACGCCCGTCTCGATTTGTTGGCGCAGCTCACCGACGCCGATGCCGAGGTGTCACGATGGGCCCGGGCAGTGGCGCGGGAGGCATCGTCGCCGGCGTCGGTGTTGCTGGTGCTTGGGGATGAGAGCGAATGCACCGAGGCCGCCGGTTGGCTCGACGCCGCCGGGCTTCAGGTCACCGCAACCGCCAACGCTCGTGACGCGGCCCGGGCTCTTGGCGGAGAACAGCCCGACGTCGTGGTCCTCGATATGGCGCTTCCGGCCGGCGCCGGGCTCGCCCTGGTGCGGATGATCCGGCGCACCGGTCGGCTCAGACTGACTCCGGTCGTCGCCCTCACCAATCAGGATACCGATGCCGAGCGCGAGAGCGCCCTGGAGGCAGGAGTGGACGAAGTGATGTTGCGTCCGCTTTCCCAGAGCCGCCTCACCTCCGCCTTGATTCACCGCGCCGCGCGGGCTCGCCGGATCGAGGAAGCGGTGCGGCGCGATTCCCTCTCGGGATTCCTCACGGCCGGGACGCTCCTCGACGAGATGGACTCGGTGCTGGCCTACGCGCGACGAGAGGGAGAGCGGATCTCATTTGTGCTGCTCGACGTCGATCACTTCCGGCGGGTCAACGAGCAGCTGGGCCACCCGACCGGCGACCAGGTCCTGGCGCACGTCGCACGGGTGATCCGTGACCGGGTGCGCGCGAGCGATCTGGTGGTGCGCATGGGCGGGGAGGAATTCGGCGTGTTGTTACGGCACTGCGGGCCGGCGGATGCACTGGCCATCGCGGAGCAGATCCGCGCGGCGGTCGTGACCAGTCCGCCCGTCGTAGAGGGAACCCCGATGCCGGTCCGGCTTTCGGGCGGAGTGGCCGGGTATCCCGAGCACGCGATCGGGATGCGCGAGCTGCTCCTGGCGGCGGAGCGCGCACTCCGGCAGGCCAAGGATCGGGGCCGGGATCGGGTCGTGGTCAGCGGATAGAGCTATCCCCGCAGCACGACGATGGAGCTCGCCTCCCGCATCGCCGTCGACACTTGTTCCAGCCACTTGACCACATCCTCGACCCGGTCCGGCGCGAGGATTCCCTTCCCCCCCATCCGCTTCTGGCTCACGGTAAGCACATTGCCTTGCTGCCCGTAGGTGAGGTGGAGTGCCCCGAACGGCCCGGAGAGCGCCACGTTCTTCGGTAGCTGAGCCCGCCAACCGTCGGGCAGGGTGAGCGTGAGCACCACCTCTCCACCCGACGCACCTCCCACTTGAGCGGCATCGATCGGGAACCGTCGCGGAGTCCGGGCCCTGAGCTCGGCCACCAGCGGCTTCACATCTCCCGCCTGACCCAGGAACGGCAGCGTGAGAATGGCGGCCGCGCCGGCCAGCTGCGCAGCGCGTCCGTTCCGCGCCAGGAAACGGATCCGGAAGGGGCCGCCGCTGCCCGTCTCGTCGTCGAAGCGGAGGCTGTCGCCCTCGGACTCCTGATAGACGCTGCTGGCGGCGCGGCGGAGATACTGGGCTCGCGCGGTCGAATCCATGGGATCCCGCTCGAGAGCGGTACGCATCGCGTCGCCCGACGCGCCGGACAGGAACATTTCGACCCGGGCGGTCGCAAATCCGGCGGTGTCGAGCACGGCGCTCAGGGCGATGCGGCTATCGGGAGTCTCCTCGTCCTTTTCGGGGGTGACGGTTTCTTCGGTACGCCCGTCCGGCCTCACCACGAGCACGAATTGTCCCTGGTCGGCCTGCGGAAGGCTTCCCCACGGCACATCGCCCGCGGTGAGATCCACGAACACCCGGCCGGAGGGCCGCTCGACGGCTGCGATCGCGTGGTTGAACTGCGAGATGGTCGGCAGGCCGCGCTCAACCTGCCCGCCGGCCGAAAGCAGCACCGGGTAGGCGGTGACTCCGAGCCGCGCGGCCATGGTGATGAAGAGGGTCGCTTTGTCCTTGCAGTCGCCGTAGCCGGTGGCCACGACGTCCGCGGCGGAGCGAGGCTGGTACCCGCCCATACCGAGCGAGATCGCGACATACCGCACGTCCTGCGAGACGTACTTGTGGATGGCCTTGATCGAGTCCTCGAGAGTTCGCGAGCCGGCCACCACGGTCTTGAGCTTCCGCTCGACCGAGGGCGTCATGGCGTAGCGGTCACGCGCCAGACCGGCGTACCAGCTTCCGATGTCTCCCCAGGACGACGGCGCGCTCACATTGATCGACATATCGACGCCGTTGGAGTCCGCCGCAAAGAGCTCGGGCTCGACCCCCGGCACGTTTTGAGTGGCCCAGGTGACCACCCTGCGCCCGCCGACCACGACAGTCTTCGGTGCGAAGTCCAGATTCTTGGCGACGACCTTGGGCTCGAAGCCCACAGGCGTGTCCAGCATCAGGCGGGAGCGCCGCACCAGCAGCCCGGGGTTGACCCGCCACGGCGCGAAGAAGTCCCCGGCACGGTAAGGCCGCAGCTCTTCCAGGGTGTAGCTGTAGTCCACGATCGTGCCGGGCCTCACGTTGGGCATCGACAGCCGCCGCACCTTCTGCTCCACATAGGAAGGATCCCCCATGGGCGCCGGCACGTCGGCATCCTGGGAGATTCCAGGCTTGTCACTGATCACGACCCCGGCCGGGGTGACCACCTTGACCCAGTTGACCGTGAGCTTCTGGTGACTCGGCTCGAAGGA
>Ga0070699_100005030_pt1 | contig 11639 bp, 11 predicted proteins | sample KBSK1503metaG_FD_65473 | JGI IMG/M metagenome (GOLD analysis project Ga0070699, IMG submission 65473) | Corn, switchgrass and miscanthus rhizosphere microbial communities from Kellogg Biological Station, Michigan, USA - KBS K1-50-3 metaG | ecosystem: Host-associated > Plants > Roots >...
GCTTGCTCAGCAGGTTTCTCCTCAACATCCTCTTCCTTACGCATGGCCTTGCCTTCCAGCACAGCATCGGCGATCTTTGCAACCAGTAATTTGATGGCGCGGATCGCATCATCGTTGGAAGGGACCACATAGTCCACATTCAGCGGATTGCAGTTCGTGTCCACCATCGCAACGATCGGAAGACCCAGCAAATTCGCTTCATGTACAGCGGACTCTTCACGACCCACATCAATGATGAATAGAACATCGGGGCGGCGCTTCATGCTGCGTGTGCCAGAAAGACGGGTGGTAAGGCGTGTGATCTCACGAGAGATCAGCAAACCTTCCTTTTTGGTGAGGCGCTCAAGTTCATTATTGTCACGCATTTTCTCGAGACGCTCAAGTTCCTGAATACGGGCATGCATCGTGGTCCAGTTGGTAAGCATACCGCCCATCCAACGTTCGGTCACATAGGGCATGCCACAGCGTGTTGCTTCTTCGGCAACCGTCTCCTGCGCCTGACGTTTCGTTCCAACGAACAAGACATTTCCGCCGTTCGCCACAGCATCGCGGACCACATTGTAGGCCTGGTTCAACAGCTTTGAGGTCTGTTGCAGGTCAATGATGTGGATACCGTTACGTTCGGTGAAGATGTACGGCTTCATACGTGGATCCCACTTGTTCGTACGGTGCCCAAAATGGACGCCGCTTTCAAGCAGAGCCTTCATAGAGATTACAGCCATTTATTACTCCTTACATTATCCGCTCTCGCACGCGCAGATTTTTCTGGCGTTGAGCGGAATGAGTTTAGCGGGGATTGATAACCCGCTCAAGGACGCTTGATGCCCGTCCCAGGCAAGATGTTGCTCCCTCAACCTGACTGCAGTCAAAGGAGGGAAGCGGCAGGATTATATCACAGGAGCGCTTCAACCCAAGCGGAAAATTAATCCCGAAAAAAAAAGCCCCGAGTAAACTCGGGACCGTTTGGCTTAGACCACTGCGCCCTGACCGTACAATTGCTGTTTGACACTGACCACCCTCTTGCGCAGATCAGATTTGCTCTCAATATCACTGGTAATCTTATCTATGGAGTACATCACGGTCGTATGATCGCGGCCGCCGAGCACTGCACCGATCTGCGGCAGAGATGCATCTGTCTCTTTTCGCAGCAGATACATGGCTACCTGCCTCGGTTGGACTATCCTTTGTGAGCGGTCGCGGCCAAGCAAAGCTTCCACAGTAGTCTGCCATTCCTTTGCCACCAACTCAATGATTTTTTGAGGAGCTACATCCGTTCGCTGGGGCAATAGATCTGCGAGAGCCATTTCAACGAGATGAGGCGTTAATGACGTGCCGCTCAAGTCTGCAAAAGCAATGATGCGGTTGAGAGCGCCTTCCAACTCACGGATATTGGATTGCACGCGGCGGGCGATACTCTCCAATATATCATCCGAGATCTGGCGGCCGGTTCGTTCCGCTTTCAGGCGCAGAATGGCGAGGCGGGTTTCAAAATCCGGCAGTTGCACATCTGCCGTCAGCCCCCACTCGAAGCGGGAGCGCAAGCGTTCATCCAGCGTGATCAGAGACTTTGGTGGACGGTCCGAAGAAACGATGATCTGCTTATCCTGACCATGCAAAGTATTGAAGGTATGGAAAAACTCCTCCTGCGTGGATTCCTTACCGGCAATGAACTGAATATCATCCACCAACAGCACATCTGCCGAGCGATATTTATCGCGAAAAGCCTGGTTGGTGTGTGTGCGGATGGCTGTGATCATATCGTTGGTAAATTCTTCTGAAGACACGTATAAAACATTGAGTCCACGTTGAAAGCAGGCATTGCCAATTGCATGCAGCAGGTGTGTTTTCCCCAATCCAACCCCGCCATAAAGGAAAAGCGGATTGTAGGCACGCGCCGGCTTCTCGGCAACTGCAAGGCAGGCGGCGTGTGCCAGCCGATTCCCCGCGCCAACCACATAGGTATCGAAAATATAACGCGGATTCATGCCGGAACTGCGGCTGCGCTGTTCGTAAGCCTCCACTCTTCCGCCGGGGAGAGATCCGCTCATCTCGTCGTAGCGTTGATCGAAAGTAGCGGGCTGATCCGCAGTAGAGGGCGGTTGATCCATCAGTTGTTCAGAATTATTGCTGTTCACTATAAAATTGACTGCAACACTGACGTTCATAATTCCAAGCAACAAGCGGCTGATAGTGCTGGCGAGACGGCTCTCAAGCCAATCGCGCGCATAAGCGTTGCGGACGCTAATGGTCAACGTTCCATCGTGGTACGAAACTGGCCTGGTATCGCGCACCCAGGTGTCGAACGAGGCACGCGGCATTTCCATTTGAAGTTGACCGAGCACTGACTGCCATGCTTGTTCTGCATTCATAGATTCTCCATAGGGATGAAATAGCGAACGTTGAACTAACCCGCCTTGCCAGCGGCCGATTTGATGCTATATTTAATTACTTTCACAACCTACAGGGATTGAAGATGTGTATTGTTCACCACATCCATATCTCAGCGTCGTCAAATTCTAGCACAGATAACGAAAATAACAGGACGCCAGACCTACGCTAAATTAAAAACTTTCGTTTTTTTAAGGTCGCTCAATGTTAAAAATTCCGCGCGTGAATGTCTGTGTGAAAGTCAACTTTATAGAACAGGCGTTTCAGCCAAGTACACCTGATGAATTTTCAACACCCCCACATATGGTGTTAAATGGAAAATTATTCGTTAAACAAACATATTTGGATATGAGTTGTTAAAGAAACATAAAAGTTATAATCAACTTTAATTAATTTTGAGACTCTGAATCCTGTGACTCAACGTTAAAGAAATTACAGATTCATCATTTTCACTGCGCGCATTCCAATCAACTTACATAAACAGACGTATATTCTGATCAGCACAACATGCAGTTCGATAAAATTTGATAGATTTTGAAAGCGGAAGAGAATACAATCCATTGTATAAAGGTGACTCAATGACAAACTCCCGAATCGCTGGTTTCTACAAGATGACTCTCGAAGAGCGACGCGCAAAATTGGCGGATGTTGCGCCTCTGGCCCCCGAAGACCTGCTTCCATTTACCCTGGGCGGACTTTCCCCTGAGGCCGCAGACCATATGATCGAGAATGTGATCGGTTTATACAGCCTGCCATTGGGGATCGCGCTGAACTTCCAGGTGAATGGACGCTATGTTCTGGTACCAATGACCCTCGAAGAACCATCCGTTGTAGCTGGTGCGTCATTTATGGCAAAGCTCGCCCGCGCTGGCGGCGGATTCACCGCTACGACCACCGATCCACTGATGATCGGGCAAATGCAGGTCATCAATGTCACCAATCTATATGAAGCGAAGCTCAAGTTATACGAACACAAAGCAGAATTGCTTGCCGAAGCGGACTCAATCGACCCCGTCCTCAAAAAATTCGGCGGAGGCGCACGCGACCTGGAAGTCCGCGTCTTCGAAGAGTCTCCCATTGGTGGTTTTCTTGTCATTCATCTCATCTATGACGTCCGTGACGCGATGGGAGCGAACGCGGTGAACACAGCCTGCGAAAGGCTTGCTCCACGCGTGGAGGCTATCACCGGCGGAAAAGTCCATCTGCGTATCTTATCCAACCTTGCAGACCGTCGCATTGCCAGAGCAAGATGCACAATTCCCTTGAAAGAACTCGCCTTCGACAATTTCACTGGTGAAGAAGTCCGTGATGGCATTATCGCCGCTTATGCCTTCGCTGCAGTGGACTCCTATCGCGCTGCTACGCACAACAAGGGAATCATGAACGGTGTAGACTCGGTTGTCATCGCCACCGGCAACGACTGGCGTGCCATTGAAGCCGGTGCACATGCTTACGCAGCGCGTTCAGGCAAATACACATCCCTCTCCACCTGGGGCAAGGACACAAACGGAAATCTCGTCGGCACGCTCGAAATGCCGATGGCGGTGGGAATCGTCGGCGGCGCGACCAAAGTCCACCCTGCCGCACAGGCTTCGGTCAAATTAATGGGCGTAAAAACTGCGTCTGAATTGGCGCAGATCATTGTCTCGGTTGGACTCGCCCAAAACATGGCTGCTCTGCGCGCCCTTGCTACTGAAGGCATCCAGCGTGGACACATGTCGCTGCATGCGCGGCAGGTTGCCATCGCCGCGGGAGCGAGTGGTGAACTGATCGAAAAGGTCGCCGCGCAGATGGTGGTGGAGAAGGTTGTAAGAATTGATCGCGCAGAAGCTATATTGAAGGGAATGGAACCGTAGCAATCCAACCGGGCGACATAACGTCGTTCCTACAAAACCATGAATGAATCCCTTCTCTGGCAAGTACGACACTTCGTCTACAATCACTTCGCAGATACGACCTACTCTCCGAACGTAGAAGACACCGCGGCGCACTTTAACATCTCCCCCGCAGAAGCGGGTGAACTCTACAAGGAACTCAACAATCGCCACGCCTTCTTCCTGGAACCCGAAACCTTGACTGTCCGTATGGCGTGGCCATTCTCAGCCATTCCGACGAATTTCAAAGTCCATGCAAACGACAAGACCTATTACGCCAACTGCGCCTGGGACATGCTAGGTATCCCCACCATACTTCACGGCGATGCGGTTATCGAAGCCATTTGCACAGAAAGCAATGATTCGGTTCGACTGGAAATTCGAGATGCCAAAATTGCTCAAGCCGCCCTCCCCGGCGGCGAGGACGCCGCCTCAAGCACATTGTTGGTCCACTTCCCCCTGCCTTTTGCACGCTGGTATGATGATCTGACTTTCACCTGAGCGACCATGCTGCTCTTCCGGTCGGAAGAATGGATTGACAAGTGGTGCAAGCGTAATAATCTCGCACGCGGAGAGGTGATTACGATCAACCATGTTTGGGAACTCTCCAAACTCTGGTATCAGGACCGCCTGTCCCTGGATTATCATGGACGAAGCATCGAACAGGTTCAAGAGATTTTTAGGCAAGCTGGATTGACATCAGAGTTTTGGCACGGAGCGGGATAAATCCCTCCCTCAGTTCATGGAAGTCGGCTTTCAGCCGACTCGCTCATCAGCCCGCAGGGCTTCCAGGCGCTGAGGCAGGATTTCAATCCGCCGCATCGAACAGGTTGCAGAGATTTTCAAGCAGACAGGATTGACGTCAAAGTTTTGGCATTTATGAATTGATATTTGATACAGTTATATGCACACACCTACTACAAAGAAGAAGATTTTGGGATTAGCCTACTTGGCGGCGGAGCGTTATATCGTTACAGTACAAGCAGGTAATGAAGCATTTAAAATTTTTCAAATCCTTTTCAATAAAAAGGACGGAAGTTTGCACTTAAGCTTTCCTTACTTTATTCATAAAGAAGGAATTCTCAGTGAATTATCTTATCCAGCCAATACAAGCTCCACTGATTTAAGCTTTCTACCTGCTGGAAAAGTGACAACGCATAGAGTAAAGTATTCTCATCATGTTTCTGGTGAGGCACTTTTCTCACAAGATGGAAAAATTTATTCGAAGATTAGGAAAAAGTCAGTTTCCCTGAGAAGTCAAACTGGACATATTTTTACGGTTCTAATTTCTGGAATTCAAAATTTTGAACAAGCATCTCAGCCTAAAGATCAAATATCAAGCAATAGTCGCTCGGTGTTAACTTTTGAATTCAAAGAAATGCCAAATGCCGTTAAGTTCGTTGGAATGTGGTATTCAACCAGACTTTTAAGAAAGAATTCTGGTGGTATTAGAAACGATAAACCAAAAGCCACTTTGCTTTCACCAGATGGAAATCTTAGGGAAGGATTATTATTGGTTAATCCCTATTTGGATGATGGTGAGAGATTCGCACTCGTCCTATATTGTGAGTTAGACCCAAGCAAAGATACGAAAGAAACATTTCTAACATTCATGGGCGGATTTGATTCGCCCGAGATAGTACACGACCACAGCAAAGAAACAAAAGTGCTTTCGCTCATGTATCCAGCAGTTGATGCCGAGAATCTAGCAAAACGAATCGGTAGTATTGATTATATAAAGGAATAAATCAAAGAATTATTATGACAACCCCTCACACACACTCCCCTACTCTGCTCAAACCCATCAAGCCTGTTGGCATTGTTGGCTATGGCGCGTACGTGCCGCGTTATCGTCTGCCCGCCAGGGAAGTCGCGCGCGTATGGACAGGCGGCAAAGGCGGGCTCCCCATCAAGGAGAAAGCCGTCCCCGGTCTCGATGAAGACGTCATCACCATGTCAATTGAGGCGGCGCGCAACGCGATGAAACGCGCCCAAATTGACCCGACCGAATTGCGGGCGGTCTGGGTCGGGTCTGAGTCCCACCCTTATGCAGTGAAACCAACTTCCACCCTGGTCGCTGAAGCGATCGGCGCGGTCCCCAATACGCAAGCCGCCGATTGGGAGTTCGCCTGTAAAGCGGGCACCGAAGCGCTGGTCGCCGCCATGGGATTGGTCGGCTCGGGCATGGGACACTATGCCATGGCGATCGGCATGGATACCGCCCAAGGAAAGCCGGGCGACGCGCTCGAATATACGGCGGGCGCGGGCGGCGGCGCCTACATTCTCGGTCCCGCCGAAGAGTCGCTGGCGATCATCAACGCCTCATATTCCTACGTCACCGATACTCCCGATTTCTGGCGGCGCGAAAATCAAAAATATCCCGAGCATGGCATGCGCTTCACGGGCGAGCCTGCCTACTTCAAGCACATCACCGAAGCTGCCACGCATCTGATGGAAGCCTCCGGCACCACTGCAAAGGATTACAAGTGGGCCGTCTTCCACCAGCCCAATACGAAGTTCCCGCAGCGCGTCGCCTCACAACTCGGGTTTTCAATGGATCAGATCGCACCCGGGCTGCTCGTCCCTGTGATCGGGAATACCTACGCCGGCGCAGCCATGATCGGACTCACTGCGACTCTCGACATCGCCCAGCCTGGAGATCGGATTCTCGTCGTCTCTTTCGGGTCCGGAGCTGGCTCCGACGCCTTCGACATCACCGTCACTGACAAAGCTCCCGCCCGCGCTGGGCTGGCTGTGAAAACTCAAGAATACATCGCGCGCAGAACAGAGATCGATTACGCGACGTATGTAAGGTATCGCGGCAAGTTGGCGATGAAGTAAAAAGAAAAATATCAGCGCCACTACTTATACTTAACCAGCGTATTATCCAATAAGCCCAAATGGATGCTAAACCACGAACTATTATCACTATTCTGCTGGTAGTTCCTCTATTGATATGTTTCCTTATGTATTGCAACGGTCACCTAAGATCCTCAGACTCGATTTTCCGCAATCTTTCTTCTGGGTCTGCTAGGTTCTCAGGTAAAGACACCTTCGCTTCAGACAATTTTAATAGTTGTCGGTATTCTCTCAATCATTACTTCATTGTTTTTGGCTTCGACATTTACCACGTTTACAAAAGGTAAAGCCAATCTGATTATTACAATTGCGATTTTGATCTCTTTTTCCGCCTTGTGCATTGTTCTGTTCGCTATGGCCCGTCATTAGCAATCAAATTTTTAAGGAAACACCATGGCAATCTTCGACCTACCTCTCAACGAACTCAAGACTTACCTCCCGGCACGCGAAGAACCCGCGGACTTCGACTCATTCTGGGAATCCACATTGGATGAAGCACGCGCATTTCCACTCAATGCAACTTTTGAAAAAGTGGACTATGGACTCGTAGCGCAGGATACATTCGATGTCACATTCGCGGGTTTCGGCGGGCAACCTGTCAAAGGCTGGTTAGTTCTGCCGAGTCAACGAACTGGGAAACTTCCTTGTGTCGTCGAATACATCGGTTACGGCGGCGGACGCGCATTCGCCATTGACTGGCTCCTCTGGGCAAGCGCTGGCTATGCTCACTTCGTCATGGACACACGCGGACAAGGCAGTACCTGGTCCGCAGGCGATACACCAGACTTATACGCGGATGGCGGGAATGCACATTACCCCGGCAGCATGACCAAGGGCATTCTCGATCCGAAGCATTACTACTATCGACGCGTCTTCACCGATGCCGTTCGCGCCATTGAGGCGGCACGCAGTCATCCCGAAGTAGATACAACTCAAATTGCCGTCACCGGCGGCTCGCAAGGCGGAGGCATCACCATCGCTGCGGCTGGGCTTGTCCCTGACCTGGTCATCGCCATGCCTGATGTACCATTCCTTTGTCACTTTCGCAGGGCAACAGAACTTGAAGATTTATATCCCTATAAAGAGATAGGGGATTATTGCCATGTTCATCGCGATAAAGTGGATACTGTCTTCAACACACTATCTTATTTCGATGGAGTCAATTTCGCTGCAAGAGCAAAGGCGAAAACATTATTCTCTGTGGGTCTGATGGACAAAATTTGCCCGCCTTCGACAGTCTATGCCGCCTACAACCATTGGGCCGGTGAAAAGGAAATCAAGGTCTATCCATATAATGGTCACGAAGGCGGGCAGAGCTATCAGAACCTTGAGAAGTTAAAGTTTTTGAAGAGTCTTTGGAAATAATCATGTCACTCTGAGAGCGCGCAGCGACCGAAGAGTCCAGCTCATTATGGTAGAGACCCTTCGCTATGCTCAGGGTGACATGTCAGGAGAATTCATGACAGATGTTGTTATTGCGGGTATCGGGCAAACTATAGTAGGAGAACATTGGGAGATCGGTTTACGCGAGCTGGCTTTCGCCGCGCTGCAAGACGCGGTCAGGGATTCGGGGGGGCTCAAGCCGCAATCGTTATTTGTCGGCAACATGCTTGCGCCAACCCTTTCCAACCAGGCACATGTTGGCGCGTTGCTCGTAGACTATGCAGGACTAACTGGCATTGAAGCCGTGACCATCGAAGCCGCGGGCGCATCGGGTGGCGCGGCGTTGCGTCAGGGTTATCTGGCGGTTGCGAGCGACATGGTGGATGTGGCACTGGTTGTTGGCGTGGAGAAGTTCACGGACAAGGTTGGCTCAGACGTTGAAGAGGCGCTGTCCACCGCGAGCGATTCAGATTTTGAAGCTGTACAGGGCATGACGCAAACTGCGCAGGCCGCCCTCCTGATGAAACGCTATATGTACGAGCATCAAGTTCCAAAAGATGGATTTGCGGGATTTGCTCTAACTGCGCACGCTAACGGAGCCGCAAATAAAAACGCCATGTTTAGAAAAGCCATCAAGCCTGAGACGTATTCCAAAGCCGAAATGGTCAGCGACCCACTCAACATGTTCGACATGGCTCCCAATGCGGATGGCGCGGCCGCGCTCGTACTGACCAGGCGCGAGTTGCTCCCATCAAATTTTACGAATCCACTCGTGAAGATTTCCGGCTCCGGGGCCTCATCTGATACATTGGCACTACATGACCGCAAGGATATGTTGTACTTCGACACTGCACAAATTTCCGCAGGCAAGGCGATGAAGCAGGCTGGTGTTGTACTGGATGATATTGATCTTTTCGAATATCACGATGTATTTAGCATCTATGCCGCGTTACAACTGGAAGCTGTCGGCTTTGCTATCAGAGGTCAAGGCTGGAAGCTTGCCGTTGACAACGAAATCAACCTAAAAGGAAGGATCCCTTGCGCGACGATGGGAGGCATGAAAGCACGAGGATTTGCGGGAGGCGCTGCAGGCGTGTATCAGGTTGTCGAAGCGGTGATACAGCTAAGAGGTCAGGCTGAGGCGAATCAGATCACAAATGCAAGAACTGCGTTGATCCAGTCGCTTGGCGGGCCAGCATCCACTGCCGTGAGTCACATCCTGCAAGCGTTGTAAATTTTTTTCACTGAACGGCCTAAACTATTCGGCAGTGATCATCTGAATAAAACCCAGAATGCGCTGTTGTAATTCTGCTGCACTCTGCCCTTCAAACAGATCGGTGCCATGCGCAGAGCCAGTATAAGTCTGCCACTCCTTGGGTTCAGCTGCCAGATCATATAGCGCGCGTGTCGAATCAGCAGGGACGGTATTGTCATTTTCGGCAGTAATAAACAGTTTTGGAATATCCGTATTGAGGTCAGCCGCTTCAATTTCGAAACCCCATTGCGGAATCGAAGGCGGGGACGCAAGAACAACCAGACCACTTGCCTGAGACTCAACAGCAAGTTTCGCGGAAGCGCATCCACCCAGACTAGCGCCCACAAGAATGATTTTCTCCGCGCCTTGTTCGCGCACGAAGGTAATTGCGGCCCGGGTATCGTCAAGAAATTTTTGGATCAACACATCATCCACTGAGTTCGCTTTGCAGCCGCGCCATTGATAGGTTAGCGCCATATACCCTTGTGCAGCAGCGAGTTGCGCGAACTCTCGCCAGCCTGGTTTACAGTTACCCATTACAGAGAAGATCACAGCAGTCCTGCCAGTTCCATAAAGTTCGCCATTGATCGTCGCGCCATCTTCTGTATCAAAGGTGACGGTGTGAGACGCTAAAATATCATCAAGCGGAGTGACTGTGGGATTTTCAAGTGCAAGCGCGGATTCGACTGGTGTGACGATGAGAGCTTCAGCGGTCGGCGACGGCTCTTGTGATGGAACAAGGGTGGCTGTTTGGGTAGCCGCGGGAGCAGTACAAGCCGCAACGATGAACATCAATAACGAAATCAACCAGCGGATGAAAAAGTGTTTTTTCATGTTAATACCTCCATGCTTTGAGCGAATATAACGCGGATCAAGTGAAATGTCCCCGTCCCGCTGAACTGAATAAAATTAGAGATTATTAATCCCAGGTTCGCAAAAGATCACTGTTCAAAGCGTTGAGGTCGTAATAATTGAAAGAAAGCAAACCCAGCCAGTGATGCGCCGAGCATAATGCTGGTGAGCGGCACGAGCCAGCGGTAATTTACAAGAAAACTTTGCCAGAGCAAGATACCTTGTATTCGGATTTGGAGGAGCGCGTAAGGCGGCAGAGACTGAAAGGCAAATAGCATCACGCCGAAAACCAGTGAAAGTACAACAGCCAGTACATAATCATTGCGAGTGAGTTGGAAGCGCGGCGCAGGTTCCGTATGGATGCGCGCCAGCACCAGTTCGGTAACACCCTGGGGCATCGTGGCTATGGGGTATGAGCGCAGCGCATCCTCAATGATCAAGTTTTGTTCTTTGGGGGTTAGGAGATCGTCCATTGTTCCTCCGCATGATAATTTGCCAGCGCAATACGTAATTTCTCTTTTGCGCGAAAGAGACCAGTCTTCACAGTGCCAAGAGGAAGATTGAGCAGGCTGGCAATCTCGTCATAGGAAAGTTCATCGTGGTAACGCAGACTGATCAGTAATTTGTAATTTGCGTCGAGCCCGTTGATGGCGTGATGCAGATAGGTTCTGGTTTCATTGGATTCGAATTCGCGTGCCGGGTTGGTGGGCGTGTTCTCTGGTTCAGGGATATCAGGCATTACATCATCGCCGAGGTCCGCCAGGGAGCGACGCAACCCCGGCAAACGGTTGTAGCAGAGATTGGTGACAATGCGGTACAGCCATGTGCGGAATTGCGATTGCCCTCTGAAATTTGGTAGCGCGGTCCAGGCACGGACGAAAGTCTCCTGTGTGAGATCGAGCGCCTCATTCTCATCCTTCACTACGCGCACCGCAAGGCTATACACATAACGCTGATGATCATCCACGAGCGCGGCAAAAGCAGCATGGTCACCTTTTTGAGCGCGCTGGATTAGAGTCTGTTCGTTG
>Ga0070699_100005031_pt1 | contig 11639 bp, 9 predicted proteins | sample KBSK1503metaG_FD_65473 | JGI IMG/M metagenome (GOLD analysis project Ga0070699, IMG submission 65473) | Corn, switchgrass and miscanthus rhizosphere microbial communities from Kellogg Biological Station, Michigan, USA - KBS K1-50-3 metaG | ecosystem: Host-associated > Plants > Roots >...
CATCAGCACCTGCCACAGATGACATGAGTTGGCTGAATAATTTGGGAGGCACGCCTGCTCCTACCGAATTAGCATCTGCTCAGGATGATTTAGGCTGGTTGAATAACATGGCCGAAGCGCCTGCTTCTGAACCTTCAGTGGAACCTGCTTCAACACAAGATGACATGGGTTGGCTTAATAATTTAGGTGGCACACCTGCTCCTGCTTTGGAGGAGCCTGTCGCCTCACAGCCTGCGGATCTAAATTGGTTGGATAATCTGAGTGGCACATCTGAAGCTCCCTCAACTGCGACGCCTGAACCTTTTGCTCAATCTGATGATATGCCTGATTGGTTGAAGAGTGCCCAAAGCCAGTCAGCGCCAGAAGCCGAGTCGCCTCAATTTTCGCCACGCCAAACTGCACCGCTCAGTGAAGATGCCATACAGGAAATGCCAGATTGGCTCAAGAGCGCGACCCAAGAATCCGCCTCGCCCTCCATGCCGCCCTTAGGCGCTACCTCCATGGATTGGTTTGCATCTCCAGAGTCTACTGCGAACGAACTCAAGTTTGATCAAGCACCAAGCCAGCCTGCTGGATTAGAAGCGTTCGATCAGACTCAAGAGATGCCTGCATCATCTCCGCAGGGAACTCCAGCTGAACAAGACTTTTTCGCCACTCCAACTGATTCCGCCCCCCTTGGCAATCAGGATGTGGATGCTCTCTTCGCCGTGGATATGCCAGATTGGCTTTCACAACCCGAGGCAGCCGGTGAACAATTGCCAGCTTCTGACCCCAGAAGCCGGATTCCTCTCGCCACTAGCGATGAGCTTGCTCCAGTAGATTTACCTTCATGGGTGCAGGCCATGCGCCCCGTGGAAGCAGTGATTAGTGAGACCTCCGCCGTTACATCCGATCAAAATACAGAACGGGAAGGTCCGCTGGCTGGCTTGCGTGGTGTGATTCCCTTTGCGCCAATTGGTTCAGCTCAAAGGCCTAAGGCAATTTCACTTAAACTACAGGCAACTGCGGAACAACAAGCAGGAGCTTCTCTCGTTGAGCAGATCATCGCCAGCGAGACGACCGCCCATCCGCTTGAAGCTTCTCCTTTTGTAGGTTCTCAGCGCGTTCTACGCTGGATCTTAACAGGATTGTTTCTGATTGTTCTCAGTGTAACAATTGCACTGGGTACGCAATTCGTGCCTATCTCAGCCGCACTGCCAGTGGAAGTCAGTAATGCTTCGAATGTTGTATCCACCTTGCCTCAAGGCTCACCCATTCTTGTGGTGATGGATTATGAACCATCGCTGGCAGGTGAAATGGAAGCCATAGCAGGTCCCTTATTGGATCAATTAGTTGTCTTGCGACAGCCCACTTTCACTTTCCTTTCCACATCACCGAATGGTTCTGCTTTAGTGGAACGATTGCTGCGGAATACAAAGATCAGTAGCTCTGCCTCTGATGGACTTGGCTATCAAGCAGATTCACAGTACTTCAATCTTGGATATCTGCCCGGTGGCCTGGCAGGCGTACGTGGATTCATCGAATCTCCAAAAACTGTCTTGCCTGCAGTAAGAGCAAATCTGTTCTCTGATTTTGCAGCAGTTATTCTTATTACGGATCAAGCTGAATCTGGTCAGATATGGATCGAACAGGTGAGTTTGGCAAAACAGTCCAACCCCCCGCTGGCCAATCAATCTTTACTGGCTGTTGCGAGCGCGCAGGCAGGCCCAATGCTCCAGCCGTATGTGTTATCGAATCAAGTAGCGGGCATGATCAGTGGCGTGGCACATGCAGCTCGCTATGAATTTGTGAATAACAGCCGCCCGGGTATTGTGCGCACCTATTGGGATGCCTTTGGCTTTGGTTTGATGATGGCCGTTGCTGCCATCGTTCTGGGAAGTTTATGGAATTTGGTGGCCGGGATGCGCGCCCAGCGTACAGAAGCGGAACAGGGATAACATTGTATGTCCATTGAATTGATTTCCGCTATCATCGGTTTGGTTCTTACATTGATGGTCTTCAGTTATTTAATTGGCGATAATGTATTGTTTCGCCTGGCAATTTATCTTTTTATTGGAGTATCTTCAGGTTATGCCACTACGGTGATTTGGACTTCGGTACTTTTGCCGAAGCTGCAACAGTTATCTTTGGATAACCCCACTCAACTGGTTATGGGTGGCATTCCTTTTCTATTAGGTTTAACTTTGCTGGCAAAACTTTCTCCACGCACTGCCGGGTTGGGTAGTTTTGCCATGGCGTTGTTGGTAGGCGTGGGGGCGGCAACTGCACTGAGTGGTGCCGTAGTGGGAACACTGATCCCGCAATCGCGCGCGGCGATGGATATGTTTGCCTTGCCTAATCCCGGTCAATTCATTCGGGGACTTTTTATGTTAGGTGGCACGATCCTGACCCTGGCGTATTTTCAATTTAGCGCCAAACGCGCGCCCGATGGTTCGGTCAAACGGAACGCTATTTTCGATATTTTGGCCTGGGGTGGGCGAATTTTTATCGCGATCACATTTGGCGTGTTGTTTGCTGGTGTATATCTGGCGGCTCTGACGGCGATGATCGAACGCTTAAGTGCCATAATTAACATTGCGAAATCCTTCTTAGGTTCATAACTTTATGCCTACATCGCTTGTTCAAAACGAATCCATCCTTGCCATTGAAGTAGGCGCGGCCGTCACGCGGGCTGTGTTGTTTGACGTGGTCGAGGGGCAGTATCGTTTCGTAGCGGTCGGGCAGGCTCCGACGACGGCAGAAGCGCCGTTCAAGGATGTGGGTATCGGTGTGCGTGAAGCGATTGATAGTTTACAGGGTGTAACTGGTTCAAGACTCCTTTCCCCTGATCGCAATTTGATCACACCCGCTCAATCAGATGGTTCAGGTGTAGACGCCGTGGTGGCAACTATTTCCGCAGGCCCGGCGGTGAAGACAGTGATTGTTGGGTTACTTAGCGACGTTTCGCTGCAAAGTGCGCGGCGGCTGGCTGAGTCCACATATAGTCGCGTGGTGGATTCCATTGATATTACCGACCAGCGTAAACCTGAACAACAATTGGATGGTATTGTACGCTCGCGGCCAGATATGGTGATTCTTACTGGCGGTACAGATGGTGGTGCATCCCGTTCGATTTTGAAGATGTTGGAATCAGTTGGGCTGGCTTGCTATTTGATGCCTATGGAAAAACGTCCAATGGTGTTGTATGCGGGTAACCAGAAGTTGGCGAATGATGTGCAGGAATTGTTGGGTGGTCATTCCGGAAAGCTGGAGATCAGCTATAACGTGCGTCCATCGTTGGAAACAGAGGATTTGGGCCCCGCCAGCCGGGAATTGGCAGGATTGGTGACCAAACTTCGCCAACGTCAGATCAAAGGCGTGGATGAACTCTACATGTGGACGGCTGGCAACATTCTGCCGACTGCTTATGCCCAGGGACGGATGATCCGCTTCCTCAGCCGTTTATATGAATCGTCACGGGGATTATTGAGTGTCAATGTAGGCGCCTCAGCGACTTCTGTCGCGGCAGGGTTTGCTGGCGAATTGACTCTAGGTACGTATCCCCAGTTTGGGTTGGGCGAAAGTTTGGGCGGGTTGTTGCAATATACCGAGCTGGAAGAAATCACACGTTGGTTGCCGCTGGATATTTCTCCCAACATTGTGCGTGAATATTTATCGCAGAAGTCTTTGTATCCAGGCGCTTTACCTGCAACGCGTGATGAGCAGGCAATTTCACAGGCGTTGGCGCGACAGGCTTTGTATCTCGCGGTACGCGCGTTGCAAAAGGATTTCCCTGCTTCGGTACGTTCTGCCAAACCAGACCTGATGCCGCCGCTGGATTTGATTCTGGCTGGCGGTGGGGTTATCAGTGATGGTGCTTCACTAGGACAGAGTTTGTTATTGTTATTGGATGCGATTCAACCGGTTGGCATTATGCCAATTTTGATCGATCAGAATAATTTACTGCCTTTGCTCGGTGTGGCAGGCGAACGGAATAATTATCTGCCAGTGCAGGTGATCGACTCGGGTGCATTTATTGGTGTGGGCACGGTAATCTCTATTGTTGCTTCAGCCAATTATGGTGATCAGGTTTTGCGCGCCAAGTTGGTGTATAGCGATGGGACCGAAGCACGCGCCGATGTGAAATTTGGTGGGCTGGAGATTCTGCCTCTGCCCAATGGGCAGACAGCCCGTTTGAGTCTGCAACCAACTTCTCGGGCAGATGCAGGTTTGGGTCCAGGAAGAAGCGGGACAATTCCTGTTACAGGTGGGGCGCTAGGTGTTGTCATTGATGCCCGTGGTCGTCCACTGAGTCTTCCATCTGATCCCGTTCGGCGGCGTGAATTGCTCAAGAAGTGGTATTACACGGTGGGAGGTTAAATGCTTGCGCCTGTTTTGCATATTTTGCCGTTGGCAACGATTGTGCGTGAACGGACCCTGCCTGTGGCTGGGAAAGTCCTTGCGCGGCTGGATCAACGAGTCAACCCGACGGATGTGGTGGCTGAAGCGAACTATGCGCGTGAACATGTTTTACTGGATGTGGCGCGTACGTTTGGCATCTCTGCGAATGCAGCCGATAAACTGATTAAAGTAAATGAAGGTGACCGACTCCCCGAGGGCGGGTTGGTGGCTGAACTGGGTGGGATGATTTCACGCTCCATTAAGGCTCCTCGTCAGGGTCGTGTGATGGTGGCGGGCGGTGGCCAGGTATTAATGGAAGTGGGAGATGCACGCGTTGAATTGCGTGCTGGCATGCCCGGTGTGGTGACTCAATTGCTCCCTGAACGCGGTGTGGTGATTCGTACGGCGGGTTCCTTGATTCAAGGAACGTGGGGCAACGGTCGGATTGATAATGGCTTGATGGTAAACCTGCTTGATAAGCCCGATGCGGTTTTATCGGCAGAACGATTGGATGTGAGCCTGCGCGGTTCGGTCATTTTGGGAGGGCATGTACGCGATACAGAAACTCTGCGGGCAGCCGCTGAAATGCCAGTGCGTGGTTTGATTGTTTCAAGCATGCTGTCGTCCTTATTACCAACCGCCGTGCAAATGCGTTACCCGATCCTTGTGCTGGATGGTTTTGGTGCCATACCGATGAATACCGCGGCTTATACCTTATTGACCAGCAATAACAAGCGTGAAGTGACAGTCAACGCCGAACCTTTTGATCGGTATAACGGGAACCGTCCAGAGGTGATCATCCCTCTGCCGGTTTCAAGTGAACCAGATGAGCCGACTCCCTATATTCCGTTTGCAGTGGGGCAGCGTGTACGTATGCGTCGCGCGCCTCACCCCGGCATGCTCGGTACAATTGCGAACCTCCCAGCGGGTATGAGCCTGCTCCCCAGCGGCCTGCGTGCACCAGCAGGTGAAATAAAACTAGAAAATGACACTACTGTATTGGTTCCTTTGGTAAATCTTGAAGTTGTGGGATAATAATTTTCAACACAAAGAGGAGAGTGGATCATGTCCATGTATAACGATGACAATATAGATAACTTTGATGACGAAGGCGCTCCACCAGAGGAATCGAATAATCGCACATTCCTTTTGGCAGCTGGCGGGCTTGGCTTTCTGGTATTGCTTGCTCTCCTTTGTCTTGGAGGCTATCTCTTCTTTAATAATAATTCTGCCCAGCAAGCGCAGGCGACTGGTCTGGCACAAGCGACTTTGCAACAGGCCACTATTCAGGTGGGACTAACTCAAGCGGCTAACCTGCAAGCTGAAACATTGACTGCGGCTGTGACAGCTACTCTGCCTCCTACCAATACGCCTGTGATTGCCCAACCCACCGCGACACTCAGCCCGACAGCGAATCCTGCCACGGCTACTGTCGGTGCGGCTTTTACGCAAATTGCTGTATCTACTCAAACTATCATTCCTACCTCTACAGCCTTGCCTAACACAGGCTTTGCAGATGACGTTGGAATCCCTGGTATGTTTGCCATGGCCATCGCGCTCGTGGTTGTGATCTTCCTCGTGCGCAGACTGCGCGCCGCTCCAGCGAAATAAATCTTGATCGAAATAAATAGACCCTAAAGACTTTTGTCTTTAGGGTCTATTTTGTTTTATCTCTTTATTTAGGATGTTGATATACACGAACGTAATCTACATACATCATTTGCGGGAATACACTAGTGTCATCCGGGTTGCCGGGCCAATGCCCTCCAACTGCTACGTTGACCAGTAAATAAAAGTCCTGATCGTATGGGGCAGGATAAGTAGCATTTTTTGCAGAGGTAAACCATTCAGTTACGGAATGAAAGAGTACATCATCCACGTACCAGCTAATCTCATTTGGTTCCCATTCGAGAGCAAAAGTGTGGAAATCATCTGAGTAAGTTATGCCGTTTGGCAGATCATAGCTGTTGGAAGAATGCTCAGCCGGGTTGCCAAAATGTAATGTGCCATATGAGCGATTGGGTTCACTGCCAATCATCTCCATGATGTCAATTTCTCCTCCAGGAGGTCCGGAGCCATAGCGCCCACGCGACGGTAAAAGCCAAAATGCAGGCCAGATGCCCTGCGTGTTTGGTAATTTGGCGCGGATTTCAAACCGACCATTTGTCCAATCCCCTTTAAATTGGGTTGTCAACCGTGCAGAAGTGTAATCGCGACCCAACATATACTCCTTGTTGACTTTGATTATCAACATTCCATCCTGAATAAAAGAGTTTTCAACCGAGTCGGTGTAATGTTGTAGTTCACCATTGCCCCAACCTGAGCCGCCTTGTTGATGATTCCATTTTGTTGAATCGGGTGCGCTGCCATTCGGTAGATCAAATTCATCAGCCCAGACCAGGTCCCAGGCGTTGGGGTCAGGCGTAGCAGTCAGAGTTGGCTCAGGGATCAAGGTTGGAGGAACAGCTGTAGCTGTGGAAATCGATGCGGGGGCACATCCCATGAACAACAAGGACAAAATGAAAAGGCTCGAAACAACTTTGAGTTTCATGTTTTCTTACACCACGCTCTTTGCCACCTGTTCGCCATATCCCAACAATGCTTTGACCATTTCGTGCGTACGACCCTCGGCATATACGCGTAGGACAGGTTCTGTCCCCGATGGACGAATCAACAACCACGAATCATCAGACATAATGTATTTGACGCCATCACGCTGACTGACTTCATATACCTTCTCGCCTCCGATCTCAGCCGGGGCCTGCTTCGTCAAAAATTCCGTCATCTCAGCCTTGGCCACTGGATGACTCAATCGCAAGTCTGTGCGTTCGTAATAAGCAGGGCCTACATCCTTGAGCAAATCCTCCACTAAACCATGTAGCGTTTTTCCGGATGTTGCGATCATTTCTACAAGTAACAAGCCCATAATCGGGCCATCACCTTCCGGAATATGTCCTTTAAATGAAATGCCACCTGATTCCTCACCACCGATCAATACCTCTTCCTGCATCATATAATCAGCAATGTGATTGAAGCCTACAGGGGTTTCATATAACTTCAAACCATAACGTTTTGCCAGGCGATCGATCATGCGTGTGGTGGAGACTGTTCGCACCACGGCACCAGTCCAACCGCGTTTTTCGAATAGATATTTCAGCGATAAAGCCATGATTTTGTGGGGATCTACGAATGTACCACGTTCATCCATCGCGCCAATACGATCGGCATCTCCATCCGTGACGACACCGAAATTGCCCATCCCTGAACTGACTGCGGATGCCAGCGCGCCGAGATATTTTGCAATCGGCTCTGGGTGCACACTGCCAAAGCCGGGATTCATCTCCCCGCGAATTTCTGAGATCTCACAGCCCGTGCCTTGTAAAAAGGATTTGATGACACCACGCCCTGAACCATACATCGCATCCACTACAAAGCGTTGTGGATTATCGGCAATAATATCTGTGTTAATCAATGTTCGTAAATGTTCGAAATAAGCTGGCAAAGGATTGAACTTTTGGATCAAACCCGCTTCACGTGCTTTTTTGAAATCCATCAAATTGGGCCCACGCGCCTGCTCTTCGTTGTCGTTGATATACACTTCCACACGACGGCATTGTTCAGGCAATGCAGAACCGCCAAATCCCCCTTTGAGTTTGACTCCGTTATAGCGGGGAGCATTATGTGAAGCCGTGATCATCACCCCAGCCATTGCACCCTGATGTTTTACTGCATAAGAAATTGCCGGGGTTGGTGCGTCAGCTTGCGCCAGCATGACGGTGAATCCATTAGCGGCGAGTACGCGAGCTACTTCACCCGCATAACGATCTGACAGGAACCGTGTATCGAATCCGACAACTATTTTGTTGGAGTTGGTAGCTTGAGATTTATCCCAATGCTCTGACTCGACTGCGTCTGCAATGGCTTGAGTAACGATACGTAAATTATCGAAGGTAAAAGTATCCGAGATAACGGCCCGCCAGCCGTCGGTTCCGAAGTGAATGGGCATGTAATATTTCCTTTTAAGTGATTATGGGGTTGATGTTACAGCAGATGTGGGGGAGGGTTGCCAATCCGCAACAGGAGTAGCCGTGACTAACACGGATTGAATCATCCAGCCATCGATGCGTACATCATTGACTAATGCCATCACATGTACCCAAATGACTTTATTGACCTCCTGGATATCATTAGGCACAATCGTAACCGTTGAGCCGTTGGGTAAGATAGCAAGCACTTTACCACCTGGCTTTTCACGGATAAGCGCACCACCTCCCTCAGATGCCCGAATAAGCCCAATAATGGGCGTGGGCTCTGCTGTGACCGTGGATGTTGATGTTTTAGGAGGCACCAGCGTAGGTTTAGGTGTAGAAGTTGGGGTGCGTGTGGGCGTTTGAGTGGGAACACCAATCACTGCAACAGAGGCTGTCATTTGCCGTGATGGGGTAATAGTAACTAATAAGGTGGAATCAGAGGTTGCGGTTGCACGAGCAGGCTCAGGCGTTGCGAGGCCCGCTTGAATCCGAATCCATTGGTCAAAGCCAGTTAGGAAAGTCGCCGCTGTGAGAATGGCAATAATGGCAAGGCCGGTGAATGTCGCGCCACCGAGTGAAATAGGATAGAAACGTAGAAAGAAAAGCGTAATGATTCCAAAAAAGGTGGCCCAGGCAAAATGTACAACAAACACGAGTGCACCTTGTGGCCAAATTCCACTGACGCCGCTCCCCAAGCCGAAGCCAGCCGCACATAATGGAAGCAGGAGGCCGTAAGCAAGCAATGCACTTGGCAGGTAAGGCCTTTCCTCTGAGCGTACGAACGAAACAGTGATAATAATTGCACCCACCGTCAGCACAAATAGATCAGGTGGCCATAAACGGCTGTGAGTGAACGCTTCTGTAAATGTTCTGGCTGAATTGGGGAGTACACGTGATGCAAAACCTGCAAGTAATCCACTGGCGAAGATAAGTAATGAACTCACGCTGAGTGCAATCACGGTTTGTCCAAAGAGCCGACCAGAACCAGCAATGATCGAAAGAGCCATGCCAATCCAGGGTGTAAGAAGCGGTGCAACCAAGATTCCAAATATCAGTAAAGATTGTGCATTGAAGAAATAACCAACCCCTAGTATCACGCCTGCAACAAGCGAAAACACAAAAAGTTCGTAAGATGGAAAAGCACGCCGTGCCAGATGTTCAAATAATGCATTACGACCCTCTTCATCAGCGGGAAAATAAGCGCGACGTTGAGCGCGCCTCCTTCGCGCGCGGGCTGAAACAAATTCTTGTGATGGCTCAGGCGTAGGTTGCGATGATGGTTCAGTGTAATTCATGCTGTTCAATTATACAGGGATATACACGATGATGGAGGACGCACCATCTTTTGGATAAAATGCTCCGCTCTTTCTCAGGAATGGCTGCCTGTTATTGACAGGCCTTTTACTTCGGGTATAATTTCCGTCCTCAAGGGGCCGACTAGCTCAATGGCAGAGCAACTGACTCTTAATCAGTGGGTTCAGGGTTCAAGTCCCTGGTCGGTCACAAGAAATGACTCTCTTCCGGAGAGTTGTTTTTGTTTCTGTTTCAGGTTGTTGCGTGCCAGAATATTCAAATCCCTCCCCATTAAGAAAGATTGCAAATTCCAGGAATTACCTGCAAAATAGTTGAAATTTGTCTGAACCTGGAGAAATTGATTGTTCAAGATGATAAGCCACCAGTACCTTCTCAAAATTATTGGACGAAAGCTACTCAATTTGACTGAATGTAACCTTTTAATAAATAAGGTCGTCATGTCATCGCTTTAGGGCGTTAATCAGTCGTTAATAGTTATACTTTGAACTCTTTATTGTGAGGAGAGTCTTGACGATGAAAAATTGGTACGTGATTCACTCGAAGCCCCAAAAGGAAGACCTTCTCTGGGAACAGCTTCAAATTAGAAATATCGAAGTTTTTTTTCCAAAAATTCGTGTGAACTTAATTCCCCGGACCCGTGAGTTCAGACCCTACTTTCCCGGGTATTTATTTGTGAATGTTGACCTGGATCAGGTAGGAACTTCTATACTAAAGTGGATGCCAGGCGCGATTGGAATTGTAAATTTTGGCAATGAATTCGCAGCGGTTCCCAACAACCTGATTGATGCAATTCGTAATCAGGTAAATATGATTAATTATAGAAAAGATGACAGGCTTCTACACTTAATACCAGGTGATCGTGTGATAGTGAAATCTGGTATGTTTTCAGGTTGTGAGGCAATTTTTGATGCACAATCTGGAAATGAGCGTGTTAGAGTGTTATTAAATTTTTTGGGCAACCAGCATATTCGTGTGGTCGTACCTACCGAACAAATTGCACTTGTAAAGTAGGCTTTGTAGGCCATCACTAAATTTTTTACTCCGACACGCTGATGATTGTCGGAATGGCGGAGCATACCTCCGAAAAAGTCATTTGTTGAACGAAAGGTCATATGTCCTCCTCACAATTCAGAGTCCATCCTACTGCAGAAGTCTCACCCGCCGCTCAAATTGGCGAGGGAACCAGTATTTGGAATCAGGCACAAGTACGAGAAAACGTCCGCATAGGAAGTAAATGCATTATAGGAAAAGATGTATATATTGATTTTGGTGTCGAAATTGGTGATTATGTAAAAATCCAGAATGGTTCACTGGTTTATCATGGTGTTACCATCCAGTCAGGGGTCTTTGTAGGTCCTGGTGTTATTTTCACAAATGATAAAACCCCCAGGGCAATTAATCCAGATGGTTCTCTAAAAGGGAATGATGATTGGGAGGTAGGACCAATTTTAATTAAATATGGCGCCTCACTTGGAGCTGGGTCAATTATCCTGCCAGGCGTAACAATAGGTGCGTTTGCCCTGGTTGGTTCGGGAGCGGTCGTTACTCGTGACGTTCCTGATCATGCTTTGGTCATGGGTAATCCAGCCCGCCAGTATGGATTTGTCTGTAAATGTGCTACCAAGCTCATCAAAGACAACGGAATCTATCATTGCCCCAAGTGTGGCGAAAATTATTCATTCTAATTTTTGGAGAATCTGTGATTACTATTCCAATTTCTAAACCTGATATAACCGAAGCTGAAAAACTGGCTGTCATGGAGGTCCTGGATTCAGGAATGCTGGCAGCTGGTCCGAGAACAGCAAAATTTGAAGAAGCCTTTGCCCAGCTCTGTGGAGTGAAGCATGCAATGGCCACATCCTCAGGTACTACTGCACTTCATATTGCCCTCCTTGCAAATGGTATCGGAGTTGG
>Ga0070699_100005032_pt1 | contig 11638 bp, 12 predicted proteins | sample KBSK1503metaG_FD_65473 | JGI IMG/M metagenome (GOLD analysis project Ga0070699, IMG submission 65473) | Corn, switchgrass and miscanthus rhizosphere microbial communities from Kellogg Biological Station, Michigan, USA - KBS K1-50-3 metaG | ecosystem: Host-associated > Plants > Roots >...
TCCGGCGGGTCGAACAGATAGCCCTCCAGGTAGAGGATCTTTCCGCGCGCGATCAGCCCACGGTCCACGTCGGCGGGACCGAGGCGCACCGAGGCGCCGAGAAACGTGCTCATGGTGCGCTGCGCGTCCGGCGTGACCAGGATGAGGCAGCGTCCGGTGGGCGGCCCGCTGGTTGCCCGCGGGGTGTCGTAGCCGACGCCGGTCGCGCGCAGGTCGTGCCCGAACACGTCGCCGAGCTGATCGTCGCGGACCTTGCCCACGTAGTGCGCCCGGCCGCCGAAGGAGGCGACGCCCACCACGGTGTTGGCCGCCGAGCCGCCCGACATCTCCACTCCGGGGCCCATCGCGTCGTAGAGCGCGCGGGCCTGGACCTCGTCCACCAGGCGCATGGTGCCCTTGGCGAGGCCCTGCCGCGCCACCAGGTCCTCGTCGGCGTGGCTCAGCACGTCGACCATGGCGTTGCCGATGCCGACCACGTCGAGCGCGCCGTCAGCCACCGCGGCGCCTCCGGGACGCGGCCGGCCGCGGCGCAGCTCCGAAGTGGCGATCGAGGAGAAGGGCCAGGCGCTTGCGCGTGCGGGGCGGGAAGCGCTTCGGGTCGGTGATGACCGCGCTCGCCAGCGCGTCGCCACAGCCGGCCGTGCAGGGCTTCCCCACCCGCGGGATCATCCGGCGCAGGACCACCTTGGCGGTCGCCACGTTCTTCAGCAGGTTGGCCACCACCGCCTCGACGGTCACCGCGGCGTGGCTCTCGTGCCAGACGTCGTAGTCGGTGGCCAGCGCGAGTGTCGCGTAGCAGAGCTCGGCCTCGCGGGCGAGCTTGGCCTCCGGCATGTTGGTCATGCCGATGACCGAGACGCCCCACCGGCGATAGATCTGCGACTCGCCCTTGGTGGAGAACTGCGGCCCCTCGATGCAGATGTAGGTCCCGCCGCGGTGCACGCGCGCCCCCGCCTCGCGCCCCGCGCTCTCCAGCAGGTCGCCGAGCCCCGCGCACACCGGATCCGCCATCCCCACGTGCCCCACGATGCCGTCGCCGAAGAAGCTCGAGACGCGCCGGCGGGTGTGGTCGTAGAACTGGTCGGGGATGACGAGGTCGAGCGGGTGGATGTCCTCCTTCATGCTGCCGACCGCGCTCACCGAGACGACCCAGCGCGCGCCGAGGAACTTGAGCCCCCAGATGTTCGCCCGGTAGTTGATCTCGGTGGGGCTCAGTCGATGTCCGCGGCCGTGACGCGGCAGGAAGATGACCCGCCGGTCGCCGAGCCGGCCGGTGCCGAACTGGTCCGATGGCTCGCCGAAGGGCGTGCGCACCCGGACCCAGCGCAGATCCTCGATGCCCTCCATCTCGTAGAGGCCGCTGCCGCCGATGATGCCGAGGACGGGCTCGGGGGCTGCGGCCGTGTGCCGCGGGCTCACGTGTGGGTCTCCACGAGCCGCCCGTAGGTCCGGTCGCCGCGGACCTCGGTGATCTCGACCGTCGCCATCCGCCGCCCGAGGCCCTGCGGCCCGGGGAAGAGCACCTCGACGTAGTTCGACGTGAGCCCGGCGAGGACGCCGGTGGGGCGGTCCGGTGCGTCGAGGACCAGGACCTGGCTCGCGCGACCGACGAGCGCGCGCCGGAACGCGTGGCTCTTGTCGCGTCCCAGGCGCCGCAGCCGCTGGCTCCGCTCGCGGATCACCGCGGCGGGCACGTGGCCGGGCCGCCGGGCCGCCTCGGTGCCCTTGCGGTCCGAGTAGGCGAAGACGTGCAGGTACGAGAAGGGCAGCGAGGCGACGAGCGCGAGGGTCGCCTCGAAATCCTCGACGGTCTCGCCCGGGTGTCCCACGATGACGTCCGCGCCCAGCCCGAGCCCGGGAATGGCCGCAGCCAGGCGGTGCACGAGGTCGCGGTACATGCCGGTATGGTACGGCCGCCGCATGAGCCGCAGCACGCGATCGCTGCCGCTCTGGAGTGGCAGGTGCAGGTGCGGCGCCACCACCGGCAGCGTGGTGACCGCGTCGATCAGATCGGCCGTGAAGTAGGACGGCAGCACCGAGGAGAGGCGGAGCCAGCGCAGCCCGTCGACGCCGGCCAGGCTTCGCACCAGCGCGGCCAGGGACGTGCGCGGGTAGAGGTCCCAGCCGTAGTGGCCGATGTCGACCCCGGTCAGCGTGACGTCCGGATAGCCCGCCTCCGCGAGGGCGCGCACCTGGTCGAGCACCACCTTGGGCTCCTGGCTCCGGCTTCCCCCGCGGGCGGCGGGCACGATGCAGAAGGCGCAGCGATGCTGGCAGCCGTCCTGGATCTTCACGAAGGCGCGAGATCTCGCGCCCGTCCGCCCGCGGGTCGGGTCGACCGGGGCGATCGGCAGCGCGCGGGCCTGGCGGATGTCAGCCACCGCCACCGCGGGCCGCGGGCGCTTGACCAGCGAGTCGAGCAGGTCGGGCAGCCGATACTTCTCCTGGTTGCCCACCACCAGGTCCACCCCCGGCAGCGCGGCCACCGTGTCCGGATCGGTCTGGGCGAAGCAGCCGGTGACGACCAGGAAGGCACCCGGGTCCTCGCGGGTGATGCGCCGGATGGCCTGGCGATCGGAGAAGTCCGCGCGGCCGGTCACCGTGCAGGTGTTCACCACGTGGACCTGCGCGTGGCTGCCGGCGGGAACGACGCGGAAGCCGCGTCCCTCGAGGAGCGCCCCCATCTCCTGCGACTCGACCTGGTTCAGGCGGCAGCCGAGCGTAGTCAGGGCCACCGTCACCGGCGCGCTCATGCCGGCACCACCTCGCGGAGCTGCCCGCACGCCGCCCCGATGTCCTCCCCCTTGCTCCAGCGGATGGTCGCGGTGATGCCGTGCTCGAGCAGGACCGACTGGAAGGCCAGGATGCGGGGCAGCGGAGGCCGGGCGAAGCCCGAGCCCTCCCAGTCGTTGAACGGGATCAGGTTGATCTTGCCGCGGATCCCCTTCAGCAGCTTCACGAGGCGGCGGGCGTCCTCCACCGAGTCGTTGACGTCCTCGAGCAGCACGTACTCGAAGGTCATCCGCTGGCGGAACGGGAGCGGGAAGCGGCGGCAGGCCGCGAGGAGCTCCTCGATGGCGAAGCCGCGATTGACCGGCATGATCCGGTCGCGGATCTCGTTGCTAGTGGCGTGCAGCGAGATGGCCAGGTTGACCTTGAGGCTCTCCTTGGCCAGCCGCTCGATGCCACTCACCAGCCCCACCGTCGAGACCGTGATGCGGCGGGGCGAGAAGCCGAAGGCCTGCGGGTCGGTGAGCAGGCGGAGCGACTTCACGGTCGCCGAGTAGTTGGCGAGGGGTTCGCCCATGCCCATGTACACGATGTGGGTGATGCGCTCGCCCGCCGCGAGTCCCTGCCGGGCCGCCACCACCTGCCCCACGATCTCGCCCGCGCTCAGATTGCGCTCGAGCCCCATCGTGCCGGTGAAGCAGAACGCGCACCCGAAGCCGCAGCCCACCTGGGTGGAGACGCAGAGGGTGAGCCGGTCGCCGTCCGGCATGAGCACGGCCTGGACGCGCGCGCCGTCGGCATAGCGGAGGACCAGCTTGTGGCTACCGTCTTGCGACGGGGTCCGGCGCTCGACCTCGGGCACGTCCGCCGTCGCGCGGGCCGCGAGGGCGGCGCGGAAGTCGCGGGGCAGGTCCGTCATCGCCTCGAGATCGGTCACCGACCGGCCGAAGATCCAGCGGGCCAGCTGTCGCCCGCGATAGCGGGGGACGCCCAGGGACTCGGCCAGCGCTTCCATCTCGGCGGGCGAGCAATCCAGCAGGTTCGTCGAAGACATACGGCTCGGATATTAACACAGCGGTATGGGACCCACCGGGAGCGGCGGGCGAGTGCGGCGAGCGACGGAGCTAGTCGTCGCCCAGCGTGAACGCGGAGGCGCAGAGGAATCCGAACGCGAACACCACGACGACCACCAGGTACGTCCACACGAAGCGCATGAGGTTCATGGTCCTCCGCCGTCGAATATTCTCCGGTGGACGGCCCTCTACGGCCTCACAAAAAACACGGATGCGTCTGCGCTACCGGTAGTGGTGGCGCCCCCGTCGTGAGACGAGATGCGGAAATCTCGACCCGCGCGAGTCGGACATTCCTTCCGACTCCCGTCGACGCGCATACGGGCCCGATGTCGTAAGTGGCGTGGGGAGAGTCGTTCTCGGCACCGGCATGGAGCTTGCGACGTCCGACTGCGTGAGCACATCGCGCAACGTGGGATGGCTGCTGCTCGTGCTGCGGGCAAGACGACGCCAGCGTCTTCGCGCGCGCCGCGCCACCCGGCGCCTGGCGCGACCGCCTCGCTGCGCAGTGGTCGCCGGGCTCGCCGCGCGCCGCGCGAGGCCCGGCCACTTGCGTCTGATCGCGGGAGGAAGCGATCTCGACACCGACACGCTGCGGCAGAGCGTGCGAGAGCGCCTGGCGGACGGCCGTCTCTTCCCGGCGGGGAGCATGTCGGTCGCCCGCCGCGGCACCGATCGCCCGTGTGTCGTCTGCGGCAAGGCCATCACGCCGGATACCGTCGAGCGCGAGGTGGAAGGCCCGAGCGACACGCACGGCCTGGCCCACGAGGATTGCTACCGGATCTGGCGCGAGGAGTCGCGGCGTTCCGGTCCGCCTGAATCTACACGGTAGTCCCTGCCGGCGTGCGGTCCGCGAGCGGGCGATATGACTCGATTTGCCCGTTCGAGACCGTCAAGCCGGTCGGGCACGCTCTATGCTGCCGCCGAGAGCACGATGCCGACGCTCGGGGAGGTGCCGCGCTGCGAGAAGTGCGGGCGTGCGCTCGCCACCCGGATGCGACGGGAAGCAGACCGGGTGCGCACCTATCTGGAGTGCCCGGACTGCGTTCTGCCTAGCCCCGAGCAGGCCGAGGCGCCCGCGAGTGAGTCGCCTCAGGATGGGCCACCCGAGACTGGGCCGGACGCGGAGACTCCGTCGCCCCGGTGACGCGGCCCCTGGCCTCGTCCGCCCGCGCCCGGAGCTTCGCGCTCTGCTCCTCGATGGCCGCCAGCGCTCGGCGCATGGCGGCCACCCGCTGCTCGGCCGCCTGGGCGGCGCGCTCCGCGCGCTCGGCCCGGAGCGCCCGGGATCGGGCCTCACGAGCGGCCCGCCGGGCCGCGCGGGCCTGCTCCCGTGCCTCACGGCGCTTCTTCGCCGCCGCGGCGGCGGCAGAGTCTGATCTCGGCGGTGACTTTGGAGGCGGCGCGGGCCGAGCGGCCTTTACCGATCGCCCGCTCGGCCGCGCCGCGAGAAAGCCGGCCGGCACCGGGCCCCGCGAGAGCACCGCGAAGCCCGGGTCGGGGTGCTCTCGATCGAGTCGTCCGGCTCCCAGCTCGGCGCGCAGCCCCCGATCGGTCACCGCGGCCAGGAGCGTGCTCCGCATCCGGCGATCCAGCGCGGCCGTGACTCCGATCCCGGCCTCGCGCAGCACCTGATGCGCGCCCCGCACGAGCGGCTCGAACGCGGCGCGATATCCCTCCATCGCCGCCCGCACGTCGCCCTGCCCGAGCTGCGCGCGGCGCAACCGGTCCACCGTCTCCACCAGCGCGGCGAGCTCCCGCGGCCGGGCGAGCGCGGCGTGGTTGAGCGCCCACACCACCGGGCCCGGCCGCCGGAGACGCGCCACCCTTCGTGCCTCGGCTAGCCGACCGCGCTTCGTGAGCTGGGCGGCCAGTGCGTCGCGCGCCTGGATGAAGTCGCGCGGCGGAACGGACCGCAGCGCCTCGGCCGGGTCGGCCTGCGCCTTCATCGCGGTCGCCACTCCTCGGCGAGCAGCGCCCATCGCTCGTGGTCCGCCCAGCGCCCCGCGATCTCGAGATATCCGGGCGAGTACCCTTCCCGCCGGAACCCCGCGTGACGGACCAGGGTGCGCGAGGGCCGATTGGTCGGCAGGATATTCGCCTCGACGCGATGCAGGCCGAGGGTGCGGAAAGCGTGGCCGAGCGCCAGCTGCAGCGCTTCGGTCATGTAGCCGCGTCTCGCGTAGCGGGCGCCGATCCAGTAGCCCAGGTAGGCGCTCTGCGCCGGCCCGCGCACGATCTCGTTCAGGTTGATGGCCCCGAGGATGGCCTCGTCCTCGAGGCGGCAGATCAGGAGCTTCTCGTGGCGACCGCCGCGCGCCGACGCCAGCCAGTCGGCGAACTGCCGGCGCGCGGAGCGCCCGGCGATCGGCCGCGGCTCCCACCGCCCGAGGAAGCGGGCGCTCGCTCGCCGGAGGGCGAGGTACTCGTCCCGGTCGCGGGCCGTCGGCTTCCGCAGAGCGACCCGGTCGCCTACCGCGATCAGGATCGGCATTCGAGGCATGCGTGGGTGGGATTGTACGACGGCCCAGGATGCCTGGGTGAGCCGCTGGAGAGGCAGCCTACGGGGTGGAGAATTCGGGAGACCGGGTTTAGACTTGCGGCCGGGATGCTCATGACCAAGATCTGGCTCGTCGCCCTCGTGGGCCTAGTGCTCGTCGGGTGCGCCGGCGTGCCGGACGTCCGGCTGCGGAACCCTCAGACCGGGCAGACCATGACCTGCTCGGCTGAGGCGGCGCGGACCCAGGGCAAGTGGTGGGACGAGATGGCCAAGCGCACCCGCGACAACTGCGTGAAGGATCTGGAGGCGCAGGGCTACGTGATCGTCAAGTAGCGCGGTGCAAACCGCGCAGGTTCATCCTGGCGAAATTCGTTCCACATGTGAGCACAAGTCGGCGGCGCGCGTGTGGCAACTCGTGAATTCACCGACGTCGTGGGCGGCCCGTGGATAACTCGGTGGGTTGGCGGATCGGCCGCTCGCAATTTCGCACACTAAGAGCAGATCGCCCGCTTTCTGATCAGTCACCGCTGAACCGCGATTCGCCGGTGGGCTTACCGGGCTACGGTTTGACGATCGCGTCGTAGAGCGGCATCCACTGGTCGCCGCGCGGCGTCCACGTCACCCGGTCGCGGGTGGCGTAGATGTCGACCTGCTGCACGAGGAAGACCCAGGTGGCGTCCTCGACCATGGCGCGCGCCAGGTCCGCGTAGATCTTCTTCCGCTTCGCCGGATCCGTGGTGGTCCGGCCCGCGTCGAAGAGCGCGTCGACCTTCTCGTTCTTGTAGTAGAGGCCGCGGCCCTTCGACGAGACCAGATTGTAGAGCTCGTCGCCGTCCTGCATGGGACCGCCGAGCCCGAGCAGGTAGGCGTCCTGGAACTGCCTGCCCAGGTAGCGCTTGAAGTAGGCGCCCCACTCGGCCACCTGCACGCGCGGCTTGAAGCCCGCCTTCTGCCACTGGCCGCCGAGCGCCTCCGCGATCTCCTTGTCGCCCTGATAGCGGCCGGCCGGGGCCTCGAGCGTGATCTCGACGCCGTCCGGATAGCCGGCCTCCGCCAGCAGCCGCCGAGCCCGGGCCGGGTCGGGGCCGTAGCCCTTGACCGACGGATCGAAGCCGAACATCTGCGGCGTGAACGGGCCGTCCATGCGCCGGCCGTTGCCGTCGAGCACGCTCTTGACCAGCGCGTCGACGTCGGTCGCGTAGTTCAGCGCCTGGCGCACCCGCACGTCCGAGAGCGGCTTGCGGAAGGCGTTGAGCCCCAGGTAGATGATCCAGGTGCTGGGCACGCGCTGCACCCGGACGCCGCCCGCGCGCTCGATCTCGGTGGCGAGGTTGGGCGGGACGGTATCGATCACGTCCACCTCGTTGTTGCGCAGGGCGGCCGCGCGCGTGAAGGGCTCGGGGATCGGCTTGTAGACGATGCGCCGGATCTTCGGCGCACCTCGCCAGTGCCGGTCGAAGGCCTCCACGATCAGGTGATCGTCCTTCACCAGCTCCACGAAGCGGAACGGGCCGGTGCCCACCGGCCGGAGGGCCAGGCCCTGGTTGCCCTTCTCCGCGGTGTACCGAGGTGGCACGATGGGAAAGTCGATGAGCCGGTTGAGCAGCGGCGCGTACGGCTGGCGGAGCACCAGGTTGATCGTGTAGTCGTCGATCACGTCGACCCGCGCCACCTCGGCCACGTTCGCTCGGTTCGGCGACTTCTGGTTGGGGTCGAGCACGCGCTCGATGGTGAAGCGCACCGCGTCCGCGTTGAAGGGCTCGCCGTTGTGGAAGACGACGCCTCGGCGGAGCTTGAGCTGCAGGGTGAGGTCGTCGAGCGCCTTCCAGGACTCGGCGAGCTGGGGCACCACCCGGTTCTCGGCGTCGCGGCCCACCAGCGAGTCGAAGAGGCTCACGCCCACCTTGGCCCGGATCGACGAGAGATTCATGGTCGGGTCGAGGTTCTCGGGCGTCCACGGGAGCGCGACCCGCACCTCGCCCGGCGCCTGCGCCGCGGCCGGGCCCGCCGCGACCCCGGCCAGCGCGAGCGCGAGGACGACGAGGACCGGATTGCCCGGTCTCATCCCGCCGCCTTCACCGCAGCCACCACCGCGGCCAGGTGCGCGTCCGGCGTGGCGAGCGGCAGCACGCAGCCGGGGCCGATGATCAACCCGCGCCCGCCGGTCTGGGCGATGGCGTCGCGCACCTCGGCCGCGACCGCGTCGGGCGGTCCGGCCTGCAGCGTGCGGTGCTCGCTGAGCCCGCCCACCACCGCGCCCGCGAAGCGGCGGTGGCCGTCGCCGAGGCGCGGCGTGGTCAGCCGATCGTGCCAGTTCATCGCGTGCACCGGCAGGGCCGCCGCGCGATCGAAGTAGACGTCGCGCCCGTGCACGTGCAGCAGGGTGAGGGCCGAGCGATCCCCGACCGCGTCGAGGATGCGGCGCATGCGGGGCAGCTCGAAGCGCGCGGTCTCCTCCTCGGTGAGTACGTCGGGCACCGCGGCCTGGGTGGCGAAGAAGAGGCCGTCGGCGCCCGCGTCGAGCGCGGCGCGCGCGTGGCGCGCCATCGTGTCGGCGATGGCGTCGAGCGCGGGCTCGACCGCGCCCGGCTCCGCGCGCAGGTCCGCGACCATCCGGTCCCCCGCGAGCTTCCGGGCCACCGTGAGCGGCGAGAAGAGGGTGTGCAGGATCGGCGCGTCGTCGGCGCGCCCGCGGGCGACCAGGCGCACCGCCTCGAGCTCGCGGCCGAGCGCGCCGGCCCCCTCGTCGAGCGGCCGCACCCGGGCCCAGTCCTTCCGCTCCCGCACCCCGTGCTCGGTGCACTGCTTGGCCCCGTTGGGCGAGCCCTGGTACGCCACCCGGCAGCCCCAGTCCTCCACGCAGTAGACGCCGCTCGACATCACCTTGACGAAGTCGAGGTCCCACTTCCGCTGGAAGGCCAGCATCGCCTCCGCCAGGCCGGCCGCGGTGTGGTCGACGTCGGGCACATGACGCCAGAAGGACACGGGAGGACGATCCACCGGCCCTCGACGGGCCGCCGACAGGACACGCTCGCGCTTGGTCATGATGGCGCGGAGTCTACCACGCCGATCCGGGCGGCTCGGGAGGGGCCGGCGCCGGCATTTCTACGCGGGAACTTCTCCGGCGGGGTATGGTCTTACCGTGCGAGAGGCGGAGGCAGGCGATGCGCCGCGCTTCCTGGACCGGCTGCGCGCCGGCGAGACCGCCGCCTTCGAGGAGCTGGTGATCACGTACCAGCATCGAGTGTTCGGGGTGGCGGTGCGGATGCTCGGCAACGCCGCCGAGGCCCAGGAGGTGGCCCAGGAGGCCTTCCTCCGCGCCCATCGGGCCCTGGCCGACTTCCGCGGCGACGCCAAGCTCTCGACCTGGCTCTACGCCATCACCTCGCGGCTCTGCCTGAACCGGCTCGCCAAGGGTGAGCGGCGGCTGCGCCGGCAGGGCGAGGAGACGCTGCTGCGCCTGGCCGGCGGGGAGCGGCCGGACGTCGCGGTCGAGCGGAGCGAGCTCGAGGCGGCGCTGCAGCGCGCGATCGCGGAGCTGCCCGAGGAGCGTCGCATCGTGGTGGTGCTGCGCGACCTCGAGGGCCTCTCGTACGAGGAGATCGCGGAGGTGCTCGATCTCGAGCTGGGGACGGTCCGCTCGCGCCTGCACCGGGCCCGCGCGGATCTGAAGGACAAGCTTGAGCGCTTTCTACCATGAGCTGCCACGACGCGCGCGAATCGCTCTCCGCCTTCCTGGACGAGGCCCTCGCCCCGGACGAGCGGCAGCGCGTCGCCCAGCACCTCGAGGATTGCTCGGAGTGCCGCCGCGAGCTGGCGCGACTCGAGCAGACGGTGGCCCTCCTCCACCGCCTCGAGCCCGCGCGGGCCCCGGTCGGCTTCGTGGACGCGGTCACCGCCGCGGCGCGGCCCCGGCCGTGGTATCGGCGCGTGGCCGCCGCCGTCTTCCTCCCCTTCTCGGTGAAGCTGCCCGCCGAGGCCACCGCGCTCGTGATGGTGGCGCTGCTCGCGGTGTACGTGTTCGAGCGCACGCCCGCGCTCCGGGAGTCGGCCCGGACCCAGCCCGAGGTCCGCGAGGATCCCCGCGAGAAGACCGTGCGGCCCGCGCCGCGGGGGCTGACCGACCGCTTCGCCCGCGACCCGTCCTCCGCAGAGCGCTCCCCGGAGAGCAAGGCGCGTCCGCTCGAGAAGGAGCAGGACCGCCGCGAGGTGCCGACCACGCGCAAGAGGATCCAGTCCGAGACGGAGATTCCGAAGCAGGAGGCCCCCGCGGCGGCCGCCCCGCGGAGCGACGCGGCCCCGCCCGTGGCCGCGCCGCCCGCCGCCAAGGACGAGGGCCCGCTGGAGAAGAGCCAGGCCGAGAATCGGCAGGCGCCGGCTCCGCCGAGCGCCGAGGGCACGCGCCCGGCGCCGGCGGCCCCGGCGTCCCCTCGCCTGGCGGCCAAGCGGGCCGCTCCCTCGGCCGACGCGGTGACCGGCATCGCGGTGCGCGACCGCGACGCGGCCGAGCGCGATCTCGCCGAGCTGATCGCCCGCGTGGGCGGCCGCGAGACCGGCCGCCGCCGCGAGCAGGATGCCACGATCGTCGAGGCGGTGGTGCCGCAGCCGCGCTACGCCGAGTTCACGCAGAGCCTGGCGCGCCTCGGCGCGTGGCGGGTCGAGGCCGAGCGCCCCGATCTGCCCGCCCAGGTGCACGTGATCCTGCGCCTGCAGTAGGGGGAACTTTCCGGAGGGTCCCCGGTCTAACCGGACAGCCACACCGAATCCGGAACCTGGAGGACACCGATGAACACGCTTCGCACCCGCACCATCGCCCTGGCCCTGGCCGGCCTGCTGGGCCTCTCGAACGCGGCGGCCGCCGCTCCCGTCAGCATCACCGCGGCCGACCAGCGCGACGTCATGATCACGATCTACAACGGCAACCTGGGCCTCGTGAAGGAGACGCGCGAGGTGAAGCTCGAGCCGGGCGTCGTGGAGGCGCGCTACGCCGACGTGGCGGCCCAGATCGACCCCACGTCGGTGCACCTGCGCTCGCTCACCGAGCCCACCGCGCTCCGCATCCTCGAGCAGAACTACGAGTACGACCTGCTGTCGAGCGAGAAGTTGATGGAGAAGTACATCGGCCGCACCGTGCGGCTCTACCAGGGCAACGGCTCCTACCAGGAGGCGGTGCTGCTCTCGACGCGCGGGCCGGTCTACGACATCAACGGGCAGATCCACATGGGCCACGCCGGCCAGGTGGTGCTCCCCGCCCTGCCCGAGAACCTCGTCTCCAAGCCCACCCTGGCGTGGCTGCTGCGCAACACGCGGCCGGCCCCGCAGCGGGTGGAGGCCTCCT
>Ga0070699_100005034_pt1 | contig 11631 bp, 6 predicted proteins | sample KBSK1503metaG_FD_65473 | JGI IMG/M metagenome (GOLD analysis project Ga0070699, IMG submission 65473) | Corn, switchgrass and miscanthus rhizosphere microbial communities from Kellogg Biological Station, Michigan, USA - KBS K1-50-3 metaG | ecosystem: Host-associated > Plants > Roots >...
GTTTACAAATCGACCGACGCCGGCAAGACGTGGAAGCGCGTCGGGCTCGAAGACACCCGACAGATTCCGCGTATTCGCGTTCATCCGAAGAATCCGGATCTGGTCTACGTCGCGGCGTTGGGCCATGTTTGGGGACCAAACGATCAGCGCGGCGTGTTTCGCTCGAAAGACGGCGGCAAGACGTGGGAAAAGATCCTGAACCGCGGCAACAAGGCCGGCGCGATCGATCTAATCCTCGATCCGACCAACCCGAATATTCTTTACGCTGGGTTCTGGGAGGTTTATCGGAAGCCGTGGACACTTGAGAGTGGTGGTCCAGGCAGCGGGATCTTCAAGTCTACTGACGGCGGCGACACCTGGACTGAGTTGACGCGCAATAATGGTTTGCCGAAGGGCACGATCGGAAAAGTCGGCATCACAGTTTCGCCTGCTAATCCCGATCGCATCTGGGCGATTGTCGAAGCCGAAGACGGCGGTGTGTTTCGTTCCGACAACGGCGGCACGAGTTGGACCAGGGTCAACGAAGAGCGGCGTTTGCGCCAGCGTGCCTGGTACTACACGCGCATCTATGCCGATCCGAAGAATGCCGACTCGGTCTACGTCTTGAACACCGGCTTCTATCGTTCGAATGACGGTGGCCGCACTTTCACCGGCATCTCCGTCCCGCACGGCGACAATCACGACCTATGGATCGCGCCTGATGATCCGAATCGCATGATCCAGAGTAACGACGGCGGCGCGAATGTTTCGTTCAATGGCGGCCGGAGTTGGACCGAGCAGGATCAACCGACGGCGCAGTTTTATCGCGTTGCGCTCGACAACGATTTTCCTTACAACGTCTACGGCGCGCAGCAGGACAATTCGACCGTGCGGATTGCGAGTCGCACGACTGAAGGCGGCATCGGCACGAGCGACTGGTACGACGTTGGCGGCGGTGAGTCAGGCTGGATCGCGCCGTCTCCAAAAGATTCGCAGATTGTGTTCGCTGGTTCATACGGTGGACTGACAACCCGCCAGGATCATCGCACGGGCCAGTTGCGCGACATCAATCCTTATCCCAACAATCCGATGGGCGCGGGCGCGGACGTGTTGAAGTACCGGTTCCAGTGGAACTTTCCGCTGCTTTTCTCGCCGCACGATCCCACCACACTCTACTGCGCGGCTAATGTTTTATTTAGATCGAACGACGAGGGTAGCAGTTGGCAGATCATCAGTCCTGACCTGACCCGCAACGACAAAACGAGGCAGGGACCGTCCGGTGGACCAATCACCAAAGACAACACCAGTATTGAATATTACGGAACGATCTTTACCGTGATGGAATCACCGGTTCAGGCCGGTACGATCTGGACCGGAAGTGACGATGGCCTGGTTCATGTCTCCCGCGACGGCGGCAAGAACTGGGCCAACGTGACGCCGGCGAGCAGCATCATGCCCGAGTGGATTCAGATCAACTCGCTTGAGGCTTCGCCGCACGATCCGGCGACGGCGTACGTCGCCGCCACGATGTACAAGTGGGACGACAATAAACCCTATCTCTACAAGACGACCGACTACGGTAAGACGTGGAAGAAAATTGTGAGTGGAATTCCCGACACGGCCTTTACGCGCGTGATTCGCGAGGATCCGAACAAACGCGGCTTGCTTTACGCCGGTACCGAGACCGGCATGTACATCTCGTTTGATGGCGGCGAGCACTGGCAGGCGTTCCAGCTCAACCTGCCGACCGTGCCGATCACCGATCTCGCCATTCAGAAACGCGACAACGAACTGGTCGTCGCAACTCAGGGGCGTTCGTTCTGGATCTTTGACGACTTGCCGGCGTTGCATCAGATGATGGATGCCGGTGGGTTTAGTGCGGCAGGGGAAACGAAGTTGTTCGCGCCGAAGGAGAGTTATCGGATGCCGGGCGGTGGCGGTTTCCCGCCTGGACCAACTGCGACGTTGGGCCGGAACCCGGCGAACGGCGTCGTCGTTTACTACTCTTTGAAAGCAAAGCCCACGTCAGACGTTGATCTGGAGTTCTTTGATTCGGCAGGGAAGTCGATCCGCAAGTTCACGGCGAAAGTGCGACGGCCGGGTGAAGGTGCAGCGGCTGCTCCCGCGGGACCACCGCCGGGTGAAGGCGGCGGGTTTGGTGGTGGCGCTCCGCCGCCGGTGCCGGTGGAAGTCGGGCTCAATCGCTTTGTATGGGACCCGCGCTATGCTGACGCAGTGCGTTTTCCGGGGATGATTCTCTGGGCCGGCGAGACGCGTGGTCCAAAAGTGCCGCCGGGAACATATCAGGTGAAGCTTACGGTCGACGGCAAAACGCTGACTCAGAACTTCGAAATCAAGCCCGATCCGCGTTTGACGACCACGCCCGCGGATTATGCGAAGCAGCTCGAGCTCGGGTTGAAGATTCGCGACAAGTTGAGCGAAACGCATAATGCGATCATTCAGATCCGCGACGTGCGCAAGCAGGTTGAGGATCTTTTGAAGCGCGTCACGGGCCAGCCGAATTTCAAGGTCGTGAACGATGCCGGGACGTCGTTGAACAAGAAGCTGACCGAAGTTGAGGAGATGCTTTATCAGACGAAGAACCAGAGCAATCAGGATCCGTTGAATTTTCCGATCCGGTTGAATAATAAACTCGCAGCGCTCGGCGGTGTGGTTGGTGGCGCCGAGGCGGCGCCGACGGCGCAATCGTATGCGGTCTATGACGAGGTGGTCGCGCAGATCGATGCGCAGTTGCAGAAGCTGGGGCAGTTAATGCGAACCGACGTGCCGGCGTTTAATCAACTGGTGCGCGACCAGAATATTCCCGCCGTCGTCGTAAAACCCTAAGGAGGGGAAAGAATATTTCACGCAAAGGCGCAAAGTTTACGCAAAGACGCAAAGAAGAATTTGAGTTCCTTTGCGCCTTTGCGTCTTCCTTAGCGCCTTTGCGTGAAAAAATCTTCCGTTCGTACAATGCGGTAATATGACTGAACCGATAACGATCAAAGAGATTGCATCGATAACAAATGCCAGGCTGTTAGGTGACGAGTCGAGTCTGGTAACTGACGTAAGCCACGACTCGCGTCGTGCCGGCAAAGGAACGCTCTTCGTCGCCGTCACGGGTGCGCTCTTCGACGCGCACAAGTTCGTGCCGCAGGTGATGGCTCAGGGCGCTGCCGGCGTGTTGTCGGAACGTCCGGCGCCGGAAGGCTTCACTGGCGCGTGGCTGCAAGTCGCAGACATTCGTCGCGCGATGGCGCTCGCCGCCGCCGAAGTCCAACATCATCCGTCGCGCGAGCTCAACCTCGTCGGCATCACCGGCACCAACGGCAAAACCACCTCCGCGTACCTGATCGCCTCCATACCAGAAGCAGCCGGCGAGCTCGTCGCGATGACCGGCACCGTCGAGTACCGCCTCGGTAAAGAACGCTTCAAAGCGGATCGCACCACACCTGAAGCGCCCGACATGCAACGCCTGCTGCGCCGCGCCGTCGAAATCGGATGCCGCACGGCCGTGATGGAATGTTCGTCACAAGCGATGGATTTCCATCGCTGCGACGAGCTCGAGTACGCCGTCGCTGTCTTCACTAATCTCACGCGCGATCATCTCGATTATCACAAGACGATGGAGAACTACTGGTACGCGAAGCAGCGTCTGTTCGATGGTCGCCTCGGCACACGCCCGCGCAATTCCGTGATCAATATGGACGATCCTTACGGTCGCGAGCTGGCTGCGTCACTGGAGCAAGACGGCCTGCGCGTGATTCGTTATGCAGTTAAGGGCGAGGGCGACGTCGTCGCTCGCGAGCCACAGTTCTCTTTGAACGGCATGCGTTTTCGACTCGTGACGCCCGCGGGCGAACGTGATTTCAAGTCACCACTCGTTGGACCACCACACGTTTACAACACGCTGGCGGCGGTCGCTAGCGGCCTTGCGCTCGGTTACAGTCTCGACGTCATCACCGCAGCGCTCGAGAAATGCACGGGGGCGCCGGGACGTTTCGAACGTGTGGTCCATGACGGCGATTTCTCGGTGGTCGTCGATTATGCGCACAGCGACGACGCGCTGCTGAACGTGTTGCGCACGGCGCGCGAGGTGGTGCAGGGAAAGATCATTACCGTCTTTGGTTGTGGCGGAGATCGCGATCGCACGAAGCGTGCGCCGATGGGCGAGGCAGCGGGAAGTTTGAGTGATGTGGTGATTCTCACTTCCGACAATCCGCGCACTGAGAACCCGGAGCAGATTCTGTGCGACGCGGAGGAGGGAATTCAGAAGACAGGGAAGCCATATCGCAAGATCGCGGATCGCACAGAGGCGATTCATCAGGCGATTTCGGAAGCGCGCGATGGTGATCTGGTGCTGATTGCGGGCAAGGGCCACGAGGATTATCAGATCATCGGCCGCGAGGTGTTTCATTTCGACGATAAGGAAGTGGCGCGGGCGGCGCTGGCTCAGAGATGTTGAGCCTGAATATCTATCAGAAAAACCTCACGCCAAGGCCCAAAGACGCAAAGCCTGCCGGCTTCGTGTGGGGCTTTGCTTTGCGTCTCGGTGTTTTTGCCGGAGTAGTTTTCTTTCTGTCTTCGCCGGCGCACGTCAGTCAAAAGCCTCAGCCGCCGGCGCCTTATGGTCCACCAGTCACAATCGCCACCGTCAAAGAGAGAGCGATTTCCGAGAGCAGCGGACTCGTTGCCTCGCGGCAAACTCCAGACGCGTACTGGACCCACAACGATTCCGGTGGTGGTCCATTTATCTACAGCTTCGATAATCGTGGCGATTCGCTCGGTATCTTCACTGTCAATGCGGCCCAGAACCGCGACTGGGAAGACATCTCTATCGGACCTGGACCACAAGCCGGCAGGTCGTATCTCTACATCGGTGACATCGGAGACAACAATGACGTGCGCACGGAAGTCGTCGTCTATCGCGTGCCGGAACCTGCTTTAACTACCGCTACTCGCAAGCTGACTAAGAAAGCTCCCGGAACAACAGAACCGGCGGAAGCGATCAGACTGCGATATCCCGATGGCGCACACGACGCCGAAGCGCTGCTGGTCCATCCAGCCACTGGACACATCTACATCGTCACCAAACTCCTGATCTCAGATCCGGCTGTTTACGAGGCCGCGCCGCCATTCACACCTGGAAAAGCGATGACGATGACGCGGATCGGGACGATTCACGTACCGAGTCTTTTTGGAGGTGTGGTCACCGGCGGCAGTGTGTCGCCGGATGGACGGCGCGTTGCGCTTTGCGATTACTTTCAGGGTTACGAATTAGTGTTGCCGTCCGGCAGCAACGACTTCAACGATATCTGGAAACAGAAGATGCTCGGTTTCGATCTCGGTAAGCGCAAGCAAGGCGAGTCGATCGCCTATCGCAGCGATGGCAAAGCGCTGCTCGCGACGAGCGAGGGAAGAGGGACGCCGTTAATTCAAGTCGAGCGCCGCTGACGTAAGAAAATATTTCACGCAAAGGCGCAAGCCGCAAAGAATAGGACCGGGATTTCCTTTGCGCCTTTGCGTCTTCCTTTGCGCCTTTGCGTGAAATATTCTCTCCCTGGTTAGCGCTCTCTGGGTTTTTTTCTGCTATCCAGTAGGTAGTAAACCGGGAGTCCAAGCAGGATTAGACCGAGACCGATAGCTGATTGCCGCGGAGTGTTGCGGATGGTTTGCAGGATCAGCGCGACTGAGACGATCAGGAATAAGATCGGCACCACCGGATAGCCCCAGGTTCGATAAGGTCGCTCCGCGTCAGGCTCGCGACGACGGAAGATGAAGATCGATCCCGCCACCAGTGCGTAGAACAAAGTCAGTGCGAAGATCGCGTAGTCGGTGAGCGTGTCGTATTCACCGGAAAGCGCCACCACACACGCCCAGAAACCCTGCACCACCAACGCCCTGATCGGCACGTGAGTACGCGGCGATACGTGGGCCAAACTCTTTACTATCAGACCATCCTTCGCGAGCGCATAAGGTATGCGCGCGGTCGCGAGGATTGACGCGTGCAGCGCGCCGAAAGATGAAGTCATCATCGCCGCGGCCATCAGCGTTACCGCAACCGATCCCAACAGCCGTCTCACCACTTCGGCAGCCACCGAGGAAGACGCCGGAACGCTCGCGATCTCAGTCGGCGTCAGCACGTGAAAATAACTGACGTTGACGAACAGGTACAGGCCCATTACTACGAGGCCACCGCCAATCAACGCGAGCGGCAGGTTGCGGCCAGGGTTCTTCACTTCACCGGCGAGGAACGTGATGTTGTTCCAACCATCGTACGCCCAGAGCGCGCCGATCATCGCGGCTGCAAACCCGGCGACTCCTCCAGTCGTGAGCACTCCTTCACAAGTGCCACCGCTATTTACCAAACCAAGATGGCTCCAGTCGCCGTTGCTGTAGAAGAACGCGCCGAAGCCGACGCCGAGCAACAAAATGATCTTCATGCCCGTGAGCACGCTAGCGACGCCGCCGCTTACTCTGACCGCGGCACAGTTAATTAATGTCGTGATGATGATCGCACCGAGCGCGACGAGTTGCAGTCGCGTTAGTGCAATGGTGAAGCCACCCGGAAGTGAGTATGGTCCAATTGCTACGGGCTTTAACACACCGCCGACCAGATCGTTGAGAAAGATCGCAAAGCCGACGGCAAGTGCGGCTGCTGATGCAGTGCGCGCGATGAGAAACTGCGTCCAGCCATAGATAAACCCAAGCGGCCGGCCATAGGCGTCACGGACGATCCCGTACTCACCGGCGGCGCGAGGCTTCATGGCCAGCAGTTCCGCGTACGTCAGTGCGCCCGCCATCGCCAGCAAACCGGCAAGTACCCACACGACAAGCGCCTTGCCCGGCGTGCCGACGTTGCACGTCATGACACGAGCTTTAAGAAAGACGCCGGTGCCGATGATGTTGGCGACGTTGACCGAGATTGCGGCGATCAGTCCAAGACCGCGGATGAGTTGTGTGTGCTCACTCTGCATTTTAATCTGCGCGAATCTGCGTAAAATCTGCGGCTAATATCCGGTGTCGTTCGTGATCAGATCTTCGTAAGTATCGCGGCGCCTGATGAGCGTGGCCGAGCCATCGTTACGAACCAGCACCGCGGCGGGGAGAGGTCGCCCATTATAGTGAAACATCTGGGCCAATGAATAGGCGCCGCAGTTGAGTAGCGCCAGCACTTCGCCTGGTCCAACGTTTTCGGGAAGTTTGCGATAATCCGGCAAGCGACCTTCGCGCTCGATGTCGAAGTAGACGTCGCCTGAATCGCACAGCGGGCCGGCAACTTTATAGTCTCGCTGGTACGGCGCGCCGGCGCGCGAAGCGGAGATCAGGTGGTAGTACCACTTGTAATTATTCATCGAGAGCATGATGTTGTAGCCGGCATCGGTCAACAACCAGACATCGCCGGTCTCCGGACGCTGTTTGATATTCCTCACGGTAGTGAGCACCAGGCCCGCATCGGCGATGATGCTGCGTCCCGGCTCGAGGAGAATGGTTACCTGATCGAGCAGATGTTCTGCCTGCGCGGCACGAGCTGACTCGCGCGCGACCCGCAGTGCCTCAGTGAGCACGGCTTTGGGTTCGAGCTCCGCGCCGAGCATGTCGCGCTCGTGTTCCGGAAGTTGATCTGCCTGCGAGCGATCGCGCAGGTAGTTAACGGGAATGCCGCCGCCGAGATTGATGTGTTCGAGCGTGTGGCCGGTCTCGCGATGAATCGTGACCAGGTGTTCCCACATGCTCCGAAACGCTTCGGCAAACGGCTCGACGTCGGGCGTCTGTGAACCGACGTGAATGTGAATGCCGCAGACTTTGACAAGGTCCGGCCGTTGCAAACCACGACGAAACGCAACCAGCACTTCGGACGAAGAGATCCCGAACTTCGACGTCAACAGCGCAGTCTGTAAACCGAGATGCGAGCGCGTGCCGATTTCAGGCACAAGTCGCAACGTGACGCGCGCGGGAGGGACGTCTTCGCCGCGCGCGCGCAGGCGCTCGACTGACTGTTCGACCAGCCCGATCTCGTAAAGCGAGTCAATATTAATAGCGTAAATACCGGCGCGGACTGCGTCGTCGATCTCATCGTCTGACTTGCTGGTGCCGTTGAAGATGATCTGGTCGGGACGAAAACCGACCCGCAGCGCCTTGAAGAGTTCGCCGCCGCTGTTGACCTCAATGTCGATTCCCGAATCGAGCACGACTTTGAGGACCGCCATGTTTGAGTTTGCCTTCGACGCGTAGCAAAACTTGATGGGACGATCGACCGCGTCGGCGGCGCGTTGCAGGCGGCTGATGTTGTCGCGAATGCGAGGCTCGGAAAAAACAAATAGCGGCGAATTGAATTTCTCAATCAGCTCGATTGTGTCCGCTCCGTTGACGGTCAGGTGATCGTCGCGCACTTCGAGATAACCCGGTATAGACCACGCCGGACACAAGGTAGCTGTTCCAGATGACATGCTTTAGTTTTAGCTCCAGTTTTTGACCGCAGATAAACGCGGATGACGCAGATCAGAGAAAGCTTTTTTACTTCTTCTGCCTGATCTGCGTCATCCGCGTTTTTCTGCGGCTTAATTCGATCGAGCGAAATTGTAACTCAGTGTACCGCTAACTTTAACGGGCTCGCCCATTAGCAACGTGGGCGTGAATCTTGCCAGACGCGCGGCATTGACCGCAACCGCATGCAGGTGTTGTGGACCAGAGACGGGGCGCGCGTCGATCACAGTTCCTTGCTCGTCGATCAGTACCTGGACCAGTACCACGCCGTTCGCTTCGCCGGCAGGAACCTCCGGCTGCGGCAGGTAAATGGCCTTTCCATTCAACATACCACCGGCGATCGGTCCCTTTGGTTTTTGATTGGCCTGGTTCGGATTTGGCACTTGCTGGTTGGGCACATTAGCAGGCGCGTTCGTGTTCTGTTCAGTGTTTCCCTCGGTTCCGGTTGCTGGCAGCGCCACTTCGCCTTCCCCCTGTACCTGGTTCTGTTGCTCACCGGATTGTTTACCGTGACTGTTGACGCTGGCGTCAGCAGCATCCGCAGTCGTCTTCGGCTGATCCGGCGGACGCTCCGGCAACTCGAACGAGCTCAGAAACTTTTCTTCGAGCGCTTCGTCCTTCTTCGTGTTGAGCGAGACGATCGCGTAGAAACGTTTCCTCGTGACAAACGCGTTGACCGATCCATTCAGATCGCCGAGCGTCAGCTTGTATGACCTTCCGGTATAGCCGCGGAACGGACGGCTGCTCATGAGTACCATCTTCGGCAGCGTCTCTTTTGAACGAATCTTTGCTGGAAAGAAACTCTTGAACGCGTCGACGTAAGAGTTGAAGCGCGCAAACTCAGTGTACTGCGCCGGATCGGATTTAATACCACTCAACGAAACCACGCCGATTACCGGTCCGGCCGACGATGTGGCCAGGTACATGCGCGCGCTGAGTTCCATCTTGTGATACGGGAATTTGGTGGACTCCGTGGTCGGGTTCTTCGGCATCAGCACCGTAAATTCTTCGTTCTCGGGGCTCAACGATTCCCATTCAGACCAAACGTCGGCTGATTTTTGAACCTGCGCCGAAAGCGGCAGCGCCGAGAACAGGAAAATCGCAAGCGCGAAGTGTAAACGACGAAAGTGCATGTCATTACCTCCTCAGGTTTTTAGCGTGACCACGTGGAGAGCGGTTGTCGGGACTCTAGTCTGCACGCCGCGACACTGTCAAGCGGCACTTTCACGCAAAGGCGCAAAGAGAAGACGCAAAGACGCAAATTGGATCTTCTTCTTTGCGTCTTTGCGAGAACTTGGCGCCTTTGCGTGAAATATTACCGCGCAATTCGAGCCTTCTCAATATCCACCAGCACACGGCGCAGAATCTTCCCTGACGGTGACTTCGGAATTTTGTCGACGAATTCAATATGCCGGATGCGCTTGTGTGGCGCGACCCGCTCCGCCACAAACTCCTGCAACGCTTCAACCTCGATCGGCTGCTTCAATACGATGATTCCTTTCGGCACCTCGCCCGCTTCGTCGTCCGGGTAAGGAATCACCGCGGCATCGGCCACGCACGGATGAGTTAACAACAGCGCCTCGAGCTCGGCGGGCGGCACCTGGTAGCCTTTGTACTTGATCAACTCCTTCGCGCGATCGACGATGAAGAAATGTCCATCCTCATCCGCGTAACCGATGTCGCCCGTGTGTAACCAACCTTCGCTATCGATAGTCTGCGAGGTCGCTTCGGGTTTGTTCAGGTAGCCTTTCATGATCTGTGGACCACGCACACAGACCTCGCCTTTCTCTCCCGGACCGAGCGCTGCACCACTTTCGAGATCGATGATCTTGCACTCGGTATTCGGCGCCGCGACGCCCACTGAACCAAACTTCAATTCCAGCGGCGGTGCCGGCGACGAATGCGTGACGGGACTGGTCTCAGTCATTCCATATCCCTGCCGAATGTTACATCCGAGGCGATCCATGCAAGCACGCGTCAACTCTTCACCCAGCGGCGCGGCGCCCGAGAAAAGCGTCCGCAGCTTGGGAAGTTTGTAGTTATCGACGATCGGGTTTTTGCTCAAACTCAGCACAATCGGCGGCACGATGTGCGCCAGGCTCACGTCATACTCCTGCGCCGCTTTCAAAAACGCTTCGAGCTCGAAACGTGGCATCATGACAACCGTGGCGCCGCTATACAGGCCCATGTTCAAAACGACTACCAGACCGTAGATATGAAACAACGGCAACACGCAGATGAGCGTATCAGTCTCATAGAAATAGCAGAGCCCTTCCATCTGGCAGAGGTTTGCGACGAGGTTGTGGTGCGTCAGCATCACGCCTTTGGGTAGACCAGTGGTGCCACTTGAATACGGAAGCGCGACCAGATCTTCGAGCGGATTGACTTCGACTTGTTCGGCGCGGCCGTTATCGACGAGCAGCGAATCGAATGACGTCGCGCCCGGCGCGGTGCCAAAGACAAACAGCTCTTCGACGCCTGCATCCGCCGCGGCTTGGCCCGCTTTCTCCGCGCACGAAGGCGTAGTTACCAGAAACCGCGCGTTCGAATCCTTGAGCTGGTGACAAATTTCGTGTCGTGTGTAAAGCGGGTTGATTGGCGTTACGATTCCGCCTAAAGTCGCAACGGCATGAAAGGCGATCGCGTATTCCGGACAGTTTGGACTCAGGATGCCGAACACGTCACCTTTCCTGAACCCGCGCTGCGCGAGGTTATAGGCCACGATGCTGATCGAATCGGCCAGGTACTGGTACGTGAGCTTGCGTCCGGTTGGACCATCGATCAATGCTGGCTTGCCGGCCAGCTCCTGCGCGCGATGCAGCACGAAAGGCGTGAGCGCAGTTTCAGGGATGTTTACGTCTGGATACGGGCCTTTAATTATCATGCCTGGAAGATGTACTGGATTGCAGGATTTACCGGGTTAACTTATGAAATCCTGTGGCCGATACCTTAGCAGGAAAATCACGCCTCTGAAAAGAGAAATAAAATGTCGCAAACCGAGCAACGCCCCCTCAACATTATCTGTTTAGCCACGTATTACAAAGGCGCCGATTTTATTCGTGAATGCAAAGCTCACGGTTGTAGTGTGATCCTGATCACGAAAGAGAAGATGCTCAAGGAAGACTGGCCGCGCGAGAGTCTCGACGATCTGATCGCCGTGCCGAA
>Ga0070699_100005040_pt1 | contig 11626 bp, 9 predicted proteins | sample KBSK1503metaG_FD_65473 | JGI IMG/M metagenome (GOLD analysis project Ga0070699, IMG submission 65473) | Corn, switchgrass and miscanthus rhizosphere microbial communities from Kellogg Biological Station, Michigan, USA - KBS K1-50-3 metaG | ecosystem: Host-associated > Plants > Roots >...
AGGTCGAGCAGGATCTTGACCTTGCCCTTCACCTTCGCGACGCCCGTCATGTAATCGGTGTCGACGTGCTCACCGAAGTCCGGCGTCCGTTCGATGTCCTCGCCCGCCAGGTTGAGCACCTCGGAAACCGCATCGACGACGATGCCCATGAGGACCCTGCCGGTGCTGATGACGACTTCCACGACGATCACGCAGGTCCGCTCGTTGTAGTCCTGCGGCGTAAAGCCGAACTTCAACCGCAGGTCGACGACCGGGATGACCTTGCCGCGCAGGTTGATCACGCCCTTCACGTGCGCCGGCATCTGCGGCACCTGGGTGATGTCGAGCATCTTGATGATCTCGCGCACCTTGAGCACCGGCAGCCCGTATTCCTCGACCCCGAGCGCAAACGTGAGGTACTTCCCGGCCAGGCCCGCCACCGTCTTGACCGCACCCGTGTTCTGTGTCGTGTTCATTGCTGCTCCATACCTGCCGTCCGCCTGACGGCGGACACTACGGCTACGCCGCCTTTGCCTCGCGGCCCTGCATCATCGCCACGATCCCGTGCGCGTCGAGAATGAGCCCGACGCGGCCGTCGCCGAGAATCGCGCCGCCCGCCACACCGGGCACGGTGCCGAAGGCGTCGCCGAGCGACTTGATCACCACTTCCTGTTTGCCGACCAGCTCGTCGATCACGAGCGCCACGTGATCGTCGTCGTCCTCGAGGACGACGACCGTTCCTTCCCACGCGTGCTCGACGGCACCCTCGATCCCGAACAGCTCCGCGAGCCGGACCAGCGGGATGAGCGAGTTGCGCACCTGCACCATGCGCGGCTGCCCGTGCACCGTGTGCACGTGTTCCGGCAGCGGTCGCAGTGACTCGCGCACCGCGAACGTGGGCAGCACGAACCGCTGCGCGCCGGTGCGAAGCACGAGGCCATCGACGATCGCCAGCGTCAACGGCAGGCGGATCAGGAACGTGGTTCCCTCACCCGCCCGGCTCTGGATCTCGATCCGTCCGCGCAGCGCTTCGATATTTCGCCGCACGACGTCCATGCCGACGCCACGACCGGAGATCTCGGTCACCTGCTGCGCCGTCGAAAACCCGGGCCGGAAAATCATCTGGTGGATGACTGCCGGATCGAGTTGCGCGTCTGCGTCGATCAGTCCCTGGGCGATGGCCTTCTGACGAATCCGGTCGGTATTCAACCCGCCGCCGTCGTCTTCGATCTCGATGACGATGCTGCCACCCTGGTGATAGGCCTTCAGCGACAGGCGACCGGTGGCGGACTTGCCGCGCGACTGACGCGTGGCGCCGTCCTCGATGCCATGGTCGATGCTGTTGCGCACCATGTGCATCAGCGGGTCGTTGATGTCTTCGACGACCTTGCGATCGAGCTCGGTGTCCTCGCCGGACAATACGAGGTCGACCTGTTTACCCGAGTGCTTCGACAGGTCGCGGACCAGGCGCGCCATCTTCTGGAACGTCTGGCGAATCGGCACCATGCGCATCGCCATCGCGTTGCGCTGGAGATCGCTGGTGATGCGGCACAGCTGCGCGAGATTGCGCGTGAGACGCTCGTCGACCTTCTGCAGCGCCGGATCGTCGCGAATGATCGACTGGACGATCACGAGCTCGCCGACCATGTCGACGAGGCTGTCCAGCTTGCGCGTGTCGATTTTGACCGAGGCACCCGCGTCGTCGGCGCGACGCTTGAACGGCGCCGCCTTCGCCGCCGGCGCCGCGATGCTGCTCTCCTCGACGACGACGGGCGCGATCAGCTGCGGGTCGAGCTCTTCCTGTGCGATCACGGAGTCGACGAGTGTCATCAGCTCGAGTCGCGCGGCTTCGAGATCCTGACCCGGGTCGCCGCCCAGACGATGCTGCAGATCGGTGATCATCGCGGTCAGCAGGTCGACCGCCTTCAGGATCACGTCGGTCTCGCGCGGCCCGATGGCGAGCTTGCCGGAGCGGCCAAGGTCGAGCAGGTTCTCGACGCGATGCGCGAGCTCCTGGACCGTGCGTACGCCGAGCGCGCCGGAATTGCCTTTGACCGTGTGGAACGGCCGGAAGATGTCGTTCAGCAGCTTGGTGTCGCCGGGCGCGGCTTCGAGCGCCAGAACGGACGTTTCGATCGTTCCCAGGTGGTCCAGCGCTTCGACGATGAACATCCCCGACAGCTCGGGATCCATGCGCAACGCCTCGACGTCGTCTTCGACCCGGGCATCGGTGCCGGTCGAGGAGGCGTCGGTCCCCGCGTTCGGTTGACCCGCGCCGTCGACTCCTGCCTTCCACGCGTTCCAGGCCGCGTCCACGGTCGCAAGCGTCTCCGATTCGTTGCCCGCTTCGGCGACATCGGCCGCGCGCATCATCGTATCGATGACCGTCGCCAGGCCGTCGAACGGTGCCATGGCGAGCACACTGGCCAACTGGCGCAGGCCCGTCTCGAGCGCGCCGGCGGCGGCATCGCCGCCCACCATCACGCTGCACGCGAGGCGGCTCAGATCAGCATCGACTTGGAGAATGAACTCTGGGCGCATCTGTCTCTCTGGTTCTGACCTTCTAGAACTTTCCGTACGTGCCAGTGGCTTTGAGCGGAATGAGATCGTCGGCAACCGTGGCCGGTTTGCTGCGCGCAGTGCGCTTCGGCATCGGCAGAACCTTCGTCGTGTTCACTGGTGCCGCCGTTCGAGTCGAGGGAACGCGGCGGTGCGAAGGCTTCTGCGCACTCCGACTCCGCTGAAGCTTGGGCGAAGCAGGCATCTCAATTGCGGCGCCTGCGAACTGCGTGAGGACGCGGCTGGTCATGTCGGCCTGCGCCGTGAGTTGCTCCGTCGCGGCGGCGCTCTGCTGCACGGATGCCGCGGTCGACCGGGTCGCCCGCTCCATGTCAGCCAGCGCGTGCGAGACGTGATCGATCCCTTCGGTCTGCTGCCGGCTGGCGTTGCTGACCTCGATCACCAGCTGCTTGACCTTGCCGGTGCCGTCGGTGATCTCCTGAATCGAGCCGGCGACTGCGGCAAGCGTGCGGCTGCCCGTTTCCGTCTTGGCGATCGACTCTTCGATCAGCGAGGCGGTGTCCTTCGCCGCCTGTGCCGATCGCTGCGCGAGGCTGCGGACTTCATCAGCGACGACCGCGAAACCCATTCCGGCCTGACCGGCCCTGGCAGCCTCCACGGCGGCGTTGAGCGCGAGCAGGTTCGTCTGAAACGCGATCGAGTCGATCGTCTTGATGATCCGCGACACCTTCGTGCTCGACTCCTGGATGGCGCTCATCGAGCTGACCATCGCGGCGAGTGCGGTATTCGACTCGGCCACGCGTGCATCGACGACGGCCACGAGCGAGGCGGCTTCGTGCGCGTGCTGCGCGTTCTGCCGTGTCGTCGATGCCATCTGCTTCATCGACGCAGACGTCTGCTCGAGCGATGCCGTCTGTTCGGATGTTCCGTGCGACAGCGACTGCGATGCACCGGCAATCTGTGCGGCCGCGGAAGCCACCTTCTGATTCCCCTGCCACAGCTGCTGCACGACGCGCCGAATCTCACGGTCGATCGAGCGACGGAGGACGAACGCGATCGCGAGCACCGTCATGAGGGCCACCGTCGTCGTGGCGAGTGCGAGGCTCGGGGCGACGGCGCTGGCCAACGCCGGCTCACTCGTCGCGTGTTGTTCCTGTTCGGTGCGGGTGTCTGTGATCAGCTTCGCCAGCAGGTCACGCACCGTGCCGAACGACTTCGAGTCGGCGACGAGTCCCTGTTCCGTCATCCGGCGGTAGCCGGCACGGGTTGGGCGGCTGTGGTACGCGTCGAACAGCGCTCGGAACTGTTTCTGGTCGGTCGACCAGACGTCCCATGCGGCGACAAGGTCATTCCACGTGCGCGATGCCGCAGTCGACAGCGTCAATTGCGCGCACGTCGCTTTCGCTTCCGCGAACGCCTTCTTTGCAGCATCGAAACGCTGCACCTTCTCGGCGCGCAGACTGTCGGGAACGTTTCTCGCCAGCAGCGCGTGCTCGGCGCTGTCGACCTCGGCTTGAGCGCGAGCGAGTGTGAGCAGCGCTTCGGTGCTGGAATGCACGGCGGCCGGTCGAAAAGTCGCCACCGCGACATCGACGCGTCGTGTGTCACGCACCGCCGCCCAGTAGGCAAAGGCACCCGGCAGCAGCGTGACGATCGCCATCGCAATCGACGCGATCAGTAACTGTTCACGTATGGTCCGCTTCCGCATCGTCAACTTCTTACGACTTTGTCATCGACGGCAAAGGCGGTAACTTGAGCGTGGACAACACCTGAGCTCGGGGGATATATAGAGGCGCGCGAGGCACGTTCGTCGATCTGCTCGTACGTGCCTGCCTTGGCGAAGAACGGAAGAAGGATTGAGGACCGCATGTCCGAACGCCGCGACATCGAGAAACGCGCCGAGCTCGTCAGGTGGGTCGTGACCCAAATCGTGCAGAATCCGGGCGTTCAGATCACGACCGACACGATGTCGAAGTGGCTGGAAGTTCAGGAAAATGTCGCTGAGCGCATCGTCGATCACCTCGTCGAGGCGGGGTTGCTGCGCGAGGTTCGACGGGGCGTGTGGATGAGGACGACGGAGCTCTGACCCACGACGGGAGTCGTCCGGCACCTCCGATGCATGAAATTCACGCTGTGGCCCCCGTAGACCGCAAGAAGCACCAATGGGATGTGATCGAGCACGTACTTGGTGGCGTGCGCCTCACAATTGAGGACAAGCCGTCGCCCAGCAAGGAAGCTGAGCGCCACCAGGAGTACGAGTCCGATCGCCGCGGGGAGCACAAATACCCGCCCAACGCTCAGGATGAGGCCGACCGGCCCTCACAGCGCGAGCGAGACGAGCTCAAGAAACGTCTGGAAGATTAAGAGTGCCGTGCCGGCCATGGCCCGCGCACGCACACGCCGCGCGTCACCGTCTGACCTGACGCGCTCGGCGCCGATGTGATCCGTTCCACTTCGTTCAGCAGCGATTGCACGGCATCGTCGAGGAGGGCCGGGGCATGACCATCGAGCCGGCGGCTGGCATCGCGCGCGAGCAGCTCGAGCAGATCCACACCTCGAGCAACCGTTTCCGCAATCAATTCCCGCTCGCGACCTTCACGTCGCGCGGTAGAGTCGAGCAACCGTTCGAGCGCGCCGGTGACCATCCGGACACGGCGCAGTTCGACCGCCTGAGAGACATCGGGGACCGTTTGAAACGCACGGGCAACAGCAGTGTTCACGTGATGGAAATCGACGGCGTGACCCCATAGCTTAAGTTCCGGGTTCCCGGTTCCGGGTTCCCGGTTCCGGGTTCCCGGTTCCGGGGTTCCAGGTTCCTGGTTCCGGGTTCCGGGTTCCCGGTTCCGGTTCGGGGTTCCCCGTCGTTCCGCGTTCTGCGTTCGGGCCTCAGCCCAGAATTTCGCGGACTTTCTCCAGGAGCAGGTCGCGCGTGAAAGGCTTCTGCAGGAAGGGAACTCCTGCGTCGAGAACCGACCCATTGGCCGATGATCCATGCTCCGGATACCCGGAGATGAACAGGACCTTCAGACCTGGCCGGACCGACGCGAGGCGACGCGCCAGGTCGGGACCTGTGCCTCCCGGCATGACCACATCGGTCAACAACAGATCGATCGGCTTCGTGTACTTTGACGCGGCTGCGTAGGCATCGTCGGGGCTGTTGGCCGCGACGACGGAGTAGCCCTGCGCTTCGAGAACATCCGTCAGCAGCTCGCGCACGTCGTCTTCGTCTTCGGTGAGGAGAATCGTCGCGGCCCGGACCGGTCCATGGCGATGCAGGCGTGGAGGCTCTTCGATGACGGGTCGCGACGTCGGCGGCATATAGACATCGAAGGTCGTGCCGACCCCAGGTTCGCTGTCGATGTAGATGTAGCCGCCACTCTGCTTGATGATCCCGTAGACGGTCGACAGCCCGAGACCGGTGCCGTGCACCGGATCCTTGGTCGTGAAGAACGGCTCGAATGCGTGCGCCTTCGTCTCCGCGGTCATGCCGCAGCCGGTGTCCGACACCTGCAGGTGGGCGAACGGGCCGAGCGGCATCGGCGCATGCGTGCGCGCGAAGTCCTCGCCGACCTCCATGTTGCGCACCAGCACGCGCAGCGAGCCACCGGCCGGCATCGCGTCGCGCGCGTTGATGGCCAGGTTCATCAGCACCTGCTCCATCTGCACCGGGTCGGCCTCGATCGGTCGCAGATCGGACGCGACGTCGATCGACAGACGGATATGCTCGCCGATCAACTGCGTCAGCAGCTGGCCGGTGTTCTTGACGAGCGAGCCGAGATCGATCGGGCGCGGTGCGAGCGTCTGCTGGCGGCTGAACGCGAGCAGCTGGCGGGTCAACGACGCCGCGCGCTGGCAATTCTTGAGAATGGTATCGACGTCATGGCGCGCCGCCGACGAGGGGCCGAGCAAGTCGCGCAGCCGCTCGGAGGCACCCGTGATCACCGTGAGCACGTTGCTGAAGTCGTGCGCGATGCCGCCGGCCAGACGCCCGACAGCTTCCATCTTCTGCGCCTGACGCAGCTGCTGATCGCGCTGCCGCAGCGTTTCGGCTGCGCGACGGCGCTCGGTCACGTCGCGCGAATTGAGCACGACGCGGCCGGTCTCGCCGGGCGCCGCGATCCGCGACGCGACAGTCTCCACGGTGCGAAACGTTCCGTCGGCGTGCCGGATGTTGAACTCGCCTGCCGGCGGCGTTTCTCCGCTGGCGAACAGCGACGCGAGCAGCTGGCGCACGCGCGGCACGTCCGGCTCTTCGACGAAATCGAGCAGCGGATGGCCGACGAAGCTGTCGGGGGGCAGGCCCAGCATGCCCGTGCACGTCGGACTCTGATAGACGACGACACCCTGCTCGTCGACAACGGTGATCAGATCGCGCGCCTGATCGATCAGTGACTGGAAATACTCGCGACTGCGGAGCAGCTGCTGCCGCACGCGTTCGCGATCGGCCGCGTAGCGAACCGCGCGCACGACCTGCGCCGGCTCGACCTCCCACTTGACCATGAAGTCCTGGGCCACATCGAGCTCCGCCTCGCGGTTGTATTCCGCATGACCAGTGAGCACGATGACGGCCGACTCGAGCCTGCTGCGGTTTTGTCGCAGCCACTCGAGACCGTTGCCGTCCGGGAGCTCCACATCGAGCAGGACCACCGAGATCGGTGTGGCCCGCAGCACGCGCCAGATCTCCGACAGCCGGCGCACGTGAATCAGCTGGATGTGCGCGTCGGTATTCTCTTCGAACGCCTGGCTCACGAACGCGACATAGCGGTCGTCGTCGTCGACGATCAAGACAGAAACCGGAGCGGAAACCGTGGTGACTACCGTATCGACGGCAGGACGTCCAAGGGCACTGTGGTGGGACACGTCCGTCATGGGACCGCTATGCTCCTCGTTGCGTGAATTTGTGCTCGTTGTCATCCCGCATAGCGGTCCTAGCCGCGCGGAGCGCGGCAGACCATACTGGCAATCAGCAGGGGCTCCGCGTGGATGCCAAGGGGCGGAGTCGTTGGGCTGATTGGCGCGGTTATTATCGACGGTGCGCGCCGCGAGCGTTAGAGGAGATCGCGAATTTTCTGAGAATTCAGCGGCGAACGAGGATCGAGATCCGCCGATTGGTCGCGTCCAGCGGACTGTCAGGAACGCGCAGTTTGGTATCGGCGAAGCCACGAACGGCCTCCAGTTGCGTGCTCGCCAGACCGGCGGTCTGCAGCACGCGCCGCGCCGCGTTGGCGCGATCGACCGACAGCTCCCAGTTCGTGTAGGCATTGACCGACGAATACGGCTGCGCGTCGGTGTGACCGTCGATCAGGACCTGGTGCCCGAGCTGCGCCAGCTCCTGTCCCATGACTTTCAGCAGCTCGACGGTCTCCGGTCGCGGAACGGCGCTCCCGGAATCGAAGAAGCCTTCACGCTGACCATCGAGCAGTTCGACCAGCAGACCATCCTGCGTCAGGCGAATCTCGATCCGCTCCTTGATCTTCTCGAACGCCGGAATCGCCTGGAGCCGTTCACGCAGGTGCTCGGCCGCTTTCTGCAGCGTGGCCTCGGCGTCCTTGACCTTGATCGACTCCACGTTGGGCGCCGCTTCGAACTGCTCGCCGGTGGTTCCCTGTCGCGCCCCCGGCAGCACCCCCTTGCCGCCCGTGAACGCCGCGGGATCGCGGAAATAGCCGGCGATGCCCTTCCGCACGTCCTGGTTCTGCCCGACAATCCACATCACCAGGAAGAACGACATCATCGCGGTCACGAAGTCGGCGTAGGCGACCTTCCACGCACCGCCATGATGGCCGTGCTTGGCGTGACCCTTCTTCTTGATGATGACGACCGCGTCTTTGGGGCCCATTACGCCGCGGCCGCCTGTGCCGGCTCACGCTGCATTGCCGCCCTGCAGAATTCTTCGGTCTCGTTGAAGGTCGGCCGGACCTCGTGCGGCAGCACGCGGCGCGCGAACTCCACGGCAATCGCCGGCGGATTGCCCTTGTAAATGGCGAGCAGCCCCGCCTTGATGCACAGACAGTAATACGCGTCCTGTGCCACAGCCCCTTCGAGCAGCGTGGCGATCGGCTGCACGAACCCGTAGGACATCAGAATGCCGAGAAACGTCCCGACCAGCGCCGCGCCGACGCGTTCGCCGATCTCCGCGGGCGGACCGTCGATGTGTCCCATCGTGATCACGACACCGAGAACCGCGGCCACGATGCCGAGGCCAGGCAGCGCGTCGCCGATCTTGGAAAGCGAAGCCGCGGGCCGTAGCGCCGCGTCATGGTGCGCCTTGAGATCCTCGTCCATCAGCGCCTCGAGGTCGTGCGCGGCAATCCCACCGACGATGATGATCTTCACGGAATCGGCGAGGAAGTCGACGGCGTCGTGCCGCCCCATGAAGCTCGGATACTTGTTCAGCAGCGGGCTCTTGGTCGCGTCCTCGAAGTGGGGCTCGAGCGACATGACGCCCGACTGCTGCACCTGCTTGAAGATCTGATAGAGCAGCGACAGCAGATCGACGTAGTCCTGCCGCTTCTGTCCGCCGCCCATCGCCTCCTTGGTCTGCGTCAGCGTCAGCTTGAGCACGGACATCGGCGTGCTGACCAGGAGCGTCCCCAACGCGCAGCCACCGATAATCAGGAACTCGGCCGGCTGGTTGAGCACCAGCAGCGCACCGCCTTCCATCAGGTAACCGGCGATGACGGCGCCGATGACGACGACGAGGCCGACGATCAGCAGCATCGCGCCCGCTCCGTCAGATCGAGCCACGCGCCGACGACGTCCGGGTCGAACTGCGCCCCGGCACGGCGCACGAGCTCCGCGTTGGCACCGTCGTGAGAGAGCGGGTCAAGCGACGTGCGCGGCGACGTCAACATGTCGTAGGCGTCGGCAACAGCAATAATGCGCGCCCCGAGCGGGATGGCCGCTCCACGTCGTCCGGCGGGATATCCACCGCCATCGAACCGCTCGCGCGAGCAGAGCACCAGGTCAGCCACGCTTTCGAGCCCCGCGATGCCACGCAGCACTTCCGCGCCAATCGCGACGTGCGACCGCATCACGATCATCTCGTCGTCGCTCAATGGGCGATTGCTCTTGAGCAGCGACGCCGGCAGCGCCAGCTTGCCCAGATCCTCGAGCAATGCGGCGGTCCGGACGGTGCGTACCTCTCCGCGTGACAGACCCAGGGCCTCGCTCAACGCGACAGACGATCGCGCAACGCGGTGAGCATGCTCCGCCAGATCGGCGGATTGTTCCTCGACGCTCGCCACCAGCGTCTGCGTGGCCACATAGGCGGAGAGATTGCGCACCAATTCCTGGAGACGCGCCTGACCACGAGCGACCTCTTCGCGGAGCGAATCCAGTCGATGCTGTGCGTCGCGGACCTGCGCGCGCCAGGTCACGGCGCGCTGCACGGACTCGAGCACTCGCGTCCGAGACGACGGCCAGGGCAGGCAATCGATCGCGCCGAGGCGCCGTGCCTCGAGGGCAAGATCGACGCTCGGGCCGCGGGTCAACGCCAGCGTCGCGGCGCCGTCGGGTTGCGCGTTCAGCGCACGCAACACCCACAGGCTGCCGTCGTCAGTGGTCCCGATCGAGACCAGGACGGCGTCGGGCGACTGCTCGCGCGCACACGTCAGCGCGTCGGCCATCGGGGCCGTCTCGCACACATAGCCTGCCTGTCCGAGCCAGCCGGCCAGACGATCGCCCGCGACTGGATCGTTTTCGGCAATGAGGATGGATGACACTGCGGAAGGAATCGGCAGAAATTCTGGGCGCCTTAAGACGCGATGGTCGTGTCCGGCTTGAGCCGGACCGCCGACAATTGCGCCGAAAACCCGACGTACGGCTGGCCTGCCCCCGCCAACCACCAGCCACCAACCACCAACCAGGTGTGCCTCACTCTGGGACACGGGCGACTAACACGTAGGGTCCGCCTGCAGGCGGACCGACACCCCTCTGTGCAACTCGGCTGTGGGATCTGCCGAGGTCATTCGTTGACACCAGCACATGCCAATCGTTTGGGGTTCCGGGCGGACCATTTAAATGTCCCGCTCGGTCGTCCATCTCACGACCTTTCTGCACGGAGGACAGGGTCGCGCGATCACGGAGCTCGCCTGCGCGCAACGCGCCAGCGGCGATGGAGTCCTCGTTGTCACATCGGCAGCAGGGCCCGCCGGACAGGAGAATCACCCTCACCATCTCAATCGACTCCAGAGCGCGGGCGTTCCAGTTCGCGCCGCGGACTCGCTCTTCGAACGTGACCCCGCGCTCAATGAACAGGTCGTCTCGCGGCTGCGGCAGCTCCGAAATGCCGGCGGGATTGACGTGCTCCATGCGCATGCCGCGGTTCCCGCGGCAATTGCCCTTCGCGTCTCCGACGCCCCAATGACCGCACGCCCGATCGTCGTCCAGACACAGCATGGCTTTGGCAGCGCCAAGACGACGGCCCAGGCCAGGCACGACATCGACCTGTTGAAAACGGTCGACGCTGTCGTCGCCACGTCCGCGGCGACGCAGGATTTCCTGACGCAGGTGGGTGTTACGCGTGAACGAATCACGATGATTCCTGTGGGCGTCTCCCCTCATGCGCCACCGCCGGCACCGGCCACGCTCGCCTCGATGGAACGCATTCGTGGAGCCGGCCGCATGGTCGTCGGCTGCATCGGAGCAGTCACAGACAACAGAAATCAGGCGCTCCTCGTGCGCGCGCTGGCCCTCGAAGGCGCCCGGGCCATTCACGCCGTGTTCATCGGCGAAGGCGGCGACATGCTTGTCGCGCGCGCGCGCGAGGTTGGCGTCGCCGATCGTGTCCACGTCGTCGGATATCAGCCTGATGCCGCGACCTGGGTCGGCCTCTTCGACGCGGTCGTTGTGCCGTCACGTCTCGCGGAAGGCGGATTGGTCGTACTCGAGGCGTTCCGCGCCGGTGTCCCCGTGGTCGCAAGCAACGTCCCGCTGCTGCGCGAGCTGGTGGCCGACTACGACACCGGATGGCTGTTCGAGTCCGACGATGCGCGGAGCCTTGCGGCAGCGATCAGCCGCGCGACCTCAATCAGGCGCGAGATTCGTGACCAGATCGTCGATGCCGCCGCGCGCAAGTTTCTCGCTGGTTACACGACGGACGCGATGGTGGCGCGACACGCGGAGC
>Ga0070699_100005042_pt1 | contig 11624 bp, 10 predicted proteins | sample KBSK1503metaG_FD_65473 | JGI IMG/M metagenome (GOLD analysis project Ga0070699, IMG submission 65473) | Corn, switchgrass and miscanthus rhizosphere microbial communities from Kellogg Biological Station, Michigan, USA - KBS K1-50-3 metaG | ecosystem: Host-associated > Plants > Roots >...
CAGCCGCGCGTGCAGGTCAAGGTTGCGGCGGCCGGTCAGCGCCTTGTCCAGAACCGATTCCTGGAACACCACGCTGCTGACCGCCCGGGCGGCGATCGGGTGCCTGACCACGTCGAAACCGGCCAGCCGCGCCGACCCGCGGGTGGGCTCGATGGTGGTGGTCAGCATCCCGATGGTGGTGGACTTGCCCGCGCCGTTCGGGCCGAGCAAGCCGAATACCTCACCGGGGGCGACCTGGAAGTCGATGCCGCGGACGGCCTCGACCCCGCCGGGGTAGGTCTTGCCCAGACCGTGGACTTCCACGGCAGGCCTGGCGTCGTTGCTGACTGTGTGCAATCGTGCGGACATGAGCTGTGCTCCCTGAAGTCGGACCGCCTGCTGGCGGAGGTGGTGCATCCGGCGACTAGGACGGCTGCCGCCGGGGGAATGTGACCAGGTCAGCCGCATGTCACGTTTCGCGGTCCTGGTACGTCTTGTTGGCAGGTACTCGCAATGTGCAGGGGTGACAGCAAATGGCCGAGCAGGACTGGCTGGCCGGGCAGTTCGAGCAGAACCGCCAGCACCTGCAGGCGGTCGCCTACAGCATGCTCGGCACGGTCAGCGAAGCCCAGGACGCGGTGCAGGAGGCGTGGCTGAGGCTCGGCCGCAGCGACCCGGGCGGCATCGGCGACCTGCGCGGCTGGCTGACCACGGTGGTCGGGCGGATCAGCCTGGACATGCTGCGGGCCCGCAAGGCCCGCCGCGAGGTTTACCCCGGCAGCTGGCTGCCCGAACCGCTGGTGGAGGATTCCGCCGATACCGGTCCGGAGCACGAGGCGGTGCTGGCTGACTCGGTCGGCATGGCCCTGCTCGTGGTGCTGGAATCGCTGACCCCCGCCGAACGGCTCTCGTTCGTGTTGCACGATGTGTTCGCGGTGTCCTTTGACGATGTCGCCCGGATCATGGACCGGACCCCGGACTCGGCCCGTCAGCTAGCCAGCCGGGCGCGCCGCCGGGTGCAGGCGGCCCCGCAGCCCGATCGTGACGTCGCCCTGCAACGCCGGGTGGTGGACGCCTTCCTGGCTGCCGCGCGGGGCGGCGATTTCGAAGCGCTGCTGCAGGTACTCGATCCCGACGTGGTTTTCCGCATGGATCTCGGGCCGGTCAGCCGGCTCGCCCACCGGCCGCTCGCCGGGGCCGCCCCGGTCGCGCGCCAGGTCCTGGCCACCGCGCCGCGGTTCGTGCACCTGGCTCAGCCGGTGCTAGTGAACGGCGAGGCCGGCGCCCTGTTCGGCACCCGTGAGGACCCGGTCGCGGTCATCGGCTTCACCATCGTGGGCGGCCGCATCGCGGCGCTGAACCTGATCGCCGACCAGGACAAGTTGCGGCACCTGACGATCCAGCCCTGAACCCGCTGTCACATTCCCCGCGCGGCACTCGTCCCTGGTGGTAAGCAGGCCGGAAGATCCGGCCATAGACGGAGGTTTACGATGTCCGCGACACCAGGCCGGAAAGCGCCGGTCTTCCAGCCAGCTCCATACAGCAGGCCCACTGCCAGAGCAGGTCCAGTGGCACCGACCCGCCCGGCCAGGAATGCCCTTCACCTCGGGCCACGTACCAGACGGGTGATCAGATCCGTCGCCCGCCTCGTTAACCCGCTGGTACTGCGGATCGCCGGCCGTCGGCACATGCCCGTCGTCGGGATCGTCCATCATCGCGGCCGTAAGACCGGCCGCCCCTACGCCACACCGCTGGGCATCCGCCCGGCCGCTGCCGGAGGATTCGTGATGCCGCTCACCTTCGGTGAGGCGGCGGGCTGGTACCGCAACATCGTGGCGGCGGGCTGGTGCGTCGTCACCTGGCGCGGCGCTGACCACACGGTGGCCAGCGCAGTGATCGTTGACCGCGCCACGGCGCTGCCTGCCTTCCCCCGGTACGAGCGCCTAGCGCTTCGGGCGATCGGAATCAACGAGTTCGTCTGGCTCCACGACGCGCCGTCCCCACCAGAAAGCGCGCTCACCAGCCCGCGCTAACGCCGCGCCTGCGCTAACGCCGCGCCCGCGCCGAACTACCCCGCGCCATCAGCTCGATCGGCAGTTCCTGCCGCAGCGGCCGGACCTGCTCCCCGCGCAGCAGCGCGCACAGCCGCCGCGCGCCCTCGGTCCCGCTGCGGGCCAGCGGCTGCCGGACCGTGCTGAGGCCGAGGAAGGCCGCGGACTCGATGTCGTCGAAGCCGACCACCGACAGCTGATCAGGGATGGCCACGCCGAGCCGGTCCGCCGCGGCCAGCACGCCGATGGCCTGGGTGTCGGAGGCGGCGAATATCGCCGACGGGGGACCGGGCGACTTCAGCAGCTGCGCCGCCTGCTCGGCCGCGACGGCGGTGTCGTGCGGGCCGCGCCGGATCAGCGCGGGCTCGAACGGCAGACCCGCCGCGGCCAGGGCCTGCCGGTACCCGCGCAGCCGGTCGGCCGAGGAGATGAAACCCAGGCCGGCCGGGGACCTGCTGAACGGCATGTCGCCGACGAAGCCGATCCGCCGGTGCCCCAGCTCGATGAGGTGGCCGGTCGCCAGGCGGCCGCCGGCCATGTTGTCGACGACCGTCTGCGGCACCCCGGGGTTGGCCGCGTCCACGCTGACCAGGGCGACCCCGGCCCGGGCGAACTGGCTGAGCTGGCCGCGGGACAGCGGCAGGCAGATGGCCAGCACCCCGTCGGCCCGGTGCGTCGGCAGCAACGCCTCCAGGTGCCGGTCCCGCTCGGCCGGGCTGTCCACGTTGCATACGATCGTGTCGTAGCCCTGCTCCTCGAGCACGGCCAGCGCGCTGGCCACCCGGACCACGGCCGACGGCCTGGTCAGGTGGGCGACGATGAGCGCCACGGTGTGCGGCGTGCCGCGGACCAGGGCCGCCGCGGCGTGGCTCGGCCGGTAGCCGAGCCGCTCGATCGAGTCGAGCACTGCCCGCTTCGTGGACTCGCGCACCTGGTCGCTCCCGTTGAGCACCCGCGAGACCGTGCCCACTCCCACTCCCGCGTCGGCGGCCACGTCCGCGATGGTGACGCGGCGATCGCCGCCGGAAGCGCCCGCCGGGACCGCCGAACCCTGGAAACGTTTCCACATCGGCGCGGGGTCGTCTGGTCCGCCCCGCGCGGCCAGCCCGCCATATTCCCGGCCGGACCCGCCGGTGCTCTCGCCCAGCCGCAGCCTGGCCGGCACCATCTCACCGGGCTGCTGGTCGGGTCCGTGGTCGAGCTGCCGCAGCGCCCGGTCCACCACCCGCCCGGCGATATCGTCGATCGGAATCGCCACGGTGGTCAGCCGCGGGTGCATCAGGGCGGCCGCGGCGCTGCCGTCGAAGCCGGTGACCGCGAGGTCCTGGCCGACCCGCAGCCGGAGTTCCGCGGCCACGCTGTAGACCACGCCGGCGAGCCGGTCGCTGCTGGTCACGACGGCGTCCGGCCGCCGCAGCGACCGGCCCGCGGACAGCAGCGACCGGATCTTCCTGCGCGCGCTGGCGTCGTCCACCAGCAGCATGTCCGCCTGGTCGGCGGAGATCCCGGCGGCGGCCAGCCCGTCCCTGAACCCGGCAACCCGCTCGGCGTCCCAGTAGTTAGGCGTCCGGTAGCCGACGAAGGCGATCCGCCCGAATCCCTGGGCCAGCACGTGCTGCACGGCCGTCGCGACGGCCCCGCGGTTGTCGATGTCGACCCAGTTCTGCGGCAGCGACGGCCCGGTCCGGCCGAAGCACGCGAACGGCATCCCGGCTCCGGTCAGCAGCTTCACCCGCGGATCGTCCTGCTGAAGCTCGGAGAGCAGGAACGCGTCCACGCTCCGGCTGGCGATCAGGCGGCGCATCTCGTCCCCCGGGTCGTCTTCCGGGACCACAATCACCAGGCTGTAGCTCCGCCGCGCGCAAGCCGCCGCCAGCGATTGCAGGAACTGCTGCATGATGTAGTTGCCCGGCATCAGCTGCTCGTGCGGCATGACGTAGGCGAGCTGCCTGGTCCGGCGCGAGCGCAGGCTCCGCGCGCCGTGGTGCGGGTGGTAGCCGAGCGCCTCCACCGCCGCCAGCACCCGGGCCCGGGCGGCGTCCCCTACCCGCCCGCTGCCGTTGAGCACGTTCGAGACGGTCTGCCGGGATACCGCGGCAGCGGCCGCCACGTCCTGGATCGTTACCTGACGTGCGGTCGCGGGCGCAGCGGATCTGGCCTGGCCTGATCGAGACCTAGTCACGTGGTCACCGTACTGCCAGCTTGATTCACCTCTTGACAGAGATACAGCCGCGGCGCTTCGATATGGTAGATCGTTCTATCAGCGTATGACAGGGACCACCGTGGTCGCCAGAGTCTGGTCGCCGGGTGGGTGGGGTACCGGTCTATGACCGGATCGCGGCCCGGGTCTGCGGCGGGCCCGGGCCGCGATCCTGCTGATGCCGGGCGCCGGCGCGGCTCTTCATACTGCATGGATGCCGTGTTCATGCAGCTCCAGGGGCGTCGGTTATTTATTCGCGTATTCGCCGGCTTTCGCGCGTGGTCGCGTCATCGCGGATCGCTGCACCCCTGATCAGGGGTGCAGCGATCCGCGATCCTTGCCGCCGCCCGGCGGGTCACCTCAGCCGTCACGCCAGTCCCGCGGGAACAGGCCGATGCGGCCACGCGGATCATCGAGCGTCATAACACCCCCCAGGGGGGCGGTGACACCGCAATCACGGGCGCCGTGACAGCTGTGGCACCTGATGCGGGCACCCTTGCCCGGAACGACTCGGGTTATTTCCCTACGCGCCCCAGCAACATGGCTGGGGCATCCATGTATTACGGGCCCGGTACGTGCGGTGCCAGAGTCACTGAAGCGCTTCCTGCGGCTCGTGCGCCGCTCAACCGTGTCCGCACACCAACAGCGTTGCGCTAGAGACCAAGGATCGCCGTGACGGTTACGCACTCGCGGACCGGCCGCCAGCCATCTGATCCGCGCCGCGCGCGTTGATCACCCGGTCCGCGGTGATGCCCGCCTTTTCCGCCCGCACGGTGCCGTTGACCAGCCAGTCCAGCTGGCCCGGGGCGTGTGCGTCGGTATCGATGGCGAACACGCAGCCAGTCTCGGCGGCCAGGTTCAGCAGCCGGTCCGGCGGGTCGGTGCGCTCCGGCCGGCAGTTGATCTCCACCGCCACGCCTGCCTCCCGGCACGCGTCAAAAACCACAGAGGCGTCGAACTCGGACTCAGGCCGCCGGCCGCGCCCCTGCCGGTTGGGGCCGATCAGCCGCCCGGTGCAGTGCCCGAGCACGGTCACGTGCGGGTTGCGGATCGCGGCCACCATCCGCCTCGTCATCGGCCCGGACGGCATCCGCAGCAGGGAGTGGACGCTGGCCACCACCACGTCGAGCCGGGCGAGCAGGTCCTCACGCTGGTCGAGCGAGCCGTCCTCGAGGATGTCCACCTCGATACCGGTCAGGATCCGGAATGGCGCCAGTTCCTGATTCAGCTCGGCCACCAACGAAAGCTGAGCCTCCAGCCGCGCCGCGGACAGCCCGTTGGCCACGGTCAGCCGGGGCGAGTGGTCGGTCAGCGCGATCCACTCGTGCCCGAGGTCGCGGGCCGTCTCGGCCATCTCCCGTGGCGGGCTGCCGCCGTCGGACCAGTCGGAGTGCGTGTGGCAGTCACCGCGCAGCGCGGCCCGCAGCGGGTCCCGCGGCGGCGACGGCTGGTCGGCCACCAGCCGGGCCAGATAACCAGGCGTCTCGCCGCGCGCGGCCTCGATCACCACCTGCGCGGTCGTGTCGCCGATGCCCTTCAGCGCCTGCAGCGTGCCCGCCTGTACCCGGAGCTCGAGCTCGCCCTCGGGCAGGGCAGCAAGTACGGCGGCCGCGCGGCGGAAGGCCTGCACGCGGTACGTCGGTGCGCCGCCCCGCTCGAGCTCGAACGCGATCTGCCTGAGCGCCTGGAGAGGATCCACGTCCGGACTCCTACCCAGGCCCAGGCAGAATTGAGCGCGTGCAGGTGGCGATGCTCGGTCCGCTGGAGGTCCGGGCCGGCTCGGGCGAGCTGCTCGAGGTCGGCGGGGCCAGGCTGCGCACGCTGCTGATCATGCTGGCGCTGCGCCCCGGCCAGCTGGTGCCGGCCAGCCAGCTCATCGACGGCCTGTGGCTGCTCGGAGCCAGCGTCGCGATCCGGGGAACCCAGGACCGTTCGGTACCAGATGACCAGCGGGTCGCGGACGGGGCCAGGGACGCCCTAGGCCCCGCCACCTACGGCGAGGCCTGCCGGCGCGGCCGAGAGGGGGGTCTGGGGGGATTGCTCTCTCCCAAGGGGGGCTGGGGGGATGGGTCCCCCCAGAGGGAGGAGCGGGGGGTTCCGGGGGTCGTCCCCCCGGGCTAGCACCTCCTGAACGCCCGGACCGCCAGCGGCGCGAACACCACGGTGAACCCGCGCCCGGCCCCGGGCCGCCGCCCGAGACTGGCCGGTCAGCCGCCCGATGAGCACCAGGTTCTCGGCGCCGGTGAGCGTCTCGTCCACCGACGCGTACTGCCCGGTCAGCCCGGTGAGCTGCCGGACCTGGTGCGCGTGGCGCACCAGGTCGTGACCGCAGATGGTGGCGCGCCCGCCGTCCGGCCGCGCCAGCGTGGCCAGGATCCGGACCGCGGTCGTCTTCCCCGCGCCGTTCGGCCCGAGCAGGCCGAACACGGTGCCGGTCTGGACCGCGAGGTCGATCCCGTTCAGCGCCCGAGTCTCCCCGAACCGCTTGACCAGCCCGTCAGCAATGATTGAGTACGTCATGCCCCCAGGCTGCGGGCCCGCCCTGACAGCTCACCGAGGCCTGCTCGGCGACGCAGGAGGTCCCGCCGTGCGCGGGGCGGTGCTGACGATGCGCGGCTCGAGTCTGCTCTTGCGCGGCAAGACGCCCGAGGCCCGGCCGGTGCTGGCCGAGGCGTTTCGTCTCGCGGAGGGCCTGGACTGGCTCGGCCCGGACTGGCCGTGGCTGCACATCCTGCTCCGGACGCGCATCCCGCTCGGGGAGTTCGAGCAGGCGCGAGCGGAGAGCGCCGAACTGTACCGGCGGGCGCGGGAAGCGGGTGTCCTGGCCACGGTGAGCGCGGCCGGGCTGATCATGGCCGATGCCGCGTTCCGCCTCGGCGACTGGGAGGCCGCCAAGGCCGCGGCCCTGCAGACCTTCCAGCTCGCCGAGGAGGTGGGCCATCGCCACACGGCGGGCTGGGCGCTGACGATCCGGATACGAATCCTCGCCGCACAGGGGCGGACCGAACAGAGCCGCGCCGCGGCGGCGGCCCGCTGCCGCGGCCTGCTCGACGACGACTTCGACGCGGCCTTCGCCGGCGCGCTCGCGTTCGACGACCGCCGGCCCATGCCGTTCGAGCGGGCCCGAACCCAGCTGGCGTTCGGCCGCCGCCTGCACCGGGCCTGCCGGCGGGCGGCTGCCCGCCAGCAGCTGCGGGCCGCGCTGGGAGGATTCGAACGGCTGCACGCGGACGCCTGGGCCGGCCAGGCCGAGGCCGAGCTGCGCGCGGCCGGCGGCCGCCACCGGCCGCCGCAGGACGACCGTGCGCTCACGCCCCAGGAACTGCGCGTGGCCGCGGCGGTGCAGCGCGGAGCCTCCAACCGTGACATCGCGGCCGACTTGTTCCTGTCACCCAAGACGGTCGAGTTCCACCTGCGCCAGATCTTCCGCGAGCTCGACGTCCGCTCCAGGACGCAGCTCGTCGCCGCGCTCGCGGACAAGGACACCGCCTCATAGGGCCGTCAGTCCTGCTCGGCCCGCAGGTATTCGTGCACCAGGTGGACGGCGGTGGCGCCTTCGCCCGCGGCCGACCCGAGGGCCTTCCGCATCACCGGACGGTCCGGCTTGCGCCGCGCCACGACCTGGAAGCCGTGCCGGGCGAAGGCCGCCGCGATACCGGGGAACAAGTTGCCGGTGTGGCCCGGCACGGCCGTGTCAACCGGGTAGGCCTCCAGGGCCGGAGCGCCCGCCGAGGCCGCCGCGGGCAGGGCGGCCTCGATCAGGGCGTCCATGACGCCCCGGCCGCGGTGCGAAGACCGGACGTAGAAACAGGGGGCCGACCAGACGGGCAGGTCATCGACTGGCTCGAGGTGGCGGGCGCGCGCCAGCCAGCCCAGTTCGGCTCGCGGGGCGAGCTCGCACCACCCGGCCGCCCGGTCCCCGTCGAAGGCGAGCAAGCCCGGCGGCCGCCCCGATGCTGCGAGCCGCCTGAGGTCCTCCTTGTTGTCCGCGCGCGGCCGGTCGCGGTACCGGGGGCCGATACGCCAGTACATGCACCAGCATCCGTTGGACGCCCCGGACTTGCCGAACAGGTCCTCGAGCGCGGGCCATTGCGCGGACGTAAGCGGCTTGATCGTGAAGTCCATCGTGGACATCAACGATAGTGAGCCGCCTGGATCACCCGCTCCGCAGGGCTTCGACGTCTGGTGACGGCACGCCGAACCGCCGGAAGATGGCGGACGCGAGGATCCTCATCGCACCGGTGCGCCACAGGCTGAACAGCTCGCCGAAACACAGGTCGCGCACGCTGCTGTCATGCCACTGCCGCAAGGTGACGAACGTGCCCCCCTGTTCCACGTGATCGGGAAAGCCCTCGAAGATCTCCCGGCAGGTGATGCCGGTCTCGCCGCGGGCCAGCAGTTCGGCGATGGCCCGCCGGGAAGCCGCGGTCGCCCTAGCCGCGTGCAGCACCCCGTCTCCGCCGGCCAGCAGGGTACGATCGCCGTGGATCCGGAAGGGCGGTCCGTCCGGGCCCGCCGCCACGACCAGCGATCGCTTGTTGAAGTACCTGTGCAGCAGGCTGGCCGCCAGCTGGGCCACGCTGCTGCCGAGCATCGCCAGGTAGGCCGCGTAGGCGTCACGCCGCTCCTGGTCACTGCTCCCGACGACCCCGCTGGCCTCGATGCGGGCCTGCAGGGTCGGCGCCTCGACCACGCTCTGCGGGTCCCAGGGCGGAGGTGACGGCGCGCCGGGCCCGGCGGCCACCCGGTTGTAGTGCCCGGGGCCGTGCAGGAACGGCTGCCTGCCGGTGGTCATGCGGGCGATTACGGCCCGGTCCAGGCACGGGATGCGGGCATCGGCCAGCCATTCGATGTACCACTGCATTATCAGCGTCTTGTTGACCAGATGCCCCGCCGCGTAGGAGTCCTGGAGGAAATGATCGGCGTACCCCGCGTAGATCCGGGCCCTGGTTCTCAGCTTCTCCCGGTCGTCCCCGGCCGCCGCCAGCGAGCGCGTGATCAGTTCGCGTGCCATCAGGTGATAGGACCGCCAGCGGTACCACGAAAACGGGGCGAAGTGCCCGGCGTTGCGCCCGACGGCAGAGGAATACAGCTTCCACGGCGCGAATCCGCAGCGCCGCCCGAGGGCATCGACCTCCAGCACCTCGCCGATTTCGGCCAGCCCGCGCAGTCGCGGGTACTTCAGCGAGCCCGGAAGCCGCGGGCGCCGGCCGGGCCGGAACCCTGATCCGGCGGACCGGCGTAGTTCCGTGATGTTCAGGCTCCGCACCGACTGGATCAGCGGAAGCAGGAACGCCTCCGGCGCGGTCTCGATCTCCGCGGGGTGTGCCAGGTAGTCGGGCAGCACGTTCAGTTCGCCGAGCGTCACCACCAGCCCGCTGCCGGGCAGCCGCAGCATCTCCACGCCAGGGTGCTCGGCCCGCAGCCGTTCCTCGTCGACGTTCCGCGGATCGCGTCCGAGCCGCTCGAGCAGCGCGCAGTGCGCCTCCAGGTGCTCCGCGCCGAGCAGTGCGGGGTCCAGGTCGCCGAGCATGCAGTGCTCCCAGGCCATGTACCGCTGGACGACCCGCCGGGCGGGGCCGGCCGCCGTGGTCGCCCCGAAATCAAAGGGGCGTCCGGAGAGCAGGGCGTCCGCGGCCGCGTCCGCCTCGCGTTCCTCGGCCGATCCGGCGGTGACAGGTCCGCGGTGCTGCTGCACCACATGCGCGACCTCGTGCGCCAGCAGTCGCAGCCCCTCAGCCGTGTGCGGCGCGAACGCCTCGTGCCGGAAGTAGATGTCCGAGCCGACGGTCAGCGCGGTGGCCCCGAAGGCGCGGCAGATCTCATCGACGCCGCGGTAGTGCAGCCGGATCGAGGAGAACTCGACTCCGCGCCCGCCGGTCAGGTAGCGCGTCTTGAAAAGATCCGCGAACGTGGCCATCGTGCCTCCACAGCCTGTCCCGGCGACTGCTCCTGCGGCAGCGGGTGCAAGCTCATTTTCAGCCCCATATGATGGGACGCTCGAAGTAGGGGGTCACCTGGTTCGCCGCGGAAGGCCCGTTATCCCACTGGACCTTCTGGACCGAGCCGCCGCCTGGAATCAGGTAGGTCAGGCAGCTCTGGTAGGTCTTCCCGCTCACGAACTGCTTCGGCGGAAACGGGTCGTCGCAGCGCTCGAACGTCCCCAGGAAGGTGACGCTCTGCTGCTCCTGGCCCCGGTCGTCGATCGCGGTGAAGGTGATGGCGGGGTCGCTGTCCTTAGGCGGCGGGGTGCTGCCCAGCGCGGTGACGCGCAGTTGCACGTAGTACGGGGTTGATTTCCGCTCCTTCGCGTTGAGCTGGACGTTCCGGAAGTCGGCCATCGTGCCCTTCTGGATCGACACCACGGTGACCTGGAGCTTGAGGCCCTGATGGGCGCCGTTACCGGTGTCCTGCGAGGGCGGAACCCAGCCGACGGTGGCTGCCCCGCCGAAGGCGAGGTGCGTGCCCGGCGGGGTCAGGCTGCCGGACCCCGCGGTCTGCCCCTGAGCCGCCGACCGGCTGCCCCCCTGGGACTGGCCCGCCTGCGACGGGGCCGGCGAGCCCGTGCTCGCGGCAGGTGAACTGGTCGCGTTCGCCGGACTGCTCCCAGCGGAACCGCTCCCGGAGCAGGCGGCGAGGCCAGGCACGGCCATAGCGGTAATGGCCCAGGCGGCGATCCGGCCCGGTTTCATGGCATCTCCTTATGTAGCGCGGCTGCATAGAGGATGCCCGGCCGGGCTGGAGCGGCTCTGAAACGGCGCTGGAACGGGAGGCGTACAGATGGAAGCTATCTTGTAGTCACAACCTGAGACACGCGTCTATAGGGTCTGTCTAGCACCCGCAGCTACGGCCTATGGTCTAGACATGACCACGAATGACATGCTGCGGGTCACCGACTCACGGACCGGCCGCAGCTACGAACTCCCTATCGTCGACGGCGCTATCCGCGCGATTGACCTGCGGCAGATCAAGACATCCGATGACGATTTCGGACTGCTCTCCTACGACCCGGCGTTCCAGAACACGGCCAGCTGCCGCAGCGCCATTACCTTCATCGACGGTGACAAGGGCATCCTGCGCTACCGCGGTTACCCGATCGAGGAGCTGGCGAGTCACGCCTCCTTCCTGGACGTGGCCTGGCTGCTGCTGCGCGGCGAGATGCCGGACAAGGAAGAGTCGGCCGGGTGGGCCCACCAGATCTCCCACCACACCTACGTGCACGAGAACGTCAAGAAGTTCATCGACGGCTTCCACCACGACGCGCACCCGATGGGCATCCTGGTCAGCACGCTGGCCGCGCTGTCCACGTTCTACCCCGAGGCGAGCGCGGTGCACGACCGGGCCAACCAGGACGAGCAGGTGGTGCGGCTCATCGCCAAGATGCCGACGCTGGC
>Ga0070699_100005043_pt1 | contig 11621 bp, 7 predicted proteins | sample KBSK1503metaG_FD_65473 | JGI IMG/M metagenome (GOLD analysis project Ga0070699, IMG submission 65473) | Corn, switchgrass and miscanthus rhizosphere microbial communities from Kellogg Biological Station, Michigan, USA - KBS K1-50-3 metaG | ecosystem: Host-associated > Plants > Roots >...
AGCCCGCCGCCGGGGAGCAGGACGAGCTGGCGGTGCCTCGTCGTGTGCCGGCCTTCGCCGTCGTCCTCGCGGATCGCTTGGGTCGCGAGCAGCTCCTCGCCCGCGAGGGTGTTCACGAGCGTCGACTTGCCGACTCCGGATGAGCCGAGCAGCGCGATCGTCCGGCCCGGCGTGAGGTGAGAGCGGATCAGGTCGAGGCCGTCGCCCGTGAGGGTCGAGATCGCGTGCACCGGCACGCCGAAGGCGATCGCCTCCACCTCGAGCACGCGGAGAACGTAGTCGGGACAGAGGTCGGTCTTGGTCAAGACGATCACCGGCTGGGCGCCGCTCTCCCACGCCATCGTCACGTACCGCTCCAGGCGTCGCAGGTTGAAGTCCTCGTTCAGCGACATGACGAGGAAGACCGCATCGATGTTGGCGGCGAGCACCTGCTCCTCCGACGCGTTCAGCGCGACCTTGCGGGAGAACTTCGTCCGTCGCGAGACGACGGCATGAATCGTCGCGGCGCCTTCCTCCAGCCGCGGAGCGATGGCGACCCAGTCGCCGACGGCCGGCAGCTCGCCGGCGCCGGCGGCCTCGTGTGAAAGCCGGCCCGCGGTCTCCGCACGGAGCTCGCCGAGCTCGGAGAAGACGACGTAGCCGCCGCGGTGTTGCGCGGCGACGCGCGCCGGGACCCTGCCCTCGGCGGCGTATGGCTCGAAATCGGTTGTGTGGCTGTCAGTCCAGCCGAGTTCCTGCAGTGCGTACAAGCGAGTCTCCTTGAGTGAAAGTGGGATGGGCAGGCGCGCGGGAATCAGCGCGCGCTGCGCGGCTCAAGGAGCTGCCGGAGTGTGGACCGACGTCCCTAGAGCCGCGGAGCTCTGAGGGCGGAGGGGGCAAGCTCTGTCATTGCTCGTACCTCCTTCGTCGTCGGGACGTCTCGAAGTATGCCTGCAGTTGGTGACGAAGTCGAATCCGCGCTTGGCGTTCGCCGAGAGAGGGGCTAGAGTCCTCGCGGGGGACGGCCCGAAAGGAGCCGCGCGTCCGATTTTCTGGGGAGAAAGACCAACTTAGGGGAGGAACGGGTGTCACATCTTCGTCTGCGACTGTGCCTGGTCATCGGCGCACTGGTCGCGCTCGTCGGGTCGGCGAACGCCTTCGCGGCCGGCAATCTCGTCGTCAGCCAGGTCTATGGCGGCGGCGGGAACACCGGCGCGTCGTACACGCACGACTTCATCGAGATCTTCAACCGTGGCACCGTCGCCGAGTCCCTCGGCGGCTTGTCGGTCCAGTACGCGAGCGCGACCGGCACGGGCAATTTCGGCGCCACCACGAGCCAGCTCACCGAGCTGCCGCCCGTCGCGCTGCAGCCCGGCCAGTACATGCTCATCCAGGAGTCAGGCACCGTCGGCGGCGTCGGGGCCCCGCTGCCCTTGCCGGACCTCATCGATGCTTCGCCGATCGCCATGGCTGCCGGTGCCGGCAAGGTCGCGCTGGTCACGGGCGCGTCCTCGCTCGGCTGCAACGGCGGTTCAGCTCCCTGCGCGCCGGCTGCGCTGGCTCGGATCGTCGACCTGGTCGGCTACGGCACCGGGACTGGGGGCGCGAACTTCTTCGAGGGCGTGGGCGCTGCGCCGACCCTGTCGAGCACCGCGTCAGCGGGCCGGAAGCTCGTCGGCTGTCAGGACACGGACGACAACGCCGCAGACTTCTTCTTGCTCACGCCTCCGGGTCCCCGGAACTCCGCGAGCCCGCTCGTCGTGTGCGACGGGCCGCCGCCGCCGACGAATCCGTCCCCGACCGGCTCGGCCAACCCTGCCTCGGTGCTGCCGGGTGCGGAGACGACCTTGAGCGTCACCGTCACGCCGGGTGCGAACCCGACGAGCACGGGGCTCTCGGTCACGGGCGACCTGACCTTGATCGGCGGGTCCGCCGCAACCGCCTTCGCGGACGACGGCATCGGCGCTGACCTTGTTGCCGGCGACAACGTCTTCACCTACCGCGCAACCGTCCCGCCCACCACGACTCCCGGTACGAAGTTGCTGGACATCACCGCCAGGGACGCAGAGCTGCGGTCGGGCTCGACCACGATTACGCTCCTCGTCGAGTCTCCGCCGCCGCCGCTGGTCGCGATCCACACGATCCAGGGCGCCACGCACATCTCGCCGCTGCTCGGCGAGCTGGTCGCTACTCGCGGGATCGTCACCGGCAAGATCGCGTCGAGCTTCTACATCCAGGATCCTGATCCGGATGGCGACGCCGCCACCTCGGAAGGGATCCAGATCTTCGGCGCGGCCGCCGCGAGCGCGGTCTCGGTCGGCGAGCTCGTCACGGTCCAAGGTCGCGTGACGGAGTTCCGGGCGAGCGCATCCGCGCCGAACCCGAACCTCTCGATCACCGAGCTGACGACCCCGACGATCCTGTCGAAGGCCCCGACGACGCTGGCAATCGCGCCGACCGTCATCGGGGACGGCGGCCGGACGCAGCCGAACACGGTGATCGAGGACGACGCGTCCTCGGGCAACGTCGAGACGAGCGGTGTCTTCGATCCTGCGGACGACGGGCTCGACTTCTACGAGAGCCTCGAGGGCATGCTCGTCCAGATGAACGACCTGGTCTCGACCAGCTACACGTTCACGAGCTTCGGCGAGATCTGGGTCGTCGGCGACAAGGGCGCCAACGCGACGGTGATGTCGCCTCGCGGTGCGCTCGTGATCCGGCCGGGCGACCTGAACCCGGAGCGGATGGTCATCGACGACGAGATGTTCAAGGCCTCCGGGGCGCGAATGCCGGAGGTCAACACGGGCGCCTCGCTCCCGGGCCCGCACGTCGGGATCATGGACTGGGCCTTCGGTGAGTACCGGATCCAGCTCCGCGCCGCTCCGGTCGCTGCCGACACGGGTGTCTCGGTGCGCGAGAGCGCGATTGCGGCCGGCGCCAACAAGGTGTCGATCGCGACCTTCAACGTCGAGAACCTCAGCGGAGGCGAGCCGGACGCGAAGTACAACACCCTCGCCGCGATGATCGTCAACAACCTCGCGGCGCCGGACATCGTCGGCCTCGAGGAGATCCAGGACAACAACGGTGCGGTCGGTGGCACCTCCAGCCCCGTTGTGGACGCGAACGTGACGCTCGACCGGCTTGTCGCCGCGATCCAGCTGGCGGGCGGGCCGACGTACGCGTACCGCCAGATCAACCCGGTCGCCCATCAGGACGGCGGGGAGCCGGGCGGAAACATCCGCGTCGGGTTCCTCTTCCGGACCGACCGCGGCCTCGCGTTCGTCGACCGGCCCGGTGGAGACTCGACGACACCAGTCTCCGTCGTTTCCGGCCCGGGCGGCCCGCAGCTGTCGATCAGCCCGGGGCGAATCGCGCCGGGGAACGCGGCGTGGACTTCCAGCCGCAAGCCGCTCGCGGCCGAGTTCACCTACAACGGCCACAAGCTGTTCGTGATCGTCAACCACTTCAACTCGAAGGGCGGCGACCAGGGGCTCTTCGGCCCGTGGCAGCCGCCGGTCCTCTCGTCCGAGGTGCAGCGGATCCAGCAGGCGACGCTCGTCGCAGGCTTCGTCGGCGATCTCCTCGCCGCGGATCCGACGGCGAACATCGCGGTGGTCGGTGACCTGAACGACTTCCAGTTCTCGCCGCCGGTGCAGAAGCTGAAGGACGCGGGCCTCGTTGCGATGATCGAAACGCTGCCGCCGAACGAGCGCTACAGCTATGTGTTCGACGGCAACGGGCAGGCGCTCGACCACATCATGGTCAGCCAGAACCTGCTCGCCAACGCGGCTGCGGCTGCCGGCTACGACATCGTCCACGTCAACGCCGAGTTCCTCGTCCAGGCGTCCGACCACGACCCGCAGCTCGTTCAGCTGACGATGCCGGCACCGACCATCTCGGCCACGCGGGCGCCCGCTGCGAACCTCGCGGGCTGGAACAACAGCCCCGTCACGGTCAGCTTCACCTGTGTCGACCCGCTGTCGGCGTTCGTCGGGTCGTGCCCGGCGCCGGTGACGCTCGCCTCGGAAGGCGCCGACCAGTCGGTATCGCGGTCGGTCGCAACCGAGGGTGGGCTGTCGCTCACCGCCGGTGTCTCCAACATCGACATCGACCTGACCAACCCGACCGTCACCTACACCGGCGGCAAGGCGACGTACGGGGTCGAGGAGACGATCTCGATCACGTGCGCGGCCACCGACGCGCTGTCGCTTATCGCGTCCTCGACGTGCGCGAACATCAACGGCCCGGCCACCTCGTTCGGCCTGGGCACGCACACGTTCTCCGCCTCGGCGCTTGACAACGCCGGCAACACGGGGACCGGCTCGGTCAGCTTCACCGTCGTGGTCACGTACGACGGGCTCTGCGTTCTGACGCGGTCGTATGTCGACGACGCAGACGTCGCCGACTCGCTCTGCGCGCAGCTGGCCGCCGCGAAGGCTGCGGCGGCAAGAGGAAACGACAAGAGCAGCTCCCTGAACGCGTACCTCAAGCTGCTCAAGGCGCAGACCGGCAAATCAGTGACGGCAGCCGAGGCGGCCACGCTCGCCGCACTTGCCGGAGCTCTCTAGAGCTCGCTGACGTAACGGGTGAGACCAGGTCCGCCGCGACGGCGACCTGGTCTCACTCGTAGGGCTCGTTGGGCGCTGCGATCTCGACGATGCTCGTCGCCGCAAGCTTCGGTATCTCGCGGCCGCCTGGCCGGAACGTGCCGGTGACCGTCACCCATTGGTCGAGCGGAGGCGGGTCGCCGCTCGTGCCCACGACCTGGATGACCACCGGGGTGGCGTCGGCCGCGCAGCACGCGATCTGGTAGCGGGCGAGCTGGAAACCCCGGCTCTCGGTGGCCGACACGAAGCCCGTCAGCTGCACCGAGGCGTGGTTGAAGTTCGAGCCGTTGTGGTCGAATGCGCGCTGGCCGAACTCGAGCAGCGTCATCTGGCGGGGAGCGGAGCTCCGCGGAAGCGAATCGAAGACGGCGCCGCCGGAGCGGATGTCGATCGCCGCGGCTCGGCCGACGCCGTAGCTTCCGAGCGTCGGTGGCGCCACGAGCAGCAGGGCGGCAATGGGCGCGAGCAACAGCCAGCCCACGCCGACGGCATCGTGATCGTGGTCGTGGTCGTGAGCGGCGGCGTTCCGGCCGGGCCGAAGGGCACCGACCAGCGTCGCAAGTCCGAGCACGATCACGAAGATGCCTGAGATCGTCAGGAAGACGCCCAGCTCAGGCCGGACGTAGCGGCTGTAGGTGTCGGTGACCGTGAGGCGGAGCAGGACGGCGCCGATCAGGATCGTGATTGTTCCCCCGGCCGCGGTCACAGCAGCCACCACGCGACGAGGGCGGCCGATCCGACCGCAGACACGAAGGTCAGCGGTGCGAAGCGCAGGGCGAAGCGGCCGCCGAACGTCCCGACCTGCAGCGAGATCAGCTTCACGTCGACCATCGGCCCCACGACCATGAAGGCGAGGCGGGCGCTGAGTGAGAACTGCGTCAGGCTCGCGGCGACGAATGCGTCGGCTTCCGAGCAGATCGCCATCAAGACCGCCAGGCCGGCCAGAGCGAGTAGGGCGAAAAAGCCGGACCCGGCGACCGAGTCGAGGACGCTGCGCGGCACCACCGTCTGCAGCGTCGCGGCGGTGGCGGCGCCCACGATCAGGAAGCCGCCCGCCTGAAGCAGGTCGTGCTGGGCGGTGCCCGCGAGGACCGAGAGACGCGTGCCACCGTGGCTGTGCGAGCGCCGGGCCCGGTCGAGCAGGCTGTCGCGGCCGAACCGCGCCCACACGAGGCCGACAACGGTCGCGGCGAGCAGGCTTGCGAGCAGGCGAGCGGCGACGACCTCGGGCATGCCGGGGAACGCCACCGCCGTCGCCACCAGGACGACGGGATTGATCGCGGGCGCCGAGAGGAGAAAGGTGAGAGCCGCCGCGGCCGGCGCGCCTCGGGAGACGAGCCGTCCGGCGATCGGGACCGATCCGCACTCGCAGCCGGGCAGGGCGGCGCCCGCCACGGCGGCAACCGGCACAGCCAGCGCAGGACGGTCGGGGAGGATTCGAGGGAGGAACCCCGGTGGGACGAACGCAGCGATGGCCGCGCTGATGCTGATGCCGAGGACGAGGAACGGCATCGCCGCGATTGCAATCGAGACGAAGATGGTCGCCCAGTGGGCGACGGCGGGCCTGTCGAGGAGGTCTACGAGTGCCGGGCGCAGGACGGCCGCCGCCACGATGACGAGGACGACGACGGCGATCCCGGCGTCGGGTCGCCAAGCGCGGCTGCGACCGTCGAGGTCGCCCTGATCAGCCCCGCCCAGGGCAACGTCCTTGCCGGCCGCTCGAGCCATCGGCGGCGAGCCTAGCAACGGTTCGCCGGCGCGCCGGACCGTGTCAGGACCGAGACGAGCCGTTCACCAGTTGCGAGGTGACATCCAGGCGGAAGCGTGAGAGCATACGCGCAGCAAGTGGCACTCAAGGGAGGGGAGAACACATGATCAGGTGGCGGACCTGGATGACCCAGGTGGTCCTGGCGGCGGTGGCAGTGGGCATAGTGCTCGCGGCTCCGTTGGCGAGGCCCAACCGGGCTGCGGCGGACAACATCACGATCTCGGGGGCCCGGTCGCTCGCTGACCAGGTTTCCGTCCGCTACGGCACAGCCAAGCAGGGGGAGACGACCGACATCCACCTACTGGCGTTCAACGACTTGCACGGCAACCTCGAGGCGGCCGGAAACAACATCTACGGCAGGTTCGCGGGTGGCGCGGCTTACCTGGCCAAGGCGGTCAAGGACAAGCAGGCGCTGTACGGCGAGAACCAGGCGACGGTGTTCGCCGGCGACAACATCGGCGCCAGCCCACTGCAGAACGGCCTCTTCTTCGAAGAGCCGATCGTGATCGCATCGAACCTGATGAACGTCGACTTCGCTTCCGTCGGCAACCACGAGTTCGACAAGGGCAGCGCTGAGCTGCAGCGGATCCAGAACGGCGGCTGCCATGCGGTCGTGCCACCGGCTACAACGGGCTGTACCGCGGCGCCGTACGCGCTCGCCGACGGGGGGAGCACGGACGTCTATCCCGGCGCCGATTTCCAGTACCTGTCCACGAACGTGGTCGTGCACGAGACGGGCTCGACGCTCTTCCCGTCCTACGCGACCAAGCGCTTCAAGTCGGACAGCGGCAAGAAGTTCTCCGTGGGTTTCCTCGGCGAGGTGCTCGAGGCCACGCCGACGATCGTTACGCCGACGGGAGTGGCCGGCCTGGACTTCGGGGACGAGGCGGACGCGGCGAACAAGATCGTTCAGAACCACAAGGAGCGGGGCGTCGACACGTTCGTCGACACGTGGGTGCTCGTCATCCACGAGGGCGGCTTCCAGTCAGGCACCGCTGCTCTGAACGGGTGCGCCGGGAATCTCGCCGGCAGCCCGATCGCGGACATCGCCAGCCGGCTCGATCCTTCGATCAAGGTGATCGTGTCGGCTCACACGCACGCCGAGTACCGCTGCACGATCACGTCGAACGGCGTGACCCGCCTGATCACGAGCGCCGCCTCGTTCGGGCGGATCCTCACCGACATCACGCTCAAGATCAACGACAAGTCCGGTGAGCTGGTCGAGGCGAGCGCGTCGAACTCGATCGTCGACAACGCGCTCAATCCTCGCATCGACGCTACGACGATCCGCCAGCCGGACACCTCGAAGGAGGACCCGCGGGTGGCAGCGGTGGTCAGCCAGTACGTCACACAGGCGGCTCCGCTGGCCAACCGGATCATCGGCAAGATCCAGGGCGACCTCACCCGAACCGGAACGGCGTTCGGCGAGACAACGCTCGGCGACGTGATCGCCGACGCTCAATACCAGGCGACGAAGTCGGTCGGTCTCGGCGAAGCCAAGCTGGCGTTCATGAACCCGGGCGGCGTCCGGGCGGATATGAGGGTCAGCGACATCTCGTCGGGCGGTGAAGCCCCCGGCCAGGTCACATACGGCGAGGCCTTCACGGTCCAGCCGTTCGGCAACAGCCTCGTCACGAAGACCATGACCGGCGACATGATCCGCAGGCTCCTACAGCAGCAGTTCCGTGTCGGAACGACACCCTGTCTCGGAAGCACCGCACCCGCGGGCGGCCGTGTCCTGCAGATCTCGTCCACGTTCAAGTACGAGTCGAATCCGAGCGCGGCTACGTGTGCGGACAAGATCGGGAAGATGTGGGTCAACGGCGTCGAGGTGGCGCCGACCGACTCGTTCCGGGTGACCATGAACAACTTCCTCGCCGCGGGTGGGGACGGGTTCACCGTGTTCAACGAGGGCACGAACGCCCTCGGCGGCGCGCAGGACATCGACGCCTTCGTCGATGCGTTCACCGCCGCCGGTGCGGCCGGCATCGCAGTGCCGACCCTGAACCGGATCGTGGCCAAGCCGTAAGACACCGGTGGGGGCGGCTTCGGCCGCCCCCACCGCTTTCTCTCCCGGTAGCGTCGAGGCCGTGCAGGCCTCGCGCCTCCGGGACGGCGTCCGCGCCGGGTTGCCGCTCGCGCTCGCGCCGCTTCTCTTCGGCGCCTCGTTCGGCCTGCTCGCGATCGACGGCGGCCTGGGTCGGGCCGGCGCGGTCGTCATGTCGGCGACGACGTTCGCCGGCTCGGCGCAGTTCGCTGCCGCGTCGATTCTCGACGACGGCGGCGGCGCGCTTGCCGCGATCGTGGCGGCGGTGCTCCTCAACGCCCGCTACGTGCCGCTCAGTCTCGCCGTCGCGCCGATCTTCCCGGGCTCGCGCCGGCGGCGCTTCCTCGAGTCTCAGCTGATCGTGGACGAGTCGTGGGCGCTCTCCGGCCGCTCGGGCCGCTTCGACTACTCGATCCTCGCCGGCGTCGGGATCCTCCTCTACGCGCTCTGGGTCGGCGGCACTGCGCTGGGGACAGTCGTCGGCGACCTGCTCGACCCCGAAGCGATCGGGCTCGACGCAGCGTTCCCCGCGCTCTTTCTCGCACTGCTCGCTCCCTACCTGAGGACGCGACGCGCCCTCGTCACCGCCCTCGTTGCCGGCACGATCACGATCGTCCTCCTCCCGTTCGCGCCGCCCGGCGTGCCGATCGTCGCCGCGGCACTTGCCGCGCTGATCGGACTACGCCGATGACGTGGGTCGTGATCGGCGTCGTCGGTGCCGCGACGATGGCCTTCAAGGCATCGGGGCCCGTACTGCTCGGCCGGCGAGAGCTGCCGCCGCGCGTCACGTCCGTCGTCGAGGTGCTTGCCCCGGCGATGCTGGCGGCGCTCGTCGTCACGCAGACCTTCGGGGGCGACCGCGAGCTCGTGCTCGACGAGCGGCTGGCGGGCGTCCTCGTGGGCGGAGTCGCGGTATGGCTGCGTGCCCCGCTGATCGTCGTCATGGTCCTGGCTGCCGCGGCTGCTGCTCTGATCCGGCTGCTCTAGGATCACCCGCGATGCGGGTCGAGGACATGGTCGAGCGGGTCTGGCCGGGCCGCGAGGCGACGATCGAGGTGCTCGGCGGCGGGATCACGAACCGGAACTTCAAGATCACGCTGGACGACGGCGCCTACGTGCTCCGGATCGGGGGCAAGGACACCGAGCTGCTCGGCATCGACCGGCGCGTCGAGCACGAGGCGTCGCTCGCAGCCGCCGCCGTCGGCGTCGGGCCCGAAGTGATCGCCTTCATCGAGCCGGAGGGCTATCTCGTCACCCAGTTCATCGGGGGCGCCGTGGTCGAGCCCGAGGCGATCCGGGAGGCCGAAGCACTTCGTCGCGTCGCGCAGTCCCTTCGGGCTATCCACAGCGGGCCGCCGATCGCGGCGCGTTTCGACTCGTTCCGCGTCGTCGAGGCCTACGCGGCGACGGCCGCGACGCACGGGATCGCGATTCCGCCGGCATACGAGCGCGCGCGCGAGACGGCGGCTCTCGTCGAACGGGCGCGCGGCCCCGTGCCCGAGCGCCCCTGCCACAACGACCTGCTCACCGCCAACTTCATCGACGACGGGCACCGGATCCGGATCGTCGACTGGGAGTACGCCGGGATGGGCGACGTCTTCTTCGACCTGGCGAACTTCGCCGTCAACAACGGACTGACGAAGGACGAGACGGCCGAGTTCCTGCGGGCGTACGTCGGTGACGTCCGACCCGAGCACGAGCGGTCGCTGACGCTGATGCGGTTCATGTCGGACTTCCGTGAGGCGATGTGGGGCGTCGTCCAGCAGGCCCTCTCGGACCTCGATTTCGACTTCCGCGGATATGCCCTGGACCACTTCGAGCGGCTCGAGCGCACCGCCTCGGAGCGCCCGTTCCGCAAGGCTCTCGCCGGTTAGCCGGGTGTCAGTTGAGACCGTCCGCCGACAGGCGTAGCGTTGCCTGAACTGGCGCGCCGTCCGCGCGCTCTACCCGGGAGGAATCGTGACTGAGGATGCGGCAGGCAGTGGCTCGCGGGACGAACAAGACCTGGCGGGGTTCGGCTACCGGCAGGAGCTGAAGCGGACGCTGGGCGGGTTCAGCTCGTTCGCGGTCGCGTTCAGCTACATCTCGCCGTCGACGGGAATCTTCACGCTGTTCGCCCTCGGGCTGAGCACGATCGGGGGCGTCTTCTTCTGGAGTTGGCCGCTCGTCGCGTTCGGCCAGTTCATGATCGCGCTCACCTTCGCCGAGCTGTCGAGCCACTACCCGCTCGCAGGGTCCGTCTTCCAGTGGACGAAGTACCTCGCCGGCAAGACCTACTCGTGGTTCGCCGGTTGGATCTACCTCTTTGCCGGCGTGCTCACGGTCACGGCTGTGTGCGTGACGCTGCCGCTGGCGCTGATCCCGGCCTTCGACAACATGGGCTGGTCGATCGAGAACACCCTGTCCAACCAGCGGATCATCGCGGTGATCACGCTGATCTCGATCACCGTCCTGAACATCTTCGGCGTCCGGATCGTTGCCATCGTCAACAACACGGGCGTGCTCTTCGAGATCCTCGGCATGGTCGTCTTCGCGTTCATCCTCGCGTTGTTCCACAACCATCAGGGTGTCGGCGTCATCTTCGACACGGGCGGCGTCGACGGGACGGTCGGCCTCTTCCTCGTCGCGATGTTCATGTCGCTGTTCGTTATCTACGGCTTCGACACCGCCTCGACGCTCGCCGAGGAGACGAGGGATCCGCGGCGCGAAGCTCCGAGAGCGGTTCTCGCCTCGATCGCAGGCGCGTTCGTGATCGGCGGCGTCTTCATCTGGGCGACGTTGATGGCCGTCCCCGGCGACCTCAGCAAGGCCGTGGCAGACGGGCTCGGGCCGGCGGCGATCATCGACGCGAACTTCTCGAACGCCTTCGCGACGGTCTACCTGCTCGTCGTCGCGGCAGCGATCTATGTCTGCTGTCTCGCGATCCAGACGTCGACGATCCGGCTGATGTTCGGGATGGCGCGCGACGACGTCCTGCCCGCCTCGAAGGCGCTCTCGCGCGTCTTCGCCGGGCAGCACATGCCGATCGGCTCGTGCATCGCAGTCGGCATGCTCTCGTTCATCCCGATGCTCCAGTACGCCGGCGCGGGGATCATCGCGATCGCGGCGACCGGGATGATCTACCTCTCCTACTTCATCGGTGGGCTTGCCGTGCTCCGCGCTCGGTTGCGGGGCTGGCCGAGGACGAAGGCGCCGTTCTCGTTGGGGCGCTGGGGGATTC
>Ga0070699_100005045_pt1 | contig 11620 bp, 11 predicted proteins | sample KBSK1503metaG_FD_65473 | JGI IMG/M metagenome (GOLD analysis project Ga0070699, IMG submission 65473) | Corn, switchgrass and miscanthus rhizosphere microbial communities from Kellogg Biological Station, Michigan, USA - KBS K1-50-3 metaG | ecosystem: Host-associated > Plants > Roots >...
CGCGGCTCCTCGACACGATTCCAGGCCTCGAGTGCCGCAGCGGAATGATTCTGAAGAAACTCGCTCGTCCCGAGCAGGCGCGCCGCGTACTGGTCGTGGGAATCCTGTGCCAGCGCCGTTGCCGCGAGCTCGGACGCCTCCGGCCAGCGTCGCTGCAGTGCCCGCACACCGGCCAGCTCGCGCCATCCTGCCGCTCCGCCGCACGCCAGCGAGCTGGTCAAGACACGCTCGGCTCCCTCGAGATCATTTCTTTGTGCACGCGCAACGCCATCGGCGACGAGCTCGCTACAGGCGCCGGCGGACGGGTGCGGGATCGGCTCACCGCTCACAGTGCCCGACCCTGCGTTGTCACGCTCCACGACACGATCGCCGGGAACGATGACCGCCATCCAGTGGCCCGTCGCATCCCATCGCCGCGCGAACTCCTCGCGCCGCATCACGCGAAACGGCGATCGCGCCGGATCGTGAAACACGATCGCTCTCTCGTGCGCAGCCACGATGACGATGTAGTGGAAGACGTGGGGGCGATCCTGAATGAGCGCGATGACCGGGCGGCCCGAGGAGAGCTCGGACGCGATCGCCGCGTCGGTGCCATCGATCGCGTGCGCCATCCAGCCGCGACGCATCAGATCGGCGATGAGCGCTGTGGTGCGAATCCCTGCTGCCGTGCGATCGACCAAGGTCGCAAACGACTGCGCATCGATGTCGCGTTCACCCCAGTAGCGAAGGACCATCGCCGCCGCGGCCCCGCCGCACAGATCTTCCGTCTGCGAGATATAGGGGACGTCGAGAACCGTGAGCGGCGAGGATTGCGCGTGCAGCACACCACGGCTGCACGCGACAACGATCAACAGGCTGCTGATGGAGCGGGCCGCCAATAGACGGCCCGTACACCTCATGAGGTCCGCCTTGATCAGTCGATCGCCACGACGAGCAGGATGATCACCAGCAGCGCGATGATGATCGTCGTCGTCGAGATCACGACGGTCGATGCACCACCGGCCAGCGCCTGGTCCACCTGACGCGCCTGTGCCGCCACCTGCGTCAGATCCTGCTCGCTGAGCGTGGCGATCGCGCCCTCGGCGCGGCGCAGATCGACCCCCATCCGTCCCGCCACGGTTTTGACTTCGGCTCTCTCCAGCACGCGCAGGACGACGTCGCGATCACCGGCCGCATCGGCCGAGTGCTGCCGAAGTGCAGCATCCAGCGCAGCCTGCGGCGCGGCGTGGGCGGTCTGTGTCTGAGCGCGTGGAACAGCGGGAACGAGCAGTAACAGCACGAGCAACATCGAAACGGACGTTCGCATGCGGGCGTTGCCTCCTGATGAGCATTGTCCTTTATCTCGCCTGCAAACTGCCGACCCTTTCCGCAAGCTTAGCTTTGGACCGACCGGCTCTGCGGGATATCACGGCGCAGAGCCACTTGGCTGGTTGGTCGAGGTTAGCTCGCGCACGGCGAAGCTGCGGTTCGCTTCGTCGAGCGTGACCTCGAACAACCGATCGAACCCTTCCTCGAAGACGGGCGGCTGGAGCTTCTTGCGCGTCGCGAAGATCGCCACGTCCGGCACGCGGTGGGGTGCTTCACGCGCGCGGTTGCGACGCAGTGCGTCGGCCGCCTCGGTCTTGAAGAAATAGCCAACGACTTCGGCACCGTTGGCACGCGCCAGCGCAATCAACGGTGCGCGAACCGCCGCGGCCGGGTTCGTGTTGTCGACAACCACGGAGCGCCCCTCGCCGAGGGCGGCGGCAATCAGCTGCTCCTGACGCCGCTGCGGCCGCCGGTTATGCCGCATCATGTCCTTGCTGACATGATCGTGGGTCGCGGCAAATCGCTCGCGATAGAAGCTGCTCTTGCCGGACGCAGGCAGCCCGATCAGGATGACGCACTCGGCCACTCCCGATATCCTCGCCGACTGGCTGGCAGCGCTGGAAGCGCGCCACCTCGCGGACCTGCGTTTCCAGGAAGTGACGCGCGCGTTGCGGGCGTTGTCGTCGGCCTACGTGGAACGGCGTCACAAGGTGGCTCGAGGATCGACGCTCGACAGCCACGGCAAGCGTGCCGCGTTCGCGTTGTTCTATGCGCCGCTCCACTTTCTCGCGACCCACCACGTCGTTTCGGCTCTGGATACGGCGATGCCGGCACCGTCACGTATCGTCGACATCGGCTGCGGGACTGGAGCGGCCGGCGCGGCGTGGGCGATCGCATCGGGCGGCGCATCCGTGATCGGCATCGACCGTCATCCGTGGGCAGTGGACGAAGCGCACTGGACGTATCGCACGCTCCACGTCCGCGGACAGGCACGTCAGGGCGACGCGACGCGGCTCCCTCGTCTGCAACCCGGCACCGCGGTGATTGCCGCATACGTCCTGAACGAGCTGCCGGAAGAGGCGCGTCAGCGGCTCGAGATGTCACTCGTCGCGGCTGCGGCAGGAGGCGCGCGCGTGCTGGTCCTCGAACCGATCGCCACGAGCGTGACGCCCTGGTGGGAAACAACTGCTGCACGAGTGGTTGCCGCCGGCGGTCGAGCCGATCAGTGGCGGATCTCGATCGACGTGCCGCCGCTCGTTCGTAGCCTTGCTGATGCCGCGGGGCTCAACGTCGGCGAGCTGAAGTTCAAGTCTCTCTTCATTGCCGGCATGAGATATCCAGCGATGAGTGTTGAGCGTGATCAGTGATCTGTGACGGTCACAGATCACTGATCGCGAATCGGCTAGTTGGTGGTATTGCGACGGTTCCCCAGCTTGTCCTTGATCGCGCGCGCCTCGTCGAGGTGATGCTGCGCCGTCGGCAGCGTGTCAGCCGCCCACTGATTCAACTGCGCCTCGGCGGCATTGCCTGCCTTCTCCGGCCTCACGTTCGTGTTCTTGTCCGAACCGGTCGTCCCCTTGGTGATCCGATCGGTCGTGCTGCCGTTGTAGTCAACCCGGCGCTGGAGATCGTTCACGACGTCCTGGTGGTCGTCGATCATCTGGTTGATGTACTCGCGATCGAACTCTCCACCGCGCAGCTTGGCGAGCTTGTCCATCGCTCCTTTGTGCTCGTCAGCTTCCTTTGTGTCCGGCTGAATGGTGTACTGAGAGGCAATCTGCTGGAGTTTCTCGCCCGCCTTGGTGTGGTCCTGCACCATCATCTCGGCAAAGCGCTTCACATCGGCGCTGGCGGCGCGCTCTGCTGCCATCTTGCCGAGCTGAACCTCCGCATCGCCATCGGCCAACTGGTCCTGCACGAAATTCCTGTCGCCCGCACTGGGACTGTTGTCCACGCCCGCGGTCCCGACTGCCGGCTGGTCACTCGTCTGGTTCGCCGTCTGCTGCGGTTGTGTGTTGCACGCGATCGTCAAGACGGTCGCGAGCGCGATCGTCAGAACGCCTAGCCTCTTCATGGGATCCTCCTCCGATGAGCTGTGACGTCGCCTATCCTGGCGCGGAGAAGGTGCAAATCACGTGACCTGAAGCGGGCTTCAACAGTCGAGATGTGCGGCTATGACGCTGCGAACCGCGTTCGGATCTGTTCGACGTGATGGCGCAGATGCGCGACGTAATCCTCCATCAAAAACGCCAGCGTGACGCGGCTCTCGCCGTCGGCAGCGATCCCTTCGCGTGCCGCGACGTCGTCCGGGACACACGACATCACGTGCGCGAGATGACGGTTGTAGGCGGTCCACAGCGTCACGAGATCGCGCCACGGCACCTTGTCGTACTGCTGGCGCGCCACCCACGCATCCTGCTCGTAACCGTCGTACTTCACCAGGCCAGTCGACTGGCCGACGACAAAGCGGCGATGGTTGTTGCACGCCGAGTCGATCAGATGTCCGAGGATCTGGCGCGGGGACCAGCCGCCGCCGGGCTTCACTCGTGTCGTGCGTGTTTCGTCGACACTCTGGAAGATCTGCAACGCCTCGCCGATCGCCTCGTGCAGGCGCGCGGCGCTCTGTGCTGAAGTCATTCGGTCATTCTCGCTCATGCGCCGTGGTATTCTCGCGGTTTCGGATGGACGAACACGGCCCGGCCAGCCAAAGCGGCCGCACCAGCCTCTTCGCAGTTACCCTCACCGCCATCGGCATCGTTTACGGCGACATCGGCACGAGCCCCCTTTACGCTGTCCGCGAGTGCTTCTTCGGCGAGCATGGCGTGCCACCCACGCGCGAGAACGTGCTGGGCGTGCTGTCGCTCATCATCTACGCGCTGATCGTCGTCATCTCCATCAAGTACATCGCGATCGTCATGCGCGCCGACAACCAGGGCGAGGGCGGCATCCTCGCACTGACCGCGCTCGTGCCTCCGCGGAACGGCGGGCGGGAAGGTCAGCGTCAGGGCGCCGAGCGGCTGTTCGTCAGCCGGCCGACGCTGATTCTGCTCGGCATCTTCGGAGCGGCGTTGTTGTACGGCGACGGCATGATCACGCCGGCCATCTCGGTTCTCAGCGCCGTCGAGGGTCTGCGGGTCGCGACGCCACTGTTCGACCCGTATGTGGTTCCGCTGTCGGTCGCCATCCTCGTCGTGCTGTTCGTGATGCAGAAGTTCGGCACGCATCGCGTCGGTGGACTCTTCGGTCCGGTGATGGTGCTCTGGTTCGTGGCGATCGCTGGGCTCGGCATAGTCTGGATCGTCCAGGCGCCGCAGGTCTTCGGCGCCGTAAACCCGCGGCACGCGCTGATCTTCTTTCGTGAACACGGCCTCGCGGGCTTCACCGTACTCGGCGCGGTGTTTCTCGCGGTGACCGGCGGAGAGGCGCTCTATGCGGACATGGGGCACTTCGGAAAGAAACCGATCCGCGTCGCGTGGTTTTCGCTCGTACTGCCCGCGCTGCTGCTGAACTACTTCGGGCAGGGAGCGCAGCTGATCATGCGACCCGAAGCCGCCGAGCAGCCATTCTTCATGATGGCGCCGCTCTGGGCGCTCTACCCGCTGGTGCTCCTCGCGACAGTCGCGGCGATCATCGCGTCGCAGGCGCTGATCTCGGGCGCGTTCTCATTGACACGGCAGGCGATTCAGCTCGGGTACATGCCGCGTCTCGACGTCGAGCACACGTCGTCACATGAAATGGGGCAGGTCTATGTGCCGCAGGTCAACGCGGCGCTGGCGATCGGCACGATCCTGATCGTCATCGGCTTCGAATCATCGAGCGCGCTGGCCGCCGCATACGGGATCGCTGTCACGATGACGATGGTCATCACCGCGATGCTGCTGCACGTGGTGGCGACCGAACGATGGCGCTGGCCGCTATGGCTGGCGACGTGCGTGACCGCGATCTTCCTGTCGGTCGACCTGTCGTTCTTCGGCGCCAACCTGTTGAAGGTCCTCCACGGCGGGTGGCTGCCGCTGGTCGTAGGCGCTCTCATCTTCACGCTGATGACGACGTGGAAGACCGGCCGGCGGATCATGGCGGAACGCGTGAACGCGCGCGCGCTGCCGCTCGATGAATTCATGGGCGCCGTGACGGCGCAGCCGCCGATCCGCGTCCCGGGTACCGCGGTCTTCATGACCGCGTCGCCGCGCGGAACGCCTCCGGCGCTCGGGCACAACCTGCGCTACAACAAGATCCTTCACGAGCACGTCATCGTGCTCACCGTGTCGACCTCCCAGACACCGTACGTCGCCACCGACGATCAGATCGAGGTCAATCCCCTCGGCTTCGGCATCTTCTTTGTGCGCATCCAATACGGTTTCATGCAGGACCCCAACGTACCGGAGACGTTGCTGCAGGCGCGCAGCGCCGGCGTCAACATCGACACTGACGACGTCACGTATTTCCTGGGGCGCGAAACGATCATCGTCACGCGCCGCCCGGGTATGGCGATGTGGCGCGAGCGGCTGTTCGTCCTGATGGCGCGCAACGCCGTCCGCGCAACGGCGTACTTCAGACTGCCGCCAGAACGAGTGGTCGAACTTGGCGTCCAGGTCGAGATGTAGGCGTGACCTCGCTGGAGGTCTCAGTCGCTGGTCGGTGCAACGCTTCCTGACGCTGTCGGTGCAATGCACGCTGCGCCGTGTCGGTGCAATGCCCACTTCGCTGGCGGTGCAATGCACCCTGACGCTCGTCGGTGCTGCGGTCGTTGCTGAAACTACGCCAGAACCGGCGATTGCTTCACAACGCCGGTCAAGACGGAGCTCGCTGATCGGTTCTACGAGCGCTGACGTGAGTTATGCCGATGAATACGGGAGACGAAATCATCATTCGCGAAGCGATACCGGCGGATGCAGCGGAACTCGCCCGCCTTCGATGGGATTCGCGAGAGGAGGATCAAGCGGGTCATTCTCGTGCCGACTTCGTCCGCGAGTGTGAAGTGTGGCTTCGTGCAGCGCTCGCATCGGGTCGTTGGATCATGGCTGTGGCCGAGTCTCGAGCAGATGTTTTGTCTGGCTGCATGTTCTTACAGTGCGTTGAGAAAGTTCCGGCTCCCAGTGCCGCGCAGCGAGCATGGGGCTACGTCACTAATTCTTTTGTCGATTCGGAGCACCGCGGCCACCGTGTCGGACAAAAGCTCCTTCAGCTTTTGATCACAGCCGCCCAGAATCGCGGACTGGAGTTCCTGATTGTCTGGCCTAGTGAATCGGCGGTAGCGTTCTACCGGCGAGCAGGATTTCATCCCGTCTCCCAAGCGCACATAGGAGCCGATGATGAACCGCCGCTTGAGTTGATATTGACGAAGACCGGCGACGCTCGATTGTCTGCGACAGTGTAATACACAGGGTGTATTGCACCGATAGCGAAGTTAGCATTGCACTAAGAGCGAAGTAGGCGTTGCACCGATCAGTGTCAGGAAGCAGCACCGACGGGCTCGCGGACCATAAGGTCCGCGCCGCGCCTCACTTCATGCGCGAGCAAGTATTGCACCGACGGAGAAGTCAGCATGGCACCGACAGCGTCAGGGTGCGTTGCACCGACCAGCGACGTGAGCGTTGCTCCGACCAGCGTCAGCTCAGTTGTGACGTGCAGTGTGGGCAGCGAGTCGCCTTGATCGGGATCGCCGATGCGCAGTAAGGACAGTCCTTCGTCGCGGGCGGCGCGACAGGGACCGGACCCTCCACCGACCCTTTGATCCGATTGACCACCTTCACGAGCATGAAGACGGCGGCTGCGACGATCAGAAAGCCAATCACGTCGTTGATGAATTGCCCGTAGGCGATCACAGGTATCCCCTTCGCCTTCGCATCGGCCAACGACGCCGGAATCCCCTTCGTGCTGTCGAGGATGACGAAGAGGCTGGAGAAGTCGATGCCGCCCAGAAGCAGGCCGATCGGCGGCATGATGACGCCTTCGACGAATGTCGTCACGATTTTGCCGAACGCGGCGCCGATGATGACACCGACCGCCAGATCGATCACGTTGCCACGGGCGATGAAGGTTCTGAATTCGTTCCACATGGCCGCAGATGGTATCCCAGTTGGTTGGTGGTTGGTGGTTGGTGGTTGGTGGTTCGTGGTTCGTGCGGCCGTGGTGGGCTATCGAGAGTCGTCGCTGCGTGAAACTCCTACCATCGCGCGCGTGTGAGCGAGCACGGTCGATGAGCCGCTCGCCATCGATTCGTAATACCGGACGAACCGCTTCGGCTCCGGCGCATCGTAAGGGCGCAGGTTCTGCGCCCACCGGAAGCTGATCGGCTGATACCGCAGCTCCACGTCGACGTCGAACGGCCCGGATGCCGATCCGGGTGTGACGAGGTAGCGGACCCGATCGCCGCCGCCGGCAAAATCGGCGTCCTGCGAGGCGGCGCCACGCACGGCGATGTCGGGCTCCGCACTCGCCTTGTCGAAGCCGCGCGGCAGCAGGCGATTGTCCTTGAGGAAACTGGTCGCCTGCAGCAGACCCGTGGTCGGCATCCCGCGCGAGTCGCCCATCACCGACTCGTAGATCTGAACCGCATCCGGTTGTCGGATCTCGGTGTAATGCGGTTCGACCCGAGCGGGATCCGCATCGCTGTCGTTGCCGCGGATGCGACCTTCAGGATCGATCGCTCCCGACTCGAACACCGCCTGACCCTGTCGATCGCGCACCATCACATGCAGCCACGCACGTCGCGACGGATATCCGGTCGGCAACTTGTGGCCGGTGATATTGGTCACCGCCACGTCGAACTGCAGGCGTCCCTCGGTCAACGACGTGCCTGCGATCGTGAGTTCCGCCGACTGCGTGCCGAGCTGCTGCAGCGTCCGCGTGGCGGACGTCTCGAGCTCCTGCGCGAGCGCGCCGACGCCAAGCTCCTGCCGGAATCGATTGAGCATGCGGAGCATGAAGAAGTTGCCGCCGATGAACGTGTGCGTGTGCAGGCCGCTTCGCGCAGCTCCGGCCACCGAGGCGATGCGCGTCTCGCCGGCCACTTCGGGCATGTGGCACGACTGGCAGCTGCGCTCCTCGCGATACGCGCTGTGTCGCCACTCCTGATACGGCACCTGCTCGGGGATGGATCCGATTGTCTCGCCGTTGGGACCGAGGGCCTCGGTGATCAGCGTGTGACACGTGGCGCAGAGTTCCGACTGCCGCACGTGTTCACCTTCAGCCTGCTCATGCCCGGTGACCGATCGCATGATCGCCGTCCGTCCCCGATCGGGCGCAAAGGGACCGAACATCCTGCGGGCGCCGCCCTCTGGGGTCGCCAGCACGAAGCCGCCGACGAAACTTTCACGCGTACCGAAGCGCTGGTTGGTGATCTGATGACAGAGCGTGCACGACACACCGTCCGCCGCCAGCAGATCGGCGTCTTCCTCGCCTCGCCCGATCGGCAGATGGGCGAAGACCTGCGCCTTGCGTCCCTCCGCATGCGCCTGGGCGCGCACCATCGGCATGTGACAGATCGCGCACTCGTCCTCGATGTCCGCGCCGCGCGTGGGATGGTCGAGCACTTCGCGTCGGACCGACGCGTGCCAGTACGGATCGCGTGACGAGTTCGCCATCATCGATGCGCGCCAGGCGAGACCGATCGACACGTCTTCTCCATTTGGCGCGACGAGGCTGTTGTGGCAGGCCATGCACTCGCGCGAGGGGGTAAACATCGGTCCGTCATGCGCACCACGCGCCGTTCGGGTGGTGCCCTGCGCCGCGACCGGTAACCCCGTCGTCATAAAGATCGCCGCGAGCCACAACGCGAGCGCCGGGACCAGGTACTGAATGCTCGGACTTCGCAACTCGCTCGTGGTCGATTGGGCGGCCATCCGCGAGCGGGTGGCGCCGGGTGGGGCCGCCCCGCCCGCCGCGCAGCCGCCTCCATGTGACACGTCTTTCCCGGCGGCGAACGCCGGGGTCCCCAACGCGCGGTTTGTGCGCGTTGGGGTGGCCGCGGGTGGGGCAACCCGGCGCCAGGACCCGCTGCGCTGCATTGAACTCGAGCGAGTGCGCGACCTAGCGCCAGCCATCGAGCAGCCCCCCTTCGTACCAGTCCCACAGGAAATAGGTGAGGAACTGTGATGCGCGCTCGTCGCGGCCGTTCAACGGCACCTGCACTCCGCCGCTGATCATGATGTGCTGGCGCTTGCTGATCGTGACCTGCATCTGGGGCACGATGTCCCATCCGGATCGCGCGCCGGACTCGAGCTCGCGGGCGCCGACGATCTCGACCGTCGGCGTCCAGCGTCGAGTCGACTCCTGCATGATCGTCTTGCCGATTGCGACGCGCCAGAACGCTTCCTTCGACGCACGCGCCGGATCCGTCGGGATCTCGAGCCCACCCTGGAACTGGAGAAAGCTCTCGCGCGGCATCCTCTGGCCCGCGGCGACGAACGACTCGAACACGGTGAACCCCTTGCCGAGGCTTTCGCTCTGTTTGCCCGTCGGCAGGGATACTTCCTCGCCCAGGCTGACGATCGAGCCGCGCTCGACGTCGTGATAGAACGCGCGCTTCACGGCGACCGCAATGTCGCCGAGGCCGTGCAGCCACGCGCCGGCTTCGCTCCGCTGCGCGTCGAATGGCACGCTGACCTCGTACTGGTTGCGCGCACCGAAGCGTCGTTCGTAGATGAAGGTGTTCCCGACGTTCCGCGTCGGCTCGCGACCCATGGACATCGTGAACAGCGCCTCGTTTTCCGGATAGGCCTTTTCCGTGACGAGCGCCCGCGGCAGGTTGAGATCGCCCTGTGGCCATCCTCGACTGGTGCAGAACGTTCGCACGTGGCTGACGACGAGCCGGATCTCGTCCTCGGACAGCGCTCCACCAAACGCCGGCATGTGCCGATCGAGCGCGCGGACAGGTCCGCCCTCGCGCACGACGGCTTCCCAGCCTTCCGCCGCTTCGACCGTCGCAAAGAGGCAGTCGGTGAAGTCGGGAAGCGCGACGTCGAAGCCGACGACCGCCTGAGCATTGCCGCGGCCATCACTGCCGTGACATGCAGCGCAATTGTCCTGGTAGATACGTGCACCGTCTGGCCGCGCAGATGCGATCGCCTGAGTGGCCAACGCGTCGCGCGGCGATCCCATCAGCGCACACCACACGATGGCGATCGGGAAGCAGCCTTGCATCGAGCGGGCGAAGTGAGTCGAAGCGTGTCGCACGAGTGTTTGTCCGACGCAGCAGTAGCCGTCGCGGTGCACCGTACCACGCTCGATACGTACGAAAAAGAAAAACGATGTTCTGAAACTAAGACTGAGTTTCAGTCTGTGTGTGGTGCGCTACGATGATCGACGCGCGCGTGGTGATCCCAGCTCGTCGGGTGATGTTCATCACGATCGATCGCGCGCGCCATCGTGGTCGACAGGAGTCGCGATCGGCTCCGCGTCCGCAGATTTCGGATCGCCGAGCGATCCAACACGCAAAAGGAGCAACGATGAGAAGTGTCTCTGGTGTTGCAATACTCGCTTTGATGTTGAGCGTGGCGTGCGGCAACAAGTCGAAGACGGCATCGACGCCGCCGCCGGCGCCCTCGCCGACAGGCACCACGGCGTCGGGTGGATCGTCCGGCGCTGGTGCAGGCGCTGGCGCACGCGCGGGGGGCGCAACCGCTACGACGGGTGGCGCTGCGACGGCCGGTGGTCAACGAGCTGGTGGCGCCGGCGCGCAGGCAGCCGCGCGTCTCACACCTGACGATCTTCAGGCGCGCATGCGAATCATCGGTCCGACATCGGGCGCGCTGCGCATGAAGCTGATGATGAATCAGCTCCCCGACGCGGCGAAGGACGCGCAGACGCTGGCGATGGCCTTCGGCGATGTCGAGCGGTTCTGGCAGCAGAACAACAAAGCCGATGCGGTGATGTTCGCGCAGACCGCGCGCATGGCGGCCAGCGAAGCCGCCGGGGCCGCGGCCGCTGGCGACGGGATGAAGGCGCTCGCCGCCGCCAACACGATGCAGGCGCAGTGCAAACAGTGCCACGGCATGTATCGCGAGGGCGACGCCCAGACGGGGTTCAAGATCAAGGCGGGCGTGCTTTAGTCTCGCCGGCGGGTCTTGGAAAGCAAGACCCGCCCTACACTGACTGCTGACTAGCCATCCGACCGCCTGATGTCGATCGACGATCTCTGGTACAAGAACGCCGTCATCTACTGCCTCGACGTCGAGAAGTACCAGGACGCCAACGGCGATGGCGTCGGCGACTTCGAAGGGCTGATGCGCCGGCTGGATTATCTGGCCGGCCTCGGCGTCACCTGCGTCTGGCTGCAGCCGTTCTACGGCTCGCCGAATCGCGACAACGG
>Ga0070699_100005047_pt1 | contig 11618 bp, 13 predicted proteins | sample KBSK1503metaG_FD_65473 | JGI IMG/M metagenome (GOLD analysis project Ga0070699, IMG submission 65473) | Corn, switchgrass and miscanthus rhizosphere microbial communities from Kellogg Biological Station, Michigan, USA - KBS K1-50-3 metaG | ecosystem: Host-associated > Plants > Roots >...
CCCGCGTACTCCGGGATGGCCCCGAGCACCGGCTCGTGGTCGGGCGTGACGTCGTAGACGCCCGAGTAGCCGCCCATCGACAGCCCGTGCTCCATGCACGGGAAGCGCTGCGCGATCAGCTCCGCGTTGCGCACGATCTCGCCCGGATCCGCCCCTTCGTTGTAGGAATCGGGGTCCACCACGTCCTCGTACGTCGACAGCCCGTGGATCGTGAGGTGGCCGGTCTCCGGGCGCATGTAGGTGCCGTGCGGGCGGTCGAGGATGGCCGGGTGGGAGGTGAACTGGGGCGGGCGCCGGAAAAAGCACATCTGGTGGCGCTTCGGGGTCACCGGCACCTCGACCCCGAGCGGGCGGAGGAGGCGATCGGCCCACAGTCCGGCGCAGACGACGACCACCGGCGCGCTGATGGTGCCCGCGGCGGTGCGCACGCCGGTCATCCGCTTGCCGTCCGCGAGCAGCGCCTCCACCGCCACGTACTGGACGATGGTCGCCCCCAGCTCCCGGGCGCGGCTCACCAGCGCGCTAGTGGTCGACGACGGATCCGCATAACCGGACTCGGGCTCGTGGGCGCCGGCCGCCACGTCGTCGACCGAGATCTCCGGCACCAGCCGCCGCACATCCTCGGGCGCGAGCAGGTCCACCCGCGCGCCCAGCTCCCGGGCGCGGCGAACGTTCTCGCGCAGGTGCGGCGCGGTGTCCGCCCCCGCGAGCCAGAGCGCGCCGACCTGCCGGAAGCCGGGCTCGTCGCCGCCGCCGATCACGTCGCCCCAGTGCTGGAAGGTGTCGGCGGAGGCGCTCGCGGTCCGGGTGAGGAAATCCATCGCGTAGAAGCGGCGCACCAGCGCGGAGGAGCGGCCGGTGGGCCCCGACGCGAGGAACTTGCGCTCCACCAGCACCACCCGGCCCGCCTTCCGGCGCGCCAGATGGCAGGCCACGCTGGCTCCGTGCACTCCTCCTCCGACGACGACGACGTCCGCGGTCTCCGGCACGTCCGGCATTGGGCGCCTCCCGGGCGCCATTATGCACCACGAATTGACCGGGGTCCCGGCGCGATGGTTGAATACGCGCCATGCTCTCCGCCGACCTCGCGCTCACCGGCGGCAAGATCGTGACCCTCGACGCGCGATCCCGCACCGTCTCCGCGCTGGCGGTCCGCGGCGATCGGATCGCCGCGCTCGGCACCGACGAGGAGATCGCGCCGCTCATCGGGCCCGGCACGCGCCGGATCGACCTGCGCGGCCGGCTCGCGGTGCCCGGCCTCTTCGACGGCCACGCCCACATGGATCGCGAGGGCCTCAAGCGCAAGTGGCCGTCGCTCGCGGGCGCGCGCTCGATCGACGACATCCTCCAGATCGTCGAGAAGCTGGTGCGCGGCGCGGCCCCCGGAGAGTGGATCGTGACCATGCCCATCGGCGAGCCGCCGCTCTACGAGGGGCTGCCCGACGCGCTCGCCGAGCGGCGCTGGCCCACCCGGCACGATCTCGATCGGGTCGCGCCCGACCATCCGGTCTACATCCGCGCGATCTGGGGACACTGGCGCAACACCCTGCCCCTCGTGTCGATCGCCAACACCCGGGCGCTCGCCCTGGCCGGCATCGATCGCCACACCCGGCCGCCCGCGCCCTCCATCGAGGTCCAGCGGGACGGCGCGGGCGAGCCCACCGGGGTCTTGATCGAGCACACCTACAAGCCGCTGGTCGAGCACACCCTGATGGCGGTGGCGCCGCGCTTCACGCTGGAGGATCGCGTGGCCGGGCTCGCCGAGTCGATGCGCGTCTACAACCGGTGCGGCACCACCAGCGTGTTCGAGGGCCACGGCATCTCGGCCGAGGTGCTCGCGGCCTACCAGGCGCTGCGCGAGCGCGGCCGGCCGAGCGTGCGGGCCCACCTCCTCTGGAGCCCCGCGTGGCCGTCGGCGGACCCCGGCGCGGTGACCGCGCTCCTCCGGAGCTGGGGCGCGTGGCTCGCCCGCCGCGGGCTGGGCGACGAGTACCTCCGCGTGGGCGGGCTCTACACCGAGTCCGACTACTCGGAGGAGAACCGGCTGCGGGGGGCCACCTCGCCCTACACCGGCTGGGCGAGCTTCTCCTACAAGGCGGCGCTGCCCGAGGACGTCATGGTCGAGATGATGATCGAGGCGGCGCGCCACCACATCCGGGTCGGCAGCTTCACCCCGAACGTCCTGGATCTCTACGAGCGCGTGAACCGCGCGGTGTCGATCGTCGACCGGCGCTGGATCATCGAGCACATCGGCGTCTACGGGCCGGACGAGATCGCGCGCATCCGCGCGCTCGGCCTGGTCCTGACGAGCTACACCGGCCGCTACATCTGGCAGGACGGCGCCGCCCTCGCCCGCGCGCTCGGCCCCGGCGGGGCCTCGCACATCGCGCCGCTGCGCGCGCTGCGCGAGGCGGGCGTCCACGTCGCGCTCTCCACCGACAACGTGCCGCCGTCGCTCTTCGACTCGATCCACCACGCGGTCGCCCGCAAGCCGCGCGGCGCAACCGCGGCGGTGGGTCCGGATCAGTGCCTGACCCGCGAGGAGGCCCTCGCGTGCGCCGCGCGCGAGGGCGCCTACCTCACCTTCGAGGAAGGCCTGAAGGGCACGCTCGAGGTCGGCAAGCTCGCCGACCTCGCGGTCCTCGACGGAGACCTCATGACGATCCCGGAGGACGCCATCCCCGGCATCCGCGCGGATCTGGTCGTGGTGGGCGGCGCGGTCGTCCTGGAGCCCGCCTAGCCGGCGCGCTTGAAGAACTGCACGGCCCGCTCGTGGCGCAGGGCGGCCGCGCGCGTCTTGAAGGTCCCCAGGTTGCGACGACGGCCGGTGCGGGGATTCTTCTTGCGCGAGTACAGCCGATACTCACCCGACGGTAGCTGACGGATCATTGGGAAAGCCTCCGACTCGATCGAAGGCAACTTCGGTGCCACGCGAGCCGGCGCCTCACTGACCGGCCAGATGCTCGAGCATGCACGCCGCGATGCCGAGCGCGCTCACGATGAAGACGCCCGACATCAGGATCCGATGGCGGTCCCAGAGAGCAAGCAGTCGATAGAACATGTGCGCGACCTCCTCCACTTCCTTTCATCCCGTGAGACGGAGGCGCGCCCCGGCGCATGCGCGAGGTCATTCTTTCCCGGGTAGAAGCTTCCCGGTCGGAACGCCGAGGAAGGCCTAACCGCGCGGCGAGGCGGCAATCTCGGCGTGGCATTCCCCATGCGGGAACATGGTGCAGGAGGCCACCATGAAGGCGATCACGTGCGCACTGCTCATCACCGGCGTCGCGCTTACCGGCTGCGCCGGCCCGAGCACGACCGCGAAGACCGCGGGTCCAGGGACGGTCGCCGCCGCGGAGGGGAGCGATCTCACCGGCACCTGGCACGGTCTCTATGCCTGGCCCGGCGGCACCTACTGGTCGGACGACGCCACGGGCACGCTCCAGATCAACCCGGACGGGACGTTCACCGCGAGGGTGATCCCGTCCCCGGGCGCCAACAACCTAGCGAAGGCGTCCACCTGGTCCGGGACCGTCGAGGTCACCAGGAACCGGATGGTGCTACGGAGCTCCAAGGGCTCGTCGGTGAGCCTCACGCGGAAGGGGGACCGGCTCTACGGGATCGCGCAGGATCCCATCGTCGAGGTTCCGGTCACGATTTCGCTTCAGCGTGATCGCACGGTCACCGCGGCGGCGTCCACGGAATTGGGCACGGTGGAATCGGCGCGCCGCTAGCGCGGCCTCGACGCTCGCGGTGCGGGCCAGCCCCCGTGGCGCGCCGCGATGGGCCCCGCCTCGCGCGGGCCCAGGTGCCCGACTCGCTCACGCGGCCCCCGCTCGCGCCGGCCCCGCCCGCCCGTCTCGTACCGGATCGATGCGCAGGACATCGAGCATGGCGCCGACCGCCGGGTCGGAGTACGCGCCGTAGGCGTCGGTCAGGACGCCCTTCGTGCCCTCCCGGCTCTCGAGGGCATAGACGACCGCCATGTCATCCGGGTCGGAGACGCCCTCGAACCGATGGTACTCGCGGATCACGACGTCGCGTGGGAGGAAGGGACGGCCCGCGTCGATCGCCACGAGCTTCCGGCCACGCACCATGAAGTGGTCCGTGAAGCCTCGCCGAGCGAGGTCCTCGATCGAGTCGGTGACGGTGTCGAGGCTCATTGGCGCTCCTCGCTCAGTTAGATGCTAGTCGGGGCGGATGAGAGCTAGGTGAGGGCCGGATGAGAAGCGTTTTCTCGGGCGAGGCTATCCGGGCCACCGGCGCGCCCAATGGTCGGCATAGGCGACCTCGGCGACCGGCCGGCGGACGACCGGGCCGAACGCGTCGAGCGGGTAGCCGATCGGCATCAGGGCGAAGGTCTGCACGTCCTTCGGCACCCCGAGCACGGCCTTCACCTCGTCCTCGCAGCGGATGTGGTTGGTGGTGATCGTGGTGCCGAGCCCGAAGGCCCGGCACGCGAGGATGACATTCTGCACCGCGGGGTAGATGCTGGCGCCGCGGATGCGCTCGACGTAGCGCTGCTCGTCGAGATGGCGCGCGCGCACGTCGGCCGGCAGCGCCTCCGGAGGCGGGATCTTCGGCGCGGTCTGACAGGGCACGAGGATCACTGGGGCCTCGGCCAGGTGGTCCCACAGGAACGAGCCCGAGGACATCAGCCGGCGGAACTGCTCCTCGGTCAGGTGCGGGGGCCGGCCGCGCGCCGCGTACATCGCGCTCGCGATGTCGGAGGCCTTGCGGTAGATGGCCCCGAGCCGGCGCCGTCGCTCCGCGTCCCGGACGACGAGGAAGACCCAGTTCTGGGCGTTCCCGGCCGACGGCGCCCGGATCGCGGCGTCGAGGATCTCGGTGAGGACCGTCTCCGGCACCGGGTCGGGCTTGAAACGCCGGATCGCGCGAGCGCTGTGGATCGCCGCGAGCACACCGAGCTCGGTCACGCCGCCATCTTACCCGGAAATCCCCCGGCTCCTCGGCCTGGAGTAAGATGCCGCCCGGAGGACCGCGCCGATGAAACGGAGCGTCGACCGCATCCTGACCACCCACACCGGCAGCCTGCCCCGGCCCGCCGACCTGATCCGCACGATGTTCGCCCGGGAAGAGGGGGTCCCGGTGGACGGCACCGCGCTGGGAGTGCGCATCCGCTCGGCGGTGGCCGAGGTCGTCCGCAAGCAGGTCGACGCCGGCATCGCGGTGGTCAACGACGGCGAGGTCAGCAAGCCGAGCTACGCGACCTACGTCAAGGACCGCCTCACCGGGTTCGGCGGCACCAGCCAGGCCCTGCAGTACCAGGACCTGGTCGATTTTCCGGAGATGGCCAAGCGCGTCTTCGGCGATCCGGGCCGCTCGCGGCGACGGACGCCCGCGTGCACCGGGCCGATCGGCGTGCGCGATCCGGGCGCGGCCCAGGCCGACGTGGACAACCTCCGGGCCGCGATCACCGCGGTCGGGGCGCACGACGTGTTCGTGAGCGCGGCCTCGCCGGGAGTCATCTCTCTCTTTTTCCGAAATGACCACTACGGCAGCCACGAGGCCTACCTCTTCGCCATCGCGGACGCCATGCGGCACGAGTACGAGACGGTGGCGCGGGCCGGCTTCGTGCTACAGCTCGACTGCCCCGACCTGGCCATGGGGCGGCACATCCAGTTCGCCGCACTCGGCCTCGACGAGTTCCGGAAGATGGCGCGACTGCATCTGGCCGCGCTCGATCACGCGGTGGCCGGCATCCCGCCCGAGCAGCTGCGGATGCACCTCTGCTGGGGCAACTACGAAGGCCCGCACCACTACGACGTGCCCCTCGCCGATCTCCTCGACCTCGTGTTCGCGGCCCGCCCGCAGGCGGTCTCCTTCGAGGCGGCCAACCCCCGCCACGCGCACGAGTGGAAGGTCTTCGAGCGGGTGAAGGTACCACCGGGCAAGATCATCATTCCCGGGGTGCTCGACTCGACCACCAACTTCATCGAGCATCCCGATCTGGTCGCCGAGCGGATCACCCGCTACGCGGGCCTGGTCGGCCGCGAGAACGTCATCGCCGGCACCGACTGCGGCTTCGGCACCTGGGTGGGCCAGGCCGCGGTCGACCCCGACATCGCGTGGGCCAAGCTCGCCAGCCTGGCCGAGGGCGCGCGCCGGGCTTCCCGCGAGCTCTGGTAGCCGCTCGCCTCAGTAGCGGGGCGCGACCACCGGGGCGGAGCGGAGCTGCACGCTGATCCGCAGGCCCGCGTGGGCCACCTTGGGCAGCCCGTGCTCCCAGGTGCGCTGGCAGGTCCCGCCCATCACGAGGAGATCGCCCTCGCCCAGATCGAGCGCGCGCGAGCGGCCGCCGCCGACCGGACGGAGGAGGAAGCGCCGCCGCGCGCCGAGCGCGACGATGGCCACGATCGCGTCCCCGCGCGCCGGCCCCAGACGATCGCCGTGGAACGCGACGCTGTCCTGACCGCCGCGGTAGGCCGCGAGCGAGACCCGAGGCAGCGGCCGACCGTAGCGGGCGACGAGGGCGGCGCGCATCTCCGGCAGGAGGGGATGGCCGGGCCCGTCGTCCGGCCACGTGGCTACGAGCCTCGGCACGTCGACGACGCGGTCGTACATGAGCCGTCGCTGGGCTTGCCAGGACGTGGTCGTCCACAGGGCCTCCAGCACCGCCTCGTGCCCCCGGATCCACCGCGGCAGATGATCGATCCAGGCGCCCGCGCCCAGATCGGTGCGCTGCAGGCCCGGCAGGGCCGGGTCGCACGCGGGGGCCTCTTGGAACAGTCCGGCCTGGTAGAGCATGGAGCATTCATGATCGCACGCGGGGCAAGGCGCCTTCTCGCGTGCGCGCGGCGGTGGTAGGATGCGAGCCACCATGTGGACCGTGATCGCGAGCCTGCTCCTGGCCGCTCTCATCGGCGCGCCGCTCCCCGCGACCGCGGCCGAGCCGGCGGTGGTCATCCCGGCCCCGGCGCTCGACGACGCCCGGGCGGCCGGGCCGCTCCAGACCGCGGTGCTCGCGGGCGGCTGCTTCTGGGGCGTGCAGGGCGTGTACGAGCACGTGCGCGGGGTGAAGCTGGTGCTCTCCGGATACTCGGGCGGCAGCAAGGCCACCGCGGAGTACGAGGTGGTGAGCCGCGGCCGCACCGGCCACGCGGAGTCGGTTCAGATCCGCTTCGACCCGAAGGAGATCTCCTACGGCGAGATCCTGCGCATCTACTTCTCGGTGGTGCACGATCCCACCCAGCTCGACCAGCAGGGGCCGGACTCCGGTTCCCAGTACCGCTCGAACATCTTCTACGCGACCAGCGCGCAGCGGAAGATCGCGCAGGCCTACATCGTCCAGCTCGACCAGGCCAAGGTGTTCGAGCGCCCGATCGTCACGCGCGTCGATCCGCTGAAGGCGTTCTACCCGGCCGAGGAGTATCACCAGGACTTCCTGCAGCACAACCCGAATCACCCCTACATCGTGATCAACGACCTGCCGAAGATCGACAACCTCCGCAAGATCTTCCCGACCTACTTCCGCGAGCCGCCCATCAGCGCGAAGGGCAACTAGGGCGGAGGCCGCGCGATGCAGTTCCAGCTCCGCAAGATCGGCCACGTGGTGCTCAACGTCACCGACCTCGCGCGCGCGGAGCGCTTCTACACCGGCATCCTCGGCCTCGAGGTGAGCGACCGCTATCCGGACGCGATGGTGCCGGGCGGGATGCTGTTCCTCCGATTGAGCACCGACCACCACGGCGTGGCGCTGGTCGGAGGCGCGCCGGGCGCTCCGCAGAGCAGCCTCAACCACTTCGCCTTCGAGGTCGGCTCGCTCGACGAGGTCTTCCGCGCGCGCGCCTGGCTGCGCGAGCACGGCGTGCCGATCCACTTCGAGGGCCGCCGCCGCGCCGGCTGCCAGATCGCCATCGAGTTCCAGGACCCCGACGGCAACAACCTCGAGATCTACTGGAACATCGACCAGGTCGGCACCGAGGGAACGGTCCGCACGGCCAGCGAGTGGCGGCCGGCCAAGAGCCTCGAGGAGGCGGTGGCCAACCCGGTCAAGGGCCAGACCCTGCCCCGCCGCGACTGACCGCGGCCGGCCTAGCGCCCGGCGATCCCGCCGAGCCGGTCGATGGCCTCGCGGGTTTCCTCGACCAGGACCCGGATCAGCTCGGCGGCGGGAAGCGGACGGGCGAGCGAGCCCGCCTGCCCGGACCACGCCGAGTAGAGCTCGGAGGAGCCGGCGCGCGCGCTCGCCTGGCGCAGGGGCGCGGTGAGCTTGGCCTGCACCGGGAACGGCAGGAGCTCCCAGGCCTCCCGCACCGCCCCCTCGGTGAAGCGGTTCCGCACGCCCCGCGCCGGCTTGCCCGAGAAGGCCTGCGTCATCGTCGTCTCGTCGCCGTCCATGTCGACGATGGCCTTCTTGTGGGCGGCGGGCGCGCCGCTCTCCGGGCACACCACGAAGGCGGTGCCGAGCTGGGCGGCCTGGGCCCCGAGGGCCAGCACCGCGGCGATGCCCGCCCCGTCCATGATGCCGCCCGCGGCCACCACCGGCACCCGCACCGCGCGGACGACCTGGCGGACGAGGGCGAGCGTTCCGGTCATCGCCTGCTCCCACGAGCCCATGAAGGTGCCGCGATGGCCGCCCGCCTCGCCCCCCTGCGCGATGATGAAGTCCGCCCCGAGGGCCTCGAGGTGGCGCGCCTCGCGGACCGAGGTCGCGGCGCTGCCGATCCGGATGCCGAGGCCGCGGATGCGGGCGAGCACCGCGGGCGAGAGCTCGCCCAGGTGGATCGTGCACACCGCGGGTCGCAAGTCGCACACCGCCTCGAGCTGGGTCGCGAGGCCGGGCGCGTACGGGGGCGGCACGCGCTCCGGCACCGGGAGCGCGTGCTCCGCGAAGAGCGGCTCGAGCGCGGCGATGGCGGCGCGCTGCCGCTCCCGCGACGGCTCGTCGGGCACCGGCGCGACGAAGAGGTTCAGGTTGAAGGGCCGGTCGGTGCGGGCCCGCACCGACGCGGCGTCCTCCCGCATCGCGTCCGCGCCGGTGTAGGCGTGGCCGAACGACCCGAGGCCCCCGGCCGCGCTCACCGCGGCCACCAGGTCCGGCGTGGAGGTGCCCGCCATGGGGGCCTGGACGATCGGGTACTCGGTCCCGAGGAGCTCGCAGAGGGGAGTGCGCATGCTCGCATCATAGGACAAAAGGGTCGCCTTGACACTCGCGGACCCCCCTGCAATAGTCAGCCCCCATGGGGGCCATCGACGCGGTCGCCGCCGGCCCATGATCGGCCTCGACGTGATTCTCCAGGCCGGGCTCTCCGGCCTCTTCATGGGCAGCGTGTACGCGCTCATCGCCATCGGCTTCACGCTCGTCTTCGGCGTCACGAACATCGTCAACTTCGCCCACGGCAACTTCGTGATGGCCGCGATGTTCGTGACCTACCTGCTCTTCAAGACCGCGCACGTGGATCCCTACCTGGGCCTCGTGGTGGTGCTCCCGCTCTTCTTCGGCTTCGGGGCCCTGGTGTACGCGCTGGTCATCCGGCGCATCGTGGACGCGCCGCACTCCGCCCACATGATGGTGACCCTCGGCCTGCTCATCTTCCTGGAGAACCTCGCCAACCTCTTCTTCGGAGGCGACCTGCGCGGCATCACCACCGGCTACACCACCTCGTCGCTCGTGGTGGGCGCGGTCTCGGTCCCGATCGCGCGCCTGGGCGCCGCCGCGGTCAGCCTCGCCGCGGTGGTGGCGCTCGCCCTCGTCCTCAATCGCACGTCGCTCGGCAAGGCCATCCGCGCCGCCGCCAACAACCCCGAGGGCGCGGCCCTGGTGGGGATCGACGTCGGCCGGGTCTACCGGATCGCCTTCTCGCTCGGCACCGCGGCGGCCGCGCTCGCGGGCGCGGTGGTGATGCCGTTCTCGCTGGTTAGCCCGTTCGTGGGCGGCGAGTTCATCCTGAAGGCGTTCGTGATCGCGGTGCTGGGCGGGCTCGGCAGCGTGGCGGGCGCGCTCATCGGCGGCCTCCTCATCGGCCTCGTGGAGGCGCTGTCGAGCCTCTACATCTCCGCCTCCCTCGGCAACGCCATCGTGTTCGCCATCCTGATCGCGGTCCTGCTCTACCGTCCGTGGGGCATCCTCGGCCAGGCGCGGGTGTGACCCGCTGAGGCGCGCGCCCGTTCGCGTAGCCCTGGCGGCGGCCGGGCTCGCCCTCGCCCTCGTCCTGCCGGTCGCGACGGGACCGCATCTGCTGACCGCCACGATCGTCGCCCTCCACGCCGCGTTCATGGCCCTCGCCTGGAACCTCGCGGCCGGCTACGCGGGGCAGTTCTCCCTCGGGCACAGCCTGTTCTACGGCATCGGGGCCTACGCCTCGACGGTGCTCTACGTGCGCCTCGGGCTCACCCCGTGGGCCGGCATGTTCGTGGGCGCCCTGCTCGCCGGCGTCGTCGGCACCCTGCTCGCCCTCGGGGTCTACCGCTACAAGGTCCACGGCATCTTCTTCGCGCTCGTGACCCTGGGCGCGGCCGAGGTAGCGAAGGGGATCGCCGACAACTGGGCCTTCATCAAGGGGCCGGTGGGAATTCTCCTAACCATGCAGGACGCTCCCCGCGACTTCTTCTTCCTCCGCCGCGAGCCCTACTACTACGTGGCGCTCGCGATGCTGGTGGTGATGATCCTGGTGAGCCTGGCGCTCGAGCGGTCGCGGCTCGGGCAGTTCTTCCTCGCGGTGCGCGAGGACGAGCAGGCCGCGGAGGCCTCCGGGGTCGACACCTACCGCTACAAGACGGTGGCCATCGGGCTCTCCGCCGCCCTCACCGCGTTCGCGGGGAGCTTCTACGCCCAGTTCTACCTCTACATCTCCCCCGACACGGTGCTGGTCTTCGAGCCGCAGCTCACCATGATGCTGGGCACCATGGTCGGGGGCGCCGGCACCGCCTTCGGGCCGGTCATCGGCTCCATCCTCTTCAGCGGCCTCGGCGAAGCGCTCCGCAACCTGCCCTTTCTCGAGGGCACGCGCCAGGTGGTCATCGGCAGCAAGATGGTCTACGCGGTGCTCCTGATCGTGGTCCTCATCTACCTGCCCGGCGGCCTCGTCACGCTCGGGCAGAAGCGCGCGTGACCGCGGCGATGGCGGCCCTGCTCGACGTCCAGTCGGTGTCGAAGGCCTTTGGGGGCCTCCAGGCCCTCTCGAGCGTGAGCTTCACGGTCGGCGCGGGGGAGATCGTGGGCATCATCGGGCCGAACGGCGCGGGCAAGACCACCCTCTTCAACGTGGTCACCGGCGTCTACGCGCCCGACCGGGGCCGCGTGGTCTTCCAGGGCGAGGACATCACCGGGGCGGCCCCGCACCGCGTCTGCAAGCTCGGCGCCGCGCGCACCTTCCAGGTCAGCAAGCCCTTCGCGGCGCTCACCGTGCTCCAGACCGTCCGCATCGGGGCCCTGAACCGCATCCCCGACATGGCGGGGGCCACCGCAAAGGCCCTCGAGGTGCTGGAGCTGATGGGCCTCGCGGCCAAGCGCGACGAGCCGGGCCGCGCCCTCACCGTGATGGAGCGCAAGCGCCTGGAGATGGCCCGCGCGCTCGCCACCCAGCCGTCCCTGCTCCTCCTCGACGAGGTGGCGGCCGGGCTGCGTCCCAACGAGATCCAGGACATGATCGCGCTGG
>Ga0070699_100005048_pt1 | contig 11615 bp, 9 predicted proteins | sample KBSK1503metaG_FD_65473 | JGI IMG/M metagenome (GOLD analysis project Ga0070699, IMG submission 65473) | Corn, switchgrass and miscanthus rhizosphere microbial communities from Kellogg Biological Station, Michigan, USA - KBS K1-50-3 metaG | ecosystem: Host-associated > Plants > Roots >...
TAGCTGATCGTGAAATAGAGGTAGCCCAGAATTCCCAGCCCCGGGAGCAGCGCGACCGGCAGTCGCGCCGGCAGGCGACCAGACCGCGCCAGCAACACGGCCCAGCCGACGACCGCGAGCACGGTCGGGAGGAACCCGAGGATGCTCTGGCGCTCGCGGTTTCCTCGCCAGACGCCGAAGTAGTCTCCCCAGACCTCGCTGTAGGTGGTTGGAATCGCTTCGTTGCGGAAGTGCGGCCGGACCGGATCGGTGATGACCGCCGGCAGCCCGAGACCGACATAGAAGCGGGCCGGCCGCCGGTTCCAGATCGCCTCGTGCTTCGTCGGCCGGTCGAAGACGGGGTTGCCGTACTCGATCGCCTGCCGGACGTACCACGGCGCGGTCACGACCGCCGTCGCGGCAACGACCACCAGCAATGAGCGCCACGCGCGGGCGGCTGCGAAGCCCAGCACAACCGCCGCAAAAGTCCAGAGCGAGAACGCGCGCACCAGCTGGGCCAATCCCAGCGTCACGCCCGTTGCGACGGCGAGCTGCCAGCGGTACTCGTGACGGCCGAGCATGCGCGAGGCGAGCAGCAGCGCGACCGCGCAGAGGAGCATCGACAGCGGCTCGGGATGGAACATCGCGCCGACGCGCAGGACGACCGGCAGGAAGCAGAAGAACGCGAGCGCGGAGAGCTGCGCCCACGGTCGGCGCGGAAAGAGCTCCCGCGCAAGCAGCCAGAGCACACCGGCAGTCGCGAGCAGCACGAACCAGTTCAGCACCTGCCCGAGCTTGTGCGGGTCGCCGGGATGAACATGCTCGCCGACGACGGTCGCCACACCGGCAAGTGCGTAGAAGACGGGCGGCGTGTAGTACTCGCTGCGCGACTCCGGGCCCGGAATCCGGCCGTGGTGGATCAGCAGGTCCGCGTATTCGCGATGCTGGCGCACGTCGTAGCCGGCGCCGCTCGGATACGTGTACGTGTTCCAGCCCGCGACGAGCGCGAGAGCCGCGATGAGTGCGGCCGCGGCGACGCTAGGACGCAAGTCCGAGCAGCAGGTCGCGGTAGCGGCTGACGGCGACCGTGCGGTCGGCCTCGCGCTCGACCCATTCGCGCCCCCGAGCGCCCATCGCGTCGAGGTCGTACTTGCCGTCGTGAGCGTCGCGGATGGCACGTGCGAGCAGCTCGGGTCTGCCGGGCGGAACGACGATGCCGCAACCGACGTCGGTGACCAGCTGCGCGGTCTCGCTTTCGGCGTCCGCCGCGACGATCAACGGCCTGCCGACGGCGAGGATCCCGTACAAGCGGCTAGGGACGACGTATCCGGCCAGCCCGGACGCAAGCCCGACGACGTGCACGTCGGCCGCCGACAGCGACTGGGGCAAGACCGCACGTGACTGGTAGTAGAGGAACTGCACCTGGTCGACCTTGTGCAGCTCTGCGAGCGCCACGAGCTCGGTATGACGCGCCCCCATCCCGATGATCATGATCAGGAGGTCGTCGAGGTCGCGCAGAAACGTTCCGGCGCGGATGAGCGAGTCGAGATCCTGGGCATGACCCACATTCCCCGAGTGCATGACGACGAACTTCTCGTCGACACCCCAGCTTCGTGACCAGTGATTCGACTTGCCCATGGGACCCAAACGCTTGGTGTCGATCCAGTTCGGAATCACCAACATGCGTTCCGCCGGCGCGCCCTTCTCCTCCAGGCGTCGCCGCATCGTGTCGCCGATCGCAACGATCCTGTCGGCGCGGCGGAGGTAGAGCCCGACGAGCCCGCGCAAGAGGCTCATGACCACTGGATTCTCGAGTCGCTTCAGCTGGACGGCGATCTCCGGGAAGACGTCCTGGCTGATCACGACCAGCGGCACGCGGAAGCGACGGGCGATGACCAAGGCGACGTTCGCGACGATTGGTGGATCGGTCATGCACAGCACGACGTCGGGCCGCCGGCCGCCCAGACCGCGGAGCAGGGCGCTGGTCAGGTACGTCGCATAGTTGGACGCCCGCGCGAAGAGCTTCGAGCGCTCGAACGACGTCGACGGGACCCGGACGATCTCGACGCCGTTACGAACGCTGCGATGTGGCTGCTCCTCCTGGCCGTGCAGGTGTCCCGTGACGACCTTGACGTCCAGATCCTCCGTGAGCGCCTCGCAGAGCTCGGTCAAGAGCTGTGCCGTCGCCTCCACGCCGGGCCAGTAGTACTGGTTGAGGACGAGCAGACGCGGCTTGCGGCGGCCGGACATTACGGCAAGGCTAGTACCGGTGAACGGTCCCCGGCTTCGCATCCTCTTCGCTGCACCGGTCTGGGCGCCCTCCCGCGCCTTCGGCGGGCCCGTCGTCGCCGCCCGGGAGCTCGTTCGCCGGCTGGTGGCGCGAGGCAACGATGTCGACGTCGTCACGACGACGATCGTCGATCTTCATACACGGCCTGCGTTTCGGTCTTCGGTCGGTCTCGTCGACGGCGCCACCGTCCGCTATCTCTCGACGCCTCTTCGGTATCGCTGGATGGGCATGACGCCGACCCTGCCCGCCGCACTTGCGCGCTTGAACCGACCCGACGTCGTGCACATCTTCGGCTTCCGCGACCCGGTGACGACCGGTGTCGCTGCGTGGTGCCGCATCGCGCGTATCCCCTATGTCTTCGAGCCGCTCGGGATGTTCGAGCCCCGTCTGCGCAAGGTGTTCCTGAAGCGCGCACTGGACGCGACGCTCTATCGCGGAGTTGCGAGGAGAGCTGCCGCCGTGGTGGTCGCCTCCCAGCGAGAAGCCGACGCGGTCGTCGCGTCGGGCGTTCCGGCCGAGAAGGTGCGCGTGCGGGGCAACGGCTTCCCAGAGCCGCTCGGCGCGGAGGCGAACGGTGACCTCCGTGCACGCCTCGGCATTCCCGGCGACGCGCCGGTCATTCTCTACGTCGGCCGCGTCGCGGCAGGCAAGGGCATCGAGCACCTGCTCGAGGCCACGCGCCAGCTCACCGGAGCACATCTCGTCATCGCAGGGCCGGACGACAGGCACGGGACGTCTGCGCTCGTCGAGCAAGCGCAGAGCGAAGCGGCGACCGCAGGAAGGATCCACACGTTGCCGGCGGCGGAGGAACCACCGCACGACCTCTATCCCCAGGCCGATGTGTTCGTTCTCGCGTCGGCGGGAGAGAGCTTCGGCATCGTCGCGGCCGAAGCCGCCGCAGCCGGAACGCCCGTGATCGTCTCGGATCGCTGCGGCATCGCCGGCTTCTTCCAGGATGGTGAGGCGCTCGTCGTCCCGTACGACCGCGCCGCGATCATCGAGGCCGTTCGTCGGGTTCTCGCAGACGACGAGCTCCGAGCCCAGCTCGCACGCGGCGGAGTCGCGGCCGCGCGACGAACCTCCTGGGACCACATCGCCGACGTCCAGGAGGAGATCTACCGCGAGGTTGCCTCGCGGACGGCGGCGACGAAGTTGTCGACCGAAGGCTCGTAGGCCCAGCCGCCCACGAGCTCGCGCGAGTGTGCGCCCAGCTCGCTCCGCAACGCAGGATCGCCCGCCAGCCGCTTCAGGGCGTCGGCTGCCGCCCGCACGTCACCGGCGGGAACGAGGAAACCGTTTCGGCCCTCGGCGAGCAGATCCGCGGCGGCGCCCACGCGATCCGAGAGCAGAAGCGGGAGGCCCGAGGCTGCGGCCTCGTTGACGGCGACTCCCCACGGTTCGTGGTGCGAAAGGAGGGCGAAGAGGTCGGCATCGACGTACGTCTGTGCCAGCTCGGCCTCCTCGACGTGACCGAGAACGGTCAGGCGGACTTCGAGCTCCGCCGCAAGATCGACCAGGCCTTGGCGCACGGGCCCGTCGCCGGCAACCACCAGGCGCAGTCGCGCGTCGCCGGCCCCCGCGACTGCGCGGATGAGATCGTCGATCCCTTTCTCCGGCACGAGCCGCGCAACGGACAGCACGGCAACGTCATCGTCCGCGCGTCGCCGCTCTAGTTGCCGGGCTCTGGCCGTCCAGGCAGCGACGTCGATCGTGTTCGCGAAGAGACGTATCGACGTCGCCCCTCTCGCGGCGACGGACTCGCGAGCGGCCGAGCCGACGGCGAGGACGTTTGCGGCACCACGCACCAGCCGTGGGACGATCGCTCCCTTGAGCGCTCGGCGCCAGGCGGTGCGGGGTCCCAGGTCGTGGCTCTCCACCAGCAGCACGTACGGGACACCATGCGCGCGGCACCAGGCGATCGCGGCTTGCGACGCAAAGGTGCTCCAGCCGGAGACGACAACGACGTCGGGTTGCGCATTTCGCAGCGCTCTCGAGATTCCGGGCGTGACCGGGTATTGATGCCGCAGGACGCGCTCTCCTCCCGGTACGGCGACGCCGCGCAGGAAAACGTGACGGTGCGCGGGCTCGACGGTCCAAACCCGGTGCGCGACCGACAGCGCCGAATAGATGACTGTGAGATCGATGCCTGGGTTTGCGCCGATGCGGTCGAAGAGCGGCGCCCGGTATGGAGTCGGCTCCGGTGAGACGACCGCCACTCGAAGAGCAGCGCCCGCCGGCTGCCGACTTCGTCGCCGCCCGATCAGCTTCGCCGCGTCACGGAAGAGCCGGCCGCGCAGGAGCACGCGACCAGCGGCTTCGCGCACCCGCCGATCGCAGCCGTGCTCCCGTTCGAACGCCGCCAGCAGCTCGAGCAGCGCCTGCCCCGCCTCGTTCGAAGCAGGAACGCGGCCACTGCCCAGGCCCCAGGCGAGCTCGGCCTGCTGGTCGCCGAACCCGGGTGCCAGCCGCGCGATCTCGCGCAGCGCCACTTGTCGCTGGAAGGACTGTTGCAGCTCGCTTCGCCGGAGCGACGCCTGGCCGGCATGCACGCGCTTCTCGACGAGCGGCTCGGAAAGGTTGGCGCCCTCCGCAAAAGCGAGGAGCCGCGTCCACAAGTCGTAGTCCTCGCTCTCGAGAAACGCCGGGTCGTAGCGCAATCCGTGCCGGTCGAGCGTCTCTCGATCGACGAGCACCGTCGGATGGAAGAACGGGGAGCTGAAGAGCGCATGCCATCGCAACGCGAGATCTTCCTCGGGAAGTCTGTGCGTGGGTCCATGCCTCCCGTCTGCATCGAGGTCGACCACGGCGCTGCCGACGATCGCAACGTCCGGCGCGCTGCGAATTCGGGCGAGTTGGCGCCCGAGCCGCTCGGGACGGGCGATGTCGTCGTCATCGAGCCGGGCGACATAGCGCCCGCTCGCAACGTCGAGGCCGCGGTTCAGCGATGCGGCGAGTCCTGCCTGTTGCTCGTTCCGAAGGACCGTCATTCGTTCGTCGCGAATTCCGGCCAGGAGATCGGCGGTCGCGTCCGTCGAGGCGTCGTCGATCACGATCAGCTCGAGGTCTCGGACGGTCTGAGCCAGCACGCTGTCGACCGCGGCACCGAGGTAGCGCGCGCCGTCGTGGACGGCGAGGAGAAACGAGACGAGGGGCACGGGCGGTTAGCGTACGGCGCGTGACCGATGAGCGGCTTCCTTCATTCGACCTGGTCGTCGCCACCGTCGACCGGGTCGAAGAGCTTGGACGCCTGCTCGACTCGCTCGAGGCGCAGACGCATCGCGACTTTCGCGTGCTACTGATCGACCAGAACGGCGACGATCGAATCGAACCGATCGTGGGGGAACGAGCCTTCGACGTCGTCCGGCTGCACGCCGAACGTGGCCTCTCACGCGCCCGCAACGCGGCCCTCGGAGAGATCCACGCGGATCTCGTCGCCTTCCCGGACGACGACTGCACTCTCGCGCCCGACCTCCTTGCCGAAGTTGCGCGACGGCTCTCCGGCAGCCTCGACGGCCTGACGGGACGCGCGGTCGACGGGACAGGACGGTCATCGTCGTCCTGGGCGCAGACCCCCGCGATGCTGACGCGGGAGAATCTCTGGAACCGGGCGATCTCGTTCACGATCTTCTTGCGCGCGTCGCTCGTCGCCCGGGTTGGACGATTCGACGAGCAGCTCGGACTCGGCGCCGAGTCTCAGTGGGCCTCGGGCGAGGAGATCGACTATCTGATCCGCGCGGTCGCTACCGGGGCACGGATCGAGTACGACCCCAACGTAGTGGTGACTCACCCGAACAAACGAGTCTCGTCGGCGGCGCTGCGCTCGCTCGGCAGCCGGGACGGCGCGAGCATCGGCTACATCCTGCGGAAGCACGCCTATCCGAAGCGAGTGGTCGGCCGGATGTTCCTCCGCCCGATCGGCGGCGCCCTCCTCGCATTCGTACGGCGCGACCGCGCGCAGGCGGCTTTCCAGCTCTCGACGCTGCGCGGCAGGCTGCTCGGGTATCGAAGATGACCAGCCGGCCCTGGACCACGCGGCGCATCGCGGGCGGGATCGGACGGCGGGTGCCGTTGCGTCCGTTCCGGATTCTCTTCCCGTACGCAGTGTGGCGCCCGCTGTTCCGCCTGTGGCTCGGGACTGTGCGGGCACAACCCGATCGCAAGCGCGCGATGCGGCAGTTGCTGCAGCTCTACGACGATGCGTATCACGGGGTCGACCTCGGCGCGATCGACTACGACGAGGGCGTGCATGCGAAGCACCGGCTGACGCGGTACCACGACTTCTTCGTCGACCGGCTCCACGAGGGTGAGCGCGTGCTCGACGTCGGCTGTGGCAAGGGCGAGCTTGCGTACGACCTCGCGACCCGCTCGAAGGCTCACGTCGTCGCTGTCGACGCCAGCCCGTGGATGCTCGAGTTCGCACGTGAGCGTTTTTCCCACCCGAACGTGACCTTCGTGCAGGCCGACGCCGTGAACTACACGCCCGGCGAGCCTGTCGACGTCGCGATCCTCTCGAACGTCCTCGAGCACATCGAGCCGCGGGTCGAGCTCTTGCGCAGCTTGCGTGAACGTGCCGGTGCGCGACGGCTGCTGATCCGCGTCCCCGCGCGCGAGCGGGACTGGACCGTACCGCTGCGCCAAGAGGTCGGGCTCCCGCATTTCTCGGATCCGGAGCACAAGCTCGAGTACGACCCGCAGCTCCTCCGCGACGAGCTGGCCGAAGCAGGCTGGCAGATGGGCGAGCCTCAGCTCAACTGGGGCGAGATCTGGGTCGAGGCGTCAGCTCGCTGAAAAGCTCCTCGTGCCGCTCGAGCCAGGGCTCGAGCGAGAACCGCTCGACCGCGCGCTTCCGGGCTGCCGCGGCGTAGGACGGGCGAGCGGCCAGTACCGCCACGACCGCCTCAGCGAGCGCCTCGGGCGTAGGCGGCTCGTCGCGCTCCCAGCTGTCCGGATGCGGCACGCCGACCCCGGCCTCGGCGCCAACGAGCTCCACCGTGCCACCGCTGGCGGGGTAGACCACGGGCAGCCCACAGGCCATTGCCTCGATCACGGCGCTCGGGCACGGATCCTTGACCTTCGTGTGCAAGAGCAGATGCGCGCGCCGAATGAGCGCGGGCGCGTCGCGCTGTGAGTATCGGCCGACGAGCTCGACTCGCTCGGCAATCCCGAGCTCAGCCAGCAGCGGCAACGCCGAGGAGACCAGCCGGCCTGCGACGAGCAGGCGCGCGGCAGGCTCGGCTTCGAGAACGTGCGCAAACGTGCGCAACGCCAGCTCGAGCCGGTAGGCCTGCGTCTGGTCGCCGCCGAGCAGCAGCACGGGACCGTCGTTGGGCGCGGCGCCGGCAGGGGTGAAGTGGTCGACGTCGACGGCGTTGTAGAGGATCTCCCACCGCCCTACCGGTTCGCCGAGAAACAGATCCGACGACTCCTTGCTGAAACGGCTCTGGAAGAGGACGTGATCGGCGGCCTCCAGCGCAAGGCGGTTCCTCGCATTGAGCTGGTCGGTCGCCTCGCCGGCCCAACCTGGATAGGCGATGCCGTCTTGATTGACGACGACGGGGATCCCCCGCCGCTGTGTGAGCCGAAGCAGCGGTCCAAGGTCGCGAGGCAGCCACGTGGAGCCGAGGTAGAGCAGATTGAAGTCGGTCGAGCTGTTCGGGAACCGTCGCGCAAGCCGCTGGAACTTGGCCGTCCCGCCGGCGGCAGGCTCGCCGTCCTCCGGAATCCGGTCATGACCGTAGAAGACGCGAGTGCCGGTCGAGGCGGCCCTGGGCGGCGCGAGCAGACGTGCCCAACGCCACCCCGCCCGCAGATAGCGGCCGGCGCGGGCGCGGTCAATCCACACGAGGCGCGCCCTTCTGGACGAAGCCGTCGAGCAACAGAGCCCAGCGACCGTCGAGACGCTCATCGGCGTTCGCCTCCGCCGTCAGCCTTCCCGCAACGCGCAAGGTTCCCGCCAACGGGGCATCCGCGTGGATGCGCACAACTGCGGCGATCAGCGCGTCCTCGTCGTCGACGTCGGCAAGCAGGCCGTTCTCGCCGTCGCTGACGAGCTCCGGCGCCTGACCGACCCGAGTGGTGACCAGCGGGATGCCGGCAGCCAGCGACTCGAGCACGGCCTTCGGTCCTCCCTCCTGCCTCGACGTGACGAGTGAGACGTCGAGCGCGTGGTAGGCACGACCCAGCTCCGCGCGCGTGCCCAGGAGCGCATGCCGTGACACGACGCGGCGACTCTCGAGCTCTCGGCGCACATAACCGCGCGCGGGACCGGTGAGGAGAACGACGAGCTCGGGGATCGCGTCGCGCAATCGCGCGAGCACGGCGACGAGCGTGTCCGGTCCTTTCACGAACTTGGGCTCCGAGCCGTCCCCCAGGCCGACACCGTCCTTGACGAACGAACCGACGACGAACGCCGACTCGGGAAGGCCGAGCTCTGCTCGAGCGCGGGTCCGTCCGAGGTCGTCGACGAGCGGGAAGTTCTCCAGGTCGACGCCGATCGGTATTCGGTGCACCTTCGCCGGGTCGATTGCGGTGGTGAGAACGAGCTGATGCATCTCGGCGTGCGTGACCTGCACCCGGTCGATGCGACCGGCGTGGCGCTTCAGCGCATCGTAGGCGCGGTCGAACTCCGGATAGCCGGAGGTCCCGGGAAGTCCGTGAAAGTAACTGAGGCCCAGCCTGTGCGACGACTCGAGCCAGCGAGGCTGCAGAGCGCTGAAGTGATCGTGATGGAACACCGCCTGCCGTCTCGCGAATCGGGCCCAGGCAGTAGGCGCAACGTCGTAGCCGAGCCGGCGCGCGGTGGCGCTCAATCGATCCCGGTCATCGTCGATCGACCAGCCGAAGTCGTCTCCGGCCACGAACAGATGCGAAGCCTCCGGCCACCTGGCCGTACGCGCGGGGACATATGCGCGGAGGCCCAACCGCCGCAGCGCGGCCCTCATCCGCGCAAGACGTCGAGGTAGCGGTCCGCGACGTCCTTAAGCGTAGGCACACGAATGGCGGCGCGGCGCGCGTCGAGCTCAGCGGCCAGCCGCGCGAACACCGCAGGTAGTTCGTCCGCATCGTCGAAGCCGATCCCGGCTTCGCCGACGAGCTCAGGATGTCCGCCGCTGCGACGAAAGGCGGCCGGGAGACCGCAGGCGAGAGCTTCGAGGAGCGCATTGGAGCAGGGATCGTCCTGACTCGGCGCGAGATAGACGTCCTGCGTGCGCATGAGCTCTGCGAGAGGCTCGGAGGCAAGCGCCCCGACGAGATTGATGCGCTCGAGTCTTGCCTGCGTGTTGCCCGCGAACGTGAGCTCCGTCGAATCGAGGTCGAGATTGAGGTCGAGCCATTCCAGGACTTCTTCGCCCTTGCGCGGGTTGTCCGACCAGCTGCTGGCGATCACGCGGAAGGGTCGACCCGGCAGCGGCTCGTGGCTCGCGGGCGGCCGAAAGATCGCCGGGTCGACCGCGTTGTGGATCACGACCGGATCTCGCAAGTCGAATCCCAGCTCGCGGTGCTTGTCGAGGCTGTAGTCGGACTGCAGGATGGTTGCGTCCGCGAGCTCGTGGTTGACGGACGCGATCCGCCGGTCGGTGCCGTCGTCGAAGCCGCGGTAGACGCCGATGGGACCATCGACGCGGTGCACCATGCGCACGCCGTTGCGCGCAAAGCGGCGCAGTCGCGCGAAGTCGAAATTGAACGAGTTGAACAGACAGGCCGGTGTGCCCCCGGAGAGGCGGTTGACCTCGACCCCGAGACCGCGGCTCTCGAGCTCGCGTACGAGCGCGAGCAGAAACTGGTTCCCGCCCCCGTACGGCGGGGGCCTGAACTCGTGGAAGACGGCCAGATCCGCAGCGCCCCGGCGGGTGCGCAACCAGTCGGCCTCGGTCCGGCCACGGCGTGCGAGCGCCCGCACCGGCTGAGCGGCGCTGCTCAACAAGGGCCTCGTTGTCTGGGAAATGGTCATCTGGCTCTTAACCGACGTTTTACAACTAGGGCGGAGACTTCACCGGATACTCTCGGCGATCCGCGCTAACCTGCGCCGGTCCAACCGGGGTCTACGAAAAAGCCTGGATGCCCCCAGGAAAAGGAGTCGCATGCGCTTCACCAAGATCTTCGTTCTCGTTGTGCTGGCAGCCCTCATCATCGCGCCTGCGGCGCTGGCGCTGAGATTCACGGATGACAGCTACAACATTCCCAACGGTGAAACGGGAAAGGCTTTCAACTTCCAGTTCAACGGAACGGGAGGCTGCGGGCCCGCGCTGCCGTACCAGTACAAGGTTCTCTCGGGCGCGCTGCCAACAGGGCTCTCGCTCTCTTCCAGCGGCCTCATCAGCGGCACCCCCACTGTGGGTGGCTCGTGGTCCTTCTGGGTCGAGCTGAGCGATCAGAACCCGCCGTCGGCGTCATGGTGCATTCCAAGCTCCGCGCAGCGCCAGTTCTCGATCTCCATCTTTCAGGGGCTGAAGATCAAGCAGAACGCCCTCACCCCGAAGGCGACGTTCCTGGGCGAGCCCTACAGCTTCCAGCTCACCGCCGACGGCGGCGGTTCGCAGGTCTGGTCGCTCAAGTCCGGGAGCCTGCCCACGGGCCTGAGCGTCGGTTCGAACGGACTCGTCTCGGGGACGCCGACGGCTACGGGGGACTTCACCTTCGTCGTCCAGGTAACCGACGGCAACCGAACCGATTCGCAGACCTACACGCTCTCCGTCGTCGAGCTCCTGAAGATCGCCGTACCGGCATCAGCAGCCGGTGAGGTTGGCCATCCGTACGCACTCGCCCTGAAGTCGACCGGCGGGCGACCTGCCGTCACGTGGTCGCTCGCGCAGGGGACGCTCCCGACCGGGCTGACGATGAACCCAGCCACAGGCGAGATCACTGGGACGCCGGGAAGTGCCGGCTCTTATCCGCTCAAGGTCCAGGTGACGGACACGCTCGGCCTGACCGCCACGGTCGACGTACCGCTGACCGTCGCCGAAAAGCTCGCCGTCGTGAAGAAGCCACTGCCTGCCGCGAAGGTCGGCAGCCTCTACCGGGCGAAGCTGACGGCGATCGGCGGTGTCCACCCGCTGAAGTGGAACATCCTCGGTGGGAGGCCCGGCCTCCTGCCGGCCGGGATCAAGTTCAACGCCAAGACCGGCGCCTTCTCGGGAAAGCCGACCAAGGCGGGCGTCTATCGGCTGCGGATGCAGGTTGTCGACAAGCTCGGCGTCAAGTCTGCGATCGGAATCTTGCTGAAGGTGAACGCGTAGCGCCTGAAAGAACCTGCCAGAGCGCGTCGGCATAGCGCTCCCAGGAGAAACTGCGTTCGACGGTTTGACGGGCGCGGGTGCCGAGAGCAAGTGCGGCATCCGCGCCCGTC
>Ga0070699_100005049_pt1 | contig 11615 bp, 8 predicted proteins | sample KBSK1503metaG_FD_65473 | JGI IMG/M metagenome (GOLD analysis project Ga0070699, IMG submission 65473) | Corn, switchgrass and miscanthus rhizosphere microbial communities from Kellogg Biological Station, Michigan, USA - KBS K1-50-3 metaG | ecosystem: Host-associated > Plants > Roots >...
GCGTCCGCGCCGCTCGCGAAGATCACCCTCGCGGAGTGGAACCGGATGCTCGCGGTGAACGCCACCAGCGCGTTCCTCGCCGCGCGGGAATTCTTTCCGGACATGGTGTCGCGGGGCAGGGGCCGGATCGTGATGGTCGCGTCCGTGGTCGGCCTGGAAGGAGGGCGCTACGTCGCGCACTACTGCGCGGCCAAGCACGCGGTCGTCGGACTGGTTCGTTCCATGGCCATGGAAGCGGCCGCCACGGGAGTCACCGTGAACGCCCTCTGCCCGGGCTACGTCGCGACCGACATGACCGAGCAGACGCTGGCGAACGTCCAGCGACGGACCGGGCTCCCGCGCGAGGAGGCGCTCGCCGCCGTGCTCGCGACGACGGGGCAGAAGCGGCTCGTGACCGCGGAGGAAGTGGCCGAGGAGGCGCTCGCGCTCTGCCTGGAGAGCGCCGCCGGAAGGAACGGCGAGGCCATCGTCATCGAGGGAGGGGCGCGCGTGTCATGAGCTTCGAGATCGTGAACCCGAAGTCGCTCGGCGAGCCGAAGGGATGGAACAACGGCCTGATCGCTCCGGCGGGTGGCCGCCTTCTCTTCGTCGCGGGACAGGCCGGATGGGAAGCCGAAGCGGCGGGCGACCCGCCGGGATTCGCGGAGCAATTCGCCCGCGCGCTCGACAAGGTGCTGGCGGTGGTTCGCGAGGCGGGCGGAACGCCCGAGGACGTCGGCCGCGTCACGATCTACGTGACCGACCTCGCGGCCTACCAGGCGAACCGCAGGGCGCTCGGCGAGGCGTGGCGCGCGCGTCTGGGCAAGCACTATCCGGCCGTCGCGCTCCTGGAAGTGAAGGGACTCGTCGATCGCGGCGCCCTGGTCGAGATCGAGGCCACGGCGGTGCTCGGAGGGGCGCGCTGACATGCCGATCGCGTCGAAGTCGTTCCTCTACAAGCACGACGCGGCGACGGGCGTCGCGACGATCACGCTGAACCGCCCCGAGCGGCTGAACGCCCTGACGTTCGAGGTGTACGCGGAACTTCGCGACGCGTTCGCCGCGCTCGACCGCGAGCCCGGCGTCCGCGCGATCGTGATCACGGGCGCCGGCCGCGCCTTCTGCACCGGTGGCGACGTCGAGGACATCATCGGGGCGCTCTTCACGCGGGACCCGGCCGGGCTTCGCGAGTTCACCACGATGACGTGCGACGTGATCGCGAACATTCGAACGTGCCGCCGGCCGGTCATCGCCGCGCTGAACGGCACCGTCGCGGGCGCGGGCGCCGTGATCGCCGCCGCCTGCGACTTCCGCATCGCCGCGGAGTCGGCCAAGATCGCGTTCCTCTTCGTTCGAGTCGGGCTCTCGGGCGCCGACATGGGAGCTTCGTGGCTTCTCCCGCGCCTCGTCGGCTCGGGCCGCGCCGCCGAGATCCTCATGACCGGGGATTTCGTGGACGCGAAACGCGCCTACGAGATCGGCCTCTACCAACGGGTCGTCCCGGACGGTTCGGCGCTCGCGGAGGCGACGGTGCTCGCCGAGAAGCTCGCGCGCGGGCCGGCCCCGGCGCTCGCGGTCACCAAGTCGGCGCTCGACCGGGAATTCACGATGAGCCTCGACGAAGCGCTTCGCTATGAAGCGGAGGTGCAAGGGGCGCTGATGGAGCATTCGAATTTCCGGGAGGCCTACGAGGCCTTCCGCGCCAAGCGCGAGCCTCGGTTCACCGAATGACCGCGCCCGCGACTCGCCCCGCGCCGGCCCCCGGCGTCACACCCGACCCGCGCCCCATCCGCGCCTTCCTCGAGGATCACCATCTGGCGTTCGCCGGGGATTGCGGCGCCTTCGCGTCGCGCGTCGTGGCGCCGCGGGCGGAGCCGGCGGACGACGCGGCCGCGCGGCACGAAGCGCGCGCGCTTCTCGGCGAGGTCGGCGCCGCCGGACTGTTCGAACCGATCGCGCGGCAGGACTGGCGCTCGTGTTGCCTCGCCCGGGAAGCCCTGGCGGCCGCGTCGCCCCTGGCCGACGCGGTGTTCGCGCTCCAAGGGCTCGGGGCGGTCCCGATTTTCTTCGCCGGCGATGCCGCGCTCCAAAAGCGCTGGGCTGCGCCCGCGATCGCGGGGCGCGCCATGGGCGCCTTCGCCATGACCGAGGCGGGCGCGGGCTCCGACGTGGCGGCGATGGCGACGACCGCGCGAAGGGACGGCGCGCACTACGTGTTGAATGGACGGAAGACCTACATCTCGAACGCGGGCATCGCCGACTTCTACACGGTGTTCGCCTCGACCGACGCGTCGGCCGGGGCGAAGGGCGTCTCCGCCTTCGTCGTGCCGGCCGATTCGCCCGGATTCCGTTATGTCGGCGCCCAGGTGCTCTCGTCTCCGCATCCGCTCGGGGAGATCGAGTTCGACGGCTGCCGCGTGCCGGCCGAAAACCGATTGGGCGAGGAGGGCCGCGGCTTCGCGCTCGGCTTGAAGACCCTCGACCGCCTCCGCGCCACCGTGGGGGCCGCCGCGTGCGGCATGGCCTCGCGCGCGCTCGGCGAGGCGATCGCCCACGCACGGTCCCGCCACCAGTTCGGAAAGCCGCTCGCCGAGTTCCAACTGACGCAGGAGAAAGTGGCGCGGATGGCGACGGACCTCGCCGCCGCGCGCCTCCTCGTCTACAGCGCCGCCTGGACCGCGGATCAGGGAGCGGAACGCGTGACCCTCGAGGCCGCGATGGCGAAGTCCTACGCGACCGAAGCGGCCCAGCGCATCGTGGACGACGCGGTGCAGATCCTCGGGGGCGCGGGCGTTCTGGCCGCGCATCCCGTCGACCGGCTCTACCGCTCCGTCCGAGCGCTTCGAATCTACGAGGGGACGACCGAGATCCAGCACCTCGTCATCGCGGGGCAGATCCTCCGGGACCCGACGGCGTGAAGATCGCGTGCATCGGAGGCGGTCCCGCGAGCCTCTTCTTCGCGCTCCTCATGAAGAAGGCGGACCCCGCGCACCAGGTCGCCGTGTACGAACGAAATCGCCTCGACGACACGTTCGGCTTCGGCGTCGTCTTTTCCGACGCGACCGAGGAGGCGCTGGCCGCCGCCGATCCCGGCGTGACCGCGGCCATGGCGGCGCGCTGCCATCGCTGGGACGACATCGAGATCCACTACAAGGGCGAGGCGATCACCTCGACCGGCCACGGCTTCTCGGGTCTTTCCCGACGGGATCTCTTGGCGATCCTGGCCGCGCGGTGCCGCGACGTGGGGGTCGCGCTCTGCTTCGAGCGTGAGGTGTCCGGTCCCGAGACCCTTCGCGACGCGGATCTCGTCTTCGCGGCCGATGGCGCGAACTCCGCGGTGCGCGAACGCTATCGGGAACACTTCATACCCGCTGTGGACATCCGGCCGAATCGATTCGTGTGGTTCGGCACGACGAAGCCGTTTCCGGCGTTCACGTTCTATTTCAAGCATGACCCGCACGGGCTCTGGCGGGTGCATGCCTACCAATACGATCCGGGGCACTCGACGTTCATCGTCGAGGCGCGGGAAGAGACCTGGCGGGCCGCCGGGATGGACCGCGCAGACGAAGCCGGCACGATCGCGTTTTGCGAGGGGCTCTTCGCGGAGGAGCTGAGGGGGCACGCGCTGATCTCGAACCGGTCCATCTGGCGCGCGTTCCCAACCATCCGAAACGAGCGGTGGCATCACGAGAACGTCGTCCTGGCCGGAGACGCGGCGCACACGGCCCACTTCTCTGTCGGCTCCGGAACGAAGCTTGCCATGGAGGACTCGATCGCGCTCGCCGCGGCGCTCCGGGAGCGTGCCGACATCCCCGCCGCACTCCGCGCGTACGAAGAGGCGCGGCGACCCGCCGTGGAAAGCCTCCAGCGCGCCGCGCAGGCCTCGCTTCAGTGGTTCGAGGACACCGAGCGCTACTGGAATCTGGAGCCGATCCAATTCGCCTTCACGCTCCTGACCCGAAGCCTTCGCGTGACCCACGAGAATCTGAAAGCACGCGATCCCCGATTCGTCGCGGCCGTCGATTCGTGGTTCGCGAAGGAGGCCGCGGAGCGGGCCGACGCGGCTCCGGCGCCTGCGCCAGGGGTCAGCGCGCAGCCGACGGGAACGGCCGCCCCGGTGCCGCCGCCGATGTTCACCCCGTTTCGTCTGCGCGAGCTCCTTCTCGAGAACCGCGTCGTGGTCTCCCCGATGTGCCAGTACTCGGCCGCGGACGGATTTCCCGACGATTGGCACCTCGTCCATCTGGGATCGCGCGCCATGGGCGGCGCCGGCCTCGTCTTCGCGGAGATGACGAACGTGAGCGCCGAGGGGCGGATCTCTCCCGGGTGCACGGGACTCTACAACCCGGAGCACGCGACGGCCTGGAAGCGCATCGTCGAGTTCGTGCATCGCGAAACCCCGGCCAAGATCGCGATCCAGCTGGGCCACGCGGGGCGAAAGGGCTCGACCCGCCTTTCCTGGGAAGGGGATGCCGAGCCCTTGTCCGAAGGGAATTGGCCGATCGTCGCCGCTTCTCCGATTCCGTACTACCCGCACAGCCAGGTGCCGCGCCAGATGACCCGCGCCGACATGGACGCCGTCATCGCCGACTACGTCCGCGCCGCGGGCTACGCGCTCACGGCTGGGTTCGACCTGCTTGAGATCCACATGGCGCACGGCTACCTCCTCGCGTCCTTCATCTCGCCCCTGACGAACCGGCGGACCGACGCCTATGGAGGATCGCTGGCGAATCGAATGCGGTTTCCGCTCGAGGTCTTCGACGCGGTTCGCGCGGTCTGGCCGGCCGCGCGGCCGATGTCGGTCCGGATCTCCGCCGTCGATTGGATTCCCGGGGGGCACGAGCCGGCCGACGCCGTCGAGGTCGCGCGCCTGCTCCAGGCGCACGGCTGCGACGTCGTCGACGTGTCGGCGGGGCAGACGACGCCCGATCAGAAGCCGGTCTATGGCCGGCTCTTTCAAACTCCGTTCGCCGACCGGATCCGCCACGAAGTCGGGATCGCGACGATGGCGGTCGGGAACATTTCCTCCTACACCGACGTCAACACGATCCTCGCCGCGGGTCGCGCGGATCTCTGCCTCCTGGCCCGTGCCCATCTCTGGGATCCGTACTGGACGCGGCACGCCGCCCACGAGCTCGGCTGGCCGCTTCGCTGGCCCGACCCCTATGAGTCGCTCAACCGCTATCGACCCCGGTTCACGTGAGGCGCCCATGGCCGTGACCTACTCTTCGTACCTGAAGCTGGACGAGCTCCTGGCGCTGCAGAAGCCGCTTTCCGACGGGCCGGAGCACGACGAAACCCTCTTCATCGTGATCCACCAGGTGTACGAGCTCTGGTTCAAGCAGCTCATCCACGAGATCGACTACCTGATGGCCCTGCTCGAACGACAGGACGCCGCACGCTCGCTCCACACCCTGAAGCGGATCTTGACGATCCTGAAGGTGGTCGTGGCGCAGATCGACGTGCTCGAGACGATGACGCCGCTCGAGTTCCTCTCGTTTCGCGCGCGGCTCGAATCGGGGAGCGGATTTCAGTCGTTCCAGTTCCGAGAGATGGAGTTCGTGCTCGGCCACAAGACGCCGGCGTCCCTCGATCGCTATCCGGAGGGGAGCGAAGCGCGCGCACGGCTCACCCGCCGGCTCGGTGCGCCGACCCTCTGGGACTCCTTTCTCCGTTACCTTGCCGCCGCCGGCTACTCCGTGCCGGCCGATCAGCTCGGCCGCGACGTGACGAAGCCGGTCGAGCCCTCGACGCCGCTTCGCGCCGTGCTGGTCGATGTCTACCGGAAGGACGCCACCTCGGCCTCGATCTGCGAGCGTTTGCTCGACCTGGACGAGGGACTGCAAGAGTGGCGCTACCGACACGTGAAGATGGTGCAGCGCACGATCGGGACGAAGCACGGCACCGGTGGCTCGGAGGGAGCGGCGTACCTCCTGAAGACCCTCAATCAGCCGATGTTCCCGGATCTCTGGGCGATCCGAACCGAGCTGTGACGGTCCGCCATTCCGGGGACTGTGGTAGGCTCTCGCCCGAATGAGCCTCTCGCCCGGCAGCCGGATCGGCGCGTACGAAATCCTCGACCTCCTCGGAGCCGGAGGGATGGGCGAGGTCTATCGCGCGCGAGACACCCGCCTCGACCGCACGGTCGCGATCAAGATCCTCCAGGGCCACCTCACCGACGACGCCGACCTGCGTCACCGCTTCGAGCGCGAGGCGAAGATCGTCTCCAGCCTGAATCACCCCCACATCTGCACGCTCTACGACGTGGGGCGCCAGGACGGAATCGAGTACATCGTGATGGAGCACCTGGAAGGGGAGTCGCTCGCCGACCGGCTCGCGCGCGGCCCCCTCCCGCTTGCGGAACTGCTGAAGGTCGCGACGGAGATCGCGGACGCGCTCGACCGCGCGCACCGCCAGGGGCTCGTCCACCGGGACCTGAAGCCCGGCAACATCATGCTCACCAAGGGCGGCGCCAAGCTGCTCGACTTCGGCCTCGCGCGCGCGACGGGGCTGTCACCGAACGCGGGCGATCTCTCCTCTCCGACCTTGAGCCGGCCCATCACGACGCAGGGGACGATCGTCGGCACGTTCCAGTACATGGCGCCCGAGCAGCTCGAGGGGAAGGACGCCGACGCGCGGAGCGACATCTTCTCCTTCGGCGCGGTGCTCTACGAGATGGCCACCGGCCGTCGCGCGTTCGAGGGAAAGAGTCAGGCCAGCCTCATCGCCTCGATCCTGAAGGAGACGCCGCGGCCGATCTCCTCCATCGACGCGCTCTCGCCTCCCGCGCTCGACCGCGCGGTGATGCGCTGCCTCGAGAAGGAGCCGGACGATCGCTGGCAGACCGCGCGCGATCTCCTCCTCGAGCTGAAGTGGGTGGCCGAAGCGGGATCCCGCGCCGGCGTCGCCGCCCCCGTCGCGGCCCGCCGGAAATCGCGGGAGCGGTTGGCGTGGGGTCTGGCCGCGGCCGCAGCCGTGATCGCGGCGGGCCTCGGCGCGTGGACGATCGCCCATCGGCCGCCGAAGCCCGCAGCGATTCGATTTTTCATCGAGACGCCCGGCGCCATTCGCTCGGTAGGCACGCCCAAGATCTCGCCCGACGGCCGCTTCCTGGCCTACAACGCCACCGATTCGAGCGGCATCTCCCGGGTTTGGCTTCGGCCGATGGGATCGCTGACCGCGCAGCCTCTCGCGGGAACCGAGGGAGCGCAGCGACCCTTCTGGTCTCCGGACAGCCGATTCCTCGGATTCATGGCGGATCAGCGGCTGAAGAAGATCGCCGTGGACGGAGGACCGCCCCAAACGATCTGCGACACCGGGACGAACGGCGACGGCTCCTGGGGCCCGGGAGGCGTCATCCTGTTCGACGGCTCTCCGACCGACTCCGTTCGGCGCGTCAGCTCCGCCGGGGGCGTCGCGACGCCCGCGACGACCATCAGTCGGGCGGATGAGGAGTTCGGCACCGCGTGGCCGCAGTTTCTCCCGGATGGGCGCCACTTCCTCTACCTCGGACTGGTCCAGCGTCTGGGCCAATCGGCCCTCAAGGTGGGCGACTTGAAGTCGAAGAAGACGAAGACCCTACTCAAGGGAAACCTATCCAGGATCGAGTACGTGGAGCCGGGCTATGTTCTCTTCGTTCGGGACCGCGCGCTCCTGGCGCAGCCCTTCGACGTGAACAAGCTCGCGTTCGCGGGAGATCCGTTTCCGATCGTGGACGACGTCGCCGCCGGAGGCGGGGTCGCGTCGAACGCCGACTTTTCCACTTCGAACAACGGCGTTCTGGTCTTTCGCGGTGGGGTCGGCGGCAGTCAAGACAAGCTCGCGTGGGTCGACCGCAGTGGCCGTACGTTGCGGGAAATCGGCGGAATCGCCGACTACGGCTCGATGTCGGTTTCACCGGACGAACGACGCGCGGCGGTCGATGCCGGTCCCGGCAACTCGGACGTATGGGTTCTCGAGAGTTCGCGGGACATGAGGACGCGGTTCACGTTCGAAGCCGCGTCGGACTACGCGCCCATCTGGTCTCCGGACGGGAGTCGGATCGCCTTTGGCTCGGATCGTGGCGGGCCGGGGGCGATCTACGTGAAACCCGCCAGCGGCGCCCAACCGGAATCCCTCTTCGCGAGCCTCCCGACGGAATTGGATCCGTCGGACTGGTCCCGCGACGGCCGCTTCATCGTGGCGGTCGTCGTGAATCCCACCACGCGCTTCGACATCTGGATCGTTCCGCTCGACGGCGGCCAGAAGCCGTATTCCTTTCTGTCGAGCACGTTCTCCGAGACGTCGCCGCGATTCTCGCCCGACGGACGTTGGATCTCTTACACCTCCATGGAGTCGGGGCGACGCGAAGTCTACATTCAGCCCTTCCCGGGGCCGGGCGGGAAGTGGCAGGTGTCGAGCCAGGGCGGCCAGGACGCCCAGTGGAGGTCCGACGGTAAGGAACTCTTTTTCCTTTCACCCAGCGGCGCGATGATGGCCGTCGACGTCACGCTGGGCGCGACGATCGACCTGGGCACGCCGCGGACCCTGTTCCCGTCGGTTTCCTTCGACAACGTGCCGACCGGGCACAACTACGCGGTCTCGAACGACGGCCAGCGATTTCTGGTCCGAAAGCCACTGCAAGCTTCCGAGCTTCCCGCCACGACCGTTTTCGTGAATTGGACGGCGGGCTTCCAGAAGCGGTGACGTAGCGCTCGCGACCGATCGTCCATGCGCACCCCGAACGACTTCATCGGATCGCCCAACCCGCTCGCTCCGTACTACGCGCGCTTTCGCGTCACCGACCGAATTCTCCTGACGGGCCACTCGCACCAGGCATGGCCTGACGTCGGCATGGAAGGGCAGGTGGAGGCATGGCAGGACGCGGCGGAGCTGGTGGACGACAAGTGGGATCGCGCCCTGGAGAAGGCGGATCGCGTGCGTCGCGGCTTCGCGCGGCTGACCGGCGCGCCGCCGGAGGAAGTGGCGCTCGGCCAGAACACGCACGAGCTCGTGACGCGCTTTCTCTCGGCGCTCCCGCTCCGCGACCGACCGCGGCTCATCACCACCGATGGAGAGTTCCACAGCCTTCGCCGCCAGATGGATCGCCTCGCGGAGGAGCGATTCCTCGACGTCGTGAAGGTCGCGGCGGCGCCGTCGGCGACGCTCGCCGAGCGACTCGCCGCCGCCTTGGACGACCGCACGGCCGCCGTGTTCGTCTCCTCCGTGCTTTTCTCGAGCGGGGAGATCGTGCCCGGCCTGGGCACTCTCGCGACCGCGTGCGGGCGCGTCGGCGCGGAATTGCTCGTCGATGCCTACCATCACGTGAACGCCGTCCCTTTCTCCATCGATCGCGAGGGACTGACGGACGCTTTCGTCGTGGGGGGCGGCTACAAGTACTGCCAGCTCGGCGAAGGGAATTGCTTCCTCCGCGTTCCGCCGCGCGGCGCCCGACTGCGGCCCCTTCTGACCGGGTGGTACAGCGAGTTCGCGCGGCTCACCCAGCGGACCGTAGGAGAGGTTCCGTACGGCGAGGGCCCGGCCCGGTGGGCGGGAGCAACCTACGACCCGACAAGCCATTACCGGGCAGCGCGCGTGCTCGACTTCTTCGAGGCGGAGGGGCTGACGCCGGAGGTCCTTCGCGCCGTGAGCCGGCGCCAGGTCGGGCTCCTAGTTCAGGGCGTCGACGCGCTCGACCTCGACCCTCGGGTCCTGGCGCGGGAACGCGACGTACCCCTCGATCGGATCGGCGGCTTTCTGGCCCTTCGGTCACCCCAGGCCGGGGAGATCTCGGCGAGCTTGCGCGAGCGAGGCGTCTGGACCGATTATCGCGGCGATATCGTGCGGCTTGGCCCGGCACCGTATCTCTCCGACGAACAACTTCGTCTCGCCATCGAGGCGCTCGGCGCGGTCGTCGCGAAGGGAAAGCGGTCGCACCGACCCTGATCTGGAAAGAGGGAGATCACATGCGCGCACGCTGGCACCCGCTCGCGGCGTGGATTGCCGCGGGGGTGCTTGCACCGGCACCGGCCTTCGCGGCACCGAGCCCGACCTACCTGTACTTCACGCCGGTGGTCGGTCTCGCGACGTTCGATGATGCTCAGAGCTTTCCGACGGCGCCGATGAAGGACGCGCTCCACGTCGGGGGCCGGATCGGGTGGCGGCTCAGCTCCGCGCTCTCGATCGAGGTGGCGGGCGGGGCCACCTCGACCGAGGAGGACATCGCGAATGGCGCCGACGTCTCCTATCTCCATCTCGGCGGAGATTTTCGGATCCACCTCGCGAATTGGAAGATCGGCGGCCCGTTCATCGGCGCCGGAGGCGCCTACACCTCTCGAAGCAGCGACGCGGCCACGGAAGACCTGACGTATGGCGCGTTCGACGCGCTCGCCGGGTGGGAATCCTGGCTGGGCGGCCGCGTCGGTCTTCGGCTCGAAGCGCGAAACGTCCTCAGCATTCCCTCGGGGGATCTGGGCGTCGCGAAGGAAAACGAGGTTCTCTATCTCGGCGGCCTCACGTTCGCGCTCGGCGGAAGTACGCCCGACGCCGACGCGGACGGCGTGAACGACAAGAAGGATCAATGTCCCGGCACGCCGACCGGCGTGGTGGTGGACGCCGGCGGATGCGCGGTCGACGACGACACGGACGGCGTTCCGAACGGCCCCGATCAGTGTCCGGGAACTCCGGCCGGCGCCAGGGTCGACGCCAAGGGATGCCCGACGGACTCGGACGGCGACGGAGTCTTGGACGGCCTCGATACGTGCGAGGGGACCCCGACCGGCGCCACCGTGGACCCGACCGGCTGCCCGAGCGATTCCGATGGCGACAAGATCTGGGACGGAATCGATCAGTGCGCGAACACGCCGCAGGGAGCGCTGGTGGACGAGAAGGGTTGCACGGCCGATTCGGACGGCGACGGCGTCGTCGACGGTCTCGACAAGTGCCCGGGCACCGCGGCCAACCTCAAGGTCGACAAGGACGGCTGCCCGTTCGAGGTGACCGAAAAGGAAACGGAGCTCCTCGACACCGGAATGATCCGACTGTCGAACGTGAATTTCGAGACGGGGAAGGCGGACCTCCTCCCCGACTCGAAGTCCGTGCTCGAAACGGTGGGGCAAGTGCTGAGCCGGTGGCCGGATCTAAGGATCGAGATCGGCGGCCACACCGACTCACGGGGGAGCGCCGGGCTGAACCAGAGCCTGAGCGACGCGCGCGCGAAGTCGGTGCTCGAGTACCTGCTCGCGACCTTCCCGGCGCTCAAGGCTGAGCAGTTCGTCACCAAGGGCTACGGGGAGTCCAAGCCGCTGGCGCCCAACACGAATCAACTCAACATGGCCAAGAACCGTCGCGTCGAGTTCGTCGTGCTGAACAAAGACGCGCTCAAGCGCGAAGTGGAGAAGCGCCGCATGCTCGAGAAGTAGCTGGGCGCGGCCGATCGCTTGCCTCGACGCGCCAAGCAAACCGATCCCGGGCCTCGCCCAGGGCGCCGCCCGAAACAGGGCCGGCGCCCCGGCGCGCCGTCGTCTCCGGGCGCGGCTCCACCCTGGATCTGGCTCGCCCTGATCCTCGCCGTCACGTTCGTCGTCTACCTGCCCTGCCTGGACAACGAGTTCACCGACTGGGACGACAACTTCTACGTAACCGAGAACCCGAATCTC
>Ga0070699_100005053_pt1 | contig 11612 bp, 9 predicted proteins | sample KBSK1503metaG_FD_65473 | JGI IMG/M metagenome (GOLD analysis project Ga0070699, IMG submission 65473) | Corn, switchgrass and miscanthus rhizosphere microbial communities from Kellogg Biological Station, Michigan, USA - KBS K1-50-3 metaG | ecosystem: Host-associated > Plants > Roots >...
TGGGCCGAGCGCACCGGGACGCACTTCGTGGGCTCGTCCGCAGGCAGCGATCCGGCCGCTGTGGCGTTCAATGCGATCGAGTCGGCGCTGGCGCGCAACGCGGATGTGGTGATCGTGGATACGGCCGGCCGGCTGCATACCCAGGACAACCTGATGACCGAGCTGCAGAAGGTTGCTCGCGTCGTCGCCAAACGGCTTCCTGGTGCGCCGCACGAGACGCTGCTGGTGCTCGACGGCACGATCGGACAGAATGCGGTGGCCCAGGCCCGATCCTTCGCGCAGGTCGTGCCGCTCACGGGCGTAGTGATCACCAAGCTCGATGGCACCGCTCGCGGCGGAATCGTCGTAGCCGTGCACGAAGCGCTCGACGTCCCCGTGAAATTCGTCGGCGTCGGCGAACAGCCGGATGATCTGCTGGCATTTGATGCCGATGCGTTTGCCGGAGAGCTGGTGAGCGGCAACTGGTAGCCGGGAGCCGATGCTCGCCCTCCCTTCCAGCGCGCAACCTTCAGCGACCATGCTCCTCTCCACGCCCGTCACGTATCTCAAGCACATCGGCCCGCAGCGCGCGGAAGCGCTGCGGCGCCTGGGCGTGATCACGGCGGGAGATCTGCTGCGCCATCTGCCGCATCGCTACGAGGACGCGAGCACCGTGTCACCGATCTCGGCGCTGCACACGGGCATGGAGGCGACGATCATCGGCACGGTCATCTCCAAGGGCATTGTGCCCACGCGCAAGGGGTTGCGGGTGTTCCAGGCGGTTGTGCGCGACGACACTGGACTGATTGAAGTCTCCTGGCCGGGACAACCTTTTCTGGATCGCGCAATTGCCAGGGAAGACGTGCTGCTGCTGCGCGGTGCCGTCCGATTCTTTCACGGGCGTCAGCTTCAGCCGCGCGAGTTCGTGAATCTGGGACGGGACGCGGACGGCACGCAGGGCGGGCGCGTCCTTGCCGTGTATCCCGCCACGGAGCGGCTGTCGCACAAGCAGATCCGCGCGCTCATCGATGAGCATCTGGAGATGCTGCTTGGACTCGTGCACGAATATTTCCCGCCGTCCCTTCTCCAGCGCGCCGGCGTGCCCTCGCTTCGCGACGCACTCCGCATGGTGCACCATCCGGCGGACATGCCTGAAGCGCTGCGCGGACGCTCCAGACTGGCCTTCGAGGAGCTGTTCTTCGTGCACCTGCTGCATGGCCGCGCGCGCGAGATGGCCCGTGAGACGCGTCGCGGCATCACGTTCACGAATCGCCGGGATCTCACATCGCGTCTCAAGGACGCGCTGCCATTCGAGCTGACCGGAGCACAGGTACACGTCATCCGGGACGTCGTCACGGACATGTGCAGTCCACGGCGCATGCACCGGCTCCTGCAGGGCGACGTCGGGAGCGGCAAGACCATCGTCGCGCTCTTTGCGGCACTCCTCGCGCTGGAGAACGGATTCCAGGCGGCGCTCATGGCGCCCACCGAACTGCTCGCGGAACAGCACGCGTGCACGCTGGAGCAGCTCCTGGCGCCCCTGGGCATACGGCCGCTCCTCGTGACGGGCAGCGTGCCACCTCGTGAGCGGCGCCTGGCGGATGAGCAGCTCGCGAGTGGGACGCCGCTCATCGTCGTGGGCACGCACGCCCTGGTGCAGGAGCGCACGCGCTTTGGCCGGCTGGGCCTCATCGTGATTGACGAGCAGCACCGCTTTGGCGTTGAGCATCGCGCGGCGCTGGGAGACAAGGGGGCCCGGCCGGACGTGCTTCTTCTGAGTGCGACGCCCATTCCGCGCTCGCTGGCGCTGACGCTCCACGGCGATCTGGATGTCAGTGTCCTGGACGAGCGCCTGCCGGGCCGGCGGCCGGTGCTGACTGCGCACCGGGCGGAGTCATCGCGCGCACGGGTGCTCGAGTTTGCCCGGAGCGAAGTCGGGAAGGGGCGGCAGGTCTATATCGTCTATCCGGTCATCGAGGAGTCCGAGAAGACCGATCTCAAGGCCGCGACCACGATGCATGCCGAACTCGCGGCGGGCGTCTTCGCCACTCATCGGGTGGGATTGTTGCATGGACGCCTGAGCGCGGACGAGCGCGACCGCACCATGCGCGCCTTCCGCGATCGCGAGCTGGATGTCCTCGTCGCAACCACGGTGATCGAGGTGGGCATTGACGTGTCCAACGCGACGGTCATGCTCATTGAGCATCCGGAGCGCTTCGGCTTGTCGCAGCTCCACCAGCTTCGCGGCCGAGTCGGCCGTGGCGCCGAGGTGAGCTACTGCATTCTGCTCGGCGATGTGAGCACCGAGGTCGCGGAGCGTCTCCGGGTCTTTCTGGAAACCGAGGACGGATTCACGATTGCTCGCGAGGACCTGCGGATGCGTGGCATGGGCGATCTCTTCGGCTCGCAGCAGAGCGGGCCACCCACTTTCCGCGTCGCAGATCCGCTGCGTGACGAGGAACTGAACCGCAGCGCCATGGCGCTCGCCGCGGAATATCTGGCGACCGATCCCGCGCTGGATCGCGCCGAGCACGCCGGCATTCGTACCGCGCTCGGCGAGCGCTTCGCTCGCGCGATCGAACTCTTCCGGGTGGGCTAGTTCACTCCGCCCCGCCACCCCGCCCCTGGGAATCGGGAATCGGGAATGGGGAATCGGGAAGGCAGTCCGCCCCCGTCCGCCGCCGCCCCCATTTCATCAAAACCAGGGAATCGACCTCCCCATTTCCACGATTCCCCATTCCCGATTGCCCATTCCCACGGGCAGGGTGACGTGGGGCGGTCATGGCTTTCGCTCCGAGAGGCGCTTCTTGATTCGTTCGAGCTCGGCGGTCCGCTTGTCGAGTTCGTCCTTGAGGCGCTGATTTTCCTTTTGCAGGTCCGCATTCTGCGCCACGCTGGCGGCTGCCGCATCGATCCTGGCGGCGTCGGCCACGTGCGCGGTGGAATCGGCGCGCCGCTGCAGCGAATCCATGGCCTCCGCGACGCTGCGCAGGACGACGGCCTCCGTGCGGTGCAGCACGAGGGAGCTGTCATTCAGGTACGCATCCAGGCTCTCGCGCGCGAGACGCGTGTTCGCTTTCGTGTTCGCGGGATCGAGCCTGAACAACGCCCGCCAGAAGTTCACCTCCCGGGTCTCCGGCGCATTCGGATGGCGCTGCGAGAATGCCGTGAGAATGTACTCCGCGTCGTCAAAGCGCGACTGCGCCGCCGCCAGCTCCGCCGCCGTGAGCGTCTGCTCCCAGTTGCCAAGTGGCGGAAGCGCTGACTGCTGGCGAATTGGCCGTGCACAAGCGGTGATGGCGAGCGCCGTCGCGAGTGCGACCAGACGCTTCACGCGGACACTCCAATGCTGGTCGGTGGTACGGTTCGAATGCGCTGGCCGGCACGTGTGGGGAGGACGATCTGGAAGGTCGTGCCCAGGTTGACGGTGCTCTCCACTGTGATGGTGCCGCCATGTGCCTGCACGATCTGCCGCGCGATCGCGAGCCCCAACCCTGTGCCGCCGTGTGACGCCGCGTCCTGATTGTCGGCCTGATAGAACTTCTCGAAGACATGCTGGAGTTGCTGAGGCGGAATGCCAACGCCGGTGTCGCGAACGATGAACTGCACGGCATCGTCCGACGAACCCGCCAGCAGTTCCACGGTGCCGCCGCGTTCGGTGAACTTGAATGCATTGGACAGCAGGTTACCGAGGACCTCGCTCACGCGATCCGGATCCCAGCGCACCTCGGCCGGCAGTTGGCCCAGATGCTCGATGCGAAAGGTGATTTCGCGCTGCAGCGCCAGCACCTGGAATGTCTCTTCGAGTTCGGTCAGGAACGGCTCCAGCAGCGTCGGGCGCAGATCCAGCCTGCTCCCGCCGGCTTCGAAGCGGCTCATGTCGAGCAACTGGTGCACGAGGCGCGCAAGCGAGCGCGTCTGCGTATCGAGCGTCCGGATGATTTCACGCATCTTCGGCGCGACCGGTCCGTAGACCTCCTCCTCGATGAGCTGCAGATAGCCCAGGATCACGTTGATCGGCGTCTTCAGTTCGTGCGACGCGATGGACACGAATTCGGCCTTCAGGCGATCGAGCGCCGCGAGCTGCTGCGCCATGGACCCGAAGCTCTGCGCCAGGTGACCAAACTCGTCACGGCGCGACGGCGAGATCGAAAGTCGGTGACCGAAGTCTCCATCTGCCACCGCCGCCATGCCCTGTTCCAGGTCGCGCACCGGGCGACTGATGCTGCGCCAGAGCAGAATCGAAATAATGAGCGCGAGGGTCGCTCCGACCGCCAGTCCCATGGCCGCCGCGCGGCGCGCCGCAGTGGTCTCCTCCGTGCCGGCGGCGACGAGGCGGCTCGATCGATCCCGCAGTAATCGCTCGGCGCTCGTCAGCTCGCGCTCGGTAAGCGACACGGCGGTCAGCAAATGGCGCGACGAAATCGTGTCGGCTGTCGCCCAGTGCCCCGCCGCGGCGGCCGCGTATTCGAGCGGGACGAAGTATTGCACCTGGTGGATGCCGCTCGAGATCCGTTCCGATGCGTTCGCCATGCTCAGCCGCTTGAGGGAATCGGCCAGGGTCTGCAGTTCCGTGAGCTGTGAATCCATGGCCGTCTTGTCCGCGGAGTCCTTGACCACCAGGATGGCGAGATCGAGGCGACGGAGCTCGTCGGTGCCCGCTCGCATCTGGTTGAGCACCAGGGATGCGGCAAAGTCCCGCGTCTGAAGCAGGGTGGTGATCTGATGCAGCGTCGTGAGCGACCGCAGGGCAATGGCGAGCGGCAGCAGCAGGACTAGCGCGATCGCGAAGAGGCCAAGAGCCAGTTTTGAGCGAATCGTCGCGCGCGCGGTCACAGGGCGATAAGTCAGGGTAGGAGGTCCGCGTCTGCGATCGGGGGGTGTGAGGCTGTATGCTTCATCGTACACGGAAACGCGAGTTCACGCCAGCGGGGCGCGGCAGGCGCCCCGAGCGCAGCCGTCATCTGTCGTTGACACACGGCTCCGGTGCGCGGTACCTTGCCGATCCCCTGATAACTGTTCACACATCATACACGACCAGTGCGTACGACGCGTATCGAGGATCTTCGCGCGTACGTGGGTCGCGCGGCCACCGTTCGTGGCTGGGTGACGCACGTGCGTTCGTCAGGCAAGATTGCATTCATGGTAATCCGGGATGGTACGGGAAATCTGCAGGCAGTGTTGAGCCGCCCGCAGGTGAGCGATGACGTGTGGGCGCGGTTTGCCGAGCTTTCGATCGAGGCCTCCGTCGAGGTCACTGGCGACGTCCGGGCCGATGCTCGCTCGCCCGGCGGGATCGAACTGGCGGTGACAGCGCTCGAACTCATCGGCACCAGCCCGCTCGACTATCCCATTCAGCCCAAGGAGCACGGCGTCGATTTTCTCCTCGACAACCGCCATCTCTGGCTGCGGGTGCCACGCCAGCGGGCCATCGCGCGCGTGCGCAACGAGGTGGAACAGGCCATTCATGACTTCTTCTACCAGCGCGGTTTTCTCCGGGTTGACACACCCATTCTCACGGCCGCCATCGGCGAACGCTCCGGGCTCTTCGAGACCGAGTACTTCGATGAGGGCAAGGCCTACCTCGCGCAGACCGGCCAGCTCTACGGCGAAGCCGCCGCGGCCGCCTTCGGTCGCATCTACACGTTCGGTCCCACCTTTCGCGCCGAGAAGTCCAAGACGCGCCGCCACCTTGCCGAATTCTGGATGATCGAGCCCGAAGTGGCGTGGAACGATTCGGACGACAACATGCGCCTGCAGGAAGACTTCGTCGCCTACCTCGTGGGCCGGTCTCTCGAGCGCTGCAAGCCTGAGCTGACGGAGCTCCAACGAGACACCAGCACGCTCGAGCGCGTCGTGCCGCCGTTCCCTCGCGTGAACTACACCGACGCCGTGGCGATGTTGCAGAAGAAGGGCAGTGCCATCCAGTGGGGCGACGATCTCGGCGCGGAAGATGAAAGCCGGGTGGTGGAGGAGTACGACCGGCCCGTGTTCGTCTTCAACTATCCGCGCGAGGCCAAGGCCTTCTACATGAAGGAGAACCCGGCTGACCCGCGTACGGTGCTGTGCAACGACCTGCTCGCGCCCGAGGGCTACGGCGAAATCATTGGCGGCAGCCAGCGCGAGGATGATTACGACAAGCTCGTGCGCCGCATCGAAGCGGAACATCTGCCCATGGACGCGTATGGCTGGTATCTCGATCTGCGCAAGTACGGCACTTTCGTGCACTCGGGATTCGGGCTCGGCCTCGAGCGCACCGTGTCGTGGATCTGCGGGCTCGATCACTTGCGCGAGGCGATCGCGTTTCCGAGGTTGATGAACCGGGTCAGGCCGTGAGCGGGATGATCGCGACCGAACCGATGGATGCGCCGGCGCAGACCCTCAGTGAGCGGACATGGCTCACTGAGACTCTGCCCATGGTTCATGCGCGCGATCTGCGGCGATCGGCGATCCCTCGATGATCAGCCCGGATCAGGTGCGCTTCACTCCCGCAGCCGGCGTGGCGGCCTGTTCGGGCGCCAGTCCCAGCTGGCGCATCAGCGTATTCGCGTCCCAATAGCGCCGCTGTGACGTGATGAGTCCGTTCCGGATTTCCATCACGTCGCAGAATGACAGCTCGACCTTCTTGTTCGTGGCCGCGATCGGCCCCGCAGGCGTGTCGAGCGGTCCCGTATGTGTGCCGTGGCCGGTGAATTCCACGACGGCTCCATCTTCGGTCGCCCCGGTGCGGACGATGTCCGCCTTGCTGTCGGGGAATGCCTTGGCCCAGCGTTCCAGGTCCTTCTTCACGCCCTCGGGTCCGTGCATGATCTCGCCCATGGTCATGTCGTGTCCTTCGAATCCCTCGCTTGCGAGCTTCGCGGCGGCATTGAAATCCCGCTTGTTGTACGCGTCGTAGACGCCACGGGCAATGCGCGTGTTGTCCTGTGCTGGCATGCGGTCCTCCCGGTGATGAAACTGCTGTCGCCTCGCCGTTGGGCGGGTCCATGATGTCGACGATGGGGTTGAGACCTCCTCCGTGATGCGGGAGATCCAATGTGGGGAGGGGCGGCAATTGCGCAAGAGTACGGGGACGAACATGTGCTCGCATCGGCCGCGTGGTGATCCGCGGCTCGAGTGACGCGTCTGTCACTCCTGTGCCTTCACCTCGTCCCATAGCTGGTCGAGCTCGGCGAGCGTTGCCGCTTCCATGGCGATCCCGCGCTCGCGAGCGAGCTGCTCCACACCCTCGAAGCGGCGGAGAAACTTCGCGTTCGCTCTGTCCAGCGCCAGCGCCGAATGCACGCCCGCGCGACGGCACAGATTCACCACGGCGAAGAGCAGATCGCCGAGCTCGTCTTCGAGTGCGTCCCGTTGCCCGGTGGAATCGCCGTGCGCCAGCTGGTCGCGGACCTCCGCCAGCTCTTCCTCGACCTTCAGCGCGGGGCCTTCCGTATCACTCCAGTCGAAGCCGACGCCCGCGGCGCGGTCCTGCAGCCGGTGCGCACGGTGCAGCGACGGCAGCCCGCTTGGCAGTCCCTCGCCAAGCGAGTCGCGTCGCCTGGCTTTCATGGTCTCCCAATCCTGGCGGTGGCCGCCACCGTACAGGTGCGGGTGACGCTGTTTCATCTTGTCGATGAGCGAGGCCGCTACGTCGTGCGCATCGAACTGTCCTTCCTCTTCCGCGATCACCGAGTGGAAAAGCACCTGGAGCAGGACGTCGCCCAGCTCTTCGCGCATGTGCGCAATGTCGCCTGCACGGAGCGCGTCATCGAGCTCATGGGTCTCTTCGATGAGGTATGGGCGCAGCGACTCGTGCGTCTGCGTGCGGTCCCAGTCGCAGCGGGCGCGGAGATCGCGCATGAGCGCGAGCGCATCTTCAAGTGTCGGCTTATGTTGCATGGTTCCTCCGTAGCCGGTTATACTACCCGCCCGGGTGATGACACGTCAATGCAATCCGCGCTGATGCGCGCCTGGGTCGAGATTGATCTCGACGCGCTGCGGCGCAATGGCGTCGCGATGGCCGCGCGCTGCGCGGCGCTGCTTCCCATGGTGAAGGCGGACGCCTATGGCCTCGGTGCGGTTCCCGTGGCGCGGGCACTCGCGTCGCTCGCGCCGTGGGGATTTGGCGTAGCCACGGTGGACGAAGGACTGGAACTGCGCAACGCCGGACTCTCCGAGCGGATCATCGTGTTCACGCCGGTCATTGCGTCGCAGCTCCCGGCGCTGCGCGCCGCGCGGCTCACGCCGGTCCTCTCGTCGGCGGACGACATTCGAGTGTGGCATGCGCTGGGCGGCGGCCCGTGGCACCTCACCATAGACACCGGCATGAGCCGCGCCGGCGTGCGCTGGACCAACGTCGCCTCGCTCGCCGATCTGCTGCGGGAGGACACGCCGGAGGGTGCCTACACGCACTTTCACTCCGCTGAGCTCGATGACGCGAGTCGCACCGAGCAGGAGTCGCGTTTCGATCAGGCGGTGGCTGCGCTGCCGGTTCGCCCGGCCGTGCTGCACGCCGAGAACTCCGCCGCGCTTGCGCGCGTGATGCGATCGCGCTTCGACGTCGGACGTCCCGGCGTGTTCCTCTACGGCGTGGGCAGCGGCCGCGGCGCGCTCGTCACGCCGGAGCAGGTCGCCCACGTTCGGGCGCGCGTGGTTGCCGTGCGTGACGTGTGTGCCGGGGAGTCGGTGAGTTATGACGCGACCTGGCGCGCGACGTCTCCGCGCCGCATTGCCACGCTGGCCATTGGCTACGCGGATGGCTATCGGCGCTCGCTCGGCAATCGCGGCACCATTCTGCTCGGCGGGCAGCGCGCCCCTGTGGTGGGCGTGGTCACGATGGACATGACCATGGTGGACGTGACCGACGTGCCGTGCCGCGTGGGGGACGTCGCGACGCTCATGGGGCGAGACGGCGCCCAGGTGCTCACCACGGAGGAGGTAGCGACTGCGGCCGGTGTCTCGCCGTATGAATTGCTGACCGGGCTTCGCGGCCGGCTCGAGCACGTCGTCCTGCCCGGGGCGACGCCGTGACGCGTCGCGTCGTCCTGATTGTGCTCGATGGCGTGGGGATTGGCGCGGCCCCCGACGCGTCCGCCTACGGTGATGCGGGGAGCAACACGCTGGGCAATCTCGCGCACGCCGTGGGCGGGCTCACCCTTCCCAATCTCGAGGCGGCCGGACTCGGGTGCATTGCCGAACACGAGGGCGTGCGCGCCGTCACGCATCCCGGAGGAGCCTGGGGCGTGATGATCCCGAGGTCCGCGGGGAAGGACAGTACGACGGGCCACTGGGAAATCGCGGGCGTGCAGCTCGAGCGGCCATTTCCCACATATCCGCAGGGCTTTCCCGTGGCGATCGTCGATGAATTTTCGCGGCGCACCGGACGCGCCGTCATCGGCAATGTTGCCGGCAGCGGCACCGAAATGATCGCGCGCTATGGTCCGGAGCACGAACGCAGCGGCGCCTGGATTCTCTATACGTCCGCGGATTCGGTGTTTCAGATTGCGGCGCATGCGCGCGTGGTGCCGCTGGACGAACTCTACGCCGCCTGCGCGATGGCCCGCGAGATGCTCGTCGCGCCGAACGATGTCTCGCGAGTCATTGCCCGGCCCTTCACGGGAAGCGCCGGGGCGTACATCCGAACGGCGGACCGCCGTGACTTCGCCATCGAACCGCCGGCGGAAACGCTGCTCGACGCCCTTGCGGCGGCCGGGATCGCGCGAGTCGGCGTCGGCAAGGTGGCTGACCTCTTCGCGGGCCGCGCGATCACGTCGCGCCACACCCGTGACAATGCCGAGGGCGTCCGAGTGATTCTGGAGCTTCTCGAAACCCTCGGCGGTGGGCTGCTCTTCGCCAACCTTGTAGATTTCGACCAGCTCTGGGGGCACCGAAACGACGTTGCGGGGTTCCATGATGGACTCCGCGCGTTCGATCGGGTTCTCCCGGAGATCGAACGACACCTCCTCGAAAACGACGTACTCTTCCTGACCGCCGACCATGGGAACGACCCGACCACGCCATCCACGGATCACGCTCGCGAGCGCGTCCCGCTGCTCGCCATCGGGGCTCACGTGCGAGCAGGGTCGCTCGGCGAACGCGCGTCCTTTTCCGATCTGGGCGCAACCGTGGCTGAATTGCTGGGCGTGAGCTATCGTGGTCGCGGCACCTCCTTCGCGCCGGAGCTGTGGCGCGCGTGAGTGGGCCCACTGGTATCGAGACTCTCAGTGCCGCGGCGTTCCAGGCCATGGCTCGCGCCTACGCGCCATACTCCGGGTTCCGGGTGGGTGCGGCGCTGGCGGTCCCTGATGGGCGTATCTTCGTTGGCTGCAACGTGGAAAACGCCTCGTACAGCGCCGCCATCTGCGCCGAGCGCGCCGCGGTGCTCGCCGCGATCGCGAACGGAGCCCGGGCGTTCACGCGTATGGTGATTGCGTCGGATGCGCGCACGCCGGCGCCGCCATGCGGGCTGTGCCGTCAGGTGCTCGCCGAATTCGCGCCCGCGCTGGAAATTGTGAGCTGTACCCAGGCTGGCGCGCGCGCAACCTGGTCGCTGGCCGATCTCTTCGCGTGCCCATTCACCCCGCACTCGCTGGAGCGCGTCTGACGTGCTGTACGCGGCGCCCGAGCGCGGCGGTATTCTTTCCGGACAGATTCCACGTGGAAGGCAGGAGTGAACGCTTTGCGTAAGTCGTGGGTGCCGGTCGCGCTCTTTGCCGCGGCGGTGCTCGTACTCGCGGGATGCCAGCAGGATCTGGCCGGAGGCGCGGCGTGTCCCGCGCTCTGTCCGGACACGCTCACCATCAAGGACACGGTCCTGGTGGGAAGCGCGATACTCGACACGGCGGTCACGCTGCCCGGGCTCCCGCCATTGGGAAGCGAAAAGCAGCTCCTGCTTGCGGACTATTCGCAGGGCGATTCGCCCGTGAAAGCCGTGGCGGTCCTGCGATTCGACGTGCTGCAGACGAGCATCGCGGATACGGACACCACCAAGAAGGCGCATCCCATCGTCGCGACGGACTCCGCCTTTCTTGTGGTCAATATCAAGGCGCTCGCGGACAGCGCGGATACTACGATCAAGAACGATTCCGTGACATTCCTGGTCTACGACGTGGATGCGGCGGCGACGGACCTCGACACCGCGCCGGTGCGGCAGCGCTTCTCGACAACACCCATCGGATCGCGCGCGGTCGCTCGCGACTCGATTGTCGGCCAGATCAGTATTCCTGTCGATAGCGCGTTCGTCTCGCGCCACGTCCTGGCGAAGCAGCGCATCCGGCTCGGTCTCCGCGCCACGGGGGACAAGCCCGTCAACATTCGCATCGGGTCGCTGGAAGGCGGCGGCAGCGCATCGCTTCGCTACACGGCACTTGGCGACAGCGGGCGGCGCGCCGAAGGCGTCGTGACGGTGAACACGCACGTAGCAAGCGGGCCGAACCTGCCGTCGTTCGCGGACTACACGCTGGTGCTGGCTGGCACGCCGCCGCCGCCCCCGAGCGTGCTCGCCGCGGGCGGCATTCCCTCGTCGCGGATCTTTCTGCGGTTCCAGGTGCCGCCCGGGCTCAGCGATTCGTCCATTACGATTGTGCGCGCCAATCTGGAGCTGCACCAGGTGCCCAATCTCGCCTTCGCAAGCGTGGACACGCTCCTGCTGC